>Ga0335070_10000155_pt1 | contig 77639 bp, 76 predicted proteins | sample Lox_Sample_13_FD_206722 | JGI IMG/M metagenome (GOLD analysis project Ga0335070, IMG submission 206722) | Soil microbial communities from Loxahatchee National Wildlife Refuge, Florida, United States - Lox_Sample_1.3 | ecosystem: Environmental > Terrestrial > Soil > Wetlands | place: USA... | reverse complement strand
CGACCAGCTCGATCAGTTTAAGAATTTTATCCATGAGGAGAATGACCGTGAAAACCATCAACCCGATTAAAAAAATAGGTACGATCTCTTTCAGAATATAAACGGAGGCGGTTTTTCTCATCACTCTTTTCAAGGGGTTCGTCAGCCCGACCATCATCAGCTCAGGACTCCTTCTCTATCCTATCCTGAGCACGCGGTTCAGTGAGTTTCGGCACATTCTCTTTCTTCAGCGGAGGGAAGTTCAATGTCCGACTCTTGTAGCTGTCTGCTTCGGCTGTTCCTCCACCCAATCCATCCATTCGCTGAGGACGATCAAGCTCCAAAGCGAACGGGAATGGTCGGCAACGCGGTTCTTATGTTCATCAAGTAATTCCAAGGCCGCATTCGGTTTTACGCCGGCTTCGACGAGTAATGGCGACCGCAGTCGCGTGAAAGCATATTCGTACAACGGCCCGCGCAGCCACGTCCCGAAAGGCACCGACAGCCCCCGTTTCTTCCGGTTCACGATTGAACCCGGCAGGTAGCGCAACGCATACCGTTTCAAGAAGACTTTTGTGGTGGGGCCGCTAATGCGTTCTTCCACTGGCAGCGTAGCGGCAAACTCCATTACCCCCTTGTCTAAATAAGGTGAACGCAGCTCCAGTGCGCTGCTCATGCTGCCGCGATCCTTCTCAGTTAAGAGCCCTTCGGCCAGCAACGTTTCTAGATCAATTTCCTGCACGGCATCCAGAAGCGCATCATCACGGCGTTCCGGGGGAGGCGGTTTGACTCGCTCGATCCCAAGTCGCTGTAATAGTGCCGGCGGAATGACCGAGGTCCACAACTGGTGCCGCGAGACGCCGTCTAATTCCGAACCTTGAACGAACCGTTTCAGGAGGAAGGAAATCGTAACTTTTTTATCGCTTATCGGCAGGGCCTCCACCAGGCATTTGATCGCGGCACGTGTCCACCTCGGTAATCGGGCGTAATACTCGCCGGGCTTTGCGCCAAGGTAGGTGGGATAACCCCCGAAGAGTTCGTCGGCTCCTTCCCCCACGAGGGCGACCTTAGCCTCTTGGGCAGCTCGGCGGGCCAATAGCGTGGTGGGAATCCAGGATTGATCGGCGAGCGGCTCGCCTACCAGGCGCACAATGCGCGCGATCTCGCCGGGGAACACCTCGGGCCGAATTTCGACGGTTGCGATTTCGATCCCGAGATGCTTGGCGACAGCCTTCGCGAAATTGCTTTCGTCGAATGTTTTCTCGCGGAAACGGATCGTGTACGCTTTCAAACGGTGTTGGGGCCTCACGCTACGTATGACGGCTGCCACGAGCGAAGAATCCACCCCGCCGCTCAGGAAGACCCCGAAATTCACATCCACATTGCTCTGACGAAGGACAGCCTCACGAAAGACCTCGTCGAATGCACCCAGCGACGGTTTTTGTTTCGGCGTGCCACATATGTTCCAATGCCAGTAGCGCTGTCGGCGGATGCCGCCTGCGTCAATCAAAACTAATTCCGCGGGTAATACCTTCTGCACTTCGACGAAGGGAGACATGGGCGCAAGGAAGACCCCGATTCGGAGGTATTCACGCAACGCCGACGGGCAAACTGTAAGCGGGAGCTTGTCATCCAAGGCCAGGGCGGAAATCTCGCTGGCGAAGGCGACGTTTCCCTTCTCGACCGCGAAGAAGAGCGAACGCTCGCCGGCGCGATCGCGCGCCAGTAACAGCCGCGAGTGGCGTGGATCCCAGACCGCGATGGCGAAGACGCCCACCAGCCTTTCGACAAATGCCTCGCCAAGCTCGAGGTAGAGGCCGGGGATAACGGCGATGTCAACACCTTGTTTGACGACCCGCCCACGCCGAGCAAGCCAGGCCCGCAGCTCATGATGGTTGTCAATTTCGCCATTGCAGACCACGGTGAGACCGGTCTCTGGATCGGTAATCGGCTGTTTGCCGTCATGCACGCAGCGGATCGCCAGTCGCGTGGCGCCCAGCACCGCCGACCCGCACCGCACCATGCCGCTGTCATCCGGGCCGCGATGCTCAAGCGACGCCACCATCGCGGCAACGCGCTCCTCAGCGGTGTCATGCTCAGGAGGATCGAGCAACTGAACGAGTCCACAGATGCCGCACATGTCAGTCGCCTCCCTTCGGGACAATGAGTGCCGCCCAGCGTCGTTTCGGCAACACTTCCGTGACGGTCGCGCCGTGCTGTGTCGCGATTGCATCCAACCGCGGATGCCCGCGCTGTTTCGATATCAGATAAACAGGGTGATCCCGCGTGGCCACCCAACGATCGAATTCTTGCAGCGGAATCGTCACTTGGGGCCAGGGGTGTCTCCTCCTCAGCTCGAAAGCAATGTAGAAACTCGTCAGCTCGAACCCGTCGTGGCATGCAACGGTAATCGTCCGCTTCAAGTAGAACATTAGCCCCATAGGCAATCTTCCGATGCATGCGATCTCGGCGGCAGGCGGCAAAGGCATCAGGCGCTGAGCCAGTTCCCGGGCCGAATGTGCCTCGGAACCCTGCCTCAGGCCGCCAAATGATGCGGTGGCAAGAAGCGGCGCGAATAGAGCGAAGGCGGCAAATGCCAACCGCGCGTTCCGACGAACTCCTGCGACCACGGCGAGGACAAACAGCACGACCGCGGCGATGAGCATCGGCGGAAAAAATGACGCGAGTGGCTCGATGGACTCACCTTCAAGGTGGAAGGTGCCGATCAGGGTTGCGGGATGAAATACTCCCACTGCCAGCAGTACTGCCACCAGGAGCGCGACAACCGCCAAGGCCACCGAGGCCCGTTGTACCCGGCGCGCAGAGCGTCCATCCGGACACTCAAACGCCCGGTCGAATACCCGTGCTGTCAACGCCCCCAGCGAGACCATCATGCTAAGGATGTAGTCAGGCCGTTTGGACTGCGGCAGCGAAAAGAACACGAAGGTTGCTATCGACCATACGATGAACAACCGATCCGCACGGTGTCGCCGTTTCCGGGTAGTCCAGGCCGCCAGAGCCCCTTCGGGCAGCAGGAGACTCCACACCAGGAAGCCGGCGATGACTACCGGTACGAAGAAGTAAATCGGACCGCCGCGGGGCGTGAATTCGGGCGTGACCAGCCGCAGGAAGGTTTCGTACACAACTCCGTAATACGGGAAATCACGTTCAAAGAAGGACGCTCCGATGAACCATGGCAAAACGATGGCGAAGAACAGGAGCACATTGCGCGCCGCCAGGTAGCGTTTCCAGAAATCACGTTTTCCGTCAAGCCAGTTGAAGATCGTGAGCACCAGCAGCGGGAGGAAGAATCCGATAGGGCCTTTGACCAGCGTTCCGACGGCCGCCGAAGCCGTTGCCAGCAGATACCATCGCTTCCGGCGTGGGTCGTCGCTATCCTCGGCGAGATATCCCGCAAAGACCGCGCCGCACACGAAGAACGCGAGCGGCATGTCCATGATCACCACCCGCGCAATCACGAAATACATCGGGCAAGTGGCAACGACCAGAACCGCCAGCGCGGCGCAGCGGGCGTTGTACACGCGGCGGCAGAAAAGGTAAACCATTCCGAGCAGTGCGAAGCCGAACAAGGCCGAGGGTAGTCTCGCCGTGGTCTCCGATTCGCCCAGCAGGGCGAAGCTCAAAGCAACCGTCTTGAAGTAGAACGCAGGTTTGTCCATGTACGGTAGGCCATCGAGCGTCGGAATCAACCACGACCGGCTCCATGACGTGGCGTTTTTCATCTCCCGAGCGACCTCTGCGTTGCGACCCTCATCGGGCTCCATCAATGGAAGTTGACCCAGCCCGACGAAAATCATGAACAGGCCGACGCAGAACGCCACGGCAGTCAGCCAGCGGTTCGAGGTTGCACTCGCCGGACAACCCCCGACCTCGTGAACGATGCCTCCATGTTGGCTCGCCAGGTTCTCTACTTCGGCCATCGATCAAGACCCCTTTGTTGTCTTTGGGACGGCTTCTTCTGTCACGTCCCCAAAACGGAAAAGAATCCAGGATTTCCTTACTGCGTGTGGAGCGATCTCCGAGATGGGGGCCGCGGGATGAATATAGACCTTGGTCATCGGCAACGGCCCCGTGACATTCAGGAGACGATCGAGGCGTTGTTCATCCATCAGCAGATAAGACCCCTTCGGAGCACGCCGCAATTGATCGATCGTGTCAGGGGGATCCAGTTTCACTCGAACGATCTCATCGTATCGACCCATTCGTCTCATCTCTTCAAGAAGCCTCGGTTTCGCTGCGCAGCTCGGCCAATACTTTTGAATGGTAGAAGAAATGCCACAGGGTGGCGCACACCAGCAGCAGAAGCCCTACCGCAGCGGCGACGTAGAGCGGTGTGCTTTGGCCGGTCAGCGTGAACATGCCACTGGCTACCAGCGTCAACGGGATAGCCTCGGGTAGAATCCCGAGGGCCGTCCCCAGCAAAAAGTGGCGGTGTCGGACTGGAGAAAGCCCCAGCAGAAAATCGATGATCAGTCCGCTGGCGGGAAGCTGGCGCACGGTAAAGACTAGTACCACCTCGGAATGTCCGTGAAAATGCTCCTTAAGCCGCCCGACCCGCGGCCATTGGCGCAGGACAAAATCCCGGCCACCCCAGCGCACAAACAGAAACAGGACATAAGAACCGGCCAGTGTCGCTACTTGCGTCCACAACAGGCCGTGCCAGAATCCGAACGCCAAGCCGCTGATGGGACAGAACAGCAGACGCGGCATGCCGGCGGCCACCAGCACAAAAACAATGCCCATCCAAACCGCCGGTCCTACCCACCCCAGAGACAGCAGCCAGAATTTGACGTTTTCGATGTTGCCGAGATGCTCCCTAGCCGGTGTGAAATACACCAACGCCACCCCGGCCACCACCACAGCCAACATAAACAGCGGTTTGCGCGCAGAATGTGTCATCCGAGATTTTTGGGTATGGGTCCGACCAACTGTCATACAACTGGATCGCTTACGAAAAATCTTGCTCCGTAGTATGGAGGCATTACACTACCGGTTAGAAATTAGGACGACATCATCGTTAACATCATCGCTACTCACCTGCCATCGTGCGATCAACTGGACTTTCGGTTCGCCTTCCCTCCCGAACAATTGCGAAAAATCACGGAATGTGAGGAGGCAGAACACTCTTCCCGTGGAACTCACAAATTGACGAAGAGCGTCCAACCGAGGTTTCTAACAACGGAGGATGAGGGTTTCTCGTCCGAGGCAAGACGACAGGAAACAGGAGGGAAACACCCGCTTGATAGCATGGGTTTCTGGAAGGAAGGCGGGAAACAAAGCATTTGATCCGCTTGATCCGAAGAATTTCAATTGGGTTTGACAATCCGGTACCAGAAAGGAGTCATCTATATCCGCATTCTCATACTTTGCATCTGTTGAAAAGGGATCATCGTCTGCTAAGTCGCAGCAAAGGAGGTAACCCGAAAGGATTGGAATAGAAAGAGAAATTATTAAAGCGAGAAGAATTTGAAGTTTTTTAAATCCTCTAAACATGTCCACCTGCTGGGTGAAGATCGTACATATTACAATTTACCTTATATAAATTTGGTAATTAATACACCATTAAAAAAAGGTTAACTTTCCTTAACCTCCCAAAAGATGCGTTCTTACTCCAGAGAGCATCCCACTTTCCTTAATGCGAAACATCCTGAGCAAGTTTATTGGTGCGTCATGCCGCCCGGGTCGTATGCAAGGTTTTCATCCATACTCATCCCAGGACAAAAAGATTTTCCAATCTTGGCGTTCTCTTTGCTCCTCGTCTTTCGCTTAGCTTGTGGCACAATATCTTGCCACTACCTGCACTTCACCTCAATTGAAGATATCTATTTGAAATCTTCAATTCCGGGACAGAGTTCAATCTTGCGTGTTTGAGGAAGGAGTCCTCGGAAAAGAGGTGTGGATAAGACCTACTATTAAATAGCCATACAAAGGTGATATTCTAAGAGTTACGGGTTGGAATGTAGCATAACAAAAAGTTCACCAGGTCGGTGGAACGATAAGTCATGGGGCCTCTATGGCCTTATCTCAACAGTCGTACCATTTGGCGCTAGCTTTTCAATTTCCTCTATTTCTTCGTCTGTAACGGCAATACACCCTTTCGTCCAGTCAACCTCTGTGTGAAAATCACCAACCCACGAGAAATCATTCTTAATGCCGTGGATCATAATATCTCCGCCCGGAGAAACACCAAGTTCTTTTGCTCGCCGTTTGTCTTTCTCATTTGGATAGGAAATATGAAGGGATCGGTGATAACGGCTGTCCTTGTTTCTTGAATCGATAATGTAGGTTCCCTCTGGGGTTTTGTTATCCCCCTTCCTTTCTTTTGGACCATCGGGGTTTCCCCCCAGGGCTATTTTGTAGGTCTTGAGCACCTCGCCCTTTGAGAACAACGTCAACCGTCGGTCTTTTTTTTCTATCAGAATCTTATCTGCCGGCTCCTTCCGGGTAGCGAAAATCTTTTGTTCGAGCGCTTCAATCTTTTTTTGGAGTGTAACAATCTCATCCCGTTTGGTTTCAACCTCTTGTTGAAGGGTTTCAATCTGTGTTTGCTTCGCAGCGATCGTCTTATCCTTTTGTTGGAGAGTTTCGATCTGCGTTTGCCGGAGAGTCTCAATCTGTGTTTGCTGTGTAGCAATTGTCTTATCCTTGAAAGTGACATTGTTGATATTAAATATCATCATCTCACTGTCTTTCCTGTACCCACTCCCGGGGTAGTCCCTTATGAGTTTCTGAAAGCATTCCAGAGATTTCTGATAATTTTTTTCCTCATTCCTCGGATACGCATAAATAATACCCATCTCAAAAAGAGCCCTGTCTGTTGCCTTGGAATACTTTGCAATAATCTGCTCATATTTGCTCAGGGAGGCCTTGTAGTCTCCCTCGTTGAAAAAATCATTCGCTTCTTTGAAGATTGAGTTGGCCTGAAATTCCTTATTAAAGTGACTGCATCCGCAAATTAGAATTGGTGTTATGATGATGCAGACAAAGAAAAAGTAAAGATACTCACCCCTCAGACTTTGCCTTTTATTCATATCGTTTTCCATTTGGGTAATAATTCTTGCCCCTCCCCATTTTTTTATTTGCCCGGAGCGGGCAGCTCCCTTCCGAGCGTTTTCTGAAAGCTTTCTTCAGAAAACTGGCGGAGGGCAGAATAATAATATGTTTGATGGTTATACCCAAAACATTTACCACATTACAAGTTGAATATGCCCTAATTGACAAATTAAATGCTTGCATGGTGAAGGCAGACTTAAGCGATGGGTGTAAAAGGAAATGGCAGGGTATGGAGACCCTGCCATTTCTTCCTAATAGGTTGCTGAAAAAAGGCCATCTGCGGCGTTCCCCTCATCCTTCCCCGTGTCAGGCACGGGGCAGGCCTTTTGCGGCGTACACCTGTAGGGAACGGTTTGAAACCGTTCCCTACGAAGGATTTCGCCTGCCTGCGCGTAGCCCCGCCCTGCGGGGCAAAGGCAGGGGCGCCTTGCATCTGACCATTTTTGAGCAACCTGAAAAGATGACTTTTTAGCAGCCTGCTAAAGGAGGGCTATGAGTTTCCCGTCTTACTTCTTCATTGATTTCCGGAAAGCTTCTTCGGCCCTTTTGGTCTTTTCCTCTGCAATCTTCTCCTTTTCCGCTGCGATCATCTCCTTTTCCGCTGCGACCTTCTCCTTTTCCGCTGCGACCTTCTCCCTTTCTGCTGCGATCTTCTCCTTTTCCTCTGCCGCCTTTACGGCATTTTCAGCGCGGGCTGCGGCAGTCTCTGCCTTTAACGTAGCCGCATCAGCAGTTGCCTTTGCAGCCTGTGCATCCTGTGCTGCCTGGTCAGCTTTCGCGCTAGTCGCCATTTCCTGCGACTGAACTCTCTGAAGGTCACGTTTTGTTGCACAACCCCCAACAGCAATAGCAAGAACAATTATCATTGAGATCACCAAAAGACTCTTTTTCATCATCTCACCTCCTTTCATCGAAAATCGGATTCTTATGCCCATTACCCCTTTCCTCATTCGAACCGCCCTTCTAAATCCTTCTTTACAAGCAAGAACCATTCCGAGTACTTTTAATATCGTAACACCATAATATTTTTGATTTTTTGTAATTTATCACCTTTAATGAGTTAATTTCTTGAAGGCGATTCCCTACAAAAAAGAACAAATGTGAAGGCAAATCCGTACTCTAGGAGGGATTATTTGAATATCAATAGCGTGAAAAAAGGATAACCTCTCGTTTTTACAGTATAAGAAAGGCAGAACCGACTATTTTAGGTGGAACCGACTATTTCTTTTTGCCAGGTTCGATCAATGTGCCGTCTATTTCCAAATCAATTTTCAAGCGCTTGGCTGCGGTTTTGGCTTCGCTGATATTTTGGAAAGGGCCGGCGATAACACGGTGGCTATCGCTCCTTGATAACACCCTTGCGGGGATTTGAGGACCCTGGTGGTTGATCATGGCGGCAATCCTCAGAGCCTCGGCATTGTCACGTAGATCAGCGGCTAAAACATACCACGCGTCCATTTGCAACTCCGGTATTTCTGGTTTGCCATACAATTTTTCCGGGTGCTTGATTTCTATGGTTTTCGCAATCCCTTTTTCACTTCCTTCAAGGACCTCGAATATGGGAACAGGAATCCCCCGGGCCTCTGCCAGTACTTTCTTAACTTTGCTCCAGTCAAGCGTGCGCCCCGATTCCTTTTCAATATTTCTCAATTTTGCGTATATCTTATCAAACTCAACAGTGTCCAACTCTTCAGGAGGAGCATGAACTTCCATGTAAACGACTCCATTACACTGACCTACGAGATATGGCTGGTTGACGATGCACACAGGTGTTTTAACCGGAGTGTTCTCATACAGTTTCTTAATGTCTTCCGGATAGAGTCTGATGCACCCATTGGTTGCCCTAAGACCAATGCTGGCCGGTTTATTCGTGCCATGGATCAAATAACTCGACTTACTTAAATACAGCGCGTATTCTCCCAAGGGATTTTCTGGTCCCGGCAGAACCTTAGCCGGTAGAGGATCTCCTTTTTTCCGGTGATCCTCAGCAATCGAGGCAGGCACATGCCAGGTCGGCCGGGTTGCCTTGCGCGCCACGTACATTTGACCCATGGGAGAAGGTCGCTCTACGGTGCCGACACCGAGCGGGTAGGTCGACACAGCCAGCGACTGACTATCTCCCTTAAATTGGAAGAGCCTCATAGCGGCCAAGTTGATCACAATGCCTTTTCTTGGAGCGTCGGGCAGGATGAAGCTCAGGGGCAACAGGATACGTTCTCCGGCCTCGGGCACCCATACATCCACCCCTGGATTTGCTACACCAAGTGCATTACCTCCCAAACTGAAGTGTCTTGCAATATCCGGCAGGGTATCCCCCTTTTCAAGCCTGATGACTGCCAACCGGCCGATGACGTTATCACCTTTTGCAACCGAAAAATCATTTCGTTCGATCTTTTCTATCTTTTCGATCTTTTCTTCCAGATAAATTGGTGGGGGCGAGGGGGGCGGAGGTTTCACCTCAACTTTTTTCGTTACAGCACATGCATGGAAACATAAGATGAATATAAGTAGGGCTAAAAGACGAAGCCTATTGGATAAAGGTGATAGGTCAATGATTTGGCACATGAATTAAATAGGCACCTTTCTTAATAAAGAAAATTTAAAAAACCATTTTTCAGTAAAGCACTGGATCGTATTGATGCCCAAGGCTCAGCTTCGTCGTAAGAGCAATAACATCCAATTCAACGATGTATAACAAGTTTGGCCGATATTTTCAAAATAATAAATGTTCTTTTGAGAGGGTTTCAGATTCTATGAAGTTGCGCACGCTACACTCGTATAATCATTTCAGTGACAATTTTCAAGACTCACTGTCATTTTCACCCTAACGGAGGCGCAGGACTGAAACCAACCTGCCGATGTCTGCAAAGGTAAGTGTCTAATTTAAACTAAGAGGATGGCAAATCACGTAAAATTTTCTCTAATCTTTTTAAACTTTGCTTAATCGGTTTGGTCTTCCCTTTCTCCCAATTGACTATCGTCATCTCGATGAACTGCACAAAAAAAATGAGATCAACCACAAGCAAGAGGGGAAAGGAAAAGCTTCTTTACTCTACCCGAAAACCGTGAAAGTCAGGTTTTAGCTACATAGACATTGTTAAGCGCTGATGGTGAATTCTTCCTCTGAAGTTGTGATTTTTCAGAATCCTTGTTCCATACAACCTTTCATGGTAATCGATAATCCTTGTTGATGTTTGAATCCAAAATTATAAAAAGGTTTCGTCGGACGAGACCCCAAGAATGAAATGTCCAAATTGTCAGGCTGAAAATCCGACAAGGCATGAAGTTTCATGTTGCGTAAAAACTCTCAAAGGATGTGTTATTTTCCCCTAAAATTACCCGATTTCATCTGATAATTCAATTTCTTGCAGCAGAAATAGACTCTTGACTTTCATCCAACATATTGATTTCTATATTCTATTTTGTCAATCAGGAAATAACCTGCCGCAGCCTGGAAGTATAGGAGCATAAATTGCTTCCACGGTTTGAGGGGTGAGGTATCTTTCCGTCAGTCATTTTCGCATAGTGTAAGATTAGATAGTATCCTAATCAATACGTCTATTATCCCCAATGAATGGAGACTTATCATGACTTACCGATTTATATTCGATAGGCATTACGTGATGCTGGTGGTTGCTCTCTGTCTTTTCGTGATCTCTGGTTTTTCCGCCCACTCATCGGCCAGCGGTCCTTTCGCGACTAAAACCAATGCTCCGCTTGGCATTGGCTTGCTTACTACGGAAATCAAATCCACAGACCCCCTTGATAACTGGCACTGGAGAAATCCCCTCCCACAGGGAAATGGGTTCTTTTCTGTCGCTTACGGCAACAACACCTTTGTGGCCCTTTCCCTCAATATCCTCACCTCCCCCGATGGAATGACCTGGACGCCAAGAACTGCCAAGACTTTCTTAGACGAAGGCCTTTTCGGAGTTACTTACGCCAAAAACATGTTCGTGGCGGTAGGTGGCCCTATTTGTACCTCCCCCGACGGAGTAACCTGGACACAGAGATCCAATCCGGCAGATTGGGCGCTCAATGGTGTTGTTGGCAGCGACAAAACCATTGTGGCGGTGGGATTTCATGGGACTATCGTCACCTCTTCGGATGGGGTAACCTGGACAACGAGGAATTCAGGGACACCCATTGACCTCTACGGAGTAACATACGGCAACAACACATTCGTGGCGGTGGGAAAATATGGGACGATCGTTAGCTCTCCCGACGGGGTAACCTGGACAACGAGGAATTCGGGATTCACTACCCTCCAAAGCGTTACTTACGCCATCAACACATTCGTGGCGGTGGGATACGATGGGACCATTCTCACCTCTCCCGATGGGCTGACCTGGACAGCGAGGAATTCTGGGACGATCTATCTTCTCTCGAGCGTTACTTACGCCAAAAACACCTTTGTAGCGGTAGGCGTCTTCGGCTACGTCCTGACCTCCCCCGACGGGGTGACCTGGACAACGTGGACTTCAGGGACACCCGCTAGCTTCTCCGGAGTTACATACGGCAACGACGCCTTTGTGGCAGTGGGCGAGGTGGGTACTATCTTAACTTCCCCCGATGGAATGGCGTGGACGTCCAGGACATCGGATCTTGTTGGTGACGTTCAGATCAAAGGCCTCGATTACGGCAACAACACCTTCGTGGCGGTGGGATCTGATTACCAAGCCGGAAACTTCAGAGACTTCATCTTTACTTCTCCTGACGGGGTTGCGTGGACAAAGACCCCATTGGGGACCAACTATAGTCTCAGCGGCGTTGCTACCGGAAGCCGCATTTTCGTGGTCGTAACCGCGGGTGGTGCCACCTTGACCTCTCCTGACGGAATCACGTGGACACCAAACACATCGGATGTTACCCGTCGCGTTCAGTTCGAAAGAGTCGCTTACGGCAATAATACCTTTGTGGCGGCGGGATGGGATTACCAGACCGGAAACGTAATCCTCACCTCTCCTGATGGAGTCGCTTGGACAGTGAGGGCGTCGTTTGAAGTCTACGCTATCGCTTACGGCAACAACACCTTTTTGGCGGGGGGAAACGATAACACCGGTGACGTTATCTTTTTTTCTCCAGACGGAGTTACCTGGACAAAGATCCAATTGGGGACCAATGACGGTCCGAGCGGCGTTGCCGCAGGAAACGGCATTTTCGTGGCCGTCGCCGGGGATGGTGCCACCTTTGCCTCTTCTGACGGAATGACCTGGACGAGGAGATCGGATAACGTTGGTTTTATTCCATTAACTGGGGTCGCTTACGGCAACAACACCTTTGTGGCGTTGGGAGCCCCTGGCTTCCTCTTCACTTCTCCTGACGGAGTCACCTGGACGATGAGACCGTTCGATGGTGGGGGGAGTGAGGGAACCCTCGTCTATGGCAACAGTACCTTCGTGGTGGTGGATAACCGTGACATCCTCCAGTCCGACCCTGTCTTGCCCACACCTATTCAATACACACTCACCATCTCCGAAAGCGGCTCAGGCTCAGGCACGGTTACGAGCCAACCCCCGGGCATTTCCTGTGGCACGACCTGCTCGGCTTCCTTCCCGCAAGGCACAGTGGTTACCCTTACTGCCAACGCGGACCCAGGTTCTAACTTTACATTTTGGAATGGCTGCTCCTCGGTGAACGGCAGTATCTGTGAGGTGAATATGACTGCAGACAAGGCTATCACTGCTACCTTCAGCCTTAACTCCTCGTCTTCGCCCATCATTACCTCAATTTCTCCCACGTCCGGAACGGTGGGAACGACAGTGACCACACGGGGTAAGTACTTCGGTGCCACCCAAGGCTCATCCACTGTGTCATTCAACGGCGTACCGGTTACGGCCTATACCTCCTGGTCGGATACCATCATCAAGTGTACGGTGCCAACGGGTGCCTCGACCGGTCCCGTAGTGGTAACGACAACAGTTGGGCCGTCTAACGGGAAGACGTTTACGGTAAACCCGCCCCTCATTACCGGTCTCTCTCCCACGTCTGGAACGGTGGGAACGACAGTGACCATACGGGGTAAGTACTTCGGTGCCACCCAAGGCTCATCCACTGTGTCATTCAACGGCGTACCGGTTACGGCCTATACCTCCTGGTCGGATACCATCATCAAGTGTACGGTGCCAACGGGTGCCTCGACCGGTCCCGTAGTGGTAACGACAACAGTTGAGCCGTCTAACGGGAAGACGTTTACGGTAAACCCCTGAGAATCTTTTTACTTATTTCGAGCAAGGTAGATTTTAATAGCAAACTGGAGGTTGTTTATGAAAAAAAAGGCTCTACCTATCGTTTTCATTTTAGTCGTAATGTTCAGTGTGGGTTGTGCAACTGCTACTTATACAGTGGGGGGTAAAAAATTTCACTCAAGTTCGGAAGCCCTCGACGAACAGGCCAAAATTAATTCCAATAACCTAGCTAAGATAACTCCAACTAATGCCCCTGTTCATGGAACCCTCCTGGTGCTCCTACCATCGGATGTTGAAATTCAAAAGAACTACATTACATCTCGTGGAGACACTTCCAAGATTAGCGAGGAGATGCATAACTTTATGATTACTTTCACAAAAAACAGTCACCAATCCGCAGTTGATATGATACGAAAAAAAGACGCATTCGACTCTGTTTCAGTTGCCTACAAAAACGGTAATCCGGCATCATTTCCCATCGGTGAATACGATTACCTTTTGTTCCTTGATGTCGATGGTTGGTTCCTTAGAGGAAAAGATAACCCGAAGGCATTGCCGGTGGGCACTCTGGTGGGCCATCAGAAGGTGCTACAGCTTGACGTCCTTGAAACACAGGCAAAAGTTCTCGGTGGCAAATGATGACACTTCTGGTGCTGCAGGTCTTTATGCATAGCAGACAAGATTGTTGATGTAGAATGTTTATACTTTTTAATCGCCAGAGTAACCCAGGACGGTTACCGGAAGTTCCAAAAATGAAAAGTTTGTGGTTCAAGATGAAAAAGATCGATTTTGTTCATGGTTATAGGTTTCGTAAGTCACTTCGAGCTCTATTGTGCGTCTTCCTTTGCGTCTGCACAGGATCGTTTTTGACTTCTTGCGCAACAGTGCCAAAAGGGACTTACCTAAAGAGCAGGAGTCTCTCGGATATATCAAAAGTAGCAATTGTTGCCTCCGTCAGCGATCCAAAGGTATCCTACTCTACTGCGAAAGGTTATGTCTCAGAGAATTTAGCGCCATTAGCTGCGACTGGGGTTGCCGGTTTGTTTCTTTTCCTTATCGCGGTGAGTACGGAAGCAGGAATAAGGTCTGGTGTAGACCATGGACGTGCCGGAGAAGTTAAGGAACATATGGACCTCAGCCACCTCGAAGAAAAAGTCGGCCAATCATTCATCCAACCGCTTAAAAAAGGCGGCTGTTTCCAGGTTGCAGAATACCTGGCTGATAAAAATCAGGATGTCCAACAATTGTCAGCCAAGGGTTACAATGCTGTTGTTCGGCTGTTTGTGCGTGAAATCTCGCTAAAGAAGATTGCAGGCGATAATGTCCGCCTCGACGCCTATGTGCGAGGGCAAATGGAGGTTTTTTCTACTGGAAAGATTGTGTGGGACCGCGAAGAATATGTCTCATCTCCCGAAATTCACCCACTTGGCTACTACCAGGAAAACGGGTTGAAAGAACTTGACGCAATGTTGGAAAAAGCAGGGCGAAACTTGGCTTATGATTTCGTATATCTCAAGTGAAGGGAGGAAATGAATGAAATTGGTTCATATCTATCTATTCAGGCTCGTAGCAGGAATTACCCTATTCTTAATGTTCGTAGGATGTACACATACTATAAAAAGCGCCGATATCTCGACATTGCAGACAGGGAGTCCGTTGAAAGGTGTCGGTTCAAAAACATTCTCCTTCAAAGACTTTAAAGATATCCGGGGAACCGATGCCTTTTTGATAACAGCCATAGGAAGTCACAAATACACATTGGATCAACCCGTTGCAACCGTGGTGGCTATGTCGATCAGGAAAGAACTGGAGAGAAACGGTCACAAGTATATTGCGTACTCGACGCAGTCGAATCCGGATTTTATTATTGAGGGAACAGTCTACAAGTATTCGCTTACAATGCAATCTGGTTTGGTCTCCAATACCATAATAGGTAATGCAGCTGTGAAACTGACTATAAGTCGAGCTTCTGCTGACAGAGAAGTACTGGCGAAGTCTTACCAAGGAGAATACCGTAAGGACACTTTCGGCGGTCCTCATGGAGTACTCAAAGCAGTCTCTAATCAGGCACTGCTGGAGATGGTAAAAGAAATGTCCACGGACCCTGAACTGATCGCGTTCCTTGAAAAATAGCAGGAACGACCTAACCAGCTGATGTTTCGCCAATCAGAAACGTTAACCTCGCTTTCGATCCGTAATCCTCAATTCTTATGCTGCAAGATTCCCTTGATTCGTAAGTGGAAGTTGCAAGAAAGGTTATCTCGGCACTGTCTGTCAACTCAAGAACTAGTCGGGACATCTAGGTTCTGTCTAATTGGTTTGACCCTTACCTTCCCCCAATTGAGTGTTTTCACCATCTCACCCACCCAATCCTCTTAGCCAGGTACACCTAAAATACAGTAAGGGAGTTTTGGACTGACAAAATAAATTATTAGATAACCGTAAACCGAACAGGGGCAGGTCAAAAATAGTCTGTATCTGTTGGTTATTTTTGAATCCGAGAACCGTCCCCAAAATCGAAAATAGGACATTTCCACTTTGGTAAGAATAGGACATTTCTATTTTGGCTTGACACACCGCGGCCCCAATTGTTGACTTTCCTATCGCAATTAGGTAGTCTCGTATCAAAAGTCAATTCATTTTATTTTTATATGATTGATAATAACGAGAAGCAACAAAGATCTATTGCAGACTCCTCCGGCTTTCCTTTACAGCTTCGAGTCGCTGAGGTTGTAAAAAAATCTTCTAATTGGAAACTGAAGCTAGAAGAACATCCGTGGCGTTCTACTAATTCGGAAGGCTTTATTGACATAGTTGCCCAAAAAGCGGAAGATCACTTGTTTCAGATTATGGTTTTTGAATGTAAACGGGTTCGCCAAGCGGCATGGGTATTCCTCATTCCCCAAATGGCACCTTCCAAATACACTCATGTGCGTCTATTTGATTCTCAACATTCAGATGCCAGGTGGGAGCGGTTCGATTGGCATAGCGACTGGGAGGCTAATCCTGAATCATATGAGTCAAAATACTGCTCAGTTCCGGGACAAGAACAGGGGAGACGGAATCTCTTAGAGCGTACAGCTGCTGAAATTGCGGAGGCAACTGAAGCGTTAGCCCATCAGGAAAAAGCACTGACAGATACGGGAGACACCTCCAACCTTGAACTCACTAGAATCTATATCCCAGTAATTGTTACGACGGCCGATCTAGCCGTAGCGCATTTTGAACCAGGCTCCGTTTCACTTCAGGATGGTTGTCTTCCACACGATACAAGATTTGTTGGGGTTCCATATGTCCGATTTAGAAAAGCCTTAACGACAGAAATCGAAATCCGAGGTATGAGCTCAATTTCTAAGGAACATGCTCGTAGTGAAAGAACCATCTTTGTGGTCAATGCTGAGGAACTAGCCAATTTCTTAGAAGCATGGGAAATCGGTCCATAAAAGAAAGACAGGTTATAGAGTGGCCGCACGGGCCAATAAATCCCGCCTTCAGTGACCCGCCATGGGGAGGAAAAGCATGGGCTTTCTTGCCAAGTTACTCGGCACTCCTGCTCCAATTGATGTAATGCGAGCCGATCTTTTTATTAATTTGGGGACGGTTCTCATATTACCTTGTAGCATTAGATAGTTGCACAGTATTTTCTTGGTCTTCCCCTTCTCGGTCGCTTAATATCAATCTCTTTCTTACCCAAGTCCAATCACAATCAAGAAATTGCGTTTTCCAAAGGTTTAAAGTATATTCCATTTACAAGGCAGAGAGTGGTGGGGATGAAGCCGGGGCGCATAACAAAAACTGACAAGGCAGGAAAATCTTTCGAAATGGGGATCGGTGGTGCTGAGGATTTTCCGTTTGTTTTGGAGATGTATCGCACCTTCCATCGGAACCCTGTCTCTCGGGGTCTTCCACCCGAAGGTCTTCTAAAATTGCGAAAGTCCACGGAGATCATAAGTAATGCGCCGAGCGTGCACAGATGTTGAATGGTTCGAGGACTATCGAGTTGGCGATGAGTTTCTTGGTGAGCCAGTGGTGTTATCGGAAAAAGAGATCATTGAGTTTGCGCGCACCTACGATCCTCAATCGATGCATATCGACCCAATAGCTGCTAAATCATCTCCCTTCCAAGGGCTCATTGCTTCAGGGACTCATCTGTTTGCGGCGGTTTGGGGCGCAATGATGCGGCCCGGGTTTCTCAACGGCCGAGGTGTTGGGGGGACAGAAATGAACCTACAATTTTTTAAGCCCGTGCGTCCTGGTGACACGCTTACGATTCTCAGTCGAGTCAAAGAAACCGCAGCTTTTCGTTCACGACCAGATCGTGGTCTTGTCTCGTTCCAGTCAAGCGTAACGAATCAAAGTGATGATTTAGTAATGACACTACGCTTTAAACACATGATTCGCACACACCCCAAGTAGCAGACTCTGAGTGCTGACGCAGCAGGCACGAATTCGTCGCCTAACATCGGCATCCTAGCTTGGGGACGGTTACCATATAACCGAATTACCGTTGCCCGATTCCAATTTCATCCAAACCAACCTCTGGAAAAATTGCCTTTTCTAAACGTTTAAAGTATATTCCATATACAAATCAGAGAGTGGTGGGGATGAAGCCGGGGCGCATCACAAAAACTGATAAATCAGGAAAACCCTTCGAAATAGGGATGGGTTGTGCGGAGGATTTTCCATTTGTTTTGGAGATGTATCGCACCTTTCATCCGAAACCTGCCTCGCAGGGTCTTCCGCCCGAAGATCCTGAAATCTGCCAGAATTGGATCAAACAACTTTTCCAAATAGGTGAGAATCTTCTTGCCTCGAGAGGCAATACCGTTGTCGGCCATGCCGTTCTCATTCCTGATCGGGAAGGCAAATCGGGTGAGTTTGTGATCTTTGTCGATCAAAACAATAGAAATCTCGGGATTGGGACAGAGCTGACCCAGTTTACTCTTGAAAAGTCAAAGCAACTGGGCTTCGACTCGATTTGGTTGACAGTCAACGTATCGAACTTCATCGCCATCAAGCTTTACAGGAAGTTTGGTTTCGAATATTGCGATATGGACAAATATGAAAGAGTGATGAGTATAAAATTGAGGTTTTCGTAAGCGATACTTATTGCAACAGGTAATGTCAAATTGACCTTCGGTTACTTATAGCACCTGTAAATCCGCACTTCGATAGAACGGTGTAGGCTGTGATGATTTCGGATAGAAATGTGCCTCACGATAGGCAGAGTAAACCGGCAAAGAATCGCTCCCTCAAGGTCAATAGTATTTCATGGTACTTTGATAAGTAAAACTCACGGTCTTATTAATAAGGAGTCCATAATTAAATAGACACAATCTTCGGAAAATCTCCCCCGTCCCCTCTTTGCCTGTCTAGCGACAGGAAAAGGATGCCAAAGAGGGGTAATTCCTCCCTTTGGAAAAGCCTGCCTGCCGTTAGGCAGGGGAGGTTGGGAGGGATTTTACAAAAACTTCTCTAATCTTCAGCGCATAAATATGTCTGCTCTATTATGGACCGATTAGTAACTTCTTCTTTTTTCGAACCAGTTGATCCAACTTTTCCTTTTCGCCCTCTACCATTGCATAAGTATGTTCCTCTTCGGGAAACTTCGATCCTTTTACATCATTCGCATAGTTTGTCATAGCTTTAACGATCTCATCTGCCAGGTTTGCATACTTTTTGACAAATTTTGGAGTAAAGGCCTGAAACATCCCCAGCATATCGCTGACAATAAGAAGTTGTCCATCAACATGTGGGCCGGCACCAATCCCGTATACCGGGATTTGCAGATCTTCTGCAATGAATTTTCCTACTTCGGGAGGTACGGCTTCTAATAATAAGAACATTGTTCCTGCTTCCTGGATAGCCCTTGCATCCTGAACTAATTCGTAGGCAGTCTCAGCTGTGCGTCCCTGCGCTTTAAATCCTCCAATCTGTCCTGAACTTTGCGGGGTTAATCCAATATGTCCGCAGACAACCATGCCTGCATCCACGATTGCCTTTATCATGTTTATGATGCGGCGTCCCCCTTCCAGTTTGATTGCGTCAACTCCTGCCTCCTTAAAAAATCTACCAGCGTTCTTAACAGCTTCTGGAGGGGTTGTCTGATAAGACAAAAATGGCATGTCACCCATTACGAAAGTGTTGGGTGCGCCGCGCCGGACGGCCTCCGAATGAACAATACATTGATCCATCGTCACTGGAAGGGTCCCTCCTGTGTAACCATAAACACACATACCCATTGAATCGCCGACCAATAACATGTCGATGCCGGCCTTTTCGGCAAATTGGGCAGTTGGAAAATCATAACTTGTCAGCCACGTCACTTTTTCACCTGACTTTTTCATCTCTCGAAAAACTGAAACACTCTTCTTCATTATCTTACCCCCTCTATGAAATTTATGTCGCTTATACCATTTTTATTTTCTCAGCAGCAATATAGCCCATTTTCCCTAAAATCTCCAAGCAGTTCCAATTAACGAAACCCTGACCTCGTCAATTCTTTCTTTTTTTCAGACGGAAGCAGGAGCAGAAGCGCTGAAGCTGCCGGGCACCTTAAGATCTCCTCATCGTCGAATCAGTCATCAATGCATCGCGCCAAATTTTTTAAAAGCTTACCCAGTTTAATCTTTTGCTCGAATATGGTACGTTATTGTGTTGATCAAAAGAGAATCATTCTTCAGGGAGGCCGATGCGTTCATGATGCGCTCAATTCGAGAAGTCTTAGAATCCAAAAGTGTAGCGGTGATCGGAGCATCCAGGGACCCGGAGAAACCCGGAGCGCAGCTTCTCAGAGTTCTAAAGAAAGTCGGATATCAGGGCCAGGTGGCAGGCGTAAATCCACAGGGTGGCGAGGTTTTCGAAACCACTCTTTATCGGAGATTACAAGATGTCCCTTTCCCGGTTGACCTAGCGGTTTTACATATCCCCCCGCAGTTAGTTCCTGAAGCTTTGAGGGAATGCGCCCGCAAGGGAGTAAAAGGCGTGGTCATTTCCGCAGAGGGGTTTGCCGAGACCGGTTCCCGGGGAGCAAAATACCAGGAAGAAGTGAAAGAAATTCTCCAGTCCACAGGAATGAGAGGATTTGGACCCAATACGCTGGGTTTGCTCAACACGGCGAACGGACTGACTACTTCCTATTTTGCTGTTCCGTATATGCTGGAGCCCGGACCCGTCGGATTTGCTGCCCAATCCGGAATCTTCGTGGGAGCCCTCCTGCGGTATTTAAGTTCATTTGCAGGCCTCAAGCTTTCCAAAGGAATCGGGTTGGGCAACAAGGTGGACGTGGATGAAACCGAAGCCCTCTCCTACCTGATGGACGACGAGCAGACAGAGATCATCGGGATGTACCTCGAGGATGTGCGCGATGGGCGGCGATTCTTAGAAACAGCAAAGAAGGCGGTGGCCAAAAAGCCCGTACTCATTATCAAAGGCGGACGAACTCAGGAGGGCGCCAGGGCGACAGCCTCCCATACCGCCAGCATGATGGTGGAAGACGCAGTCTTTGACGGGGCCATGCGCCAGGCAGGTGTCCTGCGAATGACCGGGATCGATGATTTTATTAGGGCATTGAAAGGCTTTCTGACCATGCCCATTCCTCAGGGAAGCCGCCTTGCCTTCATTACTTACACCGGAGCGCAGGCCATCATGAGCATCGATGCAGCGGTAGATTACGGATTGCAGTTGGCCCGTCTGGAAGACATGACGCGCGAAAAAATCTCCAGGGTGATAGCCACGCCTTCAAAGACACGTAATCCTATCGACCTTTTTCCCGACATGTTGACCCATGGATTTGAAAAAACTACCACGGAAATTCTGAAAGCTCTTTTAGATGATAACGGGGTGGACGGAATTATCTGGATTTCTTTTGCGAACAGGGGGCCTGAAATCTACCGGCCTGCGGTCGATTTAATTCTGGGGCAACGTACCAAGCCGGTCTTCTTCTCCCTTTTGGGGTCTAAAAAAGACTTAGAAGCCTGCTGGGCCTACCTGGAAGAGAATCGCCTTCCCTGCTATGACTTCCCTGAATATGCTGTTCGAGTCTTTTCCCAAATGTGGAGGTACGGCAAGATAAGGAAAACGAGGGAGAAAGATTGATTAACAAAAAACCCGGCATCAGAACCAACCGTCCCATGCATTGGCCAACTCTTCGAAAATCTCCTTAGCCCGTTCGTCGCTACCCCACGCTGAATAGACCGTCCGGGGTGCTCTGTACTTATTGATAATCTTCACAAGACATTCCCTAAAGGCCTGCTCCGTGGGTGCTGAGATGGCGACCACTGTCTGGGTTACCTCTTCTAAACGCTCATTTTCCGTCCTTTCCAAGATTCTTTCCCCTTCGGTGGAAAAATCTTTCCCTCTAACCTGTTCCAACGTGATAGTGACACCACATTGGCGAGCGATTTTTTCCAGGTCCTCCTGTCTTATTTCAACCAGGGAATCGCCAGGATACCATCTGAACTTTCCTATAATTGTTGGCATGAACCACCTCCTGTTAATCGCCATGGCTGCGGGGTCACCCATGAGCCATCAATATAATCACAGATTTAAGGTGAAGGTTACGGCTACGAGGCCCGTTTCGTTTAGTGTCAAGAAAATATCGTTTAACGGTGACGACGCTGGTATCGAAGCAGAAAGCTCGAAAGCGGAGGCTCGATGAACGATAGCCCAGGACGAGTCTCGACCCGCCTGCCGACGCCACGAACCTCCCGGCTGAACTCGGCTGGCGAGTTGGCCGGGCTGCCAACGACTATCAATGGCATGCAGGCTGGCATGGCGGGCAGGTACGAGCTTCGACAACGATAACCCTTTAGAGATCTAATACCCTCGAACGTAACTGGGTGACGATACGGGCACCGTTACCCTCCCCGTAACCTTTTAGCATCCTTTCGCTCCTAAACTTCCTTGGGGATATTCACGGTACCGTTCCCTCTTCTCTTTGGTGGTCTCTCTCGTTCTGCTAAAGTAATCCCGAGAAGGTTTGATGTGATAAGTGAAGTGCCGGTAAATATTTTCTTGGGTGAAGCGATGATTCGATATCCCATCTTTGTCGAAATGAACTTTAATTTTTCCCCTCTCAACGGCTATCCTGCCTCTTATTCCGCAAACACCACACTCCACGGTCTCATCGTCCCGTAGAATTCGAAGCACCCGATCCTGACAGACCGGGCAGATTCCTGACTCCCCGCGATAGGAAGTGTCTCCCGTTTTCGCGGCTTTCGCCACCTCCCTGCCCATTTCCCGGGCTCTGGCCAGGGCCTTGTCATAAAGCACCACTTCGTTCATTGCCTGGGTGTGGACCAGGGCTCGGTCAATCACTTCCATTCCGAGCATAAGGAATAATATGTTGGGTTGCAGAAAGGCATAGGGTGTCCAACCTCTTGTGGCATAGGGGACAATAACCGTGGCAGGCTTGCCCCTCGCCTCGGACCGGTAATTGACTGAAAATACCCGATCGATGAGTTGCTTAATAATCGCTGTGCTCTCCAGGATGTAACAGGGAGTTCCCAGGACGACTCCGTCACTCTCAACTATTTTATCCACGATGAAGTTAAAATCGTCCTCCAGGTTACAGCGCTTATTTCCAAAAACACACGGGGCCAATCCATCGCACGGAAATACTTTGTAGTCGGTCAGCCTGAGCATTTCAACCTGGGCACCTTCCTCCTCTGCTCCCATCAAAGCCTCTTTGACGAGGATCTCTGTATTTCCAAGCTTTCTTTCACTTCCATTCAAACCAAGGATTTTCATTCCACGCCTCCGAAACGAGATTTGAAAAGATCTTTTTTCATGCCCCTATTTACTGAAACGTCTTGGTAACCTCACCCTCGTCTTTTCCGGACCGCTATCGAATGCCGAACTGAGAATCCAGAAATAAGGAAGTTTCTGGCGAATGCGGGGCAAAGCTTCTACCCAATGAATGGCAAAAGTCTACTAATTTCAGGCGAAAACTTCAACAAGAATTATCGATTATGGAATGAAAGGTTTTATGGATGCATGATTTTGAACAATCATCTGAGATGGCTCTGATGGCGTGATCATTGATGGAAATATGCATAAAAAAAGCCATAGTCTTTTTTGATCCAAAGGCCTTTGATCCTAATTCGGATGCCCTGTCCAGGCCAGAATACAAGAATTGACTGATTGGGTACCGGATATGCGATTCGAAGTCTTGATTGCTGTTGCATTATGAAGGACAAGTGGCTATTGTGGAAGGCTTAGCAAAAAGTTCTTCAATTTGCCCATATTTTCCGGCGAGGTATCGAAAAATTTCACTCCAGTTCGGTGTTCCCCCAAACCTTCGTCCAAATGGATATCTGTCCAAGCCACCTCAGTTATAGTTTCAATGGCACTCAACGTAGAACGAGAAGATAAGAAGAGTTTCAACCTAAGATATTGGCCAATCTTCAGCGGCTCTGAAAAGTAGAGCAACAAGCCGCCTTGACTGGCATTCATTGCTTTGCCGACATGTTTGACGAGCGACCCAAGTCTGTAATATTCAACTGGCAAATCCACAGAAAATCTTGGATGTTTTCTTTTTTCAAAATTGGCGGTCCCGTGACGGGACTGGTTTTTTTGTTCCCCTGTTTCCATCGGATTTCGTTACCAAAGATAATATTTCCCGTCTGTGCCTCCCCGGCATATACTCTCTGGGAAGGTTCATAAACTTCCGTATCCAAAATCTCACTTTTAGAGTATTATACAAACAGAGCATGTCATCTACGGGAGAAGAAAGGCTTCTTAAAAAACTTCTTAACTTGGTCCCATCTTCTGGAGAAATATCAACGAATTTTACCCCATACGGATAATACTCCCGATCCTTATTCAAATGATTGTCCATCCAAACCGCCTCAGCCAGCACCTTAATTGTACTCAATTCAGGACCTAAGGGGAAGAAGAGTTTCAATCTTAGAGATTGAGTTACGTCCATTTCTTCGGGGAAATAAACCAGCGAACCGTTCTCGCTGATATTACCAGTGTGAGTGAAGGATGATTTCATTTGATTATATTCTATGGGCAGATGGATATCAAACCTGGGATACCTTCTGTTCTCAAAATCAATAACGTCAATCCATGGCTTGTTATCTTTTTCTACTGCTCCCATCCGCTTTCACTTCCTGTCCAGACTGGGTTTTGTAAACCGGCTATTTAGGACACCTTAATGAATATGGAAACCTCATTCGCCCAATAATGTCACTCAATAGCCTCTTCTTTCTATCTCCATGAAGACTCTTCGCAATTAATATACCAAAAATAGGGTTGTGTTCCCTCGTTCATAAAACTGCTTAGAATTATAAGGTTTTCTTTGAAATTCCGATTTCGAATAATCAAAATTGACTGTATGGATTATCCTTCAGTGAGCCGAACGATTTTGTTCACGAAAAATGGGGGCAAAACCATTGAGGAATATGCAAGGTGGTTTTAAGGCAATCTATTTGGTCATCTCATCAATATGATGATTTTAAATGTTGCATCGCGGAGCTTTGATCTAACCTATTTCTTTGAGGAAGGAAGAGCTCTGGTATTGGATGTCGCCCTGTCTGGGACGTCTATTGGGAACTCGGGCTTTGCCCGTGGGGCTCCGTCTTCTCAGTTTCAAATAATGGAAACGATCTTGGTCAATTTTACAAGGAGAAAGAAGTGGTTCAGGAGCCCTTTGATAATAAGTTGTCTGGATAAGAGTTTTTTTAGAACCTTAAAACCATTTGCGTCAAAGAAGTAGGGCAGGTCAAATTTGATCTTTACAAGGCATAGCTCGAGTACTGTTGCGGAGTCGGTGATGATGTGTAGATCAGGTTTAATAAAGGAGCCCTTCGAAACAGTGAGCTTCCCTTGCTTGAATTCCAATCCCACAACGATCTGAACATCCCGGGCCTCTATCAATACTCTTGCATCTAATGCGTCAAAGTCATCGATTTTTTCTGGTTTCTGTTCAAGGTTCTGCCTGATGAGGTCAGAGAGCATAAGGGCCAAGCCTATGTCCTTTGCCCCATCATCAAGGAGGATCACAGGCTTTTTGATTTCCATTTATCACCAGGCCTGTTGATAGATCTTGAGAACGTCGGCCGAATCGCTGACAAACTTTGGGTTGTAAACAATTGCCCCATCCGAAAGAGCAATGTCAGAACATTCGTTGAGTCCTTCTTGAGGAACACCAGCTTCCCTCAGTCTTTGAGGAAGACCTAACTGCTTGGTAAAGTCAGCGAGCTTGTCTGCCAGGACATCTCCAGCTTCCTCCGGTGAAACCTTTTCGATGTTTACACCCATTGCTGAAAGGATATCCCGGTAGACATCACCACAAGCATCGGCATTATACTTCACGCATGCAGGAAGAAGGATGCTGTTCGCCAGGCCGTGATGGACTTTAAATTTCGCGCCAATAGTATGAGCCAGAGCATGGACAATTCCCACCTGTGCATTAGAGAATGCAGCTCCCGCCATGTTAGCGGCAATGAGCATCTGTCCCCTTGCGGTCATATCCTTCCCGTTTTCTACAGCCCTCGGAAGAAATTCCTTGATGAGTCTTATCGCATGGAGAGCCATTCCATCCGCCACGGGCTCCCTCTGCAAGGAATGCATTGCTTCGATGCCGTGACACATGGCATCCATTCCGGTGGCCGCTGTTAGTTTAGGAGGCAGTCCTTCGGTCATTTTTGGATCTAGGATAGCGACATTAGGAAGAATATTGTAATCCCCAAAAAGCAATTTCCTCCCTGCCTCATGATCCTTGATCACCGCTATATAAGTGGCCTCGCTTCCGGTCCCTGCAGTCGTCGGAATCACGATGTGAGGCGTCTGCGGCCTTGTGAGAACCTGAAATCCGGCATAATCTTGGAGTTTCCCTCCCTCTCTGAGGAGGATAGCGATCCCTTTCGCCGTATCGATGGCACTTCCGCCACCCACGCTGACGAGGCAGTCGGCTCCCAGTTCTTTACCGACCTTTGCTCCTTGATTGACAATGTGGAGGCCGGAATCCGCTTCCACATCCGAAAAGATTCCCACGCTCAACTTACCAAGCGCCTTTTTTATCCTTTCCGGAATATCTGTATTTTTGATGAGATCTCTAACCGTAACGATAAGGGCCCTCTTGCACCCAAGGTTCTCTACCTCCATGGCTACGTCGAGAGCAGTGTTCTCACCGAATACCAACTTCGTGGGGCACCAGAATATGAAATTGAGGCTGGCATCATAGGGCATGGCTCCGTCCTCCTCTCCGATTATAAAAGTGTTGCTCCCCGCTCCCGGCTACCGGTGGTCAGGCGTTTGGCTTAACGTAGGGAACGCATATATGCGTTCCCTACAAGAAGTCTCGGCGAAAATGCAGTCGCCGGACAGGAATGTCCCGCCTATCTTTGCTTGACCTCTCATCCAGAAATTACTATGGAATCCATAACTGAAAAAATATATAGTTATGAAAATCTCCCCCTGCCTACCGGCAGGCAGACCAACCCCTCTTTGCCCTCCGGGCCAGAGGCCCTATGGGCTGGCGGCCAAAGAGGGGAAATTCCTCCCTTTACGAAAGGTACTATGGACTGATTAATAAATGCGTTCGTATTTGTTTACTCATCCAGGAATTTCGTGTCGATTCGGGTGCTGCACTCGACGAGTTCCTGCGAGGCCTTAACATAGCGAACGATGGTCGGCAGGTCGCCTTTCAACTTCAGCTTTCCCTGCATCATCCCTTTGACCGGCTCCAGTTCTTTCTTGATGACCTGTTTCCATCGAGCATAATCGCCGGTAATGCAGAAAGGGGCCTTTTGGGCTTCTTCAAGAGTCACCATTTTAGCATCCCTGCAAACCCCCTGATGGAGATCGAGCCAGATTCCAACATCCTCGTTAAGCCCTATCTCCGGCTTGGCTGATGTCACTAAGGCTACTGCCCCGGCAGTCCAGGTCGCTCCGGCCTTTTTGTAACCCTCACTCAAATTGATCTGCTTCTTATACTCTTCAACCCATTCCACGCTTGGAAATGCTATAGCCATGACATACCTCCTTCTCTATAGGCTTCGTCTTTCATCCATGTAGTTTCTTTGCTAGGTCTCCGAGCCCAGCTTTAATTAGGACTTCCTTCCTGGGTTTGCCCTCTCTATCCAGTCCTCTGATCTCATAGTATTCTTTAAGTAGCTTCTCCACATCCGGAACAGAACCTGCGGCAGTACCCTCACTTACAGGCGTTAGGATTCTTTTCGGTAGCCCGTCGTCCTCCCGGGTCACTCCCATCATGTTACCAAGCTCTCTTTTCAAAAGCCATGTCCGCTCCCCACAAGCGAGGAGATCTTTCAATGTAAAATCAAATCCTGTAGTCACCCTTACCATCTCCGCAAGATCGTTCGCCGAAAGGGTCCACGCCACAAATTCGCAGATCAACAGAGAGTTGCATGGGATGCCAAGGTCTTCACAGAGCTTGACCATCTCCGCTTTGCCTTCGCTTGATTGACCTACATAATTTTCCTGAAACCCGGCTTCCGGGTATGCAGTGATTCCCTGTTCTACGCCCAGACATAGGTGCATGAGATGACAGGCCCCCCGAACGGATGTCATGTAAGCAAGACCCATACCGTGGAAACCTCTTGGATCGTGCATGGGAGCCTCTAACCCTTTCACCTCTACGCTAAACCCCTCCGCACCTTTACCCAATCTCTTGGCTGCTTCCCTGGTCCCTTCGGATAGAATCGCTCCAATCCCTTCTTTCTTAGAAATCTTGTGGATTAATTCGATGGCACCTTCGACATTCCCCCATGTCAGGTCAATTCCATCCGTATCTTTTTTAGTGATCAGACCTTTCTCGTAGGCTTCCATGGCAAATGCGATGGTCGCACCACAGCTAATCGTATCCAGGCCGTATCGATTGCACCACTCATTGGCTTTGATCACTCCTGCGAGATCATCGTTCATGATCAGCGTCCCGAAAGCTGCACAGGTCTCATATTCGGGTCCAGGTCCTTCTTCCGTCTTAAAAGGCCCATCTTCAACCTTGACCATCCTTTTGCAAGCAACCGGGCAAAAAGAACAGGCATGATTTCTGGTAAGGTACTTTTCGGTCAAGGAGGGTCCGCCAAGATTTGCAGAGAGCTGGAAGTCCTCTCCGATGCTCCAGTTTTTTATGGGCACATCACCTGTCATCATACCCAGGTCCATTCCGGCATCCGTCCCCATGGACCGAAATGACTGAGCCAGGACAGCGTCTCGGGATTTAGCAACCAAAACTTTTCTCAGTGTCGCATATTCTTCCGGATACGAAACCTCCACTTTTTTTGTCCCGTTCACAACAAGAGCCTTTAACTTCTTTGAGCCCATCAGGGCCCCCATCCCCGTCCTGCCGATGAAATCGCCCTTATCATTGCAGATCGCCGCGAACCTGACCAGATTTTCCCCGGCTGGACCGATGGACAGGACTTTCGGTTTTCTTTCCTTTCTATGCCTTTCTTTCAAGAGGTCTGTGACTGCATAATTATCCATCCCCCACAGGTCCTTGGCATCCCTCAACTCAATCTGATCGTCTTCAATAACGAGATAAACAGGATTGGACGACGCCCCTTTGAAGATGATCCCATCCACTCCGGCGAATTTCAGCTCCGGTCCAAAATTGCCGCCACATGTCCCTTCTCCCCAGATCCCCGTCAAGGGAGACTTTCCACAAACGGCAAACCTGGATGTACCCGGAAATTGGGTCCCGACCAGGGGACCTGTCATCATGATGAGAGGATTTCCAGGAGAAAGAGGGCTCACGCTCGGGTCAAAGGAATCGAAGAAGAATCTAGCTCCGAGCCCGCTTCCGCCTAAGAATTTTCTCTGATCTTCATCCGGAACGGATCTTTTTTCCACTTTCCCCGTCCGAAGATCGATCTCCAGGATTTTCCCCGTGTATCCTCCCACAGAATATCTCCTTCCTTAACGACCGTATTTGCCGGTGATGAAAGCTGACCCGATGACCTTCCCCTCAATAGCCTTCTTAAAGGCCGAGAGAGAGGTATTCACTCCAAGGTCGAGCTTCTCCACGTTGAGGGCATAAAGGGTTACGACATACGGATGGTCGCCCGTCCCCTTGGGAGGTTGCGGCCCGCCATAACCGATCTCTCCAAAAGAGTTCTTCAGTTCGACCGATCCCTGAGGCATCTTTTTCTTCGATGCCCCCTCCTCGATGGAGGTAATCTGAGGAGGAATATTAATGACGAGCCAATGGACCCAGTTTTGGGCAACCGGATGCGGATCGACGATCGACAGACAAAAAGATTTTGTTCCGGCAGGCACATACTCCCATGCTAGAGGAACTGAGATATTCTTCCCTCCGGCTCCTGGCATGACATATTGAATCGGAATCTTCTCGCCATCTTTGAAAGCAGTAGATGAAATTTCCATAGCAGCTCCTCCCAAAATATTTTTTGGAACAAACAGTAAGATAAGAACAGCGACCGCGAGTAATGGATATCCCTTTGACCTTTCCATTTCAACCACCCCTTCCTAAGATTACCCTGTATAGAAATACAGTTACAACAAATCACCGAAGTGGTCAATACAATAAAATCGTTCCCGCCCCCAGTTTTTTGTGGCCGATGGCCGGGTGGACACGCGTCACCTTTTTTCTCTCCGTAAAAGAGGAAAACTGGGTGGGCAAGAATAAAAATTGTGAAAATAAGAAGATCTTTCTTTCAAATCTTGATTCTGATATAATTCCCGCAAATCTCCTATGAAGCTTTCTGTCATCATCCCGGCCTACAACGAAATCAATACCATGGGCGAGATTCTCTCAGGGGTCCTCGAAGTCGATCTTCCTAAGGAAGTGATCGTGGTCGATGACTGCTCCACAGACGGGACAAGAGAATTTTTGAAGGAATGGGAGGCGGAAAACAGGACAAGCTCAAAGGGCGAGGTTCGGATCCTTTATCAACCCAAAAATATGGGTAAGGGGGCTGCGCTTCGCTCCGGATTGAAAGAGGCGCGGGGAGATATCGTCATCATCCAGGATGCGGACTTAGAATACCATCCCCAGGAATATCCCAAACTCATCCAACCCATCCTCGACGGAAGGGCCGACGTGGTCTACGGCTCTCGATTCTTGGGCACTCCGAGGCGCGTCTTGATGTTTCGCCATACGTTGGGGAATAAGTTCCTGACTTTTCTTTCCAACCTCTGTACAGATCTCAACCTCACCGACATGGAAACAGGGTATAAGGTGTTTAAGAGAGAAGTGCTGGAGCATGTTCATTTGAAGTCGAACCGGTTCGGCTTTGAGCCTGAGGTGACCGCTAAAATTGCCAAGATGAATTACCGAATCTATGAAGTCCCCATATCCTACAGCGGCCGAGATTATTGGGAAGGGAAGAAAATCAACTGGGTGGATGGATTGAAGGCATTCTTTTCCATCCTGCGATATAATTTTTTTGATTCGGAAACCGAAGATATCGTTTACCTGACCCTTCAAAGAATGAAGAAACTCCACCGTTACAATCACTGGATCTTTTGCACCTTCAGGCCTTTTTTGGGCAGGAGAGTGCTGGAGATCGGCTCGGGCATCGGTAACATCACCAGGTTTCTCTTGGACCGAGACCTCGTGGTCGCCACGGACGTGGAGCCCAAATACCTTGACCTTTTGAAGAATACCTTTGGAAAATATAAGAAATTTGTCATCGAACACTTCGACATCTCGGGGACGGAGACGGAACGCTATCACTCTCTTCATATCGATTCGGTCATCTGCTTCAACGTATTGGAACATATTGAACACGATGAAAAATCTCTGACCACCATCCACGACCTCCTGGAACCGAAAGGGCGGCTCCTCCTTCTCGTCCCTTCCCATTCGTGGCTCTATGGCAGTCTGGATCGAAATTTAGGCCATCACAGGCGCTATGAAAAACAGGCATTGAAAAATAAATTAGAGGCCGCGGGGTTTAAGGTAATTTTTCTCAAATACTTCAATCGAATTGGAATCCTGGGATGGTTCTTAAACAGCAGAATACTCCATAGGAAAAAACTCCCTTCCCTTCAATTGAGAATCTATAACCTCCTCATTCCAATCTTCAAATTAGAAAAATTCTTCCCCCTTCCCTTCGGCACCTCACTCCTTGCCGTTGCACAGAAGAGAGATGGAAACGATTGAACATTTTTCAGATTTTTTAAGAAAAATAGGGGCTCACAATTTTTTAGCCATCGGGATCGCCATCATCGTCATATGGCTTCTCATTTCCGGTTTCAGGAAAGGGTTGAAAAAGAAAGGTGAAGAGAAAGAACCCGGCGATAATGGCAAGAATAAGAATGAAGATCTGTCGGATTGAGAAATAAATAATAGAGTCCTGACCTCAAGCTTTTTTCTTAAGCATCATCATCCAAGAGAGTACGAAGGAGATGGTCAGGGCAATTAACATTCCTGACATGGAGAAGAAAAAGAAGAGAAGGATCAACCTCTCTTTCATCACCGCATATTTGCTCTCCAGCATGCCGACGTAAAGCATCCCGACAATCTTATCCTGTATGTCTCGTATGGGTTCGTAAGCGGTGATGTACCAGTCATCGACGACAAATGCCCGATGGATCCATGGCATTCCTTTTCCAAGAACCTGCTCCTGGACCTCCTGCATCGCCCGGGTTCCAATGGCGCGATTTCCCTCCTTATCGATGACGTTGGTCGATATCCTCAAATCACCTAAGAAAATGGTGGCAGTCCCGATCTCCTTGCCTTTATATTTAGCATCCTTAAACACGATGTTCTTAATCCGATCAACCATCTCGTAATTCCGGTTGAGGAGCACCCCCCCTGTCAAAGCGCCGATCACCTCTCCGTTAAAATCAGTAATGGGATGCGCTGCCTTCAACAACATTCCAGAAGTCTCTTCTATTTTTCTCGTGCGCTTTTCTCTCGGAACGGGAATCGACTGGATGATCGCCTTTTGAGTCAAACTTCTTCCCTCTTTTGTCAACTCATCTCCTGAGAGGACCTGGGTCCCTGAAGCCTTCTTATTCTCCAGAGCCGTCTTAATAAACGGATCGTCGATTAAACTGTCGCCGGATACCGGAGGATTATGAAATCGAAACACCACCACCCCGCTGCGATCTACCAACGTCAAGAAATCGAGTCCTTCTTCAGCCATCAATCCTTCAAGTTCGTTCCGGATGGAAGAGACGTTCTTCTCCTTCAGTCCATTTTTCAGCACATGCCTGATGGCAGTCCAGTGGATCGCTTGATCAATAGTCTGGATTTTAGAGGCGTAAACGTATCGAGCCGTATTAAGATCTTCCTTGACCCGCTCCTGCGCTTCAGAAATGATCTGATTGGTAACCAAGGAGTTGACAATGATACTGGTGACGACCCCTATCAAACAGGCAACTGCCAAAAAGAGGAGACCCAATTGTGTCTTCGATGAAATCTTCACGGTCACTCCTTTTTAGCAGGAAATGCACAAAAAATAAATAAAAACTTTTCAATTGCGAAGAGGACGTCGAGTCTTAAAGGCGAAAAACATCTGGCGACAGACCCAGTTTATGAGAACATGGCTCCATTCGGCACCACCGATTCAACATCAATCCTGTCCACCACTCAAATCTCATTTCTATTGCCAAGGTGAGTCATTGTTTCTTGCACACACGCAAAAGAACGGAGTTTTGTGACTGTTTCTGTAATTATAACTTATCGAAATTAAAAGCTAAAATAATTTTATAAAAATCTCTTGCCAGAATGACTTTTTTCTGGTAAATATATTGTGAAATAATTCATAAATTACAAAAATGGGAGGGATTTCCGCATGAAACCTTATTTTGAAAAGATGAACGACTTGGGCAAGGCATTGAGTGAGCAACAGATTAAGAATGCAGGCGAAAATGTCAAACAAATCAAAGAAGTTGAAAAAACAATTGCAGAAGCCGTTGAAAAAGTGAAAAAAGCCGGTCTGGCTACGGAGGAAATCAATAAAAGAGGAGAGATGACCGTATACCAGAGACTCGAATATTTGCTGGATCCCGGCACGTGGTGTCCGCTACACACACTCTATGATCCAATGGATGAAGAATCAGGAACTACCGGCGTCGTTGACGGACTGGGTAAAATCAGTGGCAGATGGGCTGTCATCATCGGCTTCGACAATAAAGTCATGGCTGGAGCCTGGATCGCCGGTCAGTCAGAAAATATCTTGAGAGTGACCGACATGGCAAAACGCCTCCATCTCCCTCTTGTCTGGTTAGTTAATTGTAGCGGTGTGAAACTCCCTGAACAGGAAAAGGTATACGCGAACCGAAGAGGAAGCGGAACTACTTTCTTTAGACATGCTGAACTGGAAAAATTGGGCATTCCCGTTCTAGCAGGGATTTATGGAACCAATCCTGCGGGTGGAGGATATCAAGGGGTGAGTCCTACCATCCTCTTGGCGCACAAGAATTGCAACATTGCCGTGGGAGGTGGAGGTATTGTCAGTGGGATGAGTCCAAAAGGGGGTTTTGATGAAGAAGGCGCAGAGCTCATTATTCAAGCAACGAAAAAGTTCAAGTCTGTTCCTCCTGGACGTGTGGAGATCCATTACGACTCCACTGGTTTCTTCAAAGCTGTCTTTGAAAAAGAAGAAGGAGTATTGGACGCCCTGAAAGATTACATGAAGTATATACCGGCCTATGACCCTAAATTTTTTAGGGTGGCCGAGCCAAAAGAACCCAAGTTTTCATCCAAGGAGATTGACTATCTGGTCGCTTTCAATCAAAGGCTGGCTTACAACTTTGATGAAGTCCTTGCCAGGCTAACGGATAACAGTGAACATATGGAATTCAGACCAGGATATGGTCCAGAGGTTTATACGGGGCTGGTAAAAATCGATGGTTTCTTAGTTGGCATCATCGGCAATCGACAAGGATTCTTACCCAAGGGATACCCGGAATATGCTCCTTATCCGGGAATCGGGGGGAAGCTCTATCGACAAGGACTCATCAAGATGAATGAGTTCGTGACGCAATGTGGAAGGGACAGGGTGCCGATTGTCTGGTTCCAGGATACGAGCGGCATTGATGTAGGAGACATCGCAGAGAAAGCCGAGCTCCTTGGTTTAGGACAATCCTTGATTTACTCCATTGAACAGACTGAAATCCCCATGATGTGCATCGTCTTGAGGAAAGGAACAGCCGCTGCTCATTATATCATGGGAGGTCCTCAAGCAAATAATAATAATGTGTTTACATTGGGTACACCCACTACGGAGATTTATGTCATGCACGGAGAAACCGCCGCGGTTGCCTCTTTCGCAAGAAGACTGGTGAAAGAAAAAGAGTCGGGTCGTCCACTTAAGCCCACCATTGACAAGATGAATGCCCTGGCACAAGAATACTATAACAAATCCAGGCCCGTCTATTGTGCGAAAAAAGGGTTAGTCGACGAGATTATCTCTTTTGCAGATATGAGAAAATATATGGTTGCTTTCGCGGACTCCGCTTATCAAAACCCGGTCTCACTCTGCCCTCACCATCACATGATGCTTCCGAGACTGATCAAGGGATGAACCCCTGTCGGCAGATCAAGACATGAGAGGGCCCGCCCGATGGCGGGCCCTCTCTTTTTGTTTCCGAAATCAAAGATATGAGAAGCCCTAGACAATTTACAACGGCAGATTGACAGATTTATCATGGTCGGTTATATCCTTCCGAGAAGGAGCATCCATGGCACGAAGTCCCATCACACGCAACGGATATAACAACCTTCAAAAAGAATTAACAAATCTAAAGAAGGTTGTCCGCCCTCAAGTGATTAAGGCCATTGAAGAGGCACGCGCTCATGGAGACTTGAGCGAAAATGCAGAATATGAGGCAGCCAAGGAGCGGCAATCGTTCGTTGAAAAGAAGATTCAAGAGACTGAGCAGAAGCTGGCCAACTCTGAAATCATCGATAGCATCAGCCTTCCAAACGGAAAGGTAGGCTTTGGGTCTGTGGTCACCCTGGAGAACCTCGATAATGGAGGGCAAGTCACCTACCAGATTGTCGGTCCCGACGAATCAGATATCTCTTCTGGTAAGATTTCGATTGCTTCGCCCCTTGGCAAGGCTCTCATTGGAAAAGAAGCCGAGGACGAAGTGATCGTGAAAACCCCGGGGGGAGCCAAGAACTACACGATATTGAAAATTGCGTGAAGCCGACCTCCCGCAGGTTTTCTCTTTCACCTTGCATGACTTCCTACATTTTGTCATTCCGGACTTGATCCGGAATCCAGTCTTCTGAATCTGGATTCCCGGTGGAGTAAACTCCCTATTCGATGCGGGGCCGGAACAACGGATCTCAGATTATTAGGTAAGCTGTTATTTGGGCGTCACACTAATACTTGTCATTCCGTCATCCCCTCGTTATAAAATATAGGCTTGTTATTCTATCTTCTGCTCAATCTACAGCAATGATCACATTCGAAGCCTTGACGACTGCGTATACTTCCTTGCCTTTGGAAAGCCGGAGGTTCTGCGCTGACTTCTTAGTAATGATCGCAACGATCTGGGCTCCTCCGGCAAGTCCAATCGTAACCTCCGAATTAACCGAACCGTGCTTGATGCTTTTTACCTTGCCTTTTAGCACATTACGAGCACTGATTTTCATAATTGAGCCCTCCTTTAAGAATGTCGATGCCTAATTTCAATGGTAGTCTTAGGAAGCATTACTGTCAAGAGGTTTTCCAGAAGGATAGCCGGACTGAAAGGAGAGAAAGTATTGTTGGGCTCTCTTAAGTCTCGCCTTTTCTTATGACGTTGACTGCAGTAGCTTTAAAGGAAGCGCTCACCTCTTTTCCTTCTGTCAAGGATAGCTCGTCCAAAGAATGATTGGTCACATAGGCGACGAGTGGAAAGCCGCAGTGAAGATGGACTTTTTGGTAAAGACCTAATGGGATGATCTTTGAAACTCTTCCCGGAAATACATTTCTGGCACTTGTTTTTTCTTGAGAAGGAGGGGCCGAAAGAGTTACGTTTTCCGGTCGGATGCAGAGGACCACAACCTCCCCCAAACGGGCATCCCCCACGGCTTCAACCTCTTTACCTTGAACAGAGGCGACAAAGCTCCCACCGTTCCTTTTAATGACCTTGCCGCTCAGAATCGTCTCAACTCCGACGAAAGATGCGACAAACTCATCCATAGGGTGGTTCATCACTTCTTCGGGAAAACCTGCCTGAAGTATCCTTCCTTCATTCATCACTGCAATTCGACTCGAAAGCCTTAAGGCTTCCAGGCGATCGTGCGTCGCGAACATTGCGGTCGTTTTAGTCCGTTGCAGGATATGTTCAAGGTCTTCAATAAGGGCATCCCGCGTTGGAGGATCGAGGGAAGAAAGGGGTTCATCAAGGAGAAGGATTTCGGGCTGAAGGGCAAAGGCCCGTGCAAGACTCGTCCTCTGTGCCTCTCCTCCGGAAAGGGTTCTCGCAGAACGGTCGTGGAGATGACGAATGCCGAATCGCTCCAATTGCTCCATGACCCGATTATGAATTTCGTCTTTCTTCATCCCGCGAATTCTTAGGCCTGAGGCGACATTGCCAAAGACCGTGGTATCGAAAAGGAGTGGCTCCTGGAAGACCATTGCCAGTTTCCTTCGATACTCCAAAATGGAATGATTCCTCTCAACCTTTTTCCCTCTGAAAAAGAGTTCGCCATGAAACGGTCTCAATAGATAGGATAAGGTCTGCAGGAGCGTAGTCTTCCCTGCCCCATTCGGCCCGATCAGAGATAAGATTTCCCCTTCATGCATGAGGAAGGAAGAAATATCCAAGAGAAGTGTTCCTCCTCGAATAACCTGGATGTCCTTTGCCTCTAGTATGGGGGGAGATTCAATCATAGCTCTTGCTTTTTACCCTATGCGCTATGCCTTGTGCTGCTATCTCGGCCTTGTCCTCTGCTGTATTTGTGTAAGGATCAGATTGATGAAATAGGCGAGCAACAAAAGAATAATGCTCAGGGAAATGGCGATATCGAAGTTCCCACGGCTCGTCTCCATCACGGTTGCCGTGGTGAGCACCCGGGAATAGCCCTTGATATTTCCGCCTACCATAATGGAGGCACCCACTTCGGAAATGACACCACCAAACCCTGCCATTATCGCAGCTAAAAGCGGGAGCTTCGCCTCTTTAATCAGAATCCAAACCAATTGGATACGAGTGGCACCGAGAGCTAAAATTTGGAGTCGAAGTTTTTGGGGAAGTTGTTGAATCGCAGCCAAGGTAATACCCATCACAATGGGGGTAGCGATGACTGTCTGTGCAATAATCATGGCTGTGGGCGTATAGAGGATTCCAAAGAAACCAAGAGGGCCGTTCCTCCATAAAAAGATAGTCACAAAAAGGCCTACTACGACGGGTGGTAGGGCCATTCCGGTGTTGATTAGGCTTACAACAATTTTTTTCCCGGTAAATCTCGAGAGGGCAACTGCTACTCCGATTGATATCCCGATGAAGAGGCTGATGAGGGTAGCTGTCCCCGAAACCCAAAGAGAAAGAAGGGTGATTTCCATCACTTCAGGATCGAAAGTAATTAATAACCAAAAAGCCTTGCGAATGCCCTCGAGAATTAGATCCATGGTTTTCTATCACCTAAAACAGATTCATTGTCATTCCTGTGGAAACAGGAATCTAGGGACATATTCTCTGTTCTGGATTCCGGGTCAAGCCCGGAATGACAGACAAAGCCAAGAGTTTCTTTAACTCGTCATATTAGAACCAACTACTTTACAAGTTCTTCTTCTTTTTTCCCGGCATCAGGAAAGAAAAGAGGAGAACCAAATTTATCGACACCAAAGGTTTTGATGATGTTCTGGGTTTCTTTGGAAACCATGAAATCAGCAAAGGCTTTTGCCCCAGCAACATTGATCTTGGGCCATTTAGCTGGATTGACTTCGATGACATGGTAGATGTTTAAAAGAATAGCATCCCCTTCGACCAGTATATCGAGTCCAAGGTTCTTCTTCATTGCAAGATAAGTACCACGATCGGCAAGAGTGTAACCCTTCTTCTCGGCAGCCACGCTCAATGTCTGACCCATTCCAAGGCCCGTCTGCTGATACCACTTCTCCCCTTCCAGATTCATTCCAGTTGCCTTCCAAATTGCCCTTTCTTTAGCATGGGTTCCTGAATTGTCGCCTCTTGATAAGAAGAGAGCCTTCGCAGAAGCCATCTTTTTAAAAACCTCCTCCGAAGATTTCATCCCTTTAATCTTCGCCGGGTCTTCCGAAGGGCCCACAATTATAAAATCATTGTGCATTACGAGCCTTCGATTTACTCCATAACCTTCTGCTATGAATTTTTTCTCCGCATCAGGGGAATGGACCAGAAGCACGTCCGCCTCTCCCTTCTCTCCCATCGCCATAGCCTGCCCTGAGCCCACTGCAATGGTCTTAACAAAATAACCCGTCTTCTTCTCAAAGATTGGAAGAAGGACGTCAAGAAGTCCTGAATCTTGGGTGCTGGTGGTGGTGGCAAGAATGATTGTCTTCGGCTGCGCTTGGATAGAAGGGATTCCAGTAATGAATAAAAGTGAAAATATAATTCCTGATAACAAAATCTTTTGCCCTATTTTTCGATTCATGATCCTTCCTCCTTATGTGCAACTATTTTTTTTGATCTTGTAGACTTCTCCATTCCTTTGAGTTGGGGAAGAAAAGTGGACTTCCGTATTTGTCTTTTCCAAAATCTCGGATGATCTTTTGGCCTTTTTCAGGGGAAGTCAGCCATTTTACAAACGTCATCGCATCTTCGTAATTCACCTTTGGAAATTTCTTTGGGTTGACAGGAATGAGGCTCATGTAGTTCAGCAAGGCTTCATCCTTCTCCACCAGGATGGCCAACTTGATCTGGCTTTTCAGGGTGAGGTAAGTGGCCCGGTCGATGACAGTGTAAGCATTTTTCTCATCCGTGTATCGAAGGGTCGGAACGTTTCCCATACTCCCTTTCTCATAAACGATATACCAGGAGCCCGAAGGCTTGATCCCCGCCTTCTCCCACAACTGCATTTCAGCGACATGAGTCCCTGACTTATCTCCCCGGCTGACGAAGTTGACTTGTTTTTGAGCAATTTTCTTCAAGGCCTCTATTGCGAGCTTCATCCCCTTAACCCCAGCCGGATCACTCGGAGGACCGACAATGACAAAATCGTTGTACATCAGATCGATCCTTTCAGTCCCAAATCCCTCATTTACGAACTTTTCCTCCAGAGATTTTGCGTGGACCAGTACGAGATCGACATTCCCCTTTCGAGCGATATCTAAAGCGGCCCCTGTCCCTGAGCCCACATGGCGGACCCGTATCCCTGTTTCTTTTTCAAATTGATCTTCAAGGGCTCCAACAATACCGGCATCGATAGGGCCTATGGTACTTGATAGCAAAATGAACTTGTTCGTTTGAGGTTTGCCTAAACCTGAACAGGATAATATGAAACAGAATGAGAACAGCAGCCCAACACCGATCCACCGATTCCTTCTTACCCTTTTCATTTCTCTCCTCCGTGATTTAATTTTTTGAATAAAGGATTTTCCCTGAATTGTTGAAGTCGTAGCTTCCCAACCGTTCCACCCTGTTTCGAAATTCGTGGGAGTTTAGGATTTCAATAAAAGCCTGGATTCCCTTTTCGAAGAAGGTGGATTGGTCAAGGATCATGTCAAAGCTTTCTTGAGTGATAGGGATGAACGGAAGGCCAAGAAGTTTAGAAACCGCAATGGTAGCAATCCCGACGTCTGCTTCTTTTGAAAGGATCGAGAGACCCACTTCAAAATGGGTATAGACCTCCTTCTCGTATCCGCTAATCTTGGAAGGTGCAATCCGCAATCGCTTCAGGTGATGGTCTAAAAGAATTCTTGTCCCGGAACCCTTCTGACGATTGATCAACCTGACTCCTTTTTGAGTCAGATCTTCAATCCCCCGAATGTTAAACGGGTTTTTTGCAGCCACAACAAAACCGAGTTCCCGGAGAAATAGATTCACCACCACAGGTTTTCTTTGTGGCAGGTAGGTTGATAGAAACGGAATATTGTATTCGTTAGTCTTTGGATCAAAGAGGTGAGACCAAGCTATATCGGTATAACCCATATTCAGCGCTTTGAGTCCATCGGTGCTTCCTGTATTGGCAGAAAAAATATAGAATTCAGGATATGATTTTTTCATATACGTGTGGAGCATATCCAGGATGGGGTCATTGCTTCCCGAGGCCAGAAAGGCTCCTTCGATTTTTCTGCTCTTTCGCCTGGCCTGCTCAAGACCACCTTTAGCGCTTGAGTCGATCCAATCATCAATCAATTTCTTTGGAAAAACCCACTTCCCGGTCACCCGGGTGGATGGAATCTTCTTAGATTTGATCAATGCATAGACCTGCTTTTCATGGATGCCCAGGTACTTTGCCACTTCTCTCGTGCTCATCATCTCCTCGGACATAAGTTACCCTCCTAAGGTAGGAAAATGATAAGTTGCTGTACCTCTTTTGTCAATAAATAAATGACTAAAAATCACTTCTGGCTACTTTTTCTGACTTATTTAGCTATAAGGTAACCAATACTTAACCCGATATTTCGCAATCTTCTCAATTGGGAAAGGAAGATTTAGAAGGTTAACAAACAGCGGTTTAAGAGATCGGGCGAGTGAGAAGCGCAAGAATTTCTATATATAAATAATTCAGTCTGGAGCTTATGGTAAAGATACGTCATTTGTGAATTGGGAAAACAGGCTGGGCGTTAAACTGCGAAGACTTTCCCAATCGACATGTTTATCAGGGAAACTATTATTATTCGGTGGGACTTCCCCACATCTTTTGATGTAGCATTTTATCAATCTCTCTTGCTCTATCCGCGCTTCCTTTCTGCTGGCCTGCTTTTTAAATGCATATTGCATTTTGCAGTCTTTATATCGTTCTTTCAGGTTTGTATACTTCTTTAAGAGTTGCAATCTTTCGCCTTCTGCATGGGTATATTTCTTGCCTTCTGTTGCCCGGAGGAAGCGATAGATTCCTCTCTTGATGTTATCTGAGTAGCAGATTTGGAGGATCCCCTCCTTATCTGTATCAATGAACCGTGGAATATTGACCGGGAATTCCTCTGGGTCAACCAGGCGGATCTGATAGACTCCACACCCCTCATAGTCCGGTTTTTCCTCGATGTCCAACCATTCAGACCATCCGGATGACCACACATCCGGATGTGCGAGAACTCTACGAATATTTAAAGCACACTCTTTCATGGCTTGGAACCTCCTTATATCTCCCACCCTTTCCAGTGGGAAGGTTATGACACTATTAAAAATCCGTTTTCACCTTACGGGAAAAATACAAAATCCTCTTTTGGATACCCAAGGTCTTCTAAGAAGGAGAGAATTTCCCCCTGATAACATGCGGGGGTTGGTGTAGACTGGAAACAGTATTTTCCGAAATGTTTCTGTGCCAGATGATATGCTTCCCAGAACAATTCCGATTGGTGCTGAACATTGATCGCTCTATCGATTTTGCCAATCAATCTTTCATATTCAAAGGCAACAAGCCCCATGCCGTACTGTGATTCTTTGTCGCTTGGCGTATCATTCGCCGCGACACAGAAATTTTGATGTAAAAGAGAGGCGTGAAGGCTGTCCTCGATTCCATATTCCTGTCTCAGAAGGTCTATTAAGATGAGATGATGGACTGTGTTGGCGACCTGCCCGAGAAGATAGATCCAGTCCCCCTTCATACTCATGAAGAACCTGAAAATGTCCTCGCTGTCTCCAGGACGAGGAACTCTCCGACCGACCACTCCCAGTCCGGACCGGTAAACTAGAAGTAAATGAGCCAGTTCATGAGCGATCGCCTCAATTCGCTGTTGTTTGCCAAGCCAATCGGCAATCTGGATAACGGGTCTTTGGAGGACAAGGCCAATCGTCGAGGCCGGATGCTCTTCTCGACTCTGACAACCCTTTCTATTATGAACCACTTCTATTTTGACGTTCTGGACATATGAAGTCGTCCCGTGAAATAGTTTCCGCAAGGGTTCAGAATCTAGGCAAGCTATATAAAAACTATTTTTAAACGACACAATGGAACCTTCCTTAATAGTGGAAAACGAGGCTCTATCGTTTAGGTTTTCGTCTCCAGTGTCACTCTTCATTCCGGAGTATCCCAGACAATCGGAAACTTGTCCCACTTGTATCTGGATTTTTTTCCAATTTCTTTTTAATGAACCCAAAGCCCCCACACTTTGTGCAACATTGGCGTTTCGCATTCTGGATATATCCCATACCCTTACAATCTGGACAGATCACCATGCCATATCTTCCCGGATCAAATATTGTTTTTCTATTCGACGCTCCACTTCTATTTTCAGAACCGTCATGTCCCATCGCTGCTCCTTGCCTAATAGGACGAGAATATTGGCTTCACAGCATTCCTTCATAAGTTTCATCAGTCCACGGCACAATTACCTACTTTCTGATTCGCCAAACCCTTTCGGCCAGAATCCTACCGTTCCTTTGACAATCCTGCATCCTCGGAAATTGTATGCTAACCGATGCGGTCTAGTCTGTCAAGATTAATTTGTAATTATAAGTTATAAAAAGTAATTATTAGTTATTTTTTTCTTGACATATTGTTTTCTCTTAATTATTATCACCCTAATTTTAGGTGGCTTGCCTGGGAAGGGTAAAAACAATTGATGTTACTAAATTGACTGAGGAGGGAAAAAGATGAAGAAATTGACAGTTCTATTTTTAGCTGGGATCCTAATTTTTGCGTTTGGTACATCAGGATTTGCCCAGGCGCCAAAATTAGAATTCAGGGCATCGGGGTTCATTGATACCCAGACGTTTTTGGATGTGAACGTTCCGCAGAGAAATACAACCGCGGGTCTTTACCGGACCTTTGCAAGCATTTCGAGCTATGGCTTTTCGGGTGCCCCACTCTTTGCTCCGAACAACGGTTTGGATCATACAGCTTCTTACTGGGAATCCCGTGCCCACCTTAAGTTCGACGCCATCATGGGCCCCAATTTAAGCGGAACCATCTTTTTCGAGATGGACACCCAGAGATATGGTGCTTCATGGACCACTGGCATTGGACTTGGAAGAGAGGCAAACACATTCGGCGGGTGGACGACTGACCGGGCTGCAGTGGAAATCAAGAACATCTATATCGATGTCGGTCTTCCCTATTTCGGAATCCCAGTGCCCATTACCGTGAGAGTGGGTGCCCAACCGATAGGTGTGCGGCCACACATTACGGTCTACTCCGATGGTGCAGGTGTCACAGCAGGTATCAAGATCGATCCTGTTCTCATCGCCCCGATTTATGCCAAGGTCCTTGAGGCAAATGATTTTCAGGACGATGATGTTGACGTCTGGGGCCTTCATGTGAATGCCAGACTTGGCACTTTCACGGTGGGCGGCTATGGCCTCTATTACAGGATGAATAGCTATCCGCTCTGGGTCAATCAACCAACTGGAATAGCAGGACTCCCGTCGGTTTTAACTCCGGTTGCCCCGGGGTCTGACAAGGCTAAAATGTGGTGGTTGGGGGCTTACGTGGATGGGAAGGCTGGCCCGGTTGATATCAACTTCGACTTTGTGTATGACTTTGGTCATGTGGAACGCGGTCCCAATACGACAGTGCCTGTGGTTCCAAAAGTCGCATACCAGGGCTGGGCAACACGGACCAAGATCGATTATCCGTGGGAGAAGTTCAACTTCGGAGTCGTTGGGATGTATGCAACGGGGCCTGACACCCGTAAGACTTCTGATACAGGACTGCCGGGAAGTTTGACAAACACTGGCAGGGTGTCCAGTAGAGTGTCAGGCTATGTGGTCCCGCCTGGGTCAGAACAGGATACGAGTAATAATGAGTCGATCGTTATCTATGGCATGGACAACGGCGCCTCCGGAGGAATCGGTATTGCAAAAAACTCTAATTACGCTGCTCTGTGCAGGGGTGGATTCGGTGGAACCTGGTTTGCTAAGCTTTACAGCAGTGTCAAGGCAACACCTTGGTATAAACTCACTCTTCAGGGACTTTATGTCGGTGACACGACGAAGCACGGCAATAGCCTTGGCAACGCCTTGAGGTTTCCTGGAACCGGATCAACGCTTCTGAGGGACGACAAAGACATCGGTTGGGAACTGGACTTGATCAATGAGTTTCAGATTTACACCAACCTTAGATTCACTTTGGGCGCCGGATATCTCTGGGCTGGAGATGCTTTGGATTTGAGAAGAGGAACGAGTTTTACCAATTTCTCGCCAAAGAACCCCTGGGCTGTTAGGACGAGACTCCAATACACGTTTTAACCGAAGCGTACCTAAAAAGGACGACCATTCTGGCCGCCCTTTTTCTTCCATTCTTCGTTCTCCGTGCTAATGTGAATCGTGATACCTCGCGGAACTCGTCAGGTTGGAGAGCGCCCGACCTCACTACTCCCCTACAGTTTTTCGCCGCCATAAAGAGATAGTATACGAGTCCGGGTGAATGAAACAAGGCTGTTTTACTTTTGACAGACCTGGCTGGATGTCCCTTATTGACGAACGCGTTGCCAATCTCATAAGATGAGGGGGTTACAAAGTTCTGAGGGCATATCTATTTCAGGACTGCCGTTGGTAAAGAAGGGAGAAGCCATGCAAAACTGTTCATCAAGCCGGGCGCTTCAATTTACGGAATCGGTCATTCGGGAGATGACCCGTATCTGTCTTAAGCATGACGGAGTGAACCTCGCCCAAGGGTTTCCCGATTTTCCGGCTCCCTTAGAAATCAAGGAAGCTGCCCGGAGGGCCATTCGGGCCGATTTGAACCAATATGCCATCACCTGGGGAGAGCCAAACCTTCGTCATGCCATAGCTGAAAAATTTGCTTGGTACAATGGTGTCACGGTAGACCCCGAAACGGACATTACGGTTTGTTGTGGATCGACCGAGGCCATGATCTCTTCGCTGATGGCCATCGTCAATTCTGGAGAAGAAGTCATCGTCTTTGAGCCTTTTTACGAGAACTATGGGCCGGATGCAATCCTCTGCGATGCGAAGCCGCGATTCATCACCCTCCATGAGCCGGACTGGCATTTCGATGAGGAAGAATTGACCCAGACTTTTAGTAACAAAACCAAAGCCATCATCATCAACTCCCCTAATAACCCTACCGGGAAAGTCTTTTCACGTGAAGAATTACAATTCATCGCCAAACTCTGTTTAAAATGGGGCGTAATCGCAGTGACCGACGAGATTTATGAACATATTCTTTACGATGGAGCCAAGCATATTAGTATCGCCTCTCTGCCCGGTATGCGAGATCAAACCATCACCATCAACTCCATTTCCAAGACTTACTCTCTCACGGGATGGCGCGTGGGGTGGGCCATTGCCCCATCCTCGCTGACCGCGTCCATCCGCAAGGTTCACGATTTTCTGACCGTAGGAGCGCCCCACCCTCTGCAGGAGGCCGCAGCGACCGCCCTGCGCATGGATCGAAACTATTACCAGACTCTGGCCAGAGAATATGAGGAAAGGAGAAATTTCTTTTCCGGAGTGTTAGAGCGGACAGGATTTCATATCTACCGCCCGGGCGGGGCTTATTACATCATGACGGATGTCGGACATTTCGGTTTTTCTGATGATGTGACATTTGCTCTCCATCTCGTTGAGAAATTTGGAGTGGCCACGGTCCCGGGCAGCAGCTTTTACAGCCGTTCCTCTTTGGGAGCGACAAAGGTCCGCTTCTGCTTCCCGAAGAAGAGAGAAACCCTGGAGCAGGCTGCTGAGAAATTGGAATGTTTCAAAAGGGATAGAGAAAAGTAGGCGAAATGGATTACCATCCAATGGGCAAAGAATAGGGGCGGCCTAGGGACCGCCCCTCTCAGGCCAATTCGAAAACGGTTATTTGAATCGTCCCTCCACAGCTTCCCATTTGATGTTTTTAAAGAAGGCTGCAATATAATCCGCTCTTTTCAATCCATAGTCAGGCATGAAGGCATGTTCGAAGACATCCATGATCAAAAGCGGACTGCAACCCGAAGGATGGCCGACGTCATGCTCATTGATCCACTGGTTGATCAATCTCCCGCTGACCGGGTCCTGATAGAGGATCGCCCACCCGATCCCGCGCATAGAACCCACCCCTTTAAAATCGGCCTCCCAGCTCTCATAGCTTCCAAACTCTTCGGCCAGTTTCTTCCCCAGTTTGCCGGACTTATTCAATGCTCCTTTTCCTCCTAAATTCTCGAAGTAGTGCTCATGGAGTCTCATGCCGTTGAACTCCCAGCCCATCCGTCGCTTCAATTCTGCATACTCGGGGGTCCCGATCTTTCCACCTTTTGCCATTTCAGAAAGGGCATCTAAGACTTTGTTTGTATTCGTCACGTACCCCTGATAAAGCGTGAAGTGGTTTTTCAATAAGGTCTCGCTGAATCCCTCCATCCCGATGAGATTGTTGTAATCCTTTGCGGTATAAGCCATATCTTCCTCCTTTCAGTTGACTATAATTTCATGATATCAAAAAAAATCTCGTATTCAAGAAAATTCTTGGGACATTTCAGTAAGATTAGAAGCACTTGCAATAGCAGAAAATCATTTCAAAGTTCCAGTAACCCTACGTCTTGACAAACAAACAAATCATTATTACTTTTTGTTCAGAATTGAAAAGGAGGGATGAACTATGGCACGAGAATTACAAGTTTGGAAACCTCTCAAGGACCTGATTCCATTTGGGGAACTTGATAGAATGAGAAAGGATATGGATAGGCTGTGGGAAGCCTTTCTTCAGAGGAAACCGACCGACAATGAGGAGGAATTTTCCCCAGCACTCGATCTTTCGGAGACGGCCAATGAACTGATTGTCAAGTGCGAAATTCCTGGAATGGAACGCAAGGATATCGATATCTCCCTTTCCGATGGGATGCTCAATATCAAAGGGGAGAAAAAACAGGAAAGGGAAGAGAAAAAAGCCGATTACCACTTGGTTGAGAGAAGCTATGGATCTTTCACCCGGTCTATTCAACTTCCTAAAGAAGTCCAAAGCGACAAGATTAGTGCCTCATATAAAAACGGGATCCTGACGGTAACCCTACCGAAATCCGAAGAGGCGAAAAAGAAAGAAACAAAGATCAAAATTCAGTAATTTCTTTGTATCACGCAGAGGCGCCCCTGAGGCGCCTTTTTTTGTGAACTCATGAAACGAACATTATTTTGGGGCGGAGATGAATGGGAGTAATGAACACGAACCTGGCAATCCTAACAGACCTCCAGTGAAAAAATTTCTTGCCATTATTACCTCTCCGATTTAATATTTGATCTCGAATTGCAGATTATTTTCAGAATCTACCTAACCCTCGAAAAAACACGGGTTAGTTAGATTTGAAAATCAATCCATCCTCCTCAGGAAACTCCCGCAGGTATTTTATGGGAAAAAACTTTCCTAGGTTTAAATGGATCTTGTTATTTGTCGTTTTTCTCATGGGTCAATTCTTTTTTAATTCCTCGGCCTATGCCGAGTGGACTGTTGTTAGTGCCCCATGTATCAGTTCGGATTGGGGACTCTTTAGTATCCGCTTCCCCTGGGCCGCAGGACAAGATTCTGAAAACAAAAAAGGAGTCCTACTCTATTTTCCGAATGGCTCTTGGATCACCGCGACACTCCCTGAGGTAAGTTCAGATTGGGCGCTTTCTGGGCTTGACCTTACCTCTTCCAATAAGGGATGGGCGGTTGGACAGGATTTCGAAAATAGAAGAGGAGTTTTGATTTATTTCAGAAATCCTGAGATACCGGAACTGGCAACCGTCACGACTGCAGCCGTATCAAATATAACTGACACAACAGCTACTGGAGGGGGTAACGTTACTTCTGATGGGGGTACAGCGGTAACGGCAAGAGGCGTCTGCTGGAATACGTCGGCAAATCCAGCCGTAGGAGGCACTTGCACCACCGATGGGACGGGAACAGCCGCATTTACCAGCTCCATTACCGGGCTGACACCCGGTACGCTATACCACGTAAGGGCATACGCCACCAACTCGACGGGTACAGCCTATGGCACCGATCTTACATTTACAACAACGGTCTCACCACTGCCTACGGTGACCACTACACCCGTCTCAAATATAACGGCCACAACAGCAATAGGAGGCGGTAATGTAACTTCTGACGGAGGGACACCGATTATAGCAAGAGGGGTCTGCTGGGACTTATCAGCAAATCCTACCGTAGAAGACAGTACCTGCACCAACGATGGGACAGGAACAGGTGTATTTACCAGCTCCATTACCGGGCTGACGCCCGATACGCTATACCACGTGAGGGCATACGCCGTCAATTCGGTGGATGCGGCCTATGGCAGCGATCTTACATTTACAACAACCGCATCAACCCTGGCAATTGTTGTCACCGCAGCACCCTCAAATATTACCGCCGCCAAAACTACACGAGGCGGGAATGTTACTGGCCAACTTAAATTATCACTGGCAAACGTCACCACTACGGCGCCCTCTAATGCAACCGAAACAACAGCAATAGGAGGAGGCAACGTAACCTCTGACGGGGGAACACCAGTGACAGCAAGAGGCGTCTGCTGGAGCACATCGCAAAACCCTGTCGTAGGAGGCACCTGCACCAGCGATGGGACAGGAACAGGTGTATTTACCAGCTCCATTACCGGCCTGACACCCAGTACCCTCTATCACGTGAGGGCATACGCCGCAAATTCTGACGGTACGGCCTACGGCAATGACCTTACATTTTCAACACCACCACTGCCAACCCTCACCACCACGCCCATCTCAAATATTACCTCCACAACAGCTACCGGAGGCGGTAACATAACCTCTGACGGGGGTACAGCGGTTACGGCAAGGGGGGTTTGCTGGGACACATCGGCAAACCCTGTCGTAGGAGGCGCTTGCACCAACGATGGGACAGGAACAGGTGTATTTACCAGCTCTATCACCGGGCTGACACCCTGCACCTTCTATTACGTGAGGGCGTACGCCACAAATTCTAATGGTACGGCCTATGGCGACGAGCTTACATTTTTAACAACCTCGACGGCCGGCAACAATTTAATATGGCCTTCCCTGAAAGTCGTCCCTCCCAATGTCAGTTCAGATTGGGGACTCTCAGCCGTTGACTTTTTTTCTTCTGATCATGGATGGGCGGTAGGACAGGATTTCGAAAACGGAAAAGGGGTCATCCTCCTTTATTCAGACGGCGTGTGGATATCTATCAGACCCCCCAATGTGAGTTCAAACTGGGGACTTTCATCCGTTCACTTTCCCTGGGCAGTAGGACAGGATTCGGAAAATGGGAATGGTGTCATACTCCACTTCTCGGGCGGCTCCTGGAAATCTATTATGCCCCCTGACGTCAGTTCAAGTTGGGGACTCTTAGGCGTGCGCTTCATCTCCTCTCATGAGGCATGGGCGATAGGAGAGGATTTCGAAAATAAAACAGGGGTCATCCTCCATTTCTCAGACGGCTCGTGGACACCCGTCACCCCTCCCGATGTCAGTTCGGACTGGGGCCTTTCAGCTATTGACTTCATCTCCTCCCATGAGGGATGGGCGGTAGGAGAGGATTTTGAAAATGGAAAAGGGGTCTTGCTCCATTACTTAGATGGCTCGTGGACATCCGTAAGCCCCCCGGATGTCAGCTCAGACTGGGGACTCTCAGGTGTTGACCTTATCTCTGCCAACAGTGGATGGGCAGTAGGACAGACATCGGATGGCTATTTGAAGGGAGTTTTGCTCAGGTATACGGTCCCTAAGATCTCGGTTTCTCCGACGAGTATAGATTATGTAGATGTAGAGATAGGGGCCTTTTTGGAGAAAAAGGTAACAGTGAAAAACATTGGAAATGGGAACCTGGTCATTGGCACGGTTACTACTTCACCTTCTCCTCCCTTCTCCATAAGTGCGGACAGCTGTTCGGGGCGATCGCTTGCTCGGTTTCAAGCCTGCAAAATAACTTACAGATTTCTACCAGACTCTCCAGGAAAAATTTCAGGCAATTCATTCATACCCTCCAATGATTCCGATCAAAACCCTGTGACGGTGACCCTTAACGGAAATGGTGTGGGTAACCAAAACTACATTAATCTGCTCAGTCCCTCAGACGGCCAAACATTCACGGCCTGTGATTATTCGAATCCACCTCCATTTCAATGGGATTCCAGCGGGACATTTACCAGCATTGAAGTCCAATTCTCTCTGAAAAATGATTTCTCGAAAATTGCCCTTCAGATAAGGGGCGACCTAAATTCGAATCAACTTATCATTCGATCCAACGTGTGGAAGAGAATTCTTCTTCTTCCCGGCACCAATGAGCCCTTCTACTGGAGGGTGATTGCGAAGAAAAAGGACAAAACGATGGTAGAAAGCAATGTTTTCTCCCTTGTTGTTGATCCACCAGAGCCTGTTTGGAATCTTGATATTTCTGACACAAGTAAAACAGCTCCGCTACCACCTACCATCTCTTGGGATAACACTTGCAACATCACTTATACGATATGGTTTGGGAAGGACTCTGATTTTAAAAATCCCTACATGAAGAAGATGCCTATTTATTTTAAGGACTCTGATGGAATTCAAGGGACCGTGACAAAGGAATTGACACCTGCCCAATGGAATTCTATTCGGAAATTGGGCGGAAACATAGCAGGAGCAACTGTCTATTGGTATGTTCAGTCGGTGGACACGTTAGGAAGACGGCAAAGTAGCGACATAACGAGCTTCGTCCTCACTGATTGAAAAATATTTTGCCCGTTGGGCATGTCGTGTAAAACATTCTCCTCATCTCCCAATCGTCCTTCCTGGTGGGAACTACTCCCTCTCTAAGGGTTCGATCTCGTCAAAGCCCGGCCGGATAAATGACCTCGCTTTGGGAAAAGTCTCCTCCATGGCCTGTCTCAAACGATCGAGAAAAGAGATGAGATCGATCACGTCCTCATCGTCATCGGTGAGATAATTTTGAATCACTGCCCACGCGCCTATCGAACGGTCAATCGCGATCAGTGCAATCTTAGCTGAGCCGTCCGAATCACTCGGGGATTCATCGGGTCCCTCTTCTTCCTCCTCGCTCTTTCCGTGGATGGCACGCATCACCTTAGCACAGATGAGGTATTGGTACCACCGGATCACTTCGATGGCCTCCTCGAGACTGACTCCTTCTCTTGCCGCGGCCGCCATTTCAAAGAAAAGGGTTTCTCTCTCTTTGAACCAATTTTCCACCTTTTCCCTGTACCCCTCAGCAGCCCGGGAAAGCAAATGGTTCTTCACGGCCGCTCTCTTGGCCTTTATATCATCTAATTCCTCCTTATCATCCAACGTCTCGAGGTCTATCCCCCATTCCTTCGCACTTTCCTTCAACAACTCCAGGGTTTCCTCAAACACTCCCGATAATTTCATCCAGAATTTCTCATTCCGAATATCCCGCTCTTCAGGATCCGAGAATTCCTCTTCCGAGGTAGCGAAATTTAGGCAGCGGGAGGTCTGAGGACAACGTTCACACCATCTGTCACAATAATTATAAATTCCTGAGATAAATCGCTTGTCGCCAGCAAGTTTTTTTAGCTGATCTCGCTTCATAATATTCCTCCGACTCGGAGATATAACCTCGATTCTTATCTGCTCTTACGTCTATTCCGCGGTTTGCATTCAATAATCTATTTACCAAATAGATACCAGAAAATCAAATTCGGTCAAAATCCGGGAGAACTTCCCCACCGTAATGCATGAAAGAATGGATCCCTCCCCTTGAAAAGTTAATCCCGCACATGTTACTTTTTATTCCGTGAAGTTACGGGTCGGAGCCAATTGGGATATCGCATTTCTTGATGCGGTGAAAGGGACCTCCGTGGATGCCCTTTTCGGGAAACTCCCCTTTGATATCGTCGGCGGAGCAAGGCCTGGCTTTGTTCTTCCCCAGATAGGCCGAAAAGATGTAGAGAATTATATTAAGGCCTGTCATGACCGAAGATTGGAATTTAGCTATCTCCTCAATGCTCCCTGCCTTGGAAATCTTCAGTATTCAAAAAAAGGTTATGGGCAGCTCATCGAGCTTCTCGAGTGGATTGACCATGCTGGCGCGGATGCAGTGACGCTTGGCATTCCCTATCTTGTGGATCTGACAAGAAAGCGATTCCCCCGCCTCAAGGTGAAAGTCTCCACCACTGCCCGTGTCAACACGGTGAGAAAGGCGCTTCAGTATGAGGATATGGGCGTGGAGGAGATCATCATCGACGAACACATCAACCGTGAGTTCAAAACGCTGGAGGCGATCCGAAAGGCGGTGAAGTGCAACCTTGAATTGATCGTCAATAACATCTGCCTCTGGCAATGCCCATATAATTACGAACACGTGAATCATGATGGCCATGCCTCTAGGGAGGGAGAAGAGGAGCAGTACTGCTACCTTCAGTACCCCGGGTATCTCTGCCTCTACAGAAAACTGATGGACCCGGTGGAGCTCCTCAAATCGCCCTGGATCAGGCCAGAGGATATTCGTCACTATGAGGCATTGGGTTATGAGCACTTTAAAATTACAGAACGGTTTAAACGCACTCCCCTCCTCCTCGCCCACGTCATGGCCTATGAAAATCGCCGCTATGATGGAAATCTCTTGGACCTCTTCACCCTTCCAAGAAAAGGGGCCTTCACCCCAGTTCACCTGGAATACTTTATCCAGCCTGAGCATGTAAACATCATGAAGATCTCCGAATTGGAGAAGGTTTTCGACTTAGAGGTGAGGGAGCTGATCCAACTGGATAATAATAAACTGGAAGGTTTTATCGAGCACTTCAAGGTAACGGATTGTAACCAGACCTCTTGCTCAAGCTGCCAATATTGTGAAAAATTCTTCGAAAAAGTGGCGGTTGTGAAGAGAGAGGAAGTGAAGCTGGCGGCCCAAAAAGTTAGGAACTTTTCTGAAAAGCTTCTTTCCGGAGAGATCTTTGAAATCCCTTCCTCCCACCTTCTCTTTCGCATCCCACTGGTCAAACCGTTGTTAAAATACCTTGCAAAACAGCAACTCACCAAAAATCCAAAATGATGTATCGATTTAGCTGTTTGCATTCGACTTGTAAAATCCCTCCCCTGCCTTCGCCGGAGCGCCTGCCCTCCGCAAGGCTTCTGGAGGCGGGGCTTCGCACAGGCAGGCAGCCTCCCCTGCCTACCGGCAGGCAGGCTTTGCCAAAGGGAGGAGAAAATATTCAAATAAATCCCCAATCTCAAGACCAAATGACTCCCCTCTCTTTTCCCCGAAGGGGAAGAGTGGAAGAGAAACTGGGATAGAGAACCCTTAGAAATGCGATTTTTACTCGTTGATCCGCCCCACAAAATCTGGACCATTCTTCGAGCCTGGACCCCTTCCCCGGGGTGCCTCCAACTGTTGGCCTACTTGGAAAGGGAGCAATTCGATATCGAATATATGGATTGCACCCTTAACGAAAATCCCTGGGGGGATCTCGAAGAAAAGATCCGAAGAGAGAAACCCGATGTCGTGGGGGTCTCCGTCATCTGCACGGCCTTTGTCTATGATGGGATGAATGCCGCGAACCTGATTAAAGCCGCGAATCCCAAAACGGTTGTTATCATGGGAGGGGAACATCCGTCTTTTATGGCTGAGGAGACGCTTCGTGATTGTCCCGCGATCGATTATATTTGCGTGGGAGAAGGAGAAGTTACTTTAACTGAATTTCTCCGCGGGATTGAGAAGAAAGAAGACCTTTCCAAAATCCCGGGACTTGCTTACCTCAACGCAAAAAGCGAATTTGTCTATACCGGTGATCGTCCCTTCATCGAAGATCTCGACACCCTTCCAATGCCAGCTTACCACCTTGCTCAGATGGAACATCCTTTTGTGACCCTTCCGTCGGAGGGGAAAAGGGGCCTCGTCGTCAATTTTTCAAGAGGATGCCTCTGGGATTGTACCTTTTGCTCTGAATCGGCTTTTTATAAGAAGACGTGGAGGAGACGGAGCCCGAAGCTGATTGCTGATGAGTTCCAGCTTCTCAAGGAGAAATACAATCGCGACATCTTTTACGTGGGTGACAATACATTCAATGTCAAACGGGAGCAAGGGATCGGCTTCATCGAGGAGATGCTCAAGCGAAAAACGAATCAGCACTTCTGGCTACAGTCGAGGGCAGACCTGGTCATACGGGATGAAGATCTTCTCGACGGCTTTCGTGAGGCCGGTGTCTATCAGTTCATGATGGGACTGGAATACCACTCCGATTCCGTGCTCGACGATATCAAGAAGCATCAGACCGTTGAACAGGCGGTCAAGGCGATGGAGCTTCTGAAGAAGCATCAGCTCATGGTCATGGCAACGCTTTTGATTGGACACTGGGATGAAACCGAAAAAGACCGCAATGAGTTTTTCAGCTTTTTTGGAAAGTATGTCGATCATTTCGGCCTGAACCTCATCACTCCCCTTCCGGGAACTCCACTCTTCTACCAGATGAAGCAATTGGGAAGAATTAAAGACTGGGATTATCGGAATTATGATTACCTTCATGCCGTCATGTCGGCCAAGGAGGTGGAGGACCTCGAACAACTCAATCTCATCTACCGAGACATCATGAGGCGCTACTATTGGCGGCCCCGTGAAATGTTCAAGATGTTTTCATCCAATCCCATTCTGAGGCACCATCATCGGTATTACATCACCAAGGTCGCTTTCAATATTATGATGCACGAGGTCTTCGGGACACCGATCTGGGTGCAACCCAACTACCAGGAGTATAAAGATTATTTGGTTGAAAGGGGTGAAGGGCTTCCCAAAGCATTGATGGCCTTGGCGAGATAGTCGCACCACTCCTTCTGGAGCGCAATCCTCCTTCTGGGAAAGAGGGCAACGGGAGCAAACCTCAAGGTGAAGGATTGCTCCGCTTGATCGCGAAAGGTAAGATTGAACAGGACCGTATCGGTCCCATAATAATTATCACGGGTGAGGAAAATCTTCTCCATCTTGGGAGGCGGAATTTGCAAATGAATTCTCTCACCACCCTTCCCTTCCGGAACTTCAAAACGAAGTCCGGCTTCTTCGATCCACAACCGGCCTTTCCTCCTCGATCCTTTGACCGGGAGCCCTCCATAATAATAAACATGACAGCGCTTAGGTGCCATCGTGATAAAATATAGCATGTATGTTATTCTTCAGCAACACGGGGTCCCCGTTAGAATCATTTCTGAAGCGTGAGGCGAAAACTAAAAAGGGCGGAAATGAATAAAGAGATTCGACCGGGTTTAGAAGAATTGAAAGAAAAAAGGAGAAGTATTGACCTTCTCGATCAAAAATTACTGAAGCTTATCAATCAACGTGTCCGTGTCGCTCTGCAAATAGGAAGGATAAAGAAACGGATTGGAAAAAGGACTTATGACCCCGCCAGGGAGAAGGAAGTTTTAGAGAAATTGAAACTAAGAAATAGAGGTCCTGTGAAGAAACAAGACTTGATAAGAATATTCAGGACCATCATGAAGGTGTGCAGACAGGCCCAAACCTAAATATCTCGTTCGGATTGCACGCGGCAAGGCGGTAAAAAAAGGCCCTATATATCCTCTCTATTTGGGTGGGGTTTGGATGGTGGGAGTAAGAGGATATATAGGGCTCAAACTGTGTATACAGTATACATTATTCGTTTAATTGTCAAGCAAAAAATTTGGCTACAAAGAGAGAGCAGGATTAGGTTGGTGAAACGATTAGTTGGTTGAAAAATGGGGGAAGGAAAGGAGAAGCCATGGCAGAAAATAGTCTGAGGGTCATTGCAAGGGTTAAGGCGCAGGCTGACAAGGTGGACGAGCTTCGATCGGTACTGAGTGCTCTCGTTGAGCCTACTCGAAAGGAGCCCGGGTGCCTCAGCTACACCCTGTTGCAGAATAACGAAGATCCGACAGATTTCACCTTAGTGGAGGAATGGGAGAGCAACAAGGCTCTTGAATCTCACCTTGCTGCAAAACATTTCAAAGATGCCGGGGCAAAGTTGGGCGGCCTGGTCGCAGCGAAAGCGGATATTCGGCTGTATCACCTAGTGCGTTAAAGCCGCCCTACTGAAGATGCATCTAATGCCTTCTGTCTGGGCAGATGATCGGCCAGAACGATAGCCACCATCGCCTCACACGCCGAATTGATTCTGGGGATGGGTGAGAGTGTTATGCCGGAACACCAGTGATTTCTATCAAATCGATCAATGAATTCTCTTGAAAAAGGATTCGAGCCGCTAAGCACCAAGGCTTCTCGGTCTAATCGAATTAGCGTTCTACCCGACCAACAGCTCAATATGGGCACCCAAATCCCGCAAGACTTCATAGAAGGTGGGAAAAGAAATTTTTGCGTACTCAGCATAGTCGATGAAAGTAGGCCCTTCGGCAGTTAAACCGGCAACTGCTGCGGCCATGACGATACGGTGGTCGTGTCTGCCATCGATCTGAGCACCCTTGAGATCGGAGGGGAAGATGGTCAGGGTGTCGGATGTCTCTTCAAATTTACCACCCATCTTAGTAAGTTCCTCTTTGATAGAGCGGGTGCGGTCGGTCTCCTTCAGGCGACTGCCGCCGACGTTGTAGAGCACGGTTTTGCCCCGGGCCTTGCAGCCCAGAACTGCAAGGATAGGCACAGCGTCTGGGATATCAGAACAGTTGATCTCAATGCCTTGTAACTCGTTTCCTCCCTCCACAGTTAAGGTACATCCGCCATCGCCGAGAATCACATTGGCTCCCATCTCTTTCAGGAAGTGAGGGTACATCCGTTCGCCTGCGAAGTCGTTTGGATCCATGTCCACAAAAGTCACCTTGGAGTCGGTGATCGCAGCAGCAATCATAGGATAGCCGGAGCTTCCCCAGTCTGCGGGGACATGACCCATAAATGCCTTGTAGCGCTGCCCGCCGGGTACGTTGAACTCTCCATAATCTTTATGGCTGCACATGCCGCCGGCAGTCTTCATCCAGGCAATGGTCATGTCAACATAAGGCCGTTCCATGAGGTTGTCCTCGGTAATCGTGACCCCTTCTTGGCTCAGGGCGCCAGCGATCAAAAGTGAGCTAAGCCACTGGGAGTTGATACCAGGCAACTTGGTACGACCACCCTTCAAGGAGCCCCTGATTACAAGGGGTGCCGCGCCAGTATAGCGTGTGGAGAAGACCTGGGCACCGAGCTCGTTCAAAGCATCGATCAGGGGTTGGGCCGGACGTCGGCAGATCTGATAGTCACCAGAAATGACTGAATATCCGTCAATGAGGGAGGCAACCGCAGTGAGAAAGTAGTAGCCGGTGCCTGAGTTACCGGCATCCAGCACGCAACCGGGCACCTTCGGTTGGTTGGCAACGCCCTCAAATACCCAATTCCGCGGGTTGGAAGTATCGATTTTGGCACCCAAAGCTCTCATCATATTTACGATGGAGAAACTGTCCCCCCCAGGCAGTGGATTGCTAATCCGCGAAACGCCCTCGGCCAAGCCACCCAAGACGATGGCACGGGCGCTAGCTGACTTATTGCCGGGAATTTGGGCGGTGCCTTGGAGATTCGATCTCTTCACAACGAATTTCATACCTTTGCTCCGTTTCGCAACAAAAAATCAATCATTAATTGAACAAGAACTCTTAGAAAATAGGGAGCACTCAATCCTTATCCTTATCAAATATGTCTTTGACTTCCGCGGATGCTAATTTTGTCGAGGCGATTGATAGCAAAGTGGTTCGGGTGGGCTCGTCATAGCTCAGAGTAATCCGTGTGACACTCCCGTCCCAAGAATAGGCTCCCTGGGACTTATCCACGGTACCATATCTTTCAAACAAAACTTGCTTCAGGCCATTAAAATTTTCAGGCCCACTGGCGGATATCCTCACTTCAGCAAACTTTCTTCTCCAGAACACATACTCGATCTGATCAATCTGGGCTGCTCCCATTTTCAGACTATCCCCGTTTTGGGTGTAATAAATCTTGATCTTCACGCTGGGCTCGGCTGGGTCGTTCGTGCTCCTCAATTCCACCAGATCCGATTTGACTTCCGAGAATGGGGTGCCCCACGTAATCCCTCCAAACCCATCGGGTTCTGAGTTTGCTTTGTAAGGGGATGTGGACTTCTGGCCGCAGCCGAAGATCGCTATCATGAGCGCAAAAATCACAGTCCATCTTTGAAGGCATCTCATCTTAAATATCTCCATTTCTCATCAATATTTCATCTAAAAGACGCAACCAATTATTAATGGATGAGGGGGCTTTGTCAATCGCGACGAAAACCCTGTGAGGATAGGACCGATTCAATATGGAAACGGCATCGTATCAATTTTGACACGCCAGAAATGATGCATAAATAGCAGCTATATTCGCTTTCAAAAAGAGGATTTCCTGCTTCGATCTCGGATCATAATTAGAATAGAACCCAATAAGCCGGCAATCAACAGACCATAATCTTCTCTTACACCAAGGGATAACGCTGCACCGAAGCCAATAATCGACCACATTAGAGGAATGGCTAAAACGTATTTGGGAATCTTTTTATCTGTCCATAACAATATCCCGAATGTGAAAATTGTTGTGGGACAGGGAAGACCAAAAGTCGGATTTTTGGGATAAACATGACCGAAAAAATACCCAAGTCCAGGATACAGGATAAATGATTAATGCATACAGGATAAATAAGCTCCCGACGATTCCGTAGGAATTCGGATGGAATTTGAATGAAAGCTTGGATTTCAGTCCCCCTACATATAAGAATAAAAGTCCCTGAATGATGTATAAGGCGCCGAAGAAATAAGCAGCTTTATTTATCGAAGTAAAAAAGATGATGTGATAAACGATGCCTATCCCCAGCCAGAAGAAGCCCAAGATTATGCTGATGATTTCATCTGATCGGTTTATTCTCCTGATGGATAGAATGATTGCAAGAATAGCATGGAGAACTAAGACCACCTGCATCGGCCAAACGGAGAGGTTATATTTCTTAAAGACTGAAAGAAATTGCTCGGTGGTAAACCGTAAACTCATTCTTTAGGACGCGTAATATTTTCGATTTCGCGCCAATATCCGCGCTTCCCCTCCGAGACGACGTATCTCCAAACGTAACTTCTTTCAAAGGATGCGTCAACCGATGACTTCAGGGAGGAAAAAATCGGCAGATTGCGAGCTGATGCAGAATAAAAAAAGGCAGGACCAATTCTCCGAGCTGATCGCTTAAAGTGTTGAAGAAATTGAAAAAGGCCTTGAACCACAAAGGGTTCTGGCCTTTTCTTTCAAAAAGAAATCTTTGAAAGCTGAGTGACAGCTGGCCTTGCCGATTAATCAATAGCTATCAACAGTCCCCGGCATTTGCTATGCAAAGGTGAATCTATTTTCAACACGTTAAGCGATCGGCTCGCCAATTCTCGCCTGCCTTTTCCCCTATCAAATTATGTAATGAATCGACTCTTAATCCGGTGAATGCGATCAGGAAATTTAACTTGAACCAATCGCCATTCGTAGGGTATGAATGGCGAGGATTATTGTAAGACCTGAGGCTATGTCACATATGCCTATAAAAAACATGCCGAACCAGACACAAAATAAAAAAGTTTTCATAGCTTTATCTCTCCTGTGTTTCGGTCAGCAGCGACCCGTCAATTTATCTAGCAGTCTTTCTGTCTTCTTAATGAGAGTTATAGCCATTCGTATACCACATTGATTCAAATCCTATAAGACAGCGAAATCTAACGAGTATTCGAGAATTCTTTTCTCTGTATAGATGCCCTAAGATTCCAAAAATTGTCTTTCGTTTTGGACTCTCTGAAAAAGATTATTTGTCTGCCAAAGTATTGACAAAATTTCGGATGAGTTAGACAAGAATAATAATTCTTTCCCGTCTAAACCGAGGCTTCCACTCTTAACTGCACAGCAGTGCAGATATTCTAACAAGGATGAGATTAAATGAGGTTAGCTAAATAATCTTGGGTAGTGGGTCAGTTTGAAAATATTGAAACTGTCCACTAATCTTGACTTTTGTAGAGAAAATTAGGATAATTTAGTAAAATTGGTGATGGTGTCGAATCAACTTTGTTAATAAAATAATCAGTTTGGGATTTTTTTGCATGAAAAGAAAGGCGATTTTTCTCGTTATCACAGTTTCCTTATCTATTCTTGTATCCCTTACTTACGGCCGATACTACACCTTGGCATCGGCTGATTTTCTTTCTCGCGGTCTAAAACTTGAGAGTTTTGACCAGGAATATCTGTCGGCTACCAATCAGAGCGAATTGAAAGTATTTGGATCAGGTGGCTTTTTAAATGGCTTTCAGATGCTAACCTCTCTATTCGGACATTCCTTTCATCTCTTATCTCAGGCACCTTCTCTCAGTCAGAAAAACTTAGTCCTTCGTTGTTGAGAATACCCATTTGTCTTCGATTTCCTAATTATAGCCTCATCGATCTTAATTCATTTCCTGAATAGCGGGGCAGGAATTATTTCCTACGAAGCTATATCGCCATGAGGTAAGAGAATAGGATCCATTGGGGGAATGATCCCTTTAAAGGGGGAAGAAATGGGAAGTATTGGAATGCCGGAGTTGATCGTTATCTTGGTCATTGCTTTAGTCGTTTTCGGTGCCGGTAAGCTTCCTCAGATTGAGGAAAACATGGGAAAAGCGATCTGAAACATCAAAAGTGCGACCGCGAGAGAGAAGCTCGATGTAACCTCCAAAGATCCAGAAGAAATTTCTGGAAAGAAGTGAAACGCCAAAGGTCCTTTCACCGATTAAGACTGCAAAAGAGGGCAAATCATTTTACCTTTTCTAACCTATTACTCATTAGGTTGCAAAGAGGGTACATCCGACTCTTGGTCATGTGCAGGGAGGTGAACTTGTAAATGAAGAGGAGCTTATGGGGAGAGGTAAAGGAATGCCTCGCCCGGCGGTCCAAAGCATTTTTAATAACATCAGGATTTATACTTGTGCTCTTCGTTGGTGTTATTGATTACGTAACGGGGGCTGAACTAAGCGTCTCTATATTCTATCTGATACCCATTTCTCTCTCGGTCCTTTTTGTAAATAGAAGGTTAGGAGTTCTCTTATCTGTTCTCAGTTCTGCGGTGGGGCTGACCACTGACCTTATGGTGGGACATCCTTATTCGCATCCAATCTTTGTTTATTGGAACAATGCCATTCAGATGGGTTTCTTTCTCATCATCGTTTTTATTTTGTCAGCATTAAAAATGGAATATAAAAGGGCAGTCGAACTGAATATCGACCTTCAAGACACACTTTCTGATCTCAAGAAAACAAAGGATGAGTTAGAGAGGAGATCACAGGATCTAGCCCGCTCCAATGCGGAATTGGAGCAATTTGCTTATGTGGCCGCACATGATTTAAAGCAACCACTCGTTGTAGCTGGAGGCTATATAAACCGTCTGAGGCGCCTTTGCAAAGATAAACTTGACCCTGATGCCAACACATGCATCGGGCATGCTCTAGATGCGATTACTAGAATGGAAGCACTCATTAATGCTCTTTTGGCTTATGCCAGGGTAGGCACAAAAGCTGGGGAATTAACGCTGGCCAATTGTAATGACATGATTGAATGCGCTACTACCAATCTCCAGGTTGAGATTGAAAAGAGCTGTGCAATTGTGACCCATGACCAGCTCCCAATCCTGTTGGCAGATCATATACAAATTATTCAGCTTTTCCAAAACCTAATTGGCAATAGTATTAAGTTCCGGGGAGAAGAACCTCCACGTGTTCATACATCGGCAGAACATAAAGAGAAGGAATGGGTTATTTCCATTTGCGACAATGGCATAGGCATTGATCCCAAACATTCTTCCTCCATCTTCGATATTTTCCACAGGCTGCATGACAGCTCCAAATATCCAGGCAATGGCATCGGGTTAGCAAGCTGTAAGAAGATCGTAGAAAACCATGGAGGGCGAATCTGGGTAGAGTCTACCCCCGGGAAGGGATCGATCTTCAAAGTTGCGATTCCAATAAGGTGAGGATTCTTCTTGGGAGCTTCCAGATTGTCTCTGTGATCACCAAGAAATCAATTGAGGATCTGCGTCTTTTCAAAGGAGCTATCAAATGCCCAAAATCCATCCCACTGCATTCGTACATCCTACCGCCGTTTTCTCTGATGATGTTGAGATAGGAGCGTACAGTATCGTTGAGGCTGATGTCGCGATCGGCCCCGGGACCGTGCTGCACGATCACGCTATCCTTAGACGATATACGACAATCGGCCAGAATAATATAGTAGACAGCCACGCCGTCCTGGGAGGAGTACCGCAGGACTTTAAGTTCAACCCGCAAACAGTTTCATACTTGCGTGTTGGTGATAACAACGTTTTTCGCGAGGGAGTCACGATCTCGCGTGCCACTGGCGAGGGTGAAGCCACCATCGTCGGTAACCGGACATACTGGATGACGGCGGCCCACGCTGGCCATGGTGCTATCATCGAGGATGACGCCATCCTGGTCAACGGTGCAGCGCTGGCAGGACACACCGTCCTCGGCCGTGGCGCCATCCTTTCGGCTCATGTTGCCGTGCACCAATTCTGCTGGGTTGGCGAAAGGGCAATGGGCCAGGGGAACTCGGCCATCTCCATGCACATCCCGCCCTTCACCCTTTTTGCGGGAGCGAACAGAGTTGTGTCTCTCAACGTCGTTGGCCTGCGGCGCTCGGAGGAGATCACCAGAGAGGATCGCCACGAGGTCAAGGAAGCCTTCGATCTTACCTATCGCAGGAGCCTGACTTTGAGCGATGCCCTGCGAACGATGGACGAACGAACGGAGTGGGGCTGGGCGGGAGATCGCTTTCGTGATTTCGTTCGCCGGGTGATTTCAGCGCGACCGCCATTCAATCGTGGGCTTTGTCCATTGCGAAGGCGAAATTCAAACGGCGGAGGAATGAAAGAGTAGATGTTTTCAGGCGATCGAAGATGTTTCGATATATCTTCCGTTTATTGAATCGGAGTACACGACTTCTTTCAGTAATCTTCAACTCCAGGCAATTACCCTTACTGAACAGGTGCTATACGTTGAATGAGTAAGGAGTGTTTCTACACTCACCTACCTGAATACCCCTAATGACCCTTGGGTCATCATGAGACGTGCGGCGATTATCGTGATGGTTCTTTGGATTCCTCACTTTTTTCGCTAAAGCACCAGGATACCCCTCCTTAGGAATTGGAAGAGGAGATGTGAAACGGCGTTCATTGCAGACTATCGACCCCCACAACAATCAGGTCTTTGTTATTCTCCGTATACTTTGATGGTATACTTTGCATAGACCCAAACAATACTCGTTGCATCGTAATCAACGTGATGAATTTTCGTAATGTTTCCATTTTTCATGGCCGCACTTATACTGCAATCCCCTGTGGCAAACAATCCCAGGATCGATGTGCACTCCCCGGTTCCAACCTTCGCAGACCCTGTGTTTGAAGTTGCTGCCACGGGGGCCCTGAGGTCAGTGTATACCCCTCCAGTCACGGGTGCAACCACCATTGCACATCCCATGAATGATCCTGCCGAAAGAATGACAAGCAACAAACAACCTATTATCTTTTTCATAGTCTTTTCCCTCCTTTCATTTTTTTTCGCCGTGGGGTGCCGTCCGAGATTAAGGTGATATAAGATTCTCGCTCCATTCTGCTACAAATTCTTCATGCCAGCTCCACACTGAGCTTGCTTTTTTTGGGGGGACAGCTTCATGAGGGACGGTTACCTCCCGCTCCTTATCCCTTTCCCCTTCAATCTTGATTTTCTCTATATCACCTTTTCTCCGAGCCGCTCTGCCTGCAAATACCTTTTCTCCTGTCGCCTCGCCTTGTAAGCGCCATCTTAATCTCCCAAAGGGACTCGATTTACACTTGAAATGGGTGAACCCTCGCTCGCAAGGCGAACGCAACTCGGCTTCAATCCAACGCTATCTTTTGCTCTCTGAAAACACTTGACCATTGCTGAAATTTGCTCCCATTTCATCGAATCCTTCGTAATAAAACAATCTGCTCCGCATTGAGCGGCGGCTTCCCGATATTCCGCCAAGGCGTAATTCGTAAGCATGGCAATCGTCACGTCTTTATATTTGCCTTTTATTTTACTGGTTAGCTCAAGCCCGCTCTCCCCTGGCAACCTGATGTCCATAAAGACAAGATCAATGGGATAAAAAGCAAGCCCTTTAAATGCTTCTTCTCCATTTGCCGCTTCGATAACTTTAATTGAAGGAAATTCAGACAACAAATGACCTTTGAACATTTGTCGGAAAGGAAGGTTATCTTCAACGGTCATTGTTCTCAGCATGTCACCGTACGCTTTTCAAAATTTATACAAGTATTATTATTCATTTTAATTCAGGAGTATTTGGGAAGTCGATAGGGTGAATCATGTATTTAGAGACAAAAAACGATGCAATTTCTGGCCACCTATCGGTTATCATTTTAAATGTTACATGGTGGGGAGATTTTCAGGAATCACTCTTTGAGAGGTTAGTTCCAACCGAAACAAAAAAAAAGGGCCGTCTTTTGCCCCGGTTTGCTCTTTGACACAGGTTCTGTAAAAAGAGGATGATTAAATTGTTTTACTTCTTAATCTCAGCGGGCTTGCACAGATGTTCCTTCGCCACTGCGACCCGACCACAGGCATCGCAAACATAGTTTAGTTTTGCCAATTTTGGTTTGCAAACATGCCGTGGGTTGGTTACTGTAGTGCCACAGTATTCGCAAGTATAGGCTCGCTTGACCTCCTGGGGATTACAGAGATGGCCTTTTTCTGTAGTAACCATCCCACAGGTCTTACACTTGTAAACCCCTGACTCCGGTTTCGTTACCATATTTGTTATCCTCCTTTGCTTTTATTTCTTCGTTATATTTCGCAAAGCACGCTCATCCTATTTTCATGCCGGACCGAACAATGGTCTTTAATTGCTCTTCTGTCATCGGAGGCATATCGGGATGAGCTTGTTTACGATGATCCTCACCTTCTTTAATGATCTTTCTGATCGCCTCATCATCATTCTTTGCCTCGACCTTAACTTCATAGTTACAAGTTCCGGGACATTTGAACGAATATTTCATAGTTTTCACCACCTCTTTACCAAATATGGCAATCAAAGGCATCTTTCGTCAAGCGAGAAATAGAATTGTGAAAATTATCTTTTTGAGGATTATTGTTGGAAATCTGGCATAAGGAGCGAATAGTTGCCCTGAGGAAGTAATGTTTAGGCCTTAAGAACCAAATAGGAGAAATTTGTCTGAAGGTAGGGAACCCATAATTAGAAGGTGGTTTTTAAAAGGGTGACGGCACTCAAGGACCAAATATTTTAATTTCACCCTCCCCTACCACTTCACGTTGAGTCAGGGGGGGCCATAGATAAAATAGGTGACAAAAAAGCCTAAATTCGATTTCAAATGGACACTCTACGGGCACTGGACAGATATGTAAATCAAAAAATTTAATGGTCCCAACGGGATTCGAACCCGTGTTACCGACGTGAGAGGCCGGTGTCCTAGGCCACTAGACGATGGGACCCTTGCTTAAATCGCAATACGGTCATTAGTCATTAATTAGGTCATTCAATGACTAATGACTTATTGACTCAATGACCCTGCTTTATCAAATTTATTATTGATCAAATTAACGCACAACTCTTCAAAAATCAAGAACTATTCCTCTGATTTTTCTTGTATTCAAAAAGGAGACAAAGTATATTTGACCCATCATGATCCCCATTCGAGATGCAATCCGTTCAAAGAACTTTCCAGCTGTTAACGTCCTCATCATTGTCTTGAACATTATCGTCTTCGCGTGGGAGCTTTTCCAGGGCCCAGAATTGAATGAGATTTTTTATTTCTATGGAATCGTACCCGTTCGATACTCGAATCCGGAAGTCGGGGCTCACTTTACAGGCTTCCAACAATATCTTCCTTTTCTCACCTCCATGTTTCTTCACGGAGGGTTCCTTCACGTTCTCATGAACATGTGGTTTCTTTATATCTTCGGAGATAATATCGAAGATCGGTTAGGCCACATTCGATATCTCGTCTTCTATCTCCTCTGTGGCGTGACAGCAGCCTTGGTCCACCTCTACACGAACTGGGGTTCCAAGGTCCCAACCATCGGAGCCAGCGGGGCCATTTCCGGAGTGATGGGAGCTTACCTCCTTCTCTATCCCCGCTCCAGAATTCTGACATTAATACCCATTTTCTTCTTTTTTCAATTTGTGGAATTACCCGCCTTTATTTTCCTCGGGTTTTGGATCCTAATGCAATTGTTTTCTGCGGGCCTCACGCCCAGAAATGTCGGGGGCGTTGCGTTCTGGGCTCACGTCGGTGGTTTTTTCGCTGGCCTCATTTTCGTAAAACTATTTGATATCATCCCGAGGATAGGCTTAAGTGACGGACTCCGGCAATATACTGAACGGCAAAGGACTCCCCGTATTCAACCCCTCAGCCCCCTCTTGATCCCGGGTGAGTTGGACCTTCACGCGATCATCAACGTCACATCCAGGGAAGCTCGATTGGGAACCCGGAAGATGATTTCCATTCCTCACGGACTGAGAAAGAGAACACTGATGGTGACGATTCCTTCCGGGGTTGAGGAAGGAACACGCTTACGTCTGAAGGGTTTGGGCAAGCAAGGCGAGGATGGAGAGCGAGGCGATCTCTTCCTGGATATCCATTTGACCGATTAGGCTCCTATGCAAGACTTCTCATTACCTCTTCGAAGGCACGGCCGTCCTTCTGGTCATCTCCTGAGGCATTACTGCTTCTCCGAAAATCAGGTTGAAATCGTTTCATAAAATTGTTACGTTGTAGCATGTTATCGTCTGAAGGAAAAAAAGGAGGGCGGATGAAGGCAGATGTTCCCGGCTCAGAAAATAGTGTGATGCAGCTTTTTTTTGAGCCGCAAAGTCTTGCCGTCGTTGGAACCTTAAGAGAGGGCTATTTCGGCGGGTATGTGGTCATTCAGAATCTATTGAATGCAGGTTTTGCCGGAAAAATCTATCCTGTCAACCCTTCCTATCAAGAAGTCCTCGGCTTAAAGGTTTACCCTTCCATTCAAGACATACCTGAAAAAATAGATTTGGTCCTCGTCATGATCAATCGCCGATCCGTGCCCGAAGTGATGAGAGAATGCGCGAGAAAAGGAATTAAGGCAGTGATCGTGGTCGCGGATGGCTTTGCAGAAAGGGACGAGGAGGGGGGCAAACTGCAAAATGAAATCCTGAAGATTGCAAGGGAAGCGGGAATCCGAATCATCGGACCCAACACCGCAGGCATTGTTAATTCGGCCAACGGCTTGACCCCGAACGCCTATGAATCGGGATATAAAAAAATCAAGCCGGGGTCCGTGGCCATTTGTGCTCAAACAGGGATGATCAATCCTCAAGCTTTCCCTTATGCAGACCTTCATTATGGGGTGAGCAAGATATGCGATTTCGGGAATAAATCCGATGTCGATGAATGTGATCTGCTTCCATATCTTGAAAGCGATCCGGCGACGAAGGCCATCACCATGTATCTCGAAAGCATTCGGGATGGCCGAAGGTTCTTGGAAATGTCAAAAAATGTCGCCGCCAAAAAGCCGATCCTCATCCTAAAATCCGGACGGACAAAAGAAGGGGCAAAAGCATCTGCCTCGCATACGGGCGCTCTGGCCATGGATAATGAGATTTTCAGCGCTGTCTGTAAACAGGCGGGGATTATTTATTTGGAAAAATTCCACGAGCTTTTTGATCTGCCCAAAATTTTTCTTCGGCCCCTCCCCAGGGGAAATCGATTAGGAATCGTCACGCTTACCGGAGCAGTTGGGGTTTTAGCCGTGGACGAAGGGGCGAAGTATGGCTTGTCGGCCGCCCGATTAACTCCCGAGACCATCGAGAAATTGAATTCGATTTTCCCGGGCCTGGGCAAATCGGTGGTCGACATGGGGCCGCCCATGGCGGTTGGTAATTACATCACGATCTATCCTGATATTTTAAAGACCGTTGTGGCTGACGAAAATATTGATTGCCTTCTGAATGTCATCTGGACAAGCCCCTTTAAAGAATTTGTAGAAGAATACTTAAAATTTTATGAAGGGTTGCAGGGAAAGTATCAAAAGACCGTCGCCACCTGGATTTACGGTCCGAGCGTTCCTCTCATCAATGAAATGTCCGGAAGGATGGAAGACCTGGGCTTTCCGGTATTTTCAGATGTTGAGACGGCGATCAAAGCGCTCGGCATCGCTTATCAATACTCAATCCGAAAGAAGGGAGAAAAATGATGGGGAAGCTTTCAATATTCGACCAAGTCAGGAGAGAAGGCAGGTTCGTCCTCACCGAATTCGAATCAAAAAGAATTCTTAAGCAGGCGGGGATATCCGTGGTTGAAACCAAATTGGCCGAGACACAGAAAGAAGCCGTCTTGTTAAGCCGGAAGATAGGGTTCCCTGTTGCATTGAAGATAGCTTCCCCGGATGTGATTCACAAAAGCGATTCCGGTGGGGTTAAGCTTTCATTGGGGAATGCCACCGAGGTCAAAAAAGCCTATGATGAAATTCTTAAACGAGTGAGAAAGCACTACCCCCGCGCGGTCATTCATGGAGTATCCGTTCAAAAAATGGTGCGACCGGGGACAGAGGTCATCGTCGGGACGAGTAAGGACCCTCAATTCGGACCGGTCATCATGTTTGGTCTGGGTGGTATTTTTGTGGAATTGCTCAAGGACGTTTCATTCAGGGTTATTCCTGTTGAGAGAAGAGATGCTCAAGAAATGATTGAAGAGATAAAGGGATATCCATTATTGCAGGGTTTCAGAGGAACAGAACCCGCCAGCATCTCTGCGATAGTAAAAACAATTCTTAATGTATCCCGATTGGTTGAGGAGAACCCTTCGATCAAAGAGCTGGAACTGAACCCTGTATTTGCCTATCGGGATAAGGCTGTGGCTGTCGACGCAAGGATTATCCTGGAAAAATCTGAGGTGTAGAAATATTAAAAAATGGACGTCCTCTATTTTCCAAAAAGCTCAAGTAATCGCCTAACCCTCCTTTTCGAGGTCTTCTTTGGGAATGAATCTCAATGTCGCGAATTCATGCAATAACACTATCTAAGGATCGTTTTATGGAATTATAGTGCTTAGCTTAAGTTCTTGGCTCACCCTCTCACATAGGAGAGAGTCATCTTTCCCAAAATGTAGACGACCGCTACGATCCCAGTCCCCAAGACAAATGTGACGGCCATCATCCCAATCCAAAGTGTTTTCATTCTGCTGTTTCTCCTTTAAAATTTGTCGTTCCCTCAACAAAAAAACCCGCGGCTGAAATATAGGCCACGGGTTTCGCATTTCCTGCCACCGGCAGGTAGGTGCTTCGGCAACCCGGCTATCCCAAGAGCCTGGGACCCGTGGCTTTCCGTCCCACGATTACTCGTGGTTTGGCTTTATCGGCAATCTAATTTCTAATAGCTGTAGGTTATTAGAGCAAATTCAATGCCAAAAAACGATTTTGTATCTAACCCTCCGATTTCTATGTGTTTTTCCAAGAATTAAAAACTCGCGTCCGGCGGGATTATGCCTTTTTTTGTCTCAAAGAATTAGCAGTCTTTTGATGAACCGCCCCTAAATCTCCATCAAGTCTTTCCCAACAATCACCTTCCCGTCGAAATGAGTTTTTGCGCCTTCCATCCACATTTCATCTGTCAGTGAGGGGTCATCGGAAGGGACGAAGTGAGTTAAGACCAGGGTTTTTACCCCCGCTGCTTTGGCAACTTTCCCAGCGTCGATATGAGTCGTATGGGATGCCACAATGTGTTCCACCAGCCTATCCGCATTTGGGATTCTGGCCATCAATCTCGCTAAGGAGGGTTTGTGGATGACCTCGTGGATTAATACATCCGCCCCGCGGGCAAGCTTGACCAGATTGTCCCACGGAGTCGTGTCACCTGAAAAGACAATGGAACGATCGGGTGTGTCAAAACGGTAGGCAAAAGAAGGTTGGACCGGCGGGTGGTTCACCAGCGCAGCAGTGACCTTGACATTTTCATTTTGCATCACGACACCATCTTTGCTGAACTCGTGCGCAAAAATCATCGGTGCCAGGGGAGGTCTGCCCTCATCGGGGATACGAATGTCGATATCATAAGCATTCATCTCCAGATATAGCTTTGTCATTTTTTCTAATGGTGGCGGTCCGTAGGAATCGATCCGACCTTTAAACCCCGAAACCCAAGCGTTGTAAATAAGGTTTCCGTAGTCAAGATTATGATCAGAGTGATGGTGAGTAATAAATATGTACCTGAGATTTCGAAGGGGCACATTCGCAAATACCAGTTGGCGACTGACACCTTCTCCGCAATCAACCACATAGGGAACATCGTTAACCACCACCACCCACGACGATTGGGTTCTCATCTTATTCGGTCGCGGGCCTCCGCCCGTTCCCAATAAGATCAATCGTGTCCCTGTCTTTGAAGAGGGAGAATCCTTGGCCTGCGAAAACACTTTTTTTGTTGCTAAACCGCTCAGCACAATTGCCGTGGAACCTGTTAAGAACTGCCTTCTCGAAATTCCCTTCTTCTCCTTTTCCATCTCAACCTCCTGAAGGATTGTCTTGGTGAATAGTGGCATTCTATGGAAGCGAAAGGGAATAGTCAACCCTTCGAACTCCGGTCGCTCCATACCTAAGAATTCCTCTATAATTTCCACTACTTGTTCAAAAGAATGGAAAAAAGAATAAAATGGATTGAAATGGAATAAAATCGCGTAAAAATTTCTTTACAAGAGAAAACGCCTGTGCTATTTTGAAACCCTGGCGTGAAGGGGTCCAAGTGGAGGAATCGCCATGGGAACAAAAGTGGGAGACACGGTGAGAAGCACGTTAAATGGGATGGAATACAAAGTTAAGAAGATCGTGAAAAGCTTGGCTGTCCTTGAATCGCAGGATGGGAAAAATAAGATTGTTACAGAGGTTGATGCCCTGAAATTATTCTACCGCGAAAAGGAGGACATCAAAGCATGAAACAAGATATGGATAAGACCCCTTCCCGCCATTTTCCTTAACCGTAACCGTCTTCTCCCAAGCTTCGTCTTATTTTGGTCTATTCTCAGATCTGTTCATCTTCCTTCAATTCCCCTTCCCTTGCATCGTTTCCAAGGATCGCACCGATCTTTCTTCCTGAGTTTGCAAACGCCCATGGGTTGAACCACGTATTTCATGCGGGTAAGGACAGTATTTACCTGAAAGATGGAGGACCGATTACCATTCATTGGTATAATGGATAAGTCAAGAAAGAGAGATGCCGTAAATTCTATGGCACTCGATATCGATCAGAAAGAACCAGTCGTCCTTGTGGAGCGCTACGGCTCCGTGATGGCGATCATTCTCAATCGTCCCCATGCCATCAACGCGCTCACCCTTGAGATGATTCGATCGATCCGGCAGGCTTTGGATGAGGTCAAGGCTGAAAATTATTTTCAATTTGTTTTACTTTCAGGAGCGGGAAGCAAAGGGTTCTGCGCGGGGGGCGATGTCAAGAGATTGGCAAAGGCTGTGGAGGAGAAAGCCTTCTGGCGCGCAGAGCTTTTTTTCCATGAGGAATATGCACTGGATCTCTCTCTCCATCGATTTCCAAAACCGGTGATCGTCATCGCAGACGGCATCACGATGGGAGGGGGCCTTGGCCTGTCTGCTGGAGCCGACCTGGTGGTCGCCACAGAAAGTACCGTGATGGCTTTCCCAGAGACCAGAATCGGGTTTTTCCCCGATGTCGGCGCTACCGGCTGGATGTTCACCAAGTGCCCCCGTGGATACCCTGAATATCTGGGGCTAACAGGTTATGAAGCAAAGGGGGCTGAATGCATCCGCCTCCGACTCGCAAATGGCCTGACAAGGAAAGTGCGGCTTCAAAAACTCAGGGAGACTCTCACAAAATATGCGCCGAGAATTTCTTCGGAAAAAGGAGAAGCTGTCGGACAGCTGAAGGCCCTTCTCAATCCTTTTCTGGAGAAGAAAAAGATTCTCTCCGGTCCCGAAATGGATCAACTGGTTGAAATCCATTTTTCAGGAAAGGCATCTGTCCAAGAGATCATGGATTCTCTTCTAAGGTGCCGTCCTGCCAACCAATGGTGTGAAGATAATTATCGCGAATTATCCCACCGTTCTCCGACTGCTCTCGCCCTGACCCTTAAATTGTTATGTCATAATGAAGGCCGTCGCCTTGAGGAGGTATTCGCTACCGAAGAGAAAGCAGCACACTTTATAATAAGGCATCCGGATTATCTCGAAGGCGTACGCGCACAGATTCTGGATAAGGACGGCAACCCCCGATGGCAACCTTCTGCTGATGAAGTCCCCTTTTTTTGAAGTGACCTGATTGAGGTGTTTCGAAAGTTTCCCAGGAGTGAGGGGACGTAAGGGATTCGCGAAGGAGCTATTTAGTCTCGATCATGGCGAGGAAAGGCTTCCCAAGAAGCGCATCAGCTTATCCAGATCCTCTGTGGAGATATCGGCGAAGCATACACCCGTCCGGTAATCTCCCCAGTCCTCCGAGAGATGAATATCTGTCCAGACCACCTGGACCACCGTCTGAACGGTTTCTAATGCTGTTCCTGAAGGGAAAAATAGTTTTAAGACCAACTGTTGTCCGTGTTCTACTCGCTCCGGGAGGTAAAGCAACAATCCCCCTTCACTTACATTGACGGCTCGGCCGTGTTTGATAAACAGGCTGCTTCGAGCATATTCTACGGGCAAATCGATATTAAATCGTCGGTACTTCCTCTTTTCAAAGTTGACGATCCCGTAGCGAGTTCCGGGCGTTTTCTTTTCTTCTTCCACAAAACCCTTCCGATGTGGAGATGGCTCAAACAGTGTCGAACTATTTATACAGGCTTTAATTGACGGAGTCAACAAAAAAAAAGAGGGGAACGCGGTTGAATCATGGCTGGGGGGCAAGGATTCGAACCTCGGTTGATGGAGCCAGAGTCCATAGTCCTACCGCTAGACGACCCCCCATTTTCGTCCCCGCCCCTGCACGCCATAGTGCCAGACGTCAGCTTCCGCAGGCGCGATTCATGTCTCGTGCTCGTGCAAAAATCCCATCGCTAACCAAATCCTTCATAGCACTAATTCGATGTGATATCAACTCTTAAACAAGAGGATAAATTTAAAAAAATCGCAATTTTCTGCAAAATAGAATATATTGTGGAGGAAAGGAAAAACAGTTTAGTCTTACATTTGCGAAAGGAACCGAATCTATGCCCCCAGCACCTTCATCCCCCCCCTCAGATTTCATAAGGGAAATGATCGATGAGCACATCAGAACCAATAGGTTTCGGGGCCGTGTGGCCACACGCTTCCCGCCCGAACCGAACGGCTATCTCCATATCGGACATGCCAAGTCGGTCTGCCTCAATTTCGGCATCGCTGCCCAGTACGGGGGAACCTGCAATTTAAGGATGGATGATACGGATCCGAGTGGTGAATCTCTTGAATATGTAGAATCCATCATTAACGACGTTCACTGGCTTGGATTCGATTGGGAAGACCGCCTGTTCTATGCCTCTGACTATTTTGAGCAACTCTATCAATATGCCGTCCAGCTGATTAGGGTTGGCAAGACTTACGTCTGCAGTTTGAGCGCAGATGAAATCAGGGAGCAAAGGGGCACCCTCACGGAGCCAGGAAAAGAAAGTCCTTATCGGAACCGCTCGATCGAAGAGAACCTGGATCTTTTCAGCCGGATGCGGGCTGGCGAATTTGAGGACGGGGCGTGTGTCCTTCGGGGAAAGATCGATATGGCCTCTCCAAACATCACGATGCGAGACCCGGTCTTCTACCGAATCAAGCGAGCCACCCATTACCGCACCGGAACGCAATGGTGCATTTACCCGATGTACGACTTCGCTCACTGCCTTTCGGATTCCATTGAAAAAATCACCCACTCGATCTGCACCCTGGAATTTGAAAATAACCGGCCTCTATATGATTGGATTCTAGATCAGTTGAGTGTGGACCATCATCCCCAGCAAATCGAATTTGCACGTCTCAATCTCAGTTACACGGCTCTTAGCAAACGAAGACTCATTGAATTAGTGGGAAACGGCTATGTGACGGGGTGGGATGATCCGCGAATGCCTACCATCGCGGGAATGAGGAGGCGCGGCTACACACCAGAGGCGATCCGAAACTTCTGTGACCGCATCGGTGTTGCCAAAAATGATAGCCTCATTGACATGGCTTTGCTTGAGCATTGTGTCCGTGATGATTTGAATGAACGAGCGCCCAGGGTGATGGGCGTCTTACGTCCCCTTCGCCTAGTGATCGAAGACTATCCCGAAGCGAAAGCCGAAGAGTTTGAATGTCCCAACCATCCGCAGAATCCGGGCATGGGTTTGCGGAAAGCTCCTTTTTCTAAGGTCCTCTACATCGAACGGGATGACTTTCAAGAACATCCACCCAAAAAATACAATCGTCTCGGCCCGGGCCGCGAGGTGCGCCTGCGGTATTCCTATGTCGTAAAATGTGTGGACGTGATCAATAATGAGAAAACTGGCGAAGTCGTTGAGGTCCGCTGCACCTACGATCCAGAAACTCGAAATGCTCCTCCGAAAGACGGACACAAAGTGGAAGGGGTCATCCACTGGGTGTCAGCTAACCATTCGGTTCCTGCCGAGGTGCGACTCTATGATCGCTTGTTTCAGGTTGCCAACCCGATGAGCGAAGGAGATGAGTTTATAAAACACCTGAATCCAAACTCGCTGGAAACCCTCACCTCATGCCGGGTAGAGTCGAGCCTTGCAGGTGCGACACCCGGAAGCAAGTATCAGTTTGAAAGGCTCGGCTATTTCTGCATTGATCTGAAAGATTCTTCTTCCAAAAAACTGGTGCTCAATCGTATTGTCACCCTTCGCGATTCCTGGGCTAAAATTGCTGGCCAGCAAAAAAAATAGGGATAGCTGAAATCTCTGTGCTCAAATCCATCACGGTTAGAAAATCTCTCAGTAAATTCCGTAGGTAAGGCCGTATACCGAATTACTCCGCTGTTTTTTTCCGCCAGCCACATAATCCACATAACATTCCAATCGCTGGGTCCCATAGTCACAAGCGGAAAGCCACAGGCTGAAATTTCCCGTTTTGGATCCATATCTCACATCCTCTGGTCTATAAATGCGGGGGCTGGAACCTGGACAGGTGCAAACGGCTCTAATGATCTCTGCGCTACCATCTGATTCAAAATTGATGATAAATCGATAAGAACCGCTCACTCTCAGGTTTCCGTTTTCAGGGACTTGCATTCTTAATAATCTTAGCTCACCTTCACCAAGAGGGGTTGTTGCACATGACGAAATCACCAGTAAACCGGCTATGCACATCAGAACACTTAATAAAGGCCTCATCCTCCCGTACCTCCTTTCTACGTCAACAGGAGTTCTCACAAAAAGCAAATTTATCTCTCTACCCAAATTTATGTTTGGTCGTAAAAAGACTTAACGTATTCGTATGCGGAATTAATTTCTTTTATTTTTTCTTCCGCTTTTTTTTGAAGGCGTGGATTCCCCGCGAACCGATCAGGATGCCAGACATTCGCCAAATCTCTATAAGCCTGGGCTATTTCTTCCTGTGAGGCACCTGGTTTAAGACCGAGCATCTCGATACATCGACTCATTTTCCCGGATCCGGTCTCCCCTTTTGATTTCCGTAAAAACAGAAAAATATATATAATGAGAAAAAAGATTAATGCAATAAAAATATTTCTCATGATTTTTCCTTCTTTATTTCTTTATGGGCACGCCTCATCTCTGGAAACTCCTTCTCACTCGGTCACACTCTATTGTTTTTTTTGAAAAACCATTATAAATCAAATCAGCTTTAAATTCTAATCAAAAATAGGTTCTCCCGCTCCCCAATGCGGAGTCTTCTCAACTCTGCCAAGGGGAATTCTTCCGTCTCACTGAAAGACCATATCGTTGAAGAACCCTGTCTTCACTTTTGATTACGGCGGCATTTAATACCACGACAGTGTTAATAGATTATCTTCATCCAATTCTACTCTTGTATTGCACTTTTCCCCTTCTCTGTTCAAAATATTGGCCAGCCAGAGGGCGTCGTCTTTCGACGTCCGGTTCACCCTAAAGTGTTTGATCTGAGTGGGAGTCATTACCAATTGAATAAGCCTTCCCGTCGATGGGTCAATGCTCGCAAAGTACATGAGGCCCACGTCGGCCCTGTAATACTGGTAACCTCCGATGCCCTCATAGTCATTCAGAAAGTCTCCACAGCCGTAAAGGATAAGCTTATCATGATAGACCTCAATCCCTTTGACATGGTGCGAAGAATGGCCGTGAATAATGTCAACCCCCGCCTTATCAATCAGTTGATGAGCGAAATCGGTCTCCTCGCGAGGAGTATTGTATCCCCAGTTTCTTCCCCAGTGGATCGAAGCAACGACGATATCGCCCTCCTGCTTCACCTCTTTCACTTTTTTCAGGATGCGCTGGACACTGTCATTCAAGAAATCTTTGAGCCAATTGACCCCGGGTCTCTTTTTGGAAGCGCTCCAATCCAAAGGGACACCGCTTGTGGGCGACCCGAAGGCGAAAACGATTACCCTGCCTTTTTCTTTAATCTCCACTATCGCAGGGGATTCGGCCTCTTCGAGGTCCATCCCAGCACCTGTGCCCCTTATTTTTGCTTTTTTTAACGTTTCAAGCGTCTCTTTGAGTCCAGCGTAACCCCAGTCGAGGACATGGTTATTCGCAAGAGAGCAGACATCGATCTTGGCCGCAGCGATGCAATCGATGTTCTCCGGATGCATTCTGTAATTAATCCCTTTCCCTTTCCAATAATCGTCACTTTTGGTGATACTTGTTTCCAGGTTGATGATCCTTAGATCGGGTTTCATCCTTTCTAACTCATCAAGGGCATCTCCCCAGATATAGGCCGGGGCAACGGAGCGAGGAATTGGGCCATTCACCTTCTCCGCAATTTCCACATACCCTCTGGCGTCTTTCATATAATCCTCGTGAATTACGGGATCACTTGGGTGTGGCAGGACCTGGTCAATGCCCCTTCCGGTCATCACGTCACCGCACAGGAAGAGAGTAATCCAGTCGGTGCTTCTCAATGGCTCGACAGATTTCTGGCTGGTCAGATTCATTCAGAAGAACCTCCTTCATTCTCTATAATTACAAAAAAAGCCGTGGGAAATATCTTATCTCTTCAATGCCGGACGTGAGTTTTTGTCGAAATATCAGCTAGAATTTAGTATATTATATTTAGGAAGGTTATTTGTCAGTATTCTCATGAAAATTGGTTGCGGTTTAGGGTTACGGCTACGAAGCCGGTTTCGTTTAGGGTCTAATTGACAACGTTCAAGACATCGTTCACTAAATTAACGTTCAGGACATCGTTCATCAAGCTTTAAGGCAGTTAAAAACTATACGATTCTCTTTCTCTCAGAGGACGCATAAATGCAGGCTTAGTACTAATCCAGTGAGTAATTGTCCAACCAGAAGGAAATGTGCCACTGAACGATGTTGTGAGCATTTTTCTTAT
>Ga0335070_10000154_pt1 | contig 77737 bp, 73 predicted proteins | sample Lox_Sample_13_FD_206722 | JGI IMG/M metagenome (GOLD analysis project Ga0335070, IMG submission 206722) | Soil microbial communities from Loxahatchee National Wildlife Refuge, Florida, United States - Lox_Sample_1.3 | ecosystem: Environmental > Terrestrial > Soil > Wetlands | place: USA... | reverse complement strand
CGGATGACACTGGCCAGGGCTTTCTCGCCTGCATGTTCGAACTGCAGGAAATGTTGAAGGACGTCACCGGCATGGCCGGCGTCAGCCTGGCGCCGATGGCCGGCGCGCAGGGTGAGTTCGCGGGGGTCGCGATGATCCGCGCCTATCACGAAGCGCGCGGCGACAGCGCGCGCCGCGAGATGCTGGTGCCCGACGCCGCGCACGGCACCAATCCGGCCACTGCGGTGATGTGCGGCTACACGGTCAGGGAAATCCCGACCGACCGCGACGGCAATGTGGACCTCGCCGCGCTGCAGGCGGCGGTCGGTCCGCACACCGCCGGCCTGATGCTGACCAACCCATCGACGCTCGGCGTGTTCGAGCGCGCGATCCAGGACATCCAGCGCATCGTGCACGCCGCGGGCGGGCTGCTCTACTACGACGGCGCCAACCTCAACGCGATCCTCGGCAAGGTCAAACCCGGCGACATGGGGTTCGACGTGATCCACATGAACCTGCACAAGACGTTTTCGACGCCGCACGGCGGCGGCGGGCCGGGCGCCGGGCCGGTCGGCGTCAACCGGAAACTGCTGCCGTATCTGCCGCTGCCGCTCGTCGCAGAAAATGGCAACGATTATCGGCTACTGGACGAAGCCGATCTGCCGCAATCCATTGGCCGCCTGTCGGCGCACCTCGGCAACGCCGGTGTGCTGCTGCGCGCCTACATCTATGCGCGGCTGCTCGGGCGCGAAGGGATGCAGCGCGTCGCCGAGTACGCGACGCTGAACGCAAACTATCTGATGGCCGAGCTGCGCAACGCCGGTTTTGAGCTCGCATTTCCGAAGCGGCGCGCGAGCCATGAATTCATCGTCACGCTGAAAAAGCTGAAGGACGAGACCGGCGTCAATGCGATGGATTTCGCCAAGCGCCTGCTCGACAAGGGCTTTCATGCGCCGACCACTTATTTTCCGCTGTTGGTGCCGGAATGCCTGCTGATCGAGCCGACCGAAACCGAATCGAAGCAGACGCTCGACGCCTTTGTCGCGGCGATGAAGGAAACCCTCATGGAAGCGCGCGCCAATCCGGAGCTGGTGAAGACCGCGCCGCACACGCTGCCGGTGCGCCGTCTCGACGATGTCAGGGCCGCGCGCGAACTGAATCTCGCATGGACGCCAACGCCGATTCCAACGCCCAGTTCCTGACACGGAACCACAGATAAACACAGATGGACGCAGATAAATCCCGAACAGCCGCTATTATTGCAACGATCCAATCAGTATCCGTGTTAATCCGTGTTCATCTGTGGTTGGATAGATTTTAAAATGGAAAGCCCGTACAAAGGCCAGACCGGCCTGAAACGCGTCTGGAACGCGTTTTTTTATTCGCTCGACGGTTTCAAGGCCGCATTCCGGCATGAGGACGCGTTCCGCCAGGAAGTGTTTCTTGCGATTGTCCTGATCCCGCTCTCGTTATTTCTGCATGCAAGCGGCATCGGTCACGCGCTGATGATTGGCAGCGTGCTGCTGGTGTTGATCGTCGAGTTGCTGAATTCCGGCATCGAGGCGATCACCGACCGCGTATCGCTCGAAGATCACGCGCTTGCCAAGCGCGCAAAGGATCTCGGCAGCGCGGCGGTGATGTTGACCCTGATTAATGTGCCGGTGGTGTGGGGGTTGGTATTAGTAGGATGATTTATTACATTAGGATTCGTGTATTTCCGTTATCCTAAGATGGTGCTCCATCTTTTCTGGCTCAAATTCCCATTTGCCATCCCATGCTACTTCAAAAACCCGAGGTTTCGGGGATACAAAATTCGATGCCTCAATCTCGAGATAATATCGAACAGCTTGATCTTTTTCGACGAATCCTTGGAAATTGTTTGGGTAAGTATAAAGAATAGGCGTAAATTTTACGTCCTGTTCCCCGATACGCCCGAAATCTAAAACCTGTTCTTTGGCGATGGTAATTTGTTGTGGTGTTACTTCTGCGGGTGCCCAGACAAATTGAACTGGAACTGCCATTGAGACTGCACGAAAACGACCATCGGGGCCACGACGACTCAAACCCTTCAGTAATACACGGCAGTTCTGAACAGCGAGCCATGGACGAACATTCATTACTTTCAGGTGATAGTACATTACTTTTTGTCCACCACTCGGGTCTATAACGCCTCGTAGTTTTAATACCGTAGGGTCTCCGCGAAGAGTGTGCGGCTGAATAATTAATTTGGGAGGGGCTAAGCAGGCTCTAATTTTTTCACCCCATATTGCTAATATGGCAACAGCTACAGTGCCTATAGCAGCTAGTCCTTGGAACACCAAATCCCAATTGATCATGATCAATTAGAAATAAAAGGAGTCAGGTTTATATTTCCCGTTAATGCTGTTTCTTTAGCGAATCCCGAATTTCCCGCAACAACACCACTTCCTCCGGCGTTGGCGCAGGCACGGCTTCTTCCTTTGCTTTAAGCCGGTTCACCGCGTGCACCAGCAGGAATACCGCGAACGCGACGATCGTGAATGAGATGATGGTGTTGATGAACGCGCCGTAGTTGAAGGTCACTGCGCCGGCTTTCTGCGCGGCGTCGAGGCTTGCATACGGTCCTACCGTCGCGCCTTCCTTCAGCACGAAGAACAGGTTGGAGAAATCCACCTTGCCGAGCAGCAGGCCGATCGGCGGCATGATGACGTCGCGCACCAGCGAGTCCACGATCTTGCCGAACGCAGCGCCGATGATGATACCGACCGCCATGTCGACGACATTGCCGCGCATCGCGAATTTTTTGAATTCCTCGAACATCGAAGTCTCCTGGAACGGGATGGCGACATCATAAAACAGAAGCTGTCGTCACAAAAACATCATCAAATTTTAATCAAAACGTCGCAATCGCGCGGCACCATGCGCGGCAGATGGACAGCGCCCAGATCATCTGCCAGCAGTTGCCGACCGCACACCGCATCATGCGCGTCGCGGTGGTCACCGAAACCTGGCCGCCGGAAATCAACGGCGTGGCGATGACGATCAGCCGCATGGTCGCCGGTCTGCAGCAGCGCGGCCATCAGGTGCAGTTGGTGCGGCCGCGCCAGCATGCGCGCGACAATCCGGCCAGCGAGCCGAATTTCGAGGAAGTCCTGCATCGCGGTGTGCCGATTCCGCGCTATGAGAACCTGAAGCTGGGTCTGCCGGCGAAGCAGGCGCTGGTGCGGCTGTGGTCGGTGCAGCGTCCCGACCTGGTGCACGTGGTGACCGAGGGGCCGCTCGGCTGGTCGGCGCTGATGGCAGCCGGCAAACTCAAGATCCCGTGCAGCAGCGATTTCCACACCAATTTCCACAGCTACAGCAAACACTACGGCATTGGCTGGCTGAAGAAACCGATCGTCGCCTATCTGCGCAAACTCCACAACAAGGCCGATTGCACTCTGGTGCCGACCTCGGCGCTGCTCGAAGATCTCGAAAAGCACGGCTATCTGAACCTGCGTGTGGTCGCGCGCGGCGTCGACACGCATCTATTCCATCCCGGCAAACGCAGCGAAGCGCTGCGCGCACAATGGGGTGTGCGGCCGGAGCAGCCGGTCGCGATCTACGTCGGCCGTCTGGCGCCGGAGAAGAACCTGCCGGTGGTGATGCGTGCGTTTCAGGCGATGCAGCTGGCGTGTCCGGAAGCGCGGCTGGTGCTGGTCGGCGACGGCCCAGAACGCGCGGCGCTGCAGGCCGCGCATCCGGCGTGCATATTCGCCGGCATGCGCAGCGGCGAGGATCTCGCCGCGCATTATGCGTCGGGCGACATCTTCCTGTTTCCGAGCATCACTGAAACCTACGGCAACGTGACGGTCGAGGCGATGGCGAGCGGGCTCGCGGTGATTGCCTACGATTACGCGGCGGCGGCCGAGCACATCCAGCACGGCAGCAACGGGCTGCTCGCGGATTTCGACAACGCCGAGGACTTCATCCAGCTCGCGGCAAATCTCGTCAACGACCCGCTGCGGATCGGCGAATTCGGTCAGCGTGCGCGCGCGACCACCGAGAAAATCGACTGGGAGTGCGTGCACGACGAGTTCGAAGCCGCGCTGCTGGAAGTCATTGCCAGAACTGAAAACGGCACATCGCTCGCGCGCCTGTCAGCCTGACGGCCGCCTCCGGCGACGTGTCGGCGCCGGTGTATAATCCGCGCGCATGCACACGCTGATCTGCGGCTCGATCGCCTATGACTCCATCATGGTGTTCCCCGGCCGCTTCAAGGAACACATCCTTCCCGAGCAGCTGCACATCCTCAACGTCGCGTTTCTGGTGCCCGACCTGCGGCGCGAGTTCGGCGGCTGCGCCGGCAACATCGCCTACAACCTGAAGCTGCTCGGCGGCGCGCCGCTGATCATGGCGACGGTCGGCGACGATCACCAGCCGTACACTTATCGGCTCGATCAACTGCAATTGTCGCGCGCGCACGTGCGGCAGGTGCCCGGCGCGTTCACCGCGCAGGCATTCATCACCACCGACCTCGACGACAACCAGATCACCGCGTTTCATCCGGGCGCGATGAATCACGCGCATCTGAACCACGTCGGCGACGCCGGCGACGTTTCGCTCGGCATCATTGCGCCGGACGGACGCGACGGCATGCTGCAGCACGCGCGCGAATTTCATGCGGCCGGCATTCCGTTCATTTTCGATCCGGGCCAGGGCCTGCCGATGTTTTCCGGCGCCGAGCTGCTGGAGTTCATCCGCCTTGCCAACTATGTCACGGTCAACGATTACGAGGCGCAACTGCTGATGGACCGCACCGGCCGTACGCTCGAACAACTGTCAGAACTTATCGCGGCGCTGATTGTCACATTAGGCAGTCAGGGTTCGCGCATTTATGCTGACGGCAAGTGCATTGAAATCCCGGCCGTCGAACCGGCGGCAGTGCTGGACCCTACCGGTTGCGGCGATGCCTATCGTGCCGGACTGCTGTACGGAATCGCGCAAGGCTGGAGATGGGAGAAGGCCGGGCGGCTGGCTTCGCTGATGGGCGCGATAAAGATTGCCAGTCGCGGTCCACAGAATCACAGGCCGGCGCGGACGGAAATCGCGCAACGTTATCATCAAGCCTTCGGAGAGGAATTATGAAAACACGATTTTCGGGTCGTGGATGGGCGCAGGCAGCGGCACTGTCATTGCTTGCGCTGGGACTGCACGGCTGTGCGGATACGGCCGGCAGCGGCGAATATTCGCGCCAGCAGGTGCAGGTCGAACAGACGGTGCGCTTTGGTGTCGTCGAATCGGTTCGCCCGGTCACCATTCAAGGTGAAAACACCGGTGTCGGCGCGGTTGCCGGCGCCGGACTGGGCGGTGTCGCGGGCAGCACGATCGGCCATAATACCGGCAGCGTGGCCGGCGCCATCGGCGGCGCGATCCTCGGCGGCCTGGCCGGCAACGCGGTCGAGAAATCCGCGCGTCAACAGAACGGCGTCGAGATCACGGTCAGGCTCGATAGCGGGCAGGTGATCGCCGTGACCCAGGGCGCCGATGAGCAGTTCAATATCGGCGACCGCGTCCGCGTGCTGTCCGGCGGCGGCGCCACCCGCGTTTCGCATTGAGATCCGGATAGATTTATCGCGTCCGGCGCTCGCCGGCGGAGTCATTAAACCTTCACCATTTTTTCACGCGCGCGTCACATTGCGGACTTAGCCTCTTTTCCGGCATATTTTCCGGGAGAAGAGCCATGCGGCTTCAGCAACAACCAGGCATCGTTCAATCGCAGGCGCGGCTGATGTTGCAGCATGCGCGCACACCGGCGGAAATCGCTGAAGCACAGCATTTGCGTTACAAAATATTTGCCGGCGAAATGGGCGCCCGGGTGCCCGGACGCGAAACCGGTACCGACAGCGACGAGTTCGACCTTTACTGCGACCATTTGCTGGTGCGCGATGCCGATAGCGGACACGTCGTCGGCACCTACCGTGTTTTGAGCAGCGCGATGGCGCACCACACCGGCGGTTTTTATTCGGACCGTGAATTCGATCTGACAAGACTCGATCATCTGCGCGATGAGACGGTGGAGATCGGACGTTCGTGCGTCCATCCTGAATATCGCAACGGGGCGACGATCGCGCTGCTATGGTCGGGGATCGCGCAGTATATGCAGACGCATGGCTATCGTTATCTGATCGGCTGCGCCAGTGTCGGCATCGCCGACGGTGGACACGTCGCGACGGCCATTTATAATACGCTGCAGAAAACCAGCCTGAGCCCGGCCGAGTACCGTGTGTTTCCGCGCTGCGAATTGCCGCTGGCGGCGCTCGATCCGGCAGCTGAAGCACCGCTGCCGTCGCTGATCAAGGGCTATGTGCGGGTCGGCGCCTATATCTGCGGCGCGCCGGCGTGGGATCCCGATTTCAACACCGCCGACTTGCTGATGATGCTGCCGATGTCGCGGATGAACCCGCGCTATGCGCGGCATTTTCTGAAGGCGGATTGTTAATAACGACCAGCTTCCTTACCCGCGCGTTCCGTCTGACCCGCGTCGCGCTGCATCTCGCCCGCGGCGTGACAACCGCGGGGTTGATCTTTCCCTGGCTGGATAAAGCCGGCCGTGCCGACCATGGCCGGCGCTGGGCGGCCGGGCTGTTGCGCATGCTGGCGATCCGCGTGCAGTTGAAGGGCGCACCGCCGCCGCCCGGCGCTGCGGCATTGCTGGCCGCCAACCATGTTTCATGGCTCGATCCGTTTGTGATCAATGCGGTGCGGCCGGTCAGGTTCATTGCCAAATCGGAAGTACGGCGCTGGCCGGTGATCGGGTGGCTGACCGCGCAAGCCGGCACCCTGTTCGTGGTACGCAGCCGGCGTCATCATACCGCGCACGTCAATCAGTCGGTGGTTGGGGCGATGCGGGACGGCGAAACCTTCGCGGTGTTTCCGGAAGGCACCACTACCGATGGCAGCGTGGTGCTGCCGTTTCACGCGTCGCTGCTGCAACCTGCATTCGACAGCGGCGCGCCGCTGGTGCCGGTTGCGCTGCGCTATTTGCGCGCCGACGGCAGCCTGTGCACGGAGGCCGCCTATGATGGCGATAAGACGATATTCGGCACGTTGCGCGCGATGGCGGCGCTGCCGTCAATCCGTGCCGAACTCCAGTTTCTTGCCCCGCTGACCGGTACCGACCACCAGCACCGGCGCGAGCTTGCGCGTGCTGCGGAACAGGCTATCGCCAGCGCTTTACGCCTCGCTTTGCCGCGCAGACATGCTGGAACAACCGCCGGTCTTCGAGCCGCAGCGCGGTAAGTTCGCCGCCCCACAGGCAGCCGGTGTCGAGCGCGACCACATCGGCGTTTGCGTACAATCCCAGCGCCGACCAGTGTCCGCACAGAATCGTGGTGCCGCGGCTCTTGCGCCGCGGCAGACTGAACCACGGCACGTAGCCGATCGGCAGATGAAACGGTTTGCCTTTGTGCGCGAATTCCATGCGTCCGGCCGGCGTGCAGATGCGCATGCGCGTCATCGCGTTGACGATCACGCGCAGACGCTTGATGCCCTGCAGATCGTCGCTCCAGCGGTTTGGTTTGTTGCCGTACAGTTTGCGCAGGAATTTTTCGTGGCCGTCGCCGCGCAGTTCGGTTTCCACCTCGCGTGCAAGCCGTAGCGCGGCGGCGACGGTCCATTGCGGCAGCAGCCCGGCATGCACCATTGCAAAACCGCGCTCGACGTGCATCATCTTGCGGTGGCGCAGCCAGTGCAGCAGCTCGTAGCGGTCAGGCGCGTTCAGGATCGCCTCGAAAGTATCATCGGGCGAAGGTTTGCGATGTCCGGCGGCGACGATCAGCAGTGTCAGATCATGATTGCCAAGCACGGTGATGGCGCGCGGGCCGAGGCTTTTGACAAAACGCAGCACCGCCAGCGAGTGCGGCCCGCGATTGACCAGATCGCCCACCAGCCACAGCTTGTCATGTCGCGGATCGAAGCGGCACAGGTCGAGCAGCCGGCGCAGGGAGCCGTAGCAGCCCTGGATGTCGCCGATCGCGTAAGTCGCCATTTGGAAATTCTACTTGCGTACGGGCGGTTTCAGTTTTACCGGTGGGACGGGTAAAATAATAATCTGATTTTCTTTCGACAGGCCAGAGCAGTCGAAGCGCCCGTAGCTCAGCTGGATAGAGTACCGCCCTCCGAAGGCGGGGGTCGCACGTTCGAATCGTGTCGGGCGCGCCAGATTTCGGAAACCGCTTGTGTTCCGGGTTTTCCCCGACTGGCTGGTCGCGGACGGGCGCAGGCAAAATGAAGCGCTGTAACTTCGCGGTGAAAGCCGCTGTGCTGCTGATGATGGCGAGCACGCCGGTGCCGGTGTTTGCTTATCACTACGATCACGGCGGTCGTTCCCATGTTCGTTTCGGTTTTTATCTCGGAGTCCCGCTGTGGGATCCCTGGTATTCCTATCCGTATTATCCATATCCAGCGGTAGTGGCGATGCCTCCGTCCCCGCCTCCGCCGCCATCGGATGTGGAGCCCGCCCCAACCCCTGGCGGACCGACGCAGCGCCCGTATTATCGAAATTATTGCCCGCCCCTCGACGCGTATTATCCGAAGGTCAGAGAATGTCCCGGCGGCTGGCAATCAAAATGAGTGTGCGGCCGAGCCATTTCTTTGTTGTGGACAATGCGTCGCTGCCCTGGCCCCGCCTGGTTTTACGAAGCCTGCATTAAAATACGTTTACGTAAACGTAATTATTGGTCAGGATTTGCTAGGGCCCGATTTGTTTGCGGCACTGGCGTTCGAAAAACGCGATTTCGTTCAGCATGATTTCTATATCTTCGCGTTGCTGTTCGAGCCGGCTTCGATAATCATCGAGTTTGGCTAGGAATGTTTCGATCGATGTTTTTCCGCTGCTGCCGGTCTGGTAGAGCTTGAACAGTTCGCGTATCTCGCCGATGCTCAGGCCGAGCCGTTTGCCGCGTAATGCCAGTTTAAGCCGACCCCGATCCTGTCCACTGAACAGCCGTGTGTTTCCTTTGCGGCGTGGTGCCAGCAATCCTTCGTTTTCATAGTGGCGCAGGGTGCGCGGAGTTACGCCAAATTCGCTGGCAAGCTCCGAGATGGTATAGTAATCTTTCATCGTGCCTTGCAATAAAAAACAGGATTAAACTTACTATTACGTAAACGTAATGTCAACTTCCGTACCAACCAGGGTTTCCCAACATATCGGTCAGACTCCAGAGCTCGATCCGATCGAAGTCGCGGAGACTTGCGCAGAGATCGCACAAAAAAGCGGCCGGATCATCGGCGAATTCATCAGCCATCAAGTGGCCAACGGCGCATCGGCATTAAGCGACGGCGCCGGTGCTGCAGAAGTGTTTTCGGAAGCGGCGATAAAGCTGTTCGCGGATCCGGCGGCGCTTGCCGCAATGCAGTTTGGGTTGTGGCGGGACTGCGCCGAACTGTGGCAGAACTCGATGCTGCGGTTTTGCGGCTGCGACGCGCCGCCGGTGATTGCGCCGGAACGGCACGACCGCCGCTTCAAGGGTGAGGACTGGCAGCAGAACCCTTTTTTCGATTATCTGAAGCAGTCTTATCTGCTCGTCGCCCGGCGCATCCAGCAGGCGGTCAGCGCTGTGAATGGAAGCGATGCGCACACCGCGAAAAAGATCGACTTCTATACGCGCCAGTACATCAATGCGCTGTCGCCGAGCAATTTTCTGCTTACCAATCCTGAAGTACTGCGCGAAACCATCGATTCGCGCGGCCGGAATCTGGTCAGGGGGCTCGACAATCTGATCGCGGATTTCGAACGCGGCCAGTGGCGCCAGTTGCGCGTCAAGATGACCGACCCGGCTGCGTTCGAAGTCGGGCGCAATCTCGCAACGACGCCCGGCAAGATCGTCTTCCAGAACGACCTGATGCAGCTGATCCAGTACGCGCCGCTGACCGCCGAAGTTCATCGCCGCCCGTTGCTGATCATCCCGCCGTGGATCAACAAATATTACATACTTGATATGCGCGAGGACAATTCATTTGTGCGCTGGGCGGTGGCGCAGGGGCATACGGTGTTCGTCATTTCATGGGCCAATCCCGGCGCGAGTTACGCGGACAAGACGTTCGACGACTATCTGCGCGAGGGTCCGCTGGCGGCGCTTGATGCGATCGAGCTGGCGACCGGCGAGCGCGAGGTGAACGCGGTCGGTTACTGTCTCGGCGGCACGCTGCTCGCGATATTGCTCGCTTATCTGGCCGCGAAAAGCGACGATCGAATCAGGAGCGCGACGCTGTTCGCGACGATGATCGATTTCTCCGCGCCGGGCGAACTCGACGTGTTCATCGACGAGGCGCAGGTCGCCGCGCTTGAGAAGAAGATGGACGAACGCGGCTATCTCGACGGCGCGGAAATGGCGGCAACCTTCAATCTGCTGCGCGCGAATGATTTGATCTGGTCGTTCGTCGTCAACAATTATCTGCTCGGCAGGCAGCCGCTGCCGTTCGATCTGCTGTACTGGAATTCGGACTCGACGCGAATGCCGGCGGCAATGCACAGTTTCTATCTGCGCAACATGTATTTGAAGAACAGGCTGCGCGAGCCCCGCGGCATCACGCTGGCCGGCGTGCCGATCGATCTGTCGCAGGTGCGTACGCCGCTGTATTTTGTGTCGACGCTCGAAGATCATATTTCGCCGTGGCCGTCGACTTATGCCGGCGCGCGACTGTTCCCGGGAGAAGTGCGGTTTGTGCTCGGCGGCTCCGGTCATATCGCCGGCATCGTCAATCCGCCGGCAGCCGGCAAATACCAGTACTGGACGCGCGATGCCCTCGACGCCGAGCCGCAGCAGTGGCTGGCGCACGCCGAACGCCACGCGGGCTCATGGTGGCTGGACTGGGCGCAGTGGGTCGCGCCGCACGCCGCAGAGCAGGTCGCGGCGCGCGCGCCGGGCGCGGGCCGCCTGCCGGCGCTCGAGGATGCGCCCGGCGCATACGTGAAAGTGCGCCTCGATACGCCGTCGCCTGCCGCCATGCGCTGAATGGGTCGGGCGCCCGATACCGATGTCTTCATCATGCATCGCAACACCGGCGGCCGCCAGTAAGTCCATATACCGATGCTATAATTTCGGACGCCACGCGGTGGCGGCGGCGCGCAGCGCGCCCGTTGATCCCAGCAGGGTAACGCATGGACTTGAAGGACATTCACCCCGATATCGATCCGCAGGAAACCCAGGAATGGATCGAGGCGCTTGAGTCGGTGCTCAAGCGCGAAGGCGCGGAGCGCGCGCACTATCTTCTGGAAAAACTCGTCGACAAGGCGCGTCGCAGCGGCGCCTATATTCCATTCAGCGCAAACACCGCCTACCTGAATACCATTCCGCCGGGTCAGGAAGAGCGTTCGCCCGGCGATCCCGCGATCGAGGACAAACTGCGCGCCTACGTGCGCTGGAACGCGATGGCGATGGTGGTGCGTGCCAACAAGACGTCGTCGGAGCTCGGCGGACATATCGCGAGCTTTGCGTCGGCGGCGACGCTTTACGACGTCGGCTTCAATCATTTCTTCCGCGCCGCGAACGATAATTTCGGCGGCGATCTCGTTTATATGCAGGGGCACTCGTCGCCGGGCATCTACGCGCGCGCGTTTCTCGAGGGGCGCATCAGCGAAGAACAGATGAACAACTTCCGGCAGGAGGTCGGCGGCAAGGGACTGTCGTCGTATCCGCACCCGTGGCTGATGCCGGATTTCTGGCAGTTCCCGACGGTATCGATGGGGCTGGGGCCGATCATGGCGATCTATCAGGCGCGCTTCATGCGCTACCTCAAGGATCGCGGCGTCATCGATCCGCAGGACCGCAAGATATGGGCGTTCATGGGCGATGGCGAGATGGACGAGCCCGAATCGCTGGGCGCGATCTCGCTTGCCGGACGCGAGAAACTCGACAACCTGGTGTTCGTTATCAACTGCAACCTGCAACGGCTCGACGGCCCGGTGCGCGGCAACGGCAAGATCATCCAGGAACTGGAAGCCGATTTCCGCGGCGCCGGGTGGAACGTGATCAAGGTGATCTGGGGCTCATACTGGGAACCGCTGCTGATGCGCGACGTGCACGGCCTGCTGCTGAAGCGCATGGAGGAGTGCGTCGACGGCGAGTACCAGACCTACAAGTCGAAGGATGGCGCCTATGTACGCAAGCATTTCTTCGGCAAATATCCGGAGCTGCTCGAAATGGTCTCGCACATGACCGACGACGACATCTGGCGCTTGAATCGCGGCGGCCACGACCCGCACAAGATCTACGCGGCGTACGCGGCGGCGATCAGGCACCGGGGCCAGCCGACGGTGATTCTTGCCAAGACGGTCAAGGGCTATGGCATGGGCGAAGCCGGCGAGGGGCAGAACATCACCCATCAGCAGAAGAAGATGGGCACCGAGTCGATCCGCGCCTTCCGCGACCGTTTCCATATCCCGATTCCGGACGACCGTCTCGAAGAAGTTCCGTTCTATCGGCCCGCCGAAGACAGTGCCGAGATGAAATATCTGCGCGAGCGCATGGCGGCGATGGGCGGTTCGCTGCCGGCGCGCCGCCGCAAGGCGCAGCCGCTCGCGGTGCCGCTGCTGGCGGCGTTCGAGGCGCAGTTGAAAAGCACCGAAGACCGCGAGATTTCGACGACGATGGCGTTCGTGCGCATCCTCGCGACGCTGGTGCGCGACAAGACCATCGGCAAATACGTGGTGCCGATCGTGCCCGATGAATCGCGCACCTTCGGCATGGAAGGCATGTTCCGCCAGCTCGGCATCTATTCGCACATCGGTCAGCTCTATACGCCGCAGGACGCCGACCAGCTGATGTTCTATAAGGAGGACCAGCACGGCCAGATCCTGCAGGAAGGCATCAACGAGGCGGGCGCCATGTCGTCGTGGATCGCGGCGGCGACTTCGTACAGCACGCACGGCCAGTCGATGATCCCGTTCTATATCTTCTATTCGATGTTCGGTTTCCAGCGCGTCGGCGACCTCGCGTGGGCGGCCGGCGACATGCGCGCGCGCGGCTTCCTCCTCGGCGGCACCGCCGGGCGCACCACGCTGAATGGCGAAGGGCTGCAGCACGAGGACGGCCACAGCCATATCCTCGCCTCGACGGTCCCGAACTGCATCGCCTACGACCCGACCTTCTCGTACGAAGTCGCGGTGATCGTGCAGGACGGACTGCGGCGCATGTATCAGGAGCAGGAAGACGTGTTCTATTACATCACGCTGATGAACGAGAACTACACGCATCCGGCGATGCCCGCGGGAGTGGAGGAAGGCATCCTCAGGGGCATCTACCTGTTCCGCGAAGGCAAGGCGAAGAAGGGTCAGCCCAGGGTGCAACTGCTGGGCAGCGGCACGATCCTGCGCGAAGTGATCGCGGCGGCCGAATTGCTGGAAAAGGATTTCGGCGTCGCCGCCGACATCTGGAGCGTGACCAGCTTCAACCAGTTGCGCCGCGATGGCCTCGACGCGCAGCGCTGGAATCTGCTGCATCCCGACGCGAAGCCGCGCAGGAGTTATATCGAAAGTTGCCTCGAAAAACACGATGGCCCGATCGTCGCGGCGACTGATTATATGAAACTGTTCGCCGATCAGGTTCGCGCTTTCCTGCCGGACCGTGCTTACACGGCGCTCGGCACCGATGGTTTCGGCCGTTCCGATACGCGCCGCCAGTTGCGGCGCTTCTTCGAAGTCGACCGCCATTATGTGGTGGCGGCGGCGCTCAGGGCGCTTGCCGATCAGCAGGCGGTGCCGTCGTCCACGGTTGCCGCGGCAATCAGGAAATACGGCATCGACCCCGACAAGCCGAATCCGGCGACGGTCTGAACCGCATGGGCAATGTGATCGAGGTGAGGGTTCCCGACATCGGGGACTACAAGGACGTGCCGGTCATCGAGGTGCTGGTCAAGCCCGGCGACAGCATCAAGCTGGAAGATCCGCTGGTCACGCTCGAGTCCGACAAGGCAACGATGGACGTGCCCGCGCCGCGCGCCGGCACCGTCAAGGACATCAGGGTCGGCGACAAGGTGTCCGAAGGTTCGCTGGTGCTGATGCTGGAAGCCGCCGCCGGCGCCGAGACCGCCACCAAACCACCTGTCGCCGCTGCGCCTGTGCCGCCCGCGCCCGTGGTTCCCTCTATCGCCGCCGCTGCGCCACCGCCGGCGCGCGCCGTGCCGCTGGAACCGCCGTCGGTCGTCAGCAGCGGCCCGGTGCACGCGGGTCCATCGGTGCGGCGTTTCGCGCGCGAGCTCGGCGTCGATCTGAGCCGCGTTGCCGGCAGCGGCCCGAAGCAGCGCATCCTCAAGGAGGACGTGCAGGCGTTCGTCAAGAGAGAGCTTGCGCGGCCGCGCGCTGAAGGCGGCGGCCTGCTGTTCAATCTGCCGCCGGCGCCGCAGGTCGATTTCGCGAAGTTCGGGCCGGTCAAACTGCAGCCGCTGACGCGCATCAAGAAACTGTCCGGCGGCCACCTGCACCGCAACTGGCTCAGCATCCCGCACGTGACGCAGCACGACGACGCCGATATCACCGAACTCGAAGCGTTCCGCAAGCAGCGGGCCGAGGAACTCAGGAAGCAGGACATCCGTTTCACGCCGCTGGTGTTCCTGCTGAAGGCGAGCGTGCTTGCGCTCAGGCATTATCCGCAGTTCAACGCCTCGCTCAGCGCCGACGGCGAGAACCTGGTGCTCAAGGAGTATTTTCACATCGGCGTCGCCGTCGATACTCCGCAGGGACTGGTGGTGCCGGTACTGCGCGACGTCGACAAGAAAGGTCTGGTCGATCTCGCGAAGGAGCTCGGTGAAGTCAGCGCGCGCATGCGCGACGGCAAAATCCATCCTTCCGACCTGCAGGGCGGCTGCTTTTCGATCTCGAGTCTGGGCGGCATCGGCGGCACCCATTTCACGCCGATCGTCAACGCGCCTGAAGTCGCGATTCTCGGCGTGTCGAAATCGCAGATGAAACCGGTATGGGACGGCAAACAATTCGCGCCGCGGCTGATGATGCCGTTGTCGCTGTCGTTCGATCATCGCGTGATCGACGGCGCGCAGGGCGCGCGCTTCCTGTCGTACCTCGGCGGCGTGCTTGCCGACATCCGTCAACTGACGATCTGATTTCGTGGCTGCAGCCAGCACCGCGCCGGTCGGCGTCCTCGGCGGCACCTTCGATCCGATCCATTTCGGGCACCTGCGTCTCGCGCAGGAACTCGGCGAGACACTGCAGCTGTCCGAAGTGCATTTCATCCCGGCCGGCACGCCGCCGCACCGCACCGCGCCGCGCGCCGCCACCGCGCACCGGCTGGCGATGGCGCGGCTGGCGATCGCCGGCAATCCGCTGTTCACGCTCGATGAACGGGAAACCGCGCGCCCCGGCCCCGGCTACACGATCGATACGTTGGCCGAACTGCGGCGCGAACTCGGCGCGACGCGACCCATCTGTCTGCTGCTCGGCGCCGACGCGTTTCTGGATCTGGTCACCTGGCACCGCTGGCACGAACTGTTCGGTTTCGCGCACGTGGTGGCCGCGCACCGGCCGGGGTTTCCATTGCAGACGTGGTCGCAGCGGATGCCGCTGCCGCTCGCCCGCGAATACGAAATGCGCCATATGGAGCAGCCGCTGGCGGTGCATCTGTCGCCGGCCGGCGGCATCGTCGCGCAGCCGATCGCGGCGCTCGACATCACGGCGACGCGCATCCGCGATACCCTCGGCGCCGGCGCCAGCCCGCGCTATTTGCTGCCGGATTCGGTTCTCGATTATATTCACAGCCATGGCCTGTATGCCGGAGATGAATGAAGCCTGAGACGATGGTGAAAACCGCGGTCGCCGCGCTGGAAGACGTCAAGGGCCGCGACATCGTGGTGCTCGACGTGCATCGCCTGACCTCGCTGTTCGACCGGCTGATCATCGTCAGCGGCGACTCGACGCGGCAGAACCGGGCGCTCGCCAACAACGTCAGGGAAAAACTGAAGGCGCACGGCGTGCCGGCGGTGGGCGTCGAAGGCGAAGACAGCGGCGAGTGGATACTGGTCGATTTCGGGCCGGTTGTTATCCACATCATGCAGCCCGCAATCCGCCGCTACTACAATCTCGAGGAACTGTGGGGCGGCGCTTCCGCGCCGCTGCACCGGACGGCGGCCGCCGGCCGCTGATTTGCTGCGTCGATGAAGCTGCGCGTGTTTGCGGTCGGACGCAGAATGCCGGCGTGGATCAGCGCCGGCTGCGACGAATACATGCGCCGCATGCCGCGCACGCTGCGCGTCGAGCTGACCGAAATAAGGCCCGCAGATCGCACGATGGGGGAGTCGGTTGCACACTGGCTGGAGAACGAGGCGCAGCGCATCCGCTCCGCGCTGCCGGCGGACTGCGCGCGCGTGGTGCTCGACGAACGCGGCGAACTGCCGACCACCGCCGAGCTCGCGCGCCGGCTCGAACGCTGGCAGCGCGAAGCGCGCGACGTCGCGTTCGTCATCGGCGGCGCCGACGGCACCGCGCACAGCCTGCAGCGCGACACCGACTGGCTGTTCGCGCTGTCGCGGCTGACGCTGCCGCACGCGTTGTGCCGGGTGGTGCTCGTTGAGCAGCTGTACCGCGCGGCGATGCTGCTGGCCGGCCATCCGTACCATCGCGAGTGAACCCAATGACCGCGCCGACCGGCAGCACCGTCTATCTGGCGTCGCGCAGCCCGCGCCGGCGCGAACTGCTGCGCCAGATCGGCGTCACGATCGACATCCTGCTGCTGCGCGCTGACCCGAAGCGCGGCGTCGATGTCGATGAACGGCCGCTGGTGAATGAAGATGCAGAGACCCACGTGATGCGCGTCGCGCAGGCCAAGGCCGCCGCCGGCTGGCAGAACGTGCTGCGGCGCGGACTGCGGCCGCTGCCGCTGCTCGCCGCCGACACCGTGGTCGTGCTCGACGGCGAAATCATCGGCAAGCCGGAAAGCCAGCGGCAGGCGCGCCAGATTCTGGAACGCCTGTCGGGCCGCCGGCACCAGGTGCTGACTGCGGTCACCGTGACCTGCGAAGGGCGCACCGAATCGAGGCTGTCCGGCTCCACGGTGGAGTTCCGCGAACTCGCGGCGCAGGAAATCGAGCGCTACGTCGCCACCCGCGAACCGCTCGACAAGGCCGGCGCCTATGGCCTGCAGGGGCGCGCCGCAGTGTTCGTGCGCGGCATCGACGGCAGTCCCTCCGGCATCGTCGGCCTGCCGCTGTTCGAGACCGCGCTGCTGCTGCGCGGGTTTGGTATCGTTACGCCCTGACCGCCGGCCCGCGCGACATGGCTGAAGAAATCCTGATCAACATCACGCCGCAGGAGACGCGCGTCGCCGTGATCCAGCAGGGCGCCGTGCAGGAGGTGCAGATCGAACGCGCTTCGGCGCGCGGGCTGGTCGGCAACATCTGCATGGGACGCGTCACGCGCGTGCTGCCCGGAATGCAGTCGGCGTTCGTCGACATCGGCGGCGGCCGCGCCGCCTTCCTGCACGTCGCCGACATTCAGGGCTGCCGGCGCGACGGCGCCGAGCCGCCGCCGATCGAGACGCTGCTGACCGAAGGTCAGAACCTGATGGTGCAGGTGATCAAGGACCCGCTCGGCACCAAGGGCGCGCGGCTGTCGACCCAGATCTCGATCGCGGGGCGACTGCTGGTCTATCTGCCGCAGGAGACGCGGATCGGCATTTCGCAGCGCATCGAAGATGAAGAGGAGCGGCTGCAGCTCAGGGAAAAACTCCAGCAACTGCTGCCGGCCGATGCCGGCGGCGGTTTCATCATCCGCACCGTCGCCGAGGCCGCGAGCGAGGTCGAATTGCTTGCCGATATCGAGTACCTGCGCAAGCTGTGGAACGACATCCTTGAAAAATCACACACCGCCGCGCCGTTGACGCTCTTGTACCAGGACCTGAATCTGGGACTGCGCGCGCTGCGCGACGTGGCGCGCGACGAAACCACGCGCATCCGGGTCGATTCGCGCGAGACCTTCCACAAGCTGCAGCAGTTCGCACAGGAGTTCGTGCCGGCCATTGCGGCGCGCATCGAGCATTACGCCGGCGAACGGCCGCTGTTCGATCTCTACGGCGTCGACGACGAGATCGAGAAGGCGCTGGCGCGCCGCGTCGACCTCAAATCGGGCGGCTATCTGATCATCGACCAGACCGAAGCGCTGACCACGGTCGATGTCAACACCGGCGGCTTCGTCGGCGGGCGCAGTTTCGACGACACCATTTTCAAGACCAATCTCGAGGCGGCGCAGGTGATCGCGCGCCAGCTCAGGGTGCGCAATCTCGGCGGCATCATCATCATCGACTTCATCGACATGGACAGCGAAGAGCACAGGAACGCCGTGCTCAACGAATTCCGCAAGGCGCTGGCGCGCGACCGTACGCGGATGACGGTCAACGGCTTCACCCAGCTCGGCCTGGTCGAGATGACGCGCAAGCGCACACGTGAGAGCCTTGCCCACGTGCTGTGCGAGCCGTGTCCGTTCTGCCAGGGGCGCGGCGAAATGAAGACTGCGCAGACCGTCTGCTACCAGATCCTGCGCGAACTGCTGCGCGAGGCGCGCCAGTTCGAGGCGCGCGAATATCGCATCCTTGCCGCGCAGCCGGTGATCGATCTGTTCCTCGACGAGGAATCACAGAGCCTGGCGCAGCTGTCGGATTTCATCGGCAAGCCGGTGTCGCTGCAGGGTGAATCGCAGTACCACCAGGAACAATTCGACATCGTGCTGATGTAGGCGCTGCGTCAGGCGTGGTCGAGCCCGAAGAATCTGCGGATGCTGGCGAGCATTTCCGAATGGCTGCGCTGCGGCCGCCGGGCGGCGGCATCGGCGCGCGCGAGATGCTGATCGAGATCGGCCTGGCGCGCGGCGAGCAGCCGCGAGAAATGCTCGGCGAGAGCCGGCCGCGAGTGAAGCACGTCTTCAAGCGACGCCTTGTCCAGGCGGTAGCATTCCGCGTTGCTCCTGGCGATCACCGTCGCGTGCCGCGGTTCGCCAGTAAGCAGGCCCATCTCGCCGAAGCATTTGCCCGGGCCCAGCACGGCGACAGGTTCGCGGTCGCCGTTGGGGCGCTCGACCACGACATCGGCCTCGCCCGAGATCAGGATGTAGAGCCAATGCGCGATTGCACCCTGCCGCGTCATCACGTCGCCGCGCGCGAACGGCGTGAACACCAGCCGTTCGCTGACCGTATGCAGTTCTTCCTCATCGAGCTCGGAAAACAGGTCGACCTGCTTCAGGGCTTCGAGGCGTCGTGCGATATCGCGCGACCTGACAACCTGCAAATGCTTCTCGTCCTGTTTGACCGTATGGATGCTGTATTCAGGCACGGCGATTCGCATCCCCGCGCGCTGCAGCGCGGCAAGCACGTGCACGCGCACCTCGGAATCGGTCGAATCGTCCCGCGCCAGATCGGTGAGCCAGTAGCGCACCGCATAACGGCCGTTGCCGTGTTCGAAATCCATCAGCAGGCATTGCGGAGACGGATCAGCGGCAACGTGAGGAATCTGCGCCGCGCGCAGCGCATTTTCGACGACGTCGATCACGTGCGAGGACGCCGCGCTGTAATCGACGTTGAACCAGACCCAGCGCCGCCATTGCAATGGCCGGCCGATGCGCTGGCCGTGCACGAGAAAACGGTTGCGGACCAGCGCGCTGTTGGGGATCACCACCGTGTCCCAGTTGCGGGTTTCAATCGAGGTCGAACGCCAGCGGATGTCGACCACACGCCCGTCCACATCGTCGATCCGCACCCAGTCGCCGACCTTGAGCGATGCGTCGAGATGAAGCGCGATGCCGCCCAGAATATTGCCCAGCGTATCCTGCATCGAAAATGCGACTACGGCGGTGATCAACGCAGAGGTGGTCACGATCTGGGACAGATCGAGACCGGCATAGCGCAGACGCACCAGCCCCCACGCCGTGTAGCCGAGCATCACCACAATGTCCTCGAGGATGCGCGGCGGTTTCAGCCGGACGGCACGCAGCACGACGCGGAAGACAAACATGCCCCACAGTCGTATGATGGCGACGCCCGCGACGATGATGGATGCCTCGCGCATGACGGCTGATGCCGCCGACATGCCGAGAGCGGAAATCATGGCGCTGGACCAGAATCCGAAAAGACCGAGGCCGCAGAAACCCAGCGTGTTCAGCAAAACGTGCCGGTCATCGCGCCGGAAATGGAACAGCAGCAGCGAGAGTGCGGCCACCATCAGGAACAGATATGACATTTCCGCTGGCCAGAGTCTGTCCCACAGCGCGTGCTGAAATCCTGGCTCGTCCATTTTCCGGAAACCCCTTTTTAATATCTTTACTCAGCAGGGTGCATTTGGGCTTGACGAATATCAAATGTCAAGAGGGTAGGGGTTGCAGGTTCTCCGGCGACTGCGGATGATTGAAATGCTCGGTATTGATTTTCGCAAACATTACGAGGGAAACGCTGCTCATGTTTGAATCCGCCGAATTGGGCCACAGCATCTCCAAGGACGAATACGATCGCGCGCTGCCCAGGCTGCGCGCCGCGCTGCTCAAGGCCCAGTACGATCTGCTCGCCGACGGCAGTTTTCCGGTCGTCATCATCATCGGCGGCGTCGATGGCGCGGGCAAGGGCGAAACCGTCAATATCCTCAACGAATGGATGGATCCGCGCTATATCGCCACCTACGCATTCGGCGAAATGTCGGACGAGGAGCGTGAACGCCCGCGGATGTGGCGCTACTGGCGCGCATTGCCGCCCAGGGGGCGCATTGGCATCCTGTTCGGAGCGTGGCATACCGATCCCATCGTCAATCGCGTCGCAGGCAGAACCGATGACGCCGCGCTCGAACTGGCGATGGACAGGATCGTGGACTTCGAACGCATGCTGGTCGATGAAGGCGCGTTGATCCTCAAGTTCTGGTTTCACCTGTCCAAAAAGCAGCAGAAGAAACGGCTGAAGGCGCTGGAAGCCGATCCCAAGCTGCGCTGGCGGGTGACCGACACCGACTGGGAACGCTTCAAACTCTACGACGAGTTCCGCCGGGTTTCGGAAACCGCGCTGCGCGAAACCAGCACCGGCTATGCGCCGTGGACCGTGGTGGAAGGCATGGATCCGAACTACCGCTATCTGACGGTGGGGCGCGTGATACTGGATGCGCTCAAAAAGCGCCTGGCCGGTGACCGGCCTGCAGTAAGCCGGCCGGCGGCGCTGCCCGAACCGGCGCTTGACGGCCGCAGCGTATTGTCCAGCCTCGACTATGGAAAGAAACTCGAGCGCAAGGCCTACAACCGCAAGCTCGAAAAATATCAGGGCGAACTCAATCTGCTGACGCGCGATAAAAAATTCAGGCGGAAATCCCTGATCATCGTATTCGAGGGAGTCGATGCGGCGGGCAAGGGCGGCGGCATCCGGCGCGTCACCGGTGCGCTGGACGCGCGTCATTACCGGGTGGTGCCGGTCGCCGCGCCGACCGAGGAAGAACGCGCGCAGCCGTACCTGTGGCGTTTCTGGCGGCACCTGCCGCGCACCGGCCGGGTCACGATATTCGACCGTTCGTGGTACGGACGGGTGCTGGTCGAACGCGTCGAGAAATTCTGTTCCGAGGACGACTGGATGCGCGCCTATCGCGAGATCAACGACTTCGAGGAACAGCTCGCGGAAGCGGGCGGCATCGTGGTCAAATTCTGGCTGACGGTCACCAAGCGGGAGCAACTGCGGCGTTTCCGGGAACGCGAAAAAACGCCGTTCAAGAAATTCAAGATCACCGCCGAGGACTGGCGCAATCGCAAGAACTGGAGCGCCTACGAGCGGGGGGTGTGCGACATGATCGAGCGCACCAGCAGCGAGCTTGCGCCGTGGGTTCTGGTGCCGGCCGACGACAAGCATGCGGCGCGCATCCAGATCCTGCAGACGCTGTGCAGGCGGGTTGAAGCCGCGTTGTGACCGGTTTCCGGGGCCAGAAAGCCGCCGCCGGTCAGGCGGACGCCCTGGTCTCGCCGCCGGCCTTGGCGGCGGGCACCAGCGCCAGGCTGGTACGCAGCTGGTCGAGCAGATCGCCCTGCTTCTTGATCGAGATGCGCTGCTGGTCGAGCTGACGCAGGCGCTCCTTGACCGACGACAGGTTGTCCTTCAGCGCGCGCAGATTTTCGACGCGCTTCAGCATCAGGCTCTGCCGCTCCATGATCTGGGCGTTGAGCGGGCCGAGCGCGCCGCGCAGCCAGCGGTCGGCGTCGATGCGCGTGAACTCGAACTGCTGGCGCGCCTCTTCGACCAGGCCGTCGTAGAACTTCTTGACCAGAAAGTCCTTGTAGGTCGCGATGTTGATCGGATCGTGGCAGAACTCGCTCGTGTTGGCTTCGAGCGTCTGCATCCCCTCGAGATGCTTGTCGAGGTTGAGCGGCGGCGCATCGACCTTGGCCAGCCCGAAATTTTCATGGAAGCTCTGATAGATGCCGTTGACGGTGTCGCGCAGCGTTGTCGCGTAATTCAGGATTTTCTGGACCTGTTCGGTGAAGTGGGCGAACAGTCCCTGCATGCTTTTCCACATGCCGGGCGTGGTCCACGCGCCCTCGATGAATTCGCGGTCGTGGCTCAGAAATTCGGCGATGCGGTCGTCGTGCAGCGTCGCCAGCAGTTCCTGACCGCGCGCCATCAGGTTGGCGTAGGTCACGTTGAACGAGGCCACGCTTTGCTGATAGGTCTTGCGCTCGGCTTCGAGGCGCGTCAGCAAATCCTGCGCGGCGCTCTGGTTCTTGCCCGACGCCGCGTTCAGATCCTGCATTTCCTTGACGGTCGCTATGAAGCGCGCGGCGACCGCCTGGCGCGCCGACTGCACCAGCGGCCCGATTTCCTTGGCGACCGACGACATCAGCAGCGCCTGCCGTTCCGGCACCAGTTGTTCCGCACACAGTTTTTCGATCGCGCGCAGATTGTCCGCCGCCGGATCATCCGCGCGCTGTTCGAGGCGCGCCTGAATCGCCGCCTGCAGCGGAACCGGGAACAATTGCTCCGGCTGCGCTTCCAGCGCGAGCGCAATGCGCTCAGCGGCGGCGTGATCGACGCCGGCGTCGATCACGACGAGCTTGCGCGCGCGCGAAGCATGCGCGTACTGTTTCCATATCGCCTGCGCCGCCGGCGTCAGTTCACCGCCGGTCACCATCAGCAGTCCCTGCGCGCTCGCCGTCATTCGTATCGCGACCTCGGGCTCGGCGGCGAACAGCCGCGGGCTCGGCGTGTAGTAGGCGACAAGGCCGCTTTTCAGCGTCGGGTGCGGCAGGTTGATCAGCGCGTAGCGCCATGCCGGGACGCGCAACACCGCGCCTTCCAGCGGCAGGTTGAGCGCGCGCGCCTCGTCGGCGCTGACTTCCCGCGTTTCGGCAAGCGCGGTGAGCGCGGCGGCGATTGCGGTCGGCGATTCCGGGTCGAGGCGCGTCGTCACCCACTCGATGGTGGTACGGCGCAGCGCGGCGATGGTTTCCGCGCGCTTGCGCGTTTCGATCGGCAGCATGCGCACGCACGGCGCCTCGTTCGGATCGCAGAAGATTTCGATCGCGCAGACGGTGTCGACGCCGAGCGCCGCCGGCAGCAGCCCGCCCGGCACATCGGGGAACAGCAGCGCGTTGATCAGGCCGATCTTGTATTCGGCGGACTCGCCGAGAAAGGCAAGCCGGACGCGCGCGTTGCGCAGCCCCTGGATCAGGTCGTAGATGCGCAGCGTCTGTTCGATGTCGGCCTGGCCGTAGCGGTCCTGCCACGACTGGAACTCATCGATGTTTGCGACCAGCTGCTCGCGCCATTGCGTGAACTGCGCGATGCGCTGTTCGAGTTGGCTCGCCGCCATCAGAATGCCGTGTTTTCCAAAAGGGTTATTGTGCGGGGATCGGGATTGACGATCTCGACCGTCTTGCGCCGTCCGCGCGCGCCGTGTTTTATCGTTATGTTTGCTGCCGGCAGATTAAACCACTGATGTAAAAAGTCAATCAGCGCTGCGTTTGCCCGGCCTTCCACGGCTGGCGCGGCGAGCCGGATTTTGAGCGCATCGCCGTGACGCCCGGCCAGCGCCGACGTTTTGGCGTTGGGCTGCACGTGGACGGTCAGCGTCAGCCGCTGGCGTTGCGCGTCGAACCGGTACACCGGCGGCTAGCGCAGGAAGCGGCCGAGCGACAACTCGAGCCACGCCACCGGCAGCATCAACAGCAACTGGCACGCGATCAGCGCGAACAGCGGCGACAGATCGACGTTCGCCACCAGCGGGATCAGCCGCCGGAACGGGCGCAGCAGCGGGCGCGTCACGCCGTCGAGCAGCGGCGCCAGCGGACTGTACGGATTGATCCAGCTCAGCACCGCCTGCACCACCAGCGCGGCCATCGCCATGTAGATCGCGAGCCGCGCCAGCTGCACCAGCGCGAGCGCCGCCAGCGCCGCGGCGCCCGCCGAGTCGAGGCGGTGGCCGCCGAGTTCCAGCACCAGCCATAATTGCAGCAGCTCGGTCAGCCACGCCAGCAGCAGCGTCGCCAGATCGAGCCCCCACCAGCCCGGCACGATGCGCCGCGCCGGCCGCACGATCCAGTCGGTGAGCGCGGCCAGGAACTGCGCCAGCGGACCGCGCGCGCCGACGCGCAGCCATTGCAGCAGGAAACGCAGCAGCAGCGCGAGCGCGAACAGCTCGCCGAGCGTCGAGACCAAGAACACCGCGGCCTGGGTCAGCATTTCATTGTTTGCCGAGTTCTGCGCCGAGCTGGCGCGCCCGTTCGCAGGCGGCCTTGACCGCGCGGACGATCGCTTCCCTGACCTGATCGCGCGCCATGCTGGCGAGCGCGGCTTCGGTGGTGCCGCCTTTCGAAGTCACGCGCTCGCGCAGCGCGGCGAGCGGATCGGCGCTTTGCGCCGCGAGTCTGGAGGCGCCGATAAAAGTCTGCAGCACCAGTTCATGCGCGATATTTTTCGGCAGCTTCAGTTCGGCCGCCGCCTGTTCCAGCGCTTCCATGAACAGGAAGACATAGGCGGGCCCGCTGCCCGAGACCGCGGTCACCGCGTTCATTTCATTTTCGTCTTTGACCCAGACCGATACGCCGACCGCGTTAGTAATACTCTCGATCGTTCTAATTTTCTCCTGACTCAACACACTTTTTGGTGGAAAGCTGTAGTAGGTGAGTCCGGTAATTCCGTTGCCGATTAACGCCGGAAGATTCGGCATAGCACGTACTAAGGTGCACTTCATTCCCAACTGCTTTGCCACATCCGTGAGTCGGATACCAGCTGCAATGGATAAAACAATTTTTCCGTCCACCCATGACCTGAGCTGCCGGGCGACGTCGAAGATTTGTTGCGGCTTGACGGCCAGCACGATAATTTGCGAATGCTCGATTGCCTCCGGGGCAATCTTCTCGAAAACAACAACGCCGAATTTTTCATCAAGGCGGCGGCGGGTCGCGGCATTGATTTCGACCACCTGAATGTCCTCCGCTCGCTGCCCCTTGGCCAGCAAGCCGTTGATCATGGCCTGCGCCATGTTGCCGCCGCCGATAAAGGTTATATTCATAGTGGATAGTTTAACTGGGGAGACACCGGAACGCGGAGAACTTCCGGTTTTTCCGTGTTTATCTGCGTTCATCTGCGGTTAATTGCTTTGCTTTCAGATTTTCTCCGCGTCCGTGCGCCTTGACGGTTCGGTTGTGCGCCGTTCCCCGAAGATTGCGGTGCCGATCCGCACCAGCGTCGCGCCCTCGGCAATCGCTGCTTCGAAATCATTCGACATTCCCATCGACAGCGTGTCGAGTCCGGCGCCGGCGGCGGCCATTTCATCCCTGAGCCGGCGCAACCGGGCGAAGTCGCGGTGCTGCTGCGCGGTGTCGTTGCTGGCGGGCGGAATCGCCATCAACCCGCGCAACCGGATGCCGGGCAGGTCGCGCAGAGCGCGCGCCAGCGCCGGCGCTTCGGCCGGCGCGACGCCGCCTTTGCTGGTTTCGCCGCCGAGATTGACTTCGATGCAGACTTGCAGCGGCGCGCGGCCGGCCGGCCGCGCCGCCGACAGGCGTTCGGCGATTTTGAGGCGGTCGATGCCGTGCGCCCAGTCGAAATGTTCGGCAATCGCGCGCGTCTTGTTGCTCTGGATCGGGCCGATGAAGTGCCATTCCAAGGACAGATCGGCGAGCGCCGCGATCTTCGGTAGCGCCTCCTGCACATAATTTTCGCCGAAAGCGCGTTGGCCGGCCGCGTACGCGGCGCGGATCGCATCGGCGCTGAAAGTTTTGCTGACTGCAATCAGCGCGACATCCCTGACATCGCGTCCGGCCGCTGCCGCCGCGCGCGCGATGCGCGCCCTGACGGCTTGCAAGTTGGCGCCGATTGAGTCCATAATTTTGCGGCCGGTTGCCCGTATAATCGCAGCTGCATCCCGCAGCTCCGCACTTTTCCGCCCGCCGCGATCGGGGAAAGTAACAGGGAAATTATAATGGACATCTCAGAACTGCTTGCGTTTGTCGTCAAGAACAAGGCTTCCGACCTGCACCTGTCAGCCGGCCTGCCGCCGATGATCCGCGTGCACGGCGACGTGCGCCGCATCAACCTGCCGGCGATGGAGCACAAGGATGTCCACGGCATGGTCTACGACATCATGAACGACGGCCAGCGCAAGTTCTATGAGGAAAATCTCGAGTGCGACTTCTCGTTCGCGATCCCCAACCTCGCGCGCTTCCGCGTCAACGCGTTCGTCCAGCAGCGCGGCGCCGCCGCGGTGATGCGCACCATCCCGTCCAAAATCCTGTCGCTCGAAGAACTGAAGTGTCCGGGGATTTTCAAGGATATTTCCGAATACCCGCGCGGTCTGGTGCTGGTGACCGGGCCGACCGGTTCCGGCAAATCGACGACGCTGGCGGCGATGGTCAACCACATCAACGAAAACGAGCAGGGGCACATCCTGACCGTCGAGGACCCGATCGAATTCGTGCACGAGTCGAAGAAATGCCTGATCAACCAGCGCGAGGTCGGACCGCACACGCTGTCGTTTTCCAACGCGCTGCGCAGCGCGCTGCGTGAAGACCCGGACAGCATCCTGGTCGGCGAAATGCGCGACCTCGAAACGATCCGGCTGGCGATGACCGCCGCCGAAACCGGCCACCTGGTGTTCGGCACGCTGCACACGTCGAGCGCGGCGAAGACGATCGACCGCATCATCGACGTGTTTCCGGCCGAGGAAAAGGAAATGGTGCGCGCGATGCTGTCCGAATCGCTGCGCGCGGTGATCTCGCAGTCGCTGCTGAAGACCAAGGACGGCACCGGCCGCGTCGCCGCGCACGAAATCATGATCGGCACGCCGGCGATCCGCAACCTGATCCGCGAAGCCAAGGTTGCGCAGATGTACTCGGCGATCCAGACCGGACAGGCGTACGGGATGCAGACGCTCGACCAGAACCTGCTGGAGCTGGTCAAGCGCAACATCGTCTCGGTCGAAGAAGCGCGCGGCAAGGCCGCCAACAAGGATAACTTCAAGTAATCTCACCGCGTCTCTGACGGGCAAGGAGTCGGCATCATGGCAACGATGGAGCGGGACCAGGCAGTCCAGTTCATGCACAATCTGCTGCGCGCGATGCTCGGCAAGAAGGCGTCCGACCTGTTCATCACCGCCGGTTTCCCGCCGGCGTTCAAGGTGGATGGCAAGATGACGCCGGTGTCGAATCAGACGCTGACGCCGCAGATGACCGCCGATCTCGCGCGCGCGATGATGAACGACAGACAGGCGCAGGAGTTCGAGTCGACCAAGGAATGCAATTTCGCGATCAATCCGGCCGGCATCGGCCGCTTCCGCGTCAGCGCGTTCGTGCAGCAGGGCCGCGTCGGCATGGTGATGCGTGTGATCACGACCACGATCCCGAAATTCGAGGATCTTGGATTGCCGTCGGTATTGAAGGACGTCGTGATGAGCAAGCGCGGGCTGATGATCATGGTCGGCGGCACCGGCTCCGGCAAGTCCACCTCGCTGGCGGCGATGATCGGCTACCGCAATGAGAACAGCTACGGCCACATCATCACGATCGAAGACCCGGTCGAATACGTGCACGACCACAAGAACTGCCTGATCACCCAGCGCGAGGTCGGCGTCGACACTGACTCGTGGGAAAACGCGCTGCACAACACGCTGCGCCAGGCGCCGGATGTGATCCTGATCGGCGAAATCCGCCACAAGGAAACGATGGAACATGCGATCGCGTTCGCCGAAACCGGCCACCTGGCGATGGGCACGCTGCACGCGAACAGCGCCAACCAGGCGCTCGACCGCATCATCAATTTCTTCCCCGAAGAGCGCAAGGCGCAGTTGCTGATGGACCTGTCGCTGAACATCCGCGCCATCGTGTCGCAGCGGCTGATCCCGAAAAAGGACGGCAAGGGGCGCGTCGCCGCGGTCGAAATCCTGCTCAACTCGCCGCTGATCTCCGACCTGATCTTCAAGGGCGAAGTGCACGAGATCAAGGCGATCATGGCGAAGTCGCGCGAGCTCGGCATGCAGACCTTCGACCAGCATCTGTTCGACCTTTACGAGGCCGGCCAGATCAGCTACGAGGACGCGCTGCGCAACGCCGACTCGGTCAACGAACTGCGGCTCAATATCAAGCTGAACAGCAAAGAGGCGAAGGATAAGGACATAATGTCCGGCATCGAGCACCTCAACGTTGTTTAAGCGAAAAAGTCTTCGCTCGCCCTAACTTTGTCGCGCGCCGACTCAAACGTCCTCATTTACTGAGAATGTAAACTCCGGCGTTCTCGCCGCCGCGCTTCGCGTTAGAGCTTCGCTCGGGACTTTTTCGAGGAGTACGAACGTCCGCTTTCGACCCAAAGCGGACGTTTTTTATAGCTCATTAAAGCGACATCAGCTGACCAATGCGTCTAGCGTGAATAGTTCTAACTAAGAGTGGGCCGCATAATAAGTCTTGAATTTCTCAATGGGAAGCGAGCGAGAAAAGTGCCATCCCTGGACAAATTTAACCCCCGCCTTACGAAGAACATCGACCTGTTTCCTCGTTTCCACACCTTCAACGAGCACGATCTTATCGATATCGTGAAGCAGCCTGATGTGAATTTTATCTTCGTGGGTGGGCCACTCGTCGAGCAATATCCGATCCGTGAAAGACTTGTCGATCTTTATGATGTCTACCCGGAGGCGAGCCAAGAAAACCAGTTGGGCCTCGTTTGCCATAACATCATCCAAAGCAACTTTGACTTTAGTGTAGCCATGATTATTAATCGTATCCACACCGAGTTTGTCTGGCACCCCACGTTCTGTAACCTCCAATACTATTTTGTCCACATCATCCACTAAGTGAGATTTGCGAAGAGCGTAACTGATCCCGCCGCGCCCCCATAACTCCGGTGGAACATTAATGGCTACGTGCACACCTACTGTATCGTGAAGCCAGCCTCCAAGATCATGAGCAACTCGATCAATAATCCAGTATGTCAGTTCGCCAATAAATATTGTTCCTTCAATTAAAGGAATAAATTCCATCGGTGGAACGATTCGATCAGCCTTTCGCCATCGAACAAGCGCCTCTGCTCCAACACAGCGTCCATCTGTAAGTGAAATTGTAGGAAGATACTCAAGAAAGAATTCGTTATTCTTAATAGCATTACGAAATTCGATTTCGTTAAACATCACGCTCCCCCGCAGTCTCGTTCACTTATGCGGATAACCATTCTCCACCCATTTATTGCAAGGTCAAAAACTAATCGAGAATGTGCGCTTTTGGGCGTTAGTCGTCATTATATTGCGTCTGCTCTCGACCCAAAGCGGATATTCACAGCAGCTTGTGTCTCATTCTGGAACAGCCCATTGAGGGTTCCAAGCAACCTCCCATAGATGTCCGTCGGGATCTTGGAAATATCCTGCGTAGCCTCCCCAAAATGTATCCTGAGCTGGCTTCACGATGACTGCACCGGCGTGTCTTGCTTGGCTCATTACCGTATCGACTTCAGCTTTTGAGGAAACGTTGTGCCCGATTGTGAATTCGGTTGGACTTGGACTTCTCAGAGGAACCCCAGAATCATGGGAAATGCTATTGCGTGGCCAGATTGCAAGCTTGAGACCGGCTTGTAGATCAAAGAAGGCAGCTGCCCCTTGCTCAAACTCCTTACCAATGACGCCTTCCGTTTGAAGACCAAGGCCGTCGCGATAAAACTGGAGCGACCTCTCCAAATCATCAACACCAATGGTGATAAGAGTGATGTGGGGCTTCATTCGCATGCTCCCTGTGGAGCACAATAGCTATTCAAATTACAGAAATATGGACATCTCAGTAATTTTTCTAAATTATAGGTGTGAAAGCGTCCGCTTTGGGTCGCAAGCGGACATTTCTTGCGAAAAGAAGTTTACCGATTGTCATCCTCATGCTGCCGCGTCGGATATTTGACCGAGCCGTAGCGGATGATGAATACCGAGATCGCGAGCAACAGGATTCCACCAGCGACGAACAGGATGCTTTCGTCCGGATTGTGGTTGATCTGGATGTCGCCGATCAGCATCCGCGTCAGCGCGGTGATCGCGACGTAAATCAGGAAGCGCACCGGCATCTGGTGGGTCTTGAAGTAGATGCCGACCATCGCGCCGAGTTCGAGGTAGATGAACAGCAGCAGAATGTCCTCGATATTGGTGCGTCCGCGCGCCCAGATCTCGACGAATGCGATGAAACCCGCCCAGGCAGTGGCGGCGCCGATCACGAACAGCGCGATGTAATGGAAACTCTCCACCAGCAGGTTGCCGGCGCGCATCGCCTCGATCTTGATTTTCTGGCGCAGCGAGTTGATTTGCGGCGAGTTCATGGCGGACGGTCTCCCGGGTTATGGTTGGTATGCGCCTAATTTACTCCGGGATCTTTGCCGCGCCAACCCGCCGCCGCATCTGGCCGGCGACCAGCTTGAATTCGAACAGCCGGCATTCGAGCGCGCCGTTGTAGAGCGGGGTGCGCTTCGACGGCTTGAGGCCGATCAGTTTGGCGAGCTGCAGGTCGGCGCTCAGGATATAGGCGGTCCAGCCGGCAAAGCGCTGCTTCAGCGCATCGCCGAGTTTGGGATAGAACGCGGCGAGCGTCTGTTTTTCTTCGAGCCGCACGCCGTACGGAGGGTTGGCGATCAGAATGCCGCCAGCGGCCGGCGGCGCGGCTTCGAGCACGTTGACCTGCTTCAGCGGGATGGCATTTTCCAGCCCCAGCGCCGCAAGGTTGGCGCGCGCGGTCTTCAGCACATCGCCGTAGAGATCGCTGCCATGGATATCCAGCGCTGCCGGCTTGCGTTCGCGTGCTTTCGCGGCATCGAGGCAGCGTTGCCATTCCGCGCGGTTGAAGATGGCGATTTTTTCGAAACCGAAACCGCGCCGGCTGCCGGGAGCGATGTCGAGCGCGATCAATGCCGCTTCGATCAGCAAGGTGCCGCTGCCGCACATGGGGTCGTAGAGCGGGGTGCCCGGCCGCCAGCCGGCGAGTTTCAGGATGCCGGCGGCGAGATTTTCGCGCAACGGCGCCGTGCCCGCCTCCTTGCGCCAGCCGCGCTTGAACAGCGCGTCGCCCGAGGTGTCCAGATAGAAGGTGACCGTATCCGCGGTCAGGAACACGTGAATGCGCACATCGGGCGCGTGGGTGTCCACGCTGGGGCGCCGGCCGGTCGCGTCGCGAAAACGGTCGCAAATTGCGTCCTTGATCCGCAGCGTCGTGAAATCGAGGCTCCGGAGCGGGCTTCTGACCGCGGTGACGTTGATGCGGATCGTGCGCCCGACATCGAACCATTGCGGCCAGCGTAATCCCAGCGCCGCGCGGTAGATATCGTCTTCATCGCGATAGCGCGCGTCGGCGATCTGCCACAACACGCGGCTGGCGATGCGGCTTTCGAGATTGACGCGGTAGACCAGCAGCCACGACCCGGAGAATGCCACGCCGCCATCGGTGGTCCCGACGTCCGCGGCGCCGAGCGCGGCAAGTTCTTCCGCCAGCGCCGCTTCCAGTCCGCGCGGACACGGCGCAAAAAAGTGATGATCGTTCAGAACGGCTTGACCACAACCAGAATCACGACCGCGACCAGTATCAGCACCGGCGCTTCATTGAACCAGCGGTAGAAACGGTGCGAGCGGCGGTTGGCTCCGGCCTCGAACGTTTTCAGCACACGCCAGCACGCGTGATGGTAACCAAGCAGCGCCAGCACCAGCAGCAGCTTCGCGCTCAGCCAGCCGTTGCCGGGGCCGCGACCGATGCCGTAGCCGATCCACAGCCAGAGGCCGAACGCCAGCGCCGGCGCCGCCAGCAGCGTCATGAAGCGGTAGAGCTTGCGCGCCATCAGCAGCAGCCGCTCGCGCGCCGCAGCATCGGTTTCCATCGCGAGGTTCACGAAGATCCGAGGCAGGTAGAACAGTCCCGCGAACCAGGACGCGACGAACACGATATGAAAAGCTTTGACCCACAACATGCGGCTACTCTATCAGGCGCGGCAATAGCGCGTCACCAGTTCGCGCAACTGTGCGAGCCGCCCATGGAAAAAATGCTCGGCGCCCGGTACTACGACGACCGGCAGGTGTTGCGGACGCGCCCAGTCGAGCACCGCCTGCAGTGGCACGATCTCGTCGAGTTCGCCATGGATCAGCAAGGTGTCTGCGGGCACCGGCTCTACCGGAAAGCGGGTCACCGCCGGCGCGATCAGTACGATGTGGCTGGCCGCGGTGCGCTTCGCGACGCGGGTCTGCACTGCGCCGCCGAACGAAAACCCGGCCAGCGTCAACGGCAACTCGCCGTAGCGGGCGCGGGCGTAGGCAACCACCGCCAGCAGGTCCTCGGTTTCGCCGATGCCGGCGTCGTAGCTGCCTTCGGTATCACCGACGCCGCGAAAGTTCGGGCGCAGCGCGACGCAGCCGAGGTCGACGAAGGTTCTGGCCAGCGTGGTGACGACCTTGTGATCCTTGGTGCCGCCCTGCGGCGGGTGCGGATGCGCGATCACCGCGATGCCGCGGCGATCCGCGCCGGGATCATGGATATCGGTTTCGATCCTGCCCGCGGGGCCGTCGATCAGCGCCCGCGTGAGCTGTACCGCCATCAGATTTTCAGACGCTCGACGACGCGGCCGTGCCGCAGGTGCTCGTCGATGATTTCGTCGATGTCTTCGCGGTCGACATAGGTGTACCAGACGCCTTCGGGATAGACCACCAGCACCGGCCCCTGATCGCAGCGGTCGAGACAGCCCGCCATGTTGATGCGCACCTTGCCCGGTCCGTCAAGCCGGAGTTTCTTGACGCGCTCCTTCGCATATTCGCGCATTTGCTGCGCGCCGTGGTTGTTGCAGCAGGCTTCGCCGGGCGCGCGCTGGTTGCAGCAGAAAAATACGTGTTTCGCGAAATAACCCATCAGCGCCGCGATTATAGCCGATGGCCGCTGCGCGCCGCGGCGGCGATCATCCATCCGCAATAGGCGACAGCCAGCAGCGGCCAGCAGACCGACAGCGCAAGCATGATGTGGCCGAAACGCGCGAGATGGGTGATCTCGGGCGGCAGCATGAACACGGGCGTCGTCTGATAGGGATTTTGCGGCGCGATGTTGACGGCAATGACGCCGGCGGCGAGGCAGGCGATGGCGAGCGTTGCGCGTGTGTGCAGGGATTGCCGCACGACCCACGGCAGCGCAAGCGCGCTGGCGGCGAGGCCGATCACCACGCCGGGCGTGATCCATTGCGTCCAGCCGGCGCCGGTCAGCGTTCCCGTCGCCAGCGATTTGACGGCGAGCGCCAGCAGCAGCGCGACGGCGGCCGCCGGCAGCGGCGCGCGCTGCGGCTGCAGCGCCAGCGAGACCAGCAATCCCGCGGCGCCGGTGAACAGCGCGACAACCGTGGCTTGCGCCGCGGCGTAGGCCGCGGCGGTGTGCGCAAATGCCGGCGCCAGATTCAGCGCCTCCCGCAGATCGCCGCTGCCGAATGCCAGCGGCACCGGGTAAAGCTGGACCAGAATCCATAACGCCACCACCACGATGCCGGCGTCGCCGGCAAGGCCGTCGCGCAGCCGGCAGCGTACGCTCGCGGACAGGGATGGCCACCATGTCCGGGCGGCGCATGCGCCGCCCGCGGCGCCCGCGATATTGGTGGCCAGATCGACATTCGACGCGATGCGCGTCGGCAGCAGCATCTGGATGCTTTCAAGCGTGAAGCTCAGCATGCCGCTCAGCAAAATCGCGGCCACCGTCGCCCGGCGCGGCGACAGCGCGGGACGCAGCACGAGGTAAAGCAGAGCGCTGAACGGAAAATAGGCGGCGATGTTGAGGACGATATCGCTGATGATCGTATAGCGCGGCCACGGCGCGGTCAGGAAACCGAACAGGGGATCGGTCGGCATGCGCCAGCCTTCGAACGGCTCCAGGCTCGCGTAGATGATGGCCGCGGCATAGGCAGCTGCCAGCAGGATTGCGGGACGCATCGCGAAATTCTACGACAGTCCCGCGGTCCGACGCGTAAGGTCAGTCGGCCCGGCGTTCGTGTCTTGAATGATGCGAAGGGTGCGGCGCGCCGTACCAGCGCGGCATCAGCGAGCCGACGAGCATGCCGAAAAGGGCCATCGCGAAACCCAGCAATTGCGGCGGACAGACGCCTTCGGGCGCCAGATTTTCCATCCAGATCCAGGTCGCCAGGCCGAGCACGATCGACAGCAGCGCGCCTTGGGTATTGGCGCGCTTCCAGTAAAGACCGGCGGCGAGCGGCACGAAAGCCGCGACCAGCGTCACCTTGTAGGCGTTTTCGACCATATTGTAGATCGGCAGCTTGGTGAAAAACGAGAACAGCGTGACGACGCAGGTGAAGCAGAACACGGTCACCCGCATGCCGTGCAGCAGCTGGCGGTCGGAGATGTTCCTGAACGCCGGACGCAGGATGTTTTCGGTGAAGGTCACCGACGGCGCCAGCAGCGTCGCCGACGCGCAGCTCTTGATCGCCGACAGCAGCGCGCCGAAAAACATGATCTGCGCGAATACCGGCGCATGGTGGAGCACCAGGTTCGGCAGTATATGCTGGGTCGCCTTGGGGTCGTCGCTGTTGACCAGCGAGGCGACCATCTGCGGGTCGATCAACGTCGCCGAATAGGCGAGAAACATCGGGATGAATGCAAAACCGAAGTAGAGGACACCGCCCAGCACGGAGGCGCGGCCGGCGGTCTTTTCGTCCTTCGACGATGAAATGCGCTGAAACACGTCCTGCTGCGGGATCGAGCCCAGCATCATCGTGATCCAGGCGCCGAAAAAACCGAGCATGTCGGCGGCGGTGGGCGCCGGCCAGAACGCGAACTTGCCGCTGTCGCGCGCGTGCTGAACGACCGCGCCGACACCGCCGGTCATGCCGCTGATATCGTGGCCGATGTAGAGCAGGCCGATCACGATCACGATCATCTGGATGAAGTCGGTGATCGCGACCGACAGCATGCCGCCGAACAGCGTATAGATCATCACCGTCGAGGCACCGATGATTTTGCCCCAGCCTTCGGAAATCGCGCCGTTCGAGACGACGTTGAAGACGAGGCCGAGCGCCGAGATCTGCGCGGCGACCCAGCCCAGATATGACATCACGATGCACAGCGTGGTGATCACTTCGACCACCCGGCCGTATTTGTTGCGGTAGAAGTCGCCGATCGTCAGCAGATTCATCCGGTAGAGCGGCCGCGCGAAGAACAGTCCGACCAGGATCAGGCACAGCGAGGCGCCGAACGGGTCGGCGACCACGCCGTGCAGGCCGTCGGTAAGGAAGGTGGCCGGAATGCCGAGCACGGTTTCCGAGCCGAACCAGGTCGCAAACACGGTTGCGGTGACCACGTACAGCGGCAGCGCGCGGCCGGCCAGCGCGTAATCCTTCGAGTTATGGACGAACTTGGCGACGTAGAGCCCGATGGCGACCGAGATGACCCAGTAGATGATGACGAACCAGAGCAGCATGCGCATTACTCCAGCGAGCGATGATGCGCGCGATTATACGATGCCGTGCCGCGCTGTCACGCGCGATGGGACAACCCTGTAAAAGACACGGGCCCCGCAGGGCCCGTGAGGAGATGAACTATTATGCGAACGTTTACTGGAACGGGAAATAACGGAAATCCAGCATGTACACGTTCATATCGGGATCGGGTGCCACACTGCCGCCGGGCGCAACGCCTGCAAAAGTGCTGACTTTGGTATGCGACCAGGAGGCGCCCCATTGCATCGTTCCGTACGGGCCTTTGTAGAATCGCCAGAACGCGCCGAGCGTAAATTGCTGGGTTGCTGCGGTCAGCGCTTCGCAATTGGCGGCCGTCGAAGTATAGCTTGGGGAGCCGATGCAACCGAAGTTGGTCAGGACGGGCAGGCCATAGCCGGAAAAGGTGGTAATGGCCGGATTGATCAGTCCCGCCGGAGCGGCTCCTAAACCGGGCGTATTCCCGTAGATGATGGGATTGCCTGCGCCAGTGCTGATAAACGTGGTCTGGCTGACCGATTCCTTGCCGTAGTAACCCCAGACATCCCACTCAGGCGTCGGGTGCAGAATCGCCCCAAACAGCCAATCGGTTTTGGGAATCGCGGCGAATGATCCATCGAGATTGTAGGTCACATCAGGCAGGCCAGCGGCACCATAACGGCCGACACCATGCCCATGCAGGAAAGACGCCTGCAAATCCAGCATCTTGGGGATCACCGGCAACAGCACCGACCCACCGATGCCCGCGCCGTTGGTGGTGCGATTGACGCCGGAGGACGAGGTGGCGGTTGCCAAAGGTCCAAGGGTCAGATCATTGGTGCGATCGCGGAACCAGCGGTACAGGCCGTAAACTTCATAATGGCCCCAACCCGGATCCAACGCCGCCTTCAGGATGACATCCGGCGCATAGTCAGTCGAATAGGCGTTTCCGTTGAAGAAATTCGAACCGCCGGTATAAGTTACCAGAGTATTGACCCCCGGATTTGCCGTAAACGTAGTACCGTTGGTGATCGCGGCCGTATTGTTGGCAAGATAGCTCGGGACAGTGCCGGCGATGATGGTCTGCGGGCTTTCCAGCGACAATCCCAGCCAGAATTCCTTGTCCCAATCCTTAACGAGGCGAAGTTGCGGGTTACGGGTAAAGTTGAAGCCCGGCAGATACTGGACATCGATCGTTACCGGCACGTTTTCCGAGCGCGGCAGTTCGCCGGTTTTGCTGGCCGTCGCCAGGCTCCACATCTGACCCGCCGCAAAGTGGAGTCCCCAATCACTGTTTTCCCACATGCCGAAAGCCTGGCGCAGGCGCGGCGTGTAGCTGTTCGAGGATTGCGAATTGGCGGTTTGCGCGGCGCCCATGAAGTCGAATTCCAGATAGCCGGTCAAGGCGGTCTTGTCATCCGGATTGCCGGTTGCCAGCATCGTTACCCGGCTGTGACGCGCGCTTTCACGGAATTCCGACTGTTGCGATTGCGGCATAGCGGTGTATGGAATGCCGTTGCCGGCCGCGGTATTGAAACCCTTGGCAATCCAGACCGATGCCTGGTCTGAAACCTCGTTGACATCGCGATAGATCGACGCAGCTTCCAGGAAGCCGCCCCATTTGAGTTTGACGCCGCTACCGGCGGTGGCTTGGGCTTTCGATACCTTTTCCACGTCTTCAGACGCCTTGGCTTCCCTCAGCGCATCCGATTTTTTTTCGGCGCGCAGTTCCCTCAGCATTTCATCGTATTCTTCCTGGCTCAGGATGCCTTTGGCTTTCAATTTGTTGAGCAGATCTTCGGCCACATCCGCGGAGGCCGGCGCGGCAAAGCCGGCGCACAGCGCGGCGATTGCGGCCGCGGCGATCAATCGTTTCGGCGCCCCGGATTTTTTGGTTTTGGTTTCGACTCCCATCGATGTCTCCTGAAGAAGTTAAAAAGTATTCATTCATGCCGCCATTAACCCCGGCGGAAATTTTTGTAACTGAATAAGGGGAAAGGCGCATAGCCGACGCATAACCGGCTGGTACCTTTATGCGCCGGGATTATCGTGGCCCAATATGACGGTTTAATTACGCATCGCCACAGTGTGGCGGCGATGCGACAACAGGAATCGCAAGTGATTGATAGATCAGGAATGAATCTTGGTCAACAGCATCAGCAACAATGCCAGCAGAATACCGCCGAGCAGCCAGTTGCGGCAACGCTGCTCGGCGCGCAATGCGGCGATTGCCGCGCGCAATTCCTCATCACTCCGGTCGGTCAGCGCGCGATGAACCAGCCGCGGCAACTGCGGCAGCATGACGCCCCACTGCGGCGCCTCGTCGCACAAATTGCGCAGCAGTCCGCGCCAGCCGACCTGTTCTGACATCCAGCGTTCGAGGAACGGCTTGAAGGTGATCCACAGGTCGAGCTCGGGGTCGAGCTGGCGGCCGAGGCCTTCGATATTGAGCAGCGTCTTTTGCAGCAGCACCAGTTGCGGCTGGATTTCGATGTTGAAGCGGCGCGAGGTCTGGAATAGGCGCAATAGCACGCGGCCGAACGAGATCTCGTGCAGCGGCTTGGCGAAAATCGGCTCGCATACCGCGCGGATCGCGGTTTCAAAATCATCGATGCGCGTGTCGGACGGCGCCCAGCCGGACTCGATATGCGCCTCGGCGACGCCGCGGTAATCGCGGCGGAAGAAGGCGAGGAAATTGCGCGCGAGGTAGTTTTTATCGGCTTCATTGAGGGTGCCCATGATGCCGAAATCGAGCGCGATGTAGCGTCCGCGCCGGGGTTCTTCGGTAGCGACATAAATGTTTCCCGGATGCATGTCGGCATGAAAATACCCATCACGGAACACCTGCTGGCAGAAGATTTCGACGCCGTCGCGCGCCAGTTTCCCGATGTCGATACCTTGTGCGCGCAACTGCGTGACCTGCGAAACCGGCAGACCGTGCATGCGCTGCATCACCATGATTTCCGACGTGCAATAGTCCCAATAGACCTTGGGCACCCACAACAACGGCGAGTCCTCGAAATTACGGCCCAGCTGGCTGGCGTTGGCGGCTTCGCGCATCAGATCGAGTTCGTCGTCCAGATGTTTCGCGAATTCGTCGACGACCTCGTGCGGCCGCAATCGTCTGCCATCCGCCCACAGCCATTCCATCAACGTCGCGCCGGCGTGCAGCAGCGCGATGTCCTTGCGGATGATCGGCGCAATGCCCGGCCGCAGAATCTTGACCGCGACTTCGGTGCCGTCCGGCAATTGCGCGAAGTGTACCTGCGCGACCGATGCGCTGGCGACCGGCTGCCGGTCAAATTGCGCGAAGACGTTGTCGAGCGGCTTGCGATAGGCGCGTTCGAGCGCTGCCACCGCCAGCTCTGACGGAAACGGCGGAACCTGGTCCTGCAGCTTGGCCAGCTCATCGGCGATATCCGGCGGCAGCAGATCGCGGCGCGTCGACAGCACCTGGCCGAACTTGACGAAGATCGGGCCCAGTGCTTCCAGCGCCCTCCGCAGCCGCACCGCGCGCGGCGCGTCGAGCCGGCGCCAGAACAACACGGCGTTGAGTGTCGCGCGCAGCCCGCGTACCCGTTCGTGACCGAGAAAAAATTCGTCGAGCCCGAAACGCAGGCTGACGGCGATGATTTTCAGCAGTCGCAGCATGCCGGTGCGCCGGGTCAGTGGGCGTTTTGCAGCAACGATTCTATGCGCTGCGCCACTCGTTCGACATCATCGTGCAGCGCTGCCACCTTTCGTTCGAACCGTTCGATCTCGGAGCGGTTTGCAAACAACGGCCGTTCTTCAGTCCAGTGAGCGGTCAGCGCGCGCGCGAAGTCGCCGGCCATTTGTCGCTGCACGCGCACGACACGCCGGCCGGTTTGCGCCATGCGATGGGCGAGGACGTCGCCGAACACGCGGGACAGGTCTTCCTCGATATCCCAGCGCAGATGTTGCGCGAGATAGGCGACGGCGCTGGAAAAACCGGCGTCGCCGCCGATCCGGATTTCGTGCCAGGCCTTGTCGTCGCCTGCCGCCATGCGCAGCGCGGTGGTCGGCGTCAGCGTGAATTCGGCATCCGCCGCGACGTCGGTCGCAGCGTCCTGCACGGTGCCGGCCGCGGATACCGTAAGCGCGGCGCTGAATCCTGCGCAACTGAAGCGCGCCGTCTTGCCCGCGTGGGGCTTCAGTTTATCGCACGCCCATGCCGCAGCGTGCAGCAGATGGTTGACCGGCCCCGCGGCCGGAATGGTGATATCGGGAGCGGCGCGCGCCGAGGCAGCGCTCACGGCTTGCATCCGCGATGCAGCGCGACGACGCCCGCGCTCAGATTCCAGTAATCGACGTTCACGCAACCGGCGTCCTCGATCATGCGCTTCAGCGTTTCCTGGTCCGGATGCACGCGGATCGATTCGGCAAGATAGCGGTAGCTGGCGGAGTCGCGCGCCACGATTCCGCCCAGCAGCGGCAGTACTCTGAACGAATACACGTCGTAGAGCGGTTGCAGCGGCTTCCAGACATGCGAAAACTCGAGTATCAGCAGCCGGCCGCCGGGACGAAGCACGCGCGTCATTTCGGCCAGCGCCCGTTCCTTGCGCGTCATATTGCGCAGGCCGAAGGCGGCGCTGACGCAGTCGAAGTGGTTATCCGGAAACGGCAGTTTTTCGGCGTCGCACTCGACCGCCGGCACCGCGTAGCCGGCATTCAGCAGCCGGTCCCGCCCGACCGCGAGCATCGCGGCGTTGATGTCGGACAGCACGACTTCGCCATCCGGGCCGACGCGCTTTGCGAACAGGCGGCTCAGATCCGCGGTGCCGCCGGCGACGTCGAGCACGCGCTGGCCCGGCCGCACGTCGCTGAGTTCCACCGCGAAACGCTTCCACAGCCGATGCAGCCCGCCCGACATCAGGTCATTCATCAGATCATAGCGTTCCGCGACCGATTCAAACACGCGTCCGACACGCCGGGTTTTCTCGTTTTCGCTGACGGCTTCGAAGCCGAAATGCGTGGTTTTGGACATGGTCAAGTGGTTGCTTCGCGGCTGGCGCCGGCCGCCCGCAGTCGGTCCAGATATTCACGCCACATCTCGTCGCGGTTGACGCCGTATGTATACAGCAGTCGCCACGAATAAATACCGGTGTCGTGCCCATCGGAAAAAATCAGCCGCAGCGCGTAATTGCCGACCGGCTCGACAGCGGTGATCGTGACGCCCTCCTTGCCGCTTTGCAGCGTTTCCTGGCCGGGGCCGTGGCCGCGCACCTCGGCCGACGGCGAATAGACGCGCAAAAACTCGCACGGCAACTTGAATCGCCGGCCGTCGTCGAACGCTATCTCAAGCACGTGCGATTGCCGATGCAGCGTAATCTCGGTGGGTTGCGGCGGAATTTCAGCAACGCTCATACCAGTCAATGATACGCAATAACTGGCATCATACCCGATTGTCGCCGGAGCGTGCTGTTTGGTAAGGGTTTTTGGGGAAATTTGAAACCGCAAAAATAGCCGATTGTCACATCGCTGTAATCGTGATTACATAGTATTGCAACCCATCTCACCCGGGAAAAAATCAAATATGCCGGCAACCATATTGGTAGTCGAAGACGAACCTGCCATCCAGGAACTGATCAGTCTTAACCTTGAGCAGGCCGGATATATGCCATTGCGTGCGGCCGATGCCGAGCAGGCTATCGATCTGGTGCGGGACGAATTGCCGGATGTCGTACTGCTCGACTGGATGCTGCCCGGGATGAGCGGCATAGAATTCGCGCGCCGCCTGCGTGCCGACCGTCGCACCCAGGATGTGCCGATCATCATGCTGACGGCGCGCACCGAGGAGCCGGACAAACTGGCCGGTCTGGAAACCGGCGCTGACGATTACATTACCAAGCCATTCTCGCCGCGCGAACTCAATGCGCGGATCAAGGCGGTGCTGCGTCGCCGTGCGCCGCAGGCAACCGACGACGCGGTCGAAGCGGCCGGGTTGAAGCTCGATCCGGTCAGTCATCGTGTCAGCGGCAACGGCAAGCCGCTGACGCTCGGTCCCACCGAATTCCGCCTGCTGCATTTTCTGATGACGCATTCGGAGCGCGTCTATTCGCGCGCGCAATTGCTTGACCAGGTGTGGGGCGACCACGTATTTATCGAAGAACGTACCGTGGACGTGCATATCCGTCGTCTGCGCAAGGCGCTTGAAACGTCCAGGCACGATCATCTGATTGAAACCGTGCGCGGCGCCGGCTACCGCTTTTCCGCGGCGCACTGAATTCACGCCGGTACGGCCGGCTGTGGGATAATCAGGCTCTCGAAGTCTTCCGGCGAGCCGCTGTATGCTCAGTTTCTGGGGCAAGCCCTTCACCACACTGGTATTACTCGCGGCCGCTGCGCTGATCGCGGGGCTGTTGTTCGGTACGACTGCCGCCTTGGCCGGTTTCAGCGGCGCGCTGCTGGTCTGGCTGTTTCTCCATCTCCGTCATCTGTATCAATTCCGGCGCTGGTTGCGCGATCCGTCGCTTGAGACGGTGCCGACGGGAAAAGGTCTGTGGGCCGGCGCTTTTGCAGGGCTTTACCGGCTGATGCGCCGGCAAAGCCGGAGCGAATCCCGGCTGTCCGCGGCACTCAAACGTTTTCAGCGCGCCGGTGCGGCGATACCGGAAGGCATGGTGATCCTCGATGAAGATGACCGCATCGAATGGTGCAATCCGCAGGCGGAATCGCATCTTGGCCTCGACCTTGCGCATGATGAAGGCCAGCAAATCACTTATCTTGTGCGTCATCCCCAGTTTGTCGAGTACCTGAATTCTCTGAACTACAACGAGCCGCTGGCGGTGCGGTTGCCGCGCAATACCGAGATTCTGCTGTCGATCCAGCCGGTGCCATACGGAGACAAACAGAAACTGCTGTTGAGCCGCGACATTACCCATTTTGAGCGGGTGGAAACGATACGGCGGGATTTTGTCGCCAATGTTTCGCATGAACTGCGTACACCGCTGACCGTGCTGTGCGGTTTTCTCGAAACTCTGATCGGCATGCCGCGGCTCGACAGCGATATGACGCGGCGCACGCTGCGGTTGATGCAGGACCAGGCGTTGCGCATGCAGCGACTGGTCGAGGACCTGCTTACACTGTCGCGCCTCGAGAGCGCGCAGTATCCGCTGCGTGAGGAAAACGTGGATGTGCCGACGCTGGTGCGCGGCTTGTATCAGGACGCTGTGGCGCTGTCCGCCGGACGTCACCGCATGCAGCTGCATATTGAAAGTGCCGACTGGCTGACCGGCAGCACGGAGGAATTGCGCAGCGCATTCGGCAATCTGATCAGCAATGCCATTCGCTATACGCCGGAGGGCGGCGAGGTTCATCTGCGCTGGCATCGTGTTGCCGGACAACCAGTGTTTGCCGTCGAAGACAGCGGCATCGGCATCGAAGTCCAGCACATCCCGCGGCTGACCGAACGTTTTTACCGCGTCGACCACGGCCGCTCGCGTGAAACAGGCGGTACCGGGCTGGGCCTGGCGATCGTCAAGCACGTGTTGAGCCGCCATCAGGCCAAGCTCGATATCGTGAGCGACCCGGGACGCGGCAGCCGGTTCAGCGTGGTGTTCCCCGCACAGCGTATCGTGCAGCCATTGCCGGGAGTGCGGCAACTGAGCGCTTGATGGAGCGCGTCAGCTCAACAAGACGATACAGCGGTCGAAGTCGCTGCCTTTTTCCAGCAGGCCGTCGAGTTTTGCCACCTGTTTCTGCTCTCCGTGAATGTCGACGAAGCGACCGGCTTGATGCCAGCCCAGCGGCAGAATCAGCGTTGCCGGCATTTCCGGGGCGGACGATGCGGGCAGCAGCAGCGCACGCTCGAAAGCATGGATACCGGGCAGTTTGAAATTTACCGGCCGTACCGCGACCGCGCGCGCATGGCTCGCCAGCAGCCGTACGCCGATGAACAGCTCTTCGTTTTCTTCGGCGCGCAGCCATTGCACTACACCGACATGAAATGAGGTGTGGCCGTTTTGCCGTACTGCGACCAGCTGGTTGTGGCTGATGCGCGCGCGCGCGTCCTGTTCGCGCAGCATGCACATGAAGCCGGCCCCGCTGTGGTTTACCAATTGCCATGATTCGACGGCCACATTGTCGCCGGAGGCGAGCAGACGTTCGGTACGTTCGCTGATGCGGCCGAACAGCTGCAGATCCTGTTCTTCCTGGCGCGACAGGCTGCTGCCCGGCGGACGGAACGCGCGGCTGCCGCCAACATGGAAATGCACGGCGTGCATGCCGAGGCAGACCTGAACCTTTTCTTCGCTCGTGCTGCGCTGCTCGCCGCGGCTGGTACCGCTGCGGCACCACTGGATATAGAGCAGCATTAACAGATTCTCGCAGCCCGGCTGGCGCGCTTCGTTGCCGAGGCCGAGTTGGGCGGGGGATTGCCCCTGCTTGAGCAGGGTGATCAACTGGCGCAGCGTGCGCGCCAGCGGATCGAGATCGAGATGGCGCAGACCGGATGCCGGTTTCATTTCGCCCGCCGGCATGGCACCATGATCGCCGGCAATATCCACCGTGAGTGGTGACGTCGACGGCGTCGAAGGCGGTTGTTTGGAAAGATCGACCAGTGGCGTCCACCCTTCACTCCAGCGATCGACGAAGTCCAGCTGTCGAGACGTCAGCGCAAAGGGGTTTGCAAGCTGGATGAGCAGCGTACGGCAAAATGCCGCGGTACAACTCGCGACGGGTTCCCGACGACCGGACTCGGCGTCGGTCGGGGCGCCCGCGAAGCCGCTTTGTTCGGCAAACGCGTAGAGCTGGTTCAGCTGGCGCCACAATGCCGACGGCGGCTGGTGGCGGATGCGGTAGTACTCCAGCATTGTCCGTCCGACATATTGCAGACAACGCAGCGTAACCAGTGTGGCGTGCACGCGCCGCCCTGCCGGTTCGCCGCTCCAGCCATCGCGGCATGCCAGATAAGCGCGCGTCAGTTCCTGCCATAGTGCGACCGTTGTCTTCCACGCAACGAGTTCGCTGTTTTCCAGCGGCAGAGGCTTGCCGGCGTATTTGACGGCGGCTTCCCGCTGCAGCTGGACAACGGGCTCGCGCAGCGTTTCCAGTATTTTCAGCAATTCCGTGGCGGGCAGGTTGGCCTGCCCGGCGAGTGCGATCTGGCCGGTCAGCTGCCGCTGTGCGGAAGAAATATTGGTCAGCGGCAGCGTTGCGACCCAGCGTGCGCAGCCCGCGCTGTCGGCAAATTGCAGAGAGTCGAGCAGGACAGGTTGCGAAATCATCGATGTCTCCAGATAACCGGCCCGGACTGCAACCGCAATCCGGCTGGATAGCCGAGCCAGATTAGCTGAGAACGATGCCGCAAGTATGTGATAGGGGTCACATCCGAAATGTAATCTTTTGTATGAGGAATTTTTTCACATCGAGACCGATGGCTGGCTCGAAGCCGGGGTCGGGCGCATGTCGCCGTTGCTGCGGCGATGGTGATTCCGCGACTTAGGCCACATTTAACCTGCCGTTAATGGCGGTGGCGCGCTTATAATTGGCGCGGTTCATATAAAAAGTTTTCCGTCCCTGTATGGCAGGGCCGTACGGGCTGATTCAGGTTTTGCCGATATCAACCGTCCATGGCGTATAACGAAGACATCCCCCCCAGCGTGCAGGGCAGCTTGCGGCAGGTCATCGAGCTGCTGCACGGGCATGGGCTGGTCGAGAGCTTGGTGCAGCGCCAGAGCATGCCGCACCACCAGCCGGTGGAGGGGCCGGTGCACAGGCAAAATCTGGCCGAGCTTCAGAAAAAGCTCGATCAGCTGCATCCGGCCGACGTTGCCTACATCCTGGAGGCGCTGCCTTTCAGGGAGCGTCTGGTGGTGTGGGATCTGGTCAAGGCCGATCGTGATGGCGAGATCCTGCTCGAAGTATCCGATGCGGTGCGCGAAACGCTGATCGCGCACATGGAGACCAACGAACTGGTCGCGGCCACGGAGCAGCTCGACACCGACGAGATCGCCGACCTGGCGCCTGATCTGCCGCGCGAGGTGATGCAGGGCGTATTCAGTTCGCTGCCCACCGAAGAACGCGAACGGCTGCGCGCGGCGATGTCCTATCCGGAGGACGCGGTCGGCGCACTGATGGATTTCGACATGATCACGATCCGCGGGGAAGTGACGGTCGAGGTGGTGTTGCGCTATCTGCGCCGGCTGGATGAAATGCCGGACCATACCGACCAGTTGTTTGTCGTGGATCGCAACGAGCAATTGCTCGGGTTGCTGCCGGTCAACCGTTTGCTGGTGACCGATCCCGAAGTGATCGTATCGAAGGCCATGGTCGTCGACTCGATCAAGCTGCGTCCCGACGAAAAAGCGCAGGACGCGGCGCTCGCGTTCGAGCGTTATGATCTGGTGTCGGCGCCGGTGGTGGACGATGCCGGTAAACTGGTGGGACGCGTTACCGTCAACGCAGTAGTCGATTTTATTCGCCAGCAAGCCGACAGTGAACTGCTGAATGCCGGCGGCCTGAAGGAAGACGAAGACCTGTTCGCTTCATTATGGAGCAGCATCAGGAACCGCTGGACCTGGCTCGCCATCAATCTGGTGACGGCATTCATCGCTTCGCGGGTGATCGGCGTTTTCGAGGGGTCAATCGCCAAACTGGTCGCGCTGGCAGCATTGATGCCGATCATCGCCGGCATCGGCGGCAACTCCGGCAATCAGACCATCACCATGATCGTCCGCGCCATTGCGCTCGGCCAGGTCACGCTTGCCAGCGCCCGCAAGTTGTTTGCCAAGGAGATCGGCGTCAGCTTTCTCAATGGATTGATATGGGGCGCCGTCGTCGGTGTCTTTGCGTTTTTGATCTATCGTAACGCGCTGTTGGGCGTCGTCATGGCCGGTGCGATGGTGCTCGAGCTGCTACTGGCGGCAGTGGCAGGGGTCACGGTTCCGCTGCTGATGCATAAGCTGGGCCGCGATCCGGCAGTGGGGTCGAGCGTGATGATTACCGCGATCACCGACAGCGGGGGATTCTTTATCTTTCTTGGACTGGCGACCCTGATATTGATGTAAATTTTATATAAATCATAATGTTAATGTGTTTTCTGTGCGACGGGGTTCGGCGGCGGATTCTTGGGGAAGGAGAACGGACGGGATTGCTTATTGGTACTGCGGTTGCGGGAACTGGAGCGGGGAAATAACGGGAGCTGGGGAGCCCAGCTCCCGCTCAAACCAATACCGTTATTTCTTTTTAGCTGCTTTTTTCTTTTTTGCTTTTTTCTTGGCTGCCATTATCGTCTCCTTACGAGTGGTTGATTAACTTCAACGTGCAATGGCTTCTGCACTGCCAACGCATCGCATTCACATCCCCGTTTTGCTTTTCCAAAACAGCAACACGATGCGCGGTATCTCAATTCTATGACACGTTTTAAAAAAAAAGCAACTCTTTTGTCAAAATTAAACTTTTGCATGCGCGGCATTAAAACCGGCGGCGGATATGCTCGAGGAATTTTCTTTCGATCGATGGCGCGATCGGTTCATATCGCAAACGCGGCGCCATGCGCTGTCGCGCACAGCTCAACGATGAAATTTCGACAGCTCGCGGCGTGTATTCAATGCAGCATTTGTTCCGATGCGAACAATTGCGGTACCGTTTCACGTCCGCGAATCAGATGCGCAGCCGCGCCATCCACCATTATTTCCGCGGCGCGCGGCCGTGAATTGTAGTTGGAGCTCATTACCATGCCGTAAGCGCCCGCCGACATCACGGCGACGAGATCGTCTTCGGCCAGATTCAATTCGCGGTCGTGGCCCAGAAAATCCCCGCTTTCGCACACCGGCCCCACTATTTCGTAATGCCGCGTCGGCCCCGGCCGTGGATGCACCGGCTGGATATCATGCCATGCGCCGTACAACGCGGGGCGCATCAAATCGTTCATTGCGGCATCGAGCACCGCGAAGTTGCGGTGCCTGCCGTGCTTCAGGTACTCGACGCGGGCGAGCAGAACGCCGGCGTTGCCGATCAGCGAGCGCCCCGGCTCAAGCAGGATTTTCTGGCCATGACTGCCGAGACGGCCCAGCAGGGTATCGGCGTAATCGCCGACCGTCGGCGCTGTTTCATCGTGGTAACGGATGCCCAGCCCGCCACCGACGTCGATATGGCCGATATCGATTCCCTCGGCGGCAAGCCAGTTCAGAAGACCGAGCAGTTTCTCAAGCGCTGCGGCGAACGGGGCGATTTCGAGGAGCTGGGAGCCGATATGGCAACCGACCCCGGCAATCCGTAAATTCGCCATTTTTGCCGCGCCGCGATATAACGGCACCGCATCTTCGAAAGGGATGCCGAATTTATTCTCCTTGAGGCCGGTGGCGATATAAGGATGGGTATTGGCATCGATGTCCGGGTTGACGCGCAGGCTGACCGCCGCAGTTGTGCCGAGCTCTCCCGCAATGCGGTCGAGGCGCCTCAGTTCGCTTTCCGATTCGACGTTGAAGCACAGGATGCCGGCGGCGAGCGCCGCACGTATTTCGGCCGTGCTTTTGCCGACGCCCGAAAAGACGGTCTTGCGCGGATCGCCGCCGGCTTTGATCACGCGTTCCAGCTCACCACCCGACACGATGTCGAATCCGCTACCGAGACGCGCCAGCAGATTGAGAACAGCCAGGTTGGAATTGGCCTTGACTGCGTAACAGATCAGGTGGTCGTGTCGGGCAAACGCCTGGTCGTAGGCGCGGTACGCGGTCTCGATCGCCGCGCGCGAATAGACATAACACGGCGTGCCGTAGCGTTCGGCGATGTCGGCAAGCGGGACGGCTTCAGCGCACAACTGCTGGTCGCGATAGGCGAAAGGATTCACTGCCCGGTTTGTCCTGCCGCCGGCATCTTCTTGTCGCCGGCCTGCGCGCCGGCTGCCGGCGCAGAAGCGGGCGCCTGGGCCGCGGGTTCCTGCGGCAGATGGAGAGGACCTTTCATGCCGCAGGCCGATAACAACGCGGCCATCGACAGCAATAGTGGAACGTTGCGCATCCGATCATTGCATATGATTTCCGGCGATATTAGCACAGGCCTGCCCTGCCATCGGCGCGGCCCAGACGCTGCATTTCCGACTCGATCCAGTTTTCAGCCTGCTGCGTCAGTGCCTCGGCTCTGGCGCCGCGACTGTCGAGAGCAGGGCCGATGCTGACGGTGACCATGCCCGGATGTTTGAGAAATGCGGCCCGGCCCCAGCAGCAGCCGGCGTTGTGGGCGACCGGCACTATCGGCGCGCCCGTCTGCGCCGCGATTGCGCTGCCGCCGACGCGATATTTGCCGCGCGCGCCGGGCGCGACCCGCGTACCTTCCGGGAACACCAGAATCCAGAATCCCTGCGCCAGGCGTTCCTTGCCCTGTTCGATCATCTGCCGTGCTGCGCGCGTACCGGCGCTGCGGTCGATCGCAATCGGCGACAGCATCGCGAGTCCCCAGCCGAAAAACGGAATCCACAACAGCTCGCGCTTGACCACCATCGCCTGCGGCGGGAACAGTATCGGAAAGGCGAGGGTTTCCCACGCCGATTGGTGCTTGGCGAGGATTACCGCCGGCTGCTGCGGCAGGTTCTCGGCCCCGATCACGCGGTAGCGGACACCGCAGATTTTTTCGGCGGCGGCCACGATCAGCCGCGACCAGGTCGTGATCACGCGGTAGCGCGTGAACGGCGGCAGCGGAAAAGTCAGCAGCGCGACGATTGCAAACGGCGGGGTAATCAGTATCTGAACGGCGGCGAACAGGCAGGAGCGCACTACCACGCTCATTGCGCGAGATCTTTCGCCGCCTCGCTCAGATCGGCATAGGTCCGGGTGTTTTCCGGCAGTCCGCCCGCCGCAGCGGTCTTCCGGCCTTTGCCGGTCATCACCAGAATCGGCTGCGCCTGAACCTGGGCCGCCGCCTGCAGATCGCGCAGGGAGTCGCCGATGGCCGGGGCACCGGTAAGGTCGGTATTGAAGCGGCGCGCGATGTCCTCGAACAGCCCGGGCTTGGGCTTGCGGCAATTGCAGTCCGAGTCGCGCGCGTGCGGACAGTAGAAAATCGCCTCGATGCGACCGCCGGCCTGCATCACTGCGCGGTGCATCTTGTCGTGGATCGCGGCCAGCGTCGCCATGTCGAATAGCCCGCGCCCGACGCCGGCCTGATTGCTGGCGACCACCACGCGCCAGCCGGCCTGGTTCAGCCGCGCGATCGCTTCCAGGCTGTCCGGGATCGGCCGCCATTCGTCAGGCGACTTGATGTACAGATCGCTGTCGTAATTGATGACGCCGTCGCGGTCGAGGATGACGAGTTTCATGGCTTCATTTTAGGCAGCCAGCTTGGAAATGTCTGCAATACGGTTCATTGCTTCCCGGAGGTCGGCCAATAACGCCAGACGGTTTCGACGCAGCTCGGTGTCCTCGGTCATGACCATGACCGAATCGAAAAATGCATCGACAGGGGACTTGAGGATCGCGAAAGTTTTAAGGTAGCCCGCGAAATCACCTTGCTGGAAAAGGGTGGTTGCCTGTCGGGAGGCAGCATCGAGCGCCTTGAACAGCTCCTGTTCAGCGGGGTCCTTAAGCCCGCCGATATCGGCGTTGATGAACGATTCGCCCCTGGCTTCGGCTTGCTTGAGAATGTTGGCAACCCGCTTGTTTGCCGCCGCAAGACTTTGAGCCTCCGGCAGACTGGCAAAAGCGCGGACCGCGGCCAGTTGTAGCGGTACTTTGTTGAGCTGTACCGGCAATCCCTTGCTGAGCACCGATTCGACCTCGTTGGCGGTATAGCCCTCGTCGCGCAGATGGCCGCGCAATCGTTCGAGAATGAAAAACTCCAGATCAGAATGCGCATCCCTGATCAGGCCGTGCGGAAACACGGCAAAGGCGTTGTCGATCAGTTCGCGCAAAGACAGCCCTAGGTCCTTCTCGATCAGGATCCGGATGATCCCCAGTGCATGCCGGCGTAACGCGAACGGATCGCTGGCGCCCGTCGGCTGCTGGCCGATGCCGAACAACCCTGCCAGCGTATAAAGTTTGTCGGCGAGCGCGAGCGCGAGCGCTATCGCCCCCTCCGGCAGCGCATCGCCGGCGTAGCGCGGACGGTAATGCTGCGCAATTGCATCGGCGACAGCCGCAGGTTCACGCTCGTTGAGCGCGTAGTAACGGCCCATCACGCCCTGTAGCTCCGGAAACTCGCCGACCATATTGGTTAGAAGGTCGGCCTTGGCGAGCCACGCTGCGCGCTCGGCCAGCGCCGCGTCGGCGCCGAGCAGACGCGCGATGCCGCCGGCCAGCAGCTGTACGCGCTCGACACGCTCGAGCTGGCTGCCGAGCTTGTTGTGATAGACGACCTTCGCCAGCTCGGGCACACGCGTCTCGAGCCGCGTCCTGCGGTCGGTGTCGAAGAAGAATCGTGCATCCGCCAATCGCGGGCGCACCACGCGCTGATTGCCCTCGACGACGTTCGCAGGATCATCAAGGCGAATGTTGCTGACGATCAGGAAACGGTTGATCAGCTTTCCGGCCTCGTCGAACAGCGGGAAATATTTCTGATGGGCGCGCATCGTCAGCACCAGACACTCCTGCGGCACATCGAGAAATTCCCGCTCGAATTCTCCGGCATAGACCGCCGGCCATTCGACCAGCGCGGTGACCTCATCGAGCAACGGCATGATGTCCTGGTCGGCACCCAGTCGGGCGCCGAGTTGCCGCGCTTTCCCGGACAACTGCTTTACGATGTCGGTCCGGCGCGAGTCGAAATCCGCGATTACTTTCCCTTCACTTTCCAGTTTGCGCTCATATTCACCGGAATGGGCAAGCATGATTTCGCGCGCGCCCTGAAGGCGGTGGCCTTCGGTTATACGGCCGGCAGCCAGACCCAGCACGGTGCATGGCACGATATCGTGGCCATGCAACGCCACCAGGCGGTGCGCCGGGCGCGCGAACCTGACGGTGGTTGCGCCGTCCGCAAGTTGGTAACTCATCATCTTGGCAATCGGCAGATGCTCCAGCACGGTCCCGATTTTTGCACCCAGCACATCGCGCAATGGTCTGCCGCCGATTTTGGCGTGGTGGACAAGGATGTCCTGCTTGCCGTCATGCATGCGCTGCAGCGCTTCGATGGCGACGCCATGTTTTTTTGCAAAGCCGAACAGTGCCGGCGTCGGTTTGCCTTGCCCATCGAACCCGCCGGCCACCGATGGCCCTTTGACCATGACCGTATTGGCGGGCGACGTCGCAAACACACCGTCGATGCGCACCGCGAGGCGGCGCGGCGTAGCAAAGAACGCATATTCGCTGTTGCCGCTCAGGAAGTTGTCCTCGCGCAGGTCCTTGGTCAGTCCCTTGGCGAAAGATTCGGCCAGCGCCCGCAGTTTTTCCGGCGGCAACTCTTCAGTCAGCAGTTCGATCAGCAGCGGCGGAGTGTTCATTTCCTGCTTTTACCGGATTGGCGTTTTGTCAGGCCAGCGGCGGGTTTTTCTTTTTCCCCGTTGGTTTCGGTCCGTGCATTTTTCAGCATCGGAAAACCGAGCCGCTCGCGCGCCTCGTAATAAGATTGCGCGACGGCTTTTGCCAGATTGCGGATGCGGCCGATGTAGGCGGCGCGTTCAGTCACCGAAATCGCGCCGCGCGCGTCGAGCATATTGAAGGTGTGCGCGGCGTGCAGCACCATTTCATAGGCGGGCAGCGCCAGTTGCGCCTCCATCAGCCGTTTGGCCTCGCTCTCGTAATCGTTGAAATGCGCCAACAGCATTTCGACATTGGATATCTCGAAGTTGTATTTCGACTGTTCGACCTCGTTCTGGTGATAGACGTCGCCGTAGCTGACGCCCGGCGTCCACACCAGATCGAACACGCTGTCCACCCGCTGCAGGTACATCGCGATGCGCTCGAGGCCGTAGGTGATTTCGCCGGTGATCGGCTTGCAGTCGAGGCCGCCGACCTGCTGAAAATAGGTGAACTGGGTGATCTCCATGCCGTTCAGCCAGACTTCCCAGCCCAGCCCCCACGCGCCGAGCGTCGGGTTTTCCCAATTGTCCTCGACGAAGCGCACGTCGTTCTGATGGAGGTCGACACCGAGTTTTTCAAGCGATTCCAGATAAAGATCCTGGATGTTGCCGGGCGACGGCTTGAGCACGACCTGGTACTGATAATAGTGCTGCAGGCGGTTCGGATTTTCGCCGTAGCGGCCGTCCTTGGGGCGCCGCGACGGCTGCACGTAGGCGGCTTTCCACGGTTCGGGGCCGAGCGCGCGCAGGAAGGTCGCCGGATGCGAGGTGCCGGCGCCGACTTCCATGTCGTACGGCTGCAGCAGCGCGCAGCCGTGCCGGTCCCAGTACTCCTGGAGTCGCAGAATGACTTGCTGGAATGTCAGCATCGAGCGCGAAAATACGAGTGGATTCAACCGCGAATCTTAGCGGTTTTGCGCAGCGCGAGCCAGATTGCAACGGCTGTCAGCAGCAGCGCCAGCGCGATGACCGGAGCGTCGCCATAGCGCACGTACGGCGTTGCGCCGGTGTATCCGTTGACCTCGCCGCTGACGATCGCGGTGGTGAATCCGGGCGCTGCCTGCCCGACGCGTCCATGCGGATCAATGATCGCGGTGACGCCGGTGTTGGTCGCGCGCAGCATGTAGCGGCCGGTTTCGAGCGCGCGCGTCTGCGAGATCTGCAAATGCTGCCGCGGCGCGAGCGAGCGGCCGAACCACGCGACGTTGCTTGCGTTGACCAGCAGCGTTGCCTGCGGTAGCTGGCGGGTGATTTCGGCGCCGAACGCGTCTTCATAGCAGATGTCGACCGCGACCTGCTGGCCGGCGACCGCCAGCGGCTGCGGCGCGCGCGTGCCGCGCGTGAAATCGCCGAGCGGAATCTGCGCGGCTTCGAGAAACCAGTCGAACAGCGGCCGCAACGGCACGAATTCGCCGAACGGCACCAGGTGCGATTTGCGGTAGACCTGCGTAGGCGAGGCGCCGAACGACAGCACGCTGTTGTAATAGTCGCCGCCGACGCCGTCTTCGGGGATGCCGATCAGCAGATCGCCGTGGTTGTCGCGCACGTGCGCGGCGAGTTCGTCCAGATAGGCGGCGGGGACCTGCTGCAGAAACAGCGGCAGCGCGGTTTCCGGCAGCACCACCAGATCGGCCCGGGTCGCCTCGACCAGCCTGCGGTAGTCGTCGAGCGTGGCTGCGACCTGATCGGCGCGCCATTTCATTTCCTGCGGGATGTTGCCCTGGATCAGGCTGACCGTGAGCGGTTTGCCGGCGGGGCGCGTCCAGGTGACCGGCTGCAGCAGCCAGCCGCCAAACCACAGCGCCAGCAATAAAGCAGCGCATGCCTGATAGACGCGCGGATTGCGCCGCTGGACGGCGTGCGCGATCAATGCTGCGCTGAAAGCGGTCAGCAGCGTCGCGCCATGCACGCCGAACAGCGGCACGAAGCCGGCGAGCGGACTCGACGGCACCTGCGAATAACCGAGTTCGAGCCAGGAAAAACCGGTCAGCAATGTCCCGCGCAGGCACTCGGCGAGTGTCCACAATGCCGGCAGCGCGGCCAGCGTTGCGAACATCGAGCGCGCGCCGAGCGCATGGTAGGCGAGGCCGACCAGCGCCGGGTACAGCGCGAGATAGGCGCAGAACGCCAGCGTCAATGCGGCGGCGAGCGGCGCCGGCATCGCGCCGAAATCGTGCAGGCTGATGTAGACCCAGCTGACGCCGGCGAGAAAATAACCGAGGCCGAAACAGAACCCGGCGAGCGCGGCGTCGCGCCGGCGCGGCATGCGTTGCCACAGCAAGACTAGTCCCGCGAGCGTGACGACCGGCAGCGGGAACAGGTGGAACGGCGCGAAACCCGGAACGGTCGCCGCACCGAGCAGCGCGGCGATGAGCGGCGCGCGCTTCATCGGATCACGGCGCCGGCGGCGCGGGTTTCTTTTCGACCAGCAGCAGATACAGCCGCCGGCTGTCGGCGCGCAGCACTTTGAAGTTCAGTTGATCGAGACCGATCTGCTCACCGCGCTTCGGCACATGGCCGAAGCGTGCCAGCAGCAGGCCGCCGATCGTATCGTGCTCCTCGTCGCTGTAATGGCTGCCGAAGGTATCGTTGAATTTCGCGATCTCGGTGGTCGCCTTGACGCGCCAGCTGCCGCCCTTGTCGGCGATGATGTCGTCTTCGGTCTCGTCGAAGTCGTACTCGTCCTCGATGTCGCCGACGATCTGCTCGAGCACGTCCTCGATCGTGACCAGCCCGGCGACGCCGCCGTACTCGTCGACCACGATCGCGATATGGTTGCGGTTGTTGCGAAAATCCTTCAGCAGCACGTTCAGCCGCTTCGACTCCGGGATGAACACCGCCGGCCGCAGCATGTCGCGCACGTTGAATTCCTCCTCGCCCGCGTAATAGCGCAGCAGGTCCTTGGCGAGCAGGATGCCGATCACGTGATCGCGGTTTTCCTCGATCACCGGGAAGCGCGAGTGGCCGGTCGCGATCACCAGCGGGATGAATTTGTCGGGCGATTCGGCGATGTCGATGACGTCCATCTGCGCGCGCGGGATCATGATGTCGCGCGCCTGCATTTCCGACACCTGCAGCACGCCTTCGATCATCGCCAGCGCATCGGCGTCGAGCAGGTTGTGGTCGTACGACGAACGCAGCAGCGCAAACAGTTGTTCGCGGTCTTCGGGCGTGCGCAGTAGCAGCGCGCCCAGCCGTTCGAGCCAGCGGGTCTTCAGCGCGCTCATGTCCGGTAGGGGTCGGCGCAGCCGAGCCCGGCGAGTATGCGCGCCTCGCGCCGCTCCATGCGCTTTGCTTCGCGCGCGCGCCGGTGGTCGTAGCCCTGCAGGTGCAGTACGCCGTGCACGACGAGGTGCGCGTAATGCGCGTCGGCGCTGATGCCGCGCTCGCGCGCCTCGCGCGCGACCACCGGCGCGCACAGCACGATGTCGCCCTGCAGCGGCCGCCGTTCGCGATAGACGAACGACAGCACGTTGGTCGCGTAGTCGCGGCCGCGGAAGCGGCGATTCAACCGGCGTGCTTCGCGCGTGTCTGCGATGCGCAGCGTGATCTGCGCGGCGCGTGCCAGCGCCGCGCGCGTCCACCGAGCCAGTTTGGCGCGCGACGGCCGCCGTCCGGCGCGCAATCCGTATTGAACCGTCAGCATCAGCTCAGGCCTCCGGCGCGGTCTGCGTTTTGCGGTGGCGCTGATAGGCATTGACGATGCGCTGCACCAGCGGATGGCGCACCACGTCGCTCGACTGGAAATGGGTGAACGCGATGCCGCGCACGCGTTTCAGCACCTGGCGCGCTTCGATCAGCCCGCTCTTCTGGCCACGCGGCAGATCGACCTGGGTGATGTCGCCGGTGATCACCGCCTTGCTGCCGAAGCCGATGCGGGTCAGGAACATCTTCATCTGCTCCGGCGTCGTGTTCTGCGCTTCGTCGAGGATCACGAACGAATGGTTCAGCGTGCGGCCGCGCATGAACGCCAGCGGCGCGACTTCGATCACGTTGCGCTCGAACGATTTGGCGGCGCGGTCGAAACCCATCAGATCGTAGAGCGCGTCGTAGAGCGGGCGCAGATAGGGATCCACTTTCTGCGCCATGTCGCCGGGCAGGAAGCCGAGCCGCTCGCCGGCCTCGACCGCGGGCCGCACCAGCACGATGCGCTTGACCGCGTCGCGCTCCAGCGCGTCGACCGCGCAGGCGACGGCGAGATAGGTCTTGCCGGTGCCGGCCGGGCCGATCGCGAACGTGATGTCGTTCTTCTGTATCTGCTTCAGGTACTGCACCTGGCGCGGCGTGCGGCCGTGCAGGTCGCGGCGGCGCGTCTTCAGTTGCGGGTCCTCGCCGGCCGCTGCGGCCGCCGGCGCGATGCGCATCGCCTCGATCAGCCCGAGCTGCACGTCTTCGACCGACAGACTCTGCCTGGCCCTGGTGTAGAACTTTTCGAGTACCTGGGCGGCCAGCCGCGTCTGCTCCGGATCGCCGCTGACCGCGAAGCGCTCGCCGCGCCGCGCGATCGCGACGTCGAGCGCGGTCTCGATCTGGCGCAGATTCTCATCGAGCACGCCGCACAGATTGGCCAGCCGCTGGTTGTCGACCGGCTTGAAGGAAATTTCGACGGGCTTCAAGCGGCGACCGGCGCGAGTTCTCCGCGCAATGAATGGGGAAGGGCGGCAGTGATCACGACGTCGGCGTAGGCGCCGATCAGCCGCGCGCCGCCGGCGAAGTTGACGACGCGGTTGTTGTCGGTGCGCGCGGCGAGTTCGCGCGGATTCTTTTTCGCCGCGCCCTCGACCAGCACGCGCTGCACGGTGCCGACCATGTTCCGGCTGACCGCCTGCGCCTGCGCTTCGAGCAGCGCCTGCAGGCGTTGCAGCCGCGCCAGCTTCGTTTCGTGCGGCGTGCCGTCGGCGAGCTCGGCGGCTGGCGTGCCGGGGCGCGGGCTGTAGAGAAAACTGAAGCCGCCGTCGAAGCCGATGTCTTCGGCCAGCCGCAGCGTCGCTTCGAAATCGGCGTCGGTTTCGCCCGGAAAGCCGACGATGAAATCGGACGTAATCGAAATGTCCGGCCGCGCATCGCGCAGACGGCGCACGATCGATTTGTATTCGAGCGCGCTGTAGCCGCGCTTCATCGCGGCCAGCACGCGGTCGGAACCCGACTGCACCGGCAGATGCACGTGGCTCACCAGTTGCGGCAATCGCGTGTAAACGTCGATCAGCCGCGGCGTGAATTCGCGCGGATGCGATGTCGTGTAGCGGATACGCCTGATGCCGGGAATCGCCGCGACGTATTCGAGCAGCAGCGCGAGATCAGCGGTCTCACCGGCGCCGCCGTCCGCGCGCCAGGCGTTGACGTTCTGGCCGAGCAGCGTGACCTCCATCACGCCCTGTGCGGCGAGTTCCGCGACTTCCGTCAGCACGTCGTCGAGCGGGCGCGACACTTCCTCGCCGCGCGTGTAGGGGACGACGCAGAACGTGCAGTACTTGCTGCAGCCTTCCATCACCGAAACGAACGCGCTGGGGCCCTCGACGCGCGCCGGCGGCAGGCAGTCGAATTTTTCGATCTGCGGAAATGAAATGTCCACCTGCAGCCTGCCACTGGCGCGCCGCGCCGCAATCAGCTCCGGCAGCCGGTGCAATGTCTGCGGGCCGAACACGATGTCCACGTACGGCGCGCGCGCGACGATCGCCGCGCCTTCCTGGCTCGCAACGCAGCCGCCGACGCCGATCAGCAGATCGGGATTGGCCTGCTTCAGATGCCTAACGCGACCGAGATCGTGAAACACCTTTTCCTGCGCCTTGTCGCGCACCGAGCAGGTGTTGAACAGGATGATGTCGGCGTCTTCCGGCGTGTCGGTTGCGATCGTGCCGTGGGCGGCTTCCAGCATGTCGGCCATCCTGGCCGAGTCGTACTCGTTCATCTGGCAGCCGAAAGTCCTGATGTAGAGTTTCTGTCGCATCTGTTATTTGGGATTGAATTCCGCCTGTTCGCGCGCGGTCAGGATGTAGATGCGCGCGACATTGCCGTTGATGTCGGTGGTGTAGGCGATCACGGCGCCCGCCGGCAGCGCGTTCTGCACGATGGACCGGTTGTCCGAATCGTAAATGACCGCGCCCGGCGCCAACCTGACCGTCTTGCCGTTGAGTATGGCGAAAGGCATCGGCTGCGGCTGGCCGAGCGTCGCGCGCCTGGCGTTGGCCGGCAGCGTGCGCGATTGAAGCTGGGCTTCGGCCATTCCTGCCCAGACCGCAGTACCTAATATTAATAGCAACAGAGCCCGGCGCGTCCGGCCGGGCCGCAGCGCAAATTCCGTAAATCCTTTTTGCATCAGAGTGTTGGGGTTCCAGCCCGTCGTCCGTCAGCCTTAATCATAGCCGAAGCGGGAGGGGGCGCATTATACATAGGCTTCCGGCAGGCCGGACGCCGGTGGAGAATAGCCTAGAGAAGCCGGAAAGACGGTCAATAGAGTGACCGGCCTATAGTCGGCGACAGGGTAAAGACTACGGCTTATGTTTGGAAGAATTGTGTTGCCGAAAGACGAACGGCAGCAGGAGATGTTCTGATGAAACTGAAAAATAAATGGTGGTCTGTGTCCCCTCATATACTATTTTTCGGCTGAGGCAGACTAGACCACACGCGCTTCAACGCCTCATCGAATGACATGTCTGGTGCTTTGTTTATTTCTCGCCGTTTTTTCTTTAAGGCTTTAAGCATGGATAATGTAATTCACGATAATTATTTGGGTCTAACTTCTGCGGTAGGGCATATTGCAATATATTGGGCGATTATAGAAAGGCAGCTTGAATACATCTGCAATCGATCTTTTAGAGATTATGGTGGCAACACTCTTAAAGGACATCGAAAGATGCCCCACTCCTTTACTGAGAAGAAAAAATATCTCGAAGCATTTCTTGAGCGGCCATTGTTCAAAGACTTTAAAGATGAGGGCATAGAAATTCTGGAAAAGCCCTTCCTCTGTCCTTGATTAGAAATAGCCTTGTTCATGGAACGATAAATAGTCTGTCTCCTGAAAATGGGGCCTACAAATTCACTATGCTTAAGGCATTTAAGGACGATCACGACCTTGAGGAATATCTTTTCGTGATTTCTGAATTTGACATTCACGAAAAAACCTTTCGGGAATTGGCAACTCAGGCAATTGCATATTCCGACCGCTTCCTAGACGGGTTTCCAAGACTTTCGTGATGATTTCTGCCGCTTCACGATCCGGCGTGCCGCACCCTGGTTCGTTCAAATGCCAGAGAAAATTAGTGGCTCAATTTTGCAAGTCTGCAAGGATTGCGTTTAATGGAAGATAGACCGCAGTTTATTTCTGATCCATCCCACGATAGGGGACGGATTTATTTATTGCGGCTGGAGATGTCCGTCAATGATGGTAAGGACGCGGTCTGCCTGATGGGCGAAATGCTCGTCGTGGGTGACGACGGCGACCGCGCGGTCGTATTTATGCGCGAGGTCCTTCATGATCACCTGCACGTTGGCGCTGGCTCTGGTGTCGAGGTTGCCAGTCGGTTCGTCGGCCAGCACGAACGGCGGGTCGTTGGCGAGCGCGCGTGCGATAGCGACGCGCTGGCTCTGTCCGCCCGATAGCTGCTTGGGAACCTTGTTCAACTGGTCCGACAGCCCCAGCGACGTGAGTAATTCCTGCGCGCGCGCGGCGGCCTGCTTTTCGTCGAGCCGGCCGAGGCGGCGCATCGGCAGCAGCACGTTCTCGAGCGCGGAAAATTCGGGCAGCAGAAAATGCGACTGGAACACGAAACCGATTTCCGACAGCCGCGTTGCCGCCAACTGGTTTTCGTCGAGCGTCGAGGTTTCCCGGCCGTTCAGCCACAGCCGCCCGCCGGTCGGCACGTCGAGCAGTCCGAGCAGATAGAGCAGCGAGGACTTGCCGGAGCCGGAGGGTCCGGTGATGGCGACGAATTCCCCGCGCCTGATTTCGAGGCTGATGTCCTCGACCAGCGTGACCGGGACTTCGCCGGCCAGCCGTCGCGTGATGCGCTCGGTGCGGACGACCGCTTCCATCAGGTGCCGCCGCGCAGGATTTCGACCGGCTGCAGCCGCGCCGCCTTGCGCGCGGGCAGCAGCGCAGCCAGCACCGCGGCGGTCAGCGCGAACGCCGCGGCGATCGCGAACTGCGGCCAGTCCCAGGCGATCGGCAGGTTCACCGTGTCGCCGCCGCCGGGAAATTTGATCTGCACGCGCTGCAGTCCCGCCATCAGCGCCATGCCCAGCGGCAGCCCGGTCAGATTTCCCGCCAGCCCGAGGGCGACGCCCTGGATCAGGAAAATCAGCTCGATGTCGTTGGCGCGGAATCCCATCGATTTCAGGATTGCGACGTCGCGCTGCTTTTCCATCACCACGGTCGAAATCACGTTGTAGATGCCGAATGCTGCCACCACCAGCACCGCGCTGACCACCGTGTACATGATGATGTTGCGGATCGTCAGCGTGTTCATCAGGTCTTCGAAGGCTTCCTGCCACGAGATGGATTTGTAGCCGACCCGACCTTCGATGCCGGCCGCGACGGCGCGCGCCTGATACGGATCGTCGATCTTGATGATGATGTTGTTGATCCGGTTGGGCCGGTCGAACAACGCCTGCGCCCGCTTCAGTTGCACGAAAACCTGGGAGTCGTCGTAGGTCGCGCGTCCGGTGTGGAAGATGCCGATGATCTTGAAAGTGTGCGACTGGCCGCTGGTTGCGGACACGATCAGGTTGTTGTCCATCTCGAGCGCCAGGTCGCGCGCGAGCTGGTCGCCGATGACGATGCCATCAGGGTTAATGTTCAGGTCGTCGATCGCTCCCTGCCGCATGTAGTTCTGGATGGTGGTTACGGTCGTGATCTGCGACGGGATCACTCCGGTCATGGTCACGCCGACGACTTTGCCGGCGAAGCTGACCAGCGCCTGTCCTTCGAGCGTCGGCGACGACAGCAGCCCCGGCAGGGTGTGCAGATAATCGAACGCCTGCTGATAGCCGCGGATGCCGCGCGTTTCGGTCAGCGGTTTGACGTGGCGGATTTCGACGGCGCCGGCGGGGCGCAGCTGCTGAAGCGGCTGCAGGCGCGGATTGCGGAACTGATCGATGATCGTGATGTGCGGGGAATTGTCGACCAGCCGGTGAATGAAGTCGCGCTCCGATCCCTGCATCAGCGAGGAGATGGCGAGAAAGAACGCGACGCCCAGCGTGATGCCCATCAACGACACCGCGCTCTGCCGCTTGCGGGCCAGCAGGTGCTTGACCGCGATGCCGGCGAGCAGGCGGATCATGAGCGGCCGGCGACGATCCGCGCGCGCGCGCGTTTGCCCGCTGTCAGCGAGGCGTCCGCATTTTTCACGATGACGTCGTCCGCGCCGATACCGTCGAGGATTTCAGTCTGGTCGGCACCCTTCGCGCCGACCGACACCGGCTGCGCGACGAGGCGGCCATCCACGATCTTCCACAGCTTGTCGGCCTGCACCGCACTGGTCGGCACCAGCAGCGCATCGGCGGCTTCGCGGACGATGATGTTGGTCTCGGTCGTCATGCCGATCATCAGCGGCGTGTCGGCGGGCAGCGCGATGCGCACGCGGTAGCTGCGCGCCGTGGTGTCGCCCTTCGGCGTCACGCTCTGCACCGTGCCGTTGAAAACCTGTCCCGGGAAGGCGTCGGTGCGGATCAGCACCTTCTGGCCCGGCACGATGCGCGGGATGTCTTCTTCATCGACCTCGGCCGAGATCCGCAACCGGGATTTCACCGCGAGCCAGAACACCGGCTGATTGACCGGGATCAACTCGCCGATTTCACCGTCGCGCTTGATGATGAGGCCGTCGGCCGGCGCAGCCAGCTTCAGGAATCCGGCCTGCGCCGCGACGCTGGCGGCGTTGGCCCTGGTGGCCTCCCAGTCGGTCCTGGCCTGGTCGTAGGCCTGACGCGAAATGCTGTCGAGCGCGATCAATTTCCCGGCGCGTTCGTAGTTTTGTCGCGCCAGCGTTTCCTGTGACCGCAACGCGGCGAGCGTGCTGGCGAGGTCGGCGTCTTCGAGTCGCGCCAGCACTTTTCCTTTGGTCACCGGCGCGCCTTCGTCAGTGTCGAGCTCGACCAGCCGCGCGGTGGTGCGCGCCGCGACCGGCAGCATGATGGTCGGCTCGACGGTGCCGGTCGCGTAGACCGCCTGCACTGCCGGCCCGCGCACCGGATGGACGGCGTCGAGCCGCGGCGGCGCCAGCAGCAGATAAGCGATCCAGGCGCCGGCCGCAATCGCGACGGCTCCGATCACCCAACGGACAGGCGGTTTCGCATTCATAGTTGGTTACTTGGTCAAAGAAGGCGGTACGCGCGCCATCAATCCGATGCCCGCGCAATGTTCAGGACGAAATATTATCAGGCGTCGCTGTTTTTCAATAACGGGATTGCCGCGGATTTTGCGTGGCACGTTTCTCCATGAACGGCGATGTCGTTGCAGCCGATCGGGCCCGCGCGTTCCTGCAAATATTGATTTCATGGTGGTGGTGATGGGTGGAATTGAACCACCGACCTTGGCGTTATGAGTGCCACGCTCTAACCAACTGAGCTACATCACCTTATTCGGAACACGCCGCGTGGGGCAGGCACTCTAAATTTGACCCCGTTTTTTGTCAAGACGGCCGCCTCGCGCGTCGAAGCCCGCCCGTTTGTCGGCGGGCGGCGACCGCCCGGCAGCGTTTTTTGCGGCGGATCGCGCGCACCATTACACTCGCGGCTGGTCAAATGGATTCCGGCATGGATCGCGACGTCATCATCATCGGAGGCGGGCTGGTCGGCGCCAGCCTCGCGCTCGCGCTGCACGCAGCGCGGCTGCGCGTCGCGCTGGTCGAGGCGCGGCCGCTGCCGCCGCCACCGGAAGACGGCTCGTGGGACCAGCGGATTTATGCGATCAGTCCCGGCAGCGCGGCGTTCCTGGAAAATCTCGGCGTCTGGCGACGGCTCGATGCGGCGCGCGTCCAGCGCGTCGAGGACATGCGCGTGTTCGGCGACGACGTCGTGTCGGAGCTTGATTTCAGCGCCTACGAGACCGGTCTGCGCGAGCTCGCGTTCATCGTCGAAAACCGCGCATTGCAGCGCGCGATATGGGAGGCGTTGCAGTCCGAGCCGCATATCGAATGCATCGTTCCCGCCGGCTGCGACAGACTGGAATTGACGGCGGAAGCGGCGGAATTGTCGTTGACCAACGGTCGCCGGCTGCGCGCGCGGCTGGTGGTCGGCGCCGACGGCGCCGATTCGTGGGTGCGCGCGCAGGCGCAGATCGACGCCGTGGCGCGCCCGTATCGGCAAAGCGCGGTGGTCGCGAATTTCTCCGTGGCACAGCCGCATCACGGCGCCGCGTTCCAGTGGTTCCGGCGCGACGGCGTGCTTGCGCTGCTGCCGCTGCCCCGCGCGCGTGTCTCGATGGTATGGTCGACGACCGAGACGCATGCCGCGCAACTGCAGGCGCTGGCGCCGCCAGCGCTGGCGGCGGAAGTCACCGCGGCCAGCCACGGCGCGCTCGGCGCGCTGGAGACGATAACGCCGGCGGCCGGATTTGCACTGAATCTGCAGCGTGCGCGGCGCTTCGTCGCGCCGCGCGTCGCGCTGGTGGGCGACGCCGCGCACAGCATCCATCCGCTGGCCGGGCAGGGCGTCAACCTCGGTTTCCGCGATGCGCGCGAACTGGCGCAGGTGCTGGCGCAACGCGGCCCGTACGACTGCGGCGATTTTCATCTGCTGCGGCGTTACGAGCGCGCGCGCCGCGAAGATGTGCTGGTCACGCAGTTCAGCGCGGACGCGCTGCAGCGGCTGTTCAACCGCGATCCGCGCGGCCGCTTCGCCGGCGTCCGCAATTTCGGGCTGCGCCTGACCAACCGCGGCGCGCGGCTCAAGAGTCTGCTGGTGCGGCACGCCGTTGAATAACGATTTCCGATTAGCGAGGAATTTTTCATGCGTAAAAGTCTGGCCGTATTTGCAATCCTGTTTTTGACGTGCGCGAACGCGCTCGCCGGAGACATCATCGAAGCCGGCATCAAGGCGGCGCTGCAGAAGCGCCGTCCCGAAATTCCGGTGGATAACGTAACGAAGACGCCGATTGCCGGTCTCTACGAGGTATTCGCAGGCGGGCAGCTTTATTACACCGATGCGCAGGCGCACTACATCCTCGACGGTCAGTTGTTCGACCTCGAACGCAACGTGAGTTTGAGCGATGAGCGGCTGAAACAGTTGACCGCGATCAATTTCGACCAGCTGCCGCTCGATCTGGCGCTGAAGCGCGTCAAGGGTGATGGCTCGCGCAAGCTCGTTTACTTCGGCGATCCGGACTGCCCTTATTGCAGGCAGCTCGAGCAGGAGCTGACCAAGGTCAACAACGTGACGATCTATACTTTCCTGCTGCCGCTGCCGATCCACCCGAACGCCGATTCGATGGCGCGCAAAATCTGGTGCTCGAAAGACCGCGCGAAGGCATGGAATGACTACATGCTGAATAATGCGGCGCCGGTTGCGATTGGCGATTGCGCAACGCCGATCGAGAGGACCAAGGCCCTGGCCGACCGCGTCCATGTCAACGGCACACCGGCGGTATTCTTCGCGGACGGGCAGCGCGAGCCGGGCGTGATTCCGGCAAGCCAGATAGAGCAACGCTTTGCCGAGATACAGGCGAAAAATAAATGAGGCGGTAAATCCATGGCGGCCCTGGCGTCATCTTTCGACGTTGCGATGAAGCAGACCTGGACGCGGCTGCTGGTGGCGGTCGCGTGCTCGTTCGCGCTGCATCTGCTGCTGGTGGCGGGTGTGCCGGTCAATCCGACCGGCGGCACCCCTGGCATCACCAGCACGGCCAGCAGCATCACCGCGCAACTCGAACCGGCGTCGGCAGACGTGGAACCCCGCGCCGTCGATGAGCGCAACGCGCCGTCACCCGGCAGCGGGCACGCGTCACCCGCGACGCGCGTTGCTGAACACCGCGACGCCGCTGCTCCGGCGTCGAGCCCGTCCGCCGGCGTCGAAGTGCCGCTGATCCGCGATCCCGTCTACTATCCGGTCAAACAGCTCGATGTCCAGCCGCGGCCGCTGGTCATGATCAAGCCCGCCTATCCCGCCGCGGCGCTCGCCGCGCGCGTCAACGGCGTCGTCACGCTGCTGCTGCTGATCGACGAATTCGGCGTCGTCAACGAAGTCGATGTCGTCAACGCCGATCCTCCGGGCTATTTTGAAGACGCCGCGCCGCAGGCATTCCGCGGCGCGCGCTTCGCACCGGCGCAGCGCCACGGCTATCCGGTCAAGAGCCGCGTGCTGATCAAACTCAACTACGATTACGAAGCGGAACAGCACGCACAACAGCAGCGCTGAACCGGCGTTTCAGCGTTTCTGCTGCTGCGGCGCGTCGTTGCTGCCGTCGCCGTTGTTCGGCAGCAGCACCCACATTTTCCCGCTCTGGCGCATGCTGCCGGCCTGAAACGCCGCCTGCCCGCCGAAACCCCAGAAAAAATCGGCGCGCACTCCACCGCGGATCGCGCCGCCGGTGTCCTGCGCCAGCATCAGTTGTTTAAGCGGTCTGGTCGAGTTCGGCCACGTCGTTGCGAGGAACACCGGCGCGCCAAGCGGCACCGCGCGCGTGTCGACGGCGAGGCTGCGCTGCGGAGTCAGCGCCACGCCGAGCGCGCCGATCGGCCCGGTCGCATCGGCGTTGACCGGCAATTCGCGGAAGAACACGTAGCTCGCGTTGTAATCGAGCAGCTCGCGCAGTTTGTCCGGATTGCGGTCCGCCCAATCCCGGATGCCTTCCATCGACGCCTTTTCAAGCGGCAGTTCGCCGAGATCCACCAGCCGCCTGCCGATCGAGCGGTACGGATAGCCGTTCTGGTCGGCATAGCCGACGCGGATGGTTTCGCCGCTGTCGAGTTTCACCCGCCCCGAACCCTGGATCTGCAGGAAGAACAGGTCGATCGAATCGTCGACCCAGACGATTTCCTTGTTGGCGAGCGGCGCCGCGCCGTCCTCGATCTGCGCGCGGTCGTAGTACGGGACGATGCGCCGGCCGGCGGCGTCGAGCCGGCCGCGCAGTCGCATGCTTTTCAGTTCCGGATAAGCGTCGCTGAGATCGATCGTCAGCAGGTCGTCGGGCGCGGCATAGATCGGATAGCGGTAGCGTTTGCTCTGTGTGCGGCTGCCGCGCAGCAAGGGTTCGTAATAGCCGGTGATCAGTCCGCTGTCGCTGCCGTCGCCGTTGATGACCTGATACGGCGTGAAATTGAGTTCGAAGAACTGGCGCAGGCCCGCTGACGACGAATCCTGCAGGTTGGCGGCGCTGCCGCAGACGCTCTGCCATGCCGCCTGGTTCCCGAGCGCGCTGCAACTTCCGAGAAACGCGCTCCACGCGGCGCGCAGGTCGTCGTCCGGCCAGCCGTCGATCGCGTTCCATGCGCTGATGCGCAGGGTCGGCGGCGGCGCCTTCGGCGACGGCACTTCGGCCGGCGGCACCACCATCGGCTGCAGTTCGGGCGTCGGCGCCGTCTGGCACGCGGCGAGCGCGATCGGGATCAGTGCTGCGAGCCAGCGGCGTGTCATTCCGGCCGCCGCCTCAATGCAGTACGCGCGGCACCGACAGCGTGAATTCCGGGATCGGCGCGTCGAACTGCATGCCGTCTTCGGCGACCATCTGATAGCTGCCGCGCATGGTGCCGACCGGCGTCGCGATCGCCGCGCCGCTGGTGTATTCGAAGCTTTCGTCGGGCTTCAGCAGCGGCTGCTCGCCGACCACGCCGAGCCCGCGCACTTCCTGCACCAGTTCGTTGGCGTCGGTGATGATCCAGTGGCGGCTGATCAGCTGCGCGGCGATGCTGCCGGTATTCCTGATATTGATGGTGTAGGCAAACACGTAACGGTTGCCGTCGGGATCCGACTGGTCGGCAATGTAGATGGTGCGCGCCGACACCTGGATTTCATGTTTTTTGTCCGTCGCCATCGGTTTATTCCACACTATTTCGCCGGTCGTGGCAACCGCCGGCCGCTAGGTGCGTGGGCGCGATTGCAGGTAAAATGCCGCCATTTTTCACGGATATCGCCATGTACCGCATCGCACCGAGCATCCTGTCCGCGAATTTCGCGCGGCTCGGCGAGGAAATCACCAGCGTGATTGCCGCCGGCGCCGACATCATCCATTTCGACGTGATGGACAACCATTACGTTCCCAACCTGACGATCGGGCCGCTGGTATGCGAGGCGATCCGGCCGCTGACCCAGGCGCCGATCGACGTGCACCTGATGGTGAAGCCGGTCGACCGCATCGTGCCCGATTTCGCGAAGGCCGGCGCCAACATCATTTCGTTCCATCCCGAGGCCTCCGAGCACATCGACCGTACGATCGCGCTGATCAAGGACCAGGGCTGCAAGGCGGGGCTGGTGTTCAATCCGGCGACGCCACTCAACTATCTCGACCACGTGCTCGACAAACTCGATCTGGTGCTGATCATGTCGGTCAACCCCGGCTTCGGCGGCCAGAAATTCATTCCGGAGGCGCTCAACAAGCTGCGCGCGGTGCGCAAGCTGATAGACAGGTCGGGCCGGGACATCTGGCTCGAGATCGACGGCGGCGTCAAGGGCGACAACATCGCCGAAGTCGCGCGCGCCGGCGCCGACACCTTTGTCGCGGGTTCGGCGATCTTCAGCACCAAGGACTACAAGGCGACGATCGCTCACATGCGCGCCGAGCTGTCGAAAGTTTAACCCGCGTTTTTCCATCAGGGACATTTTTCCGTCGCGTCACGGCGGGAGCCGATTTATGCGCAAAACGAATTTCCCGCTGCCGGTCAAGGCGGTGATGATCGATCTCGACGGCACGCTGCTCGACACCGCGCAGGACCTCGCGCTCGCGGTCAATCTGACGCTGATCGAGCTCGGCCGTCCGACGCTGCATGAAAAGCGCATCGCGAACTTCATCGGCAAAGGCGTCTATCATCTGATGCGCTGCGCGCTGACCGAAGTCGATGGCGGGCAGCCCGACGAGGCGCTGTTCGAGCGTTCGATGGCGATGTTCATGGACTGCTACGACCGCACCAATGGCGAGCACACCGCGCCCTATCCGGGCGTGGTCGAAGGGCTCGACGCGCTGCGCGCGGCCGGTTTTCCGCTCGCCTGCGTGACCAACAAGATCGGACGCTTCACGTTTTCGCTGCTGGAGCGGCAGCGTCTGACGCGCTATTTCGATATCGTGCTCGCCGGCGACACGCTGCCGAAAAAGAAACCTGATCCGCTGCCGCTGACCCACACCGCCGAAAAATTCGGCGTCACGCCATGCGACCTGCTGCTGATCGGCGATTCGCTGAATGACGTCGAGGCCGCGCGCGCCGCCGGCTGTCCAGTGTTCTGCGTCGATTACGGCTACAACGAGGGAAACGACGTGCGCGCCTTCGATGTTGATGCTATAGTATCTTCGTTGTTCGAAGCCTCGAAACTCATTACCAGGTCGAATACCAAGTCATGATCCGGACGGAAACAGAACGGGAAACTGCTCAATCATGGCGCCGCTGGCGCAGCGATTGGCGCTGGCGCGCGCAGTAAGCGCGCGGTTGTTTCTTCCCGTTTCGGGTTTTCGTTTCAGTTTCCATGGAGTGGCATCATGACAGAATCGGAATTCAGGCGTCTCGCGGCGGCCGGTTATAACCGCATCCCGCTGGTCGTCGAGACTTTCGCCGACCTCGATACCCCGCTGTCGGTTTACCTGAAGCTCGCCAACCGGCCGTACAGCTATCTGCTGGAATCAGTGGTCGGCGGCGAGCGCTTCGGCCGCTATTCGTTCATCGGGCTGCCCGCTACGTCGCGCCTCGAAGTGCGCGGGCGCGAGTGCGCCGAGTTCGAGCGCGGACAGCCCAAGCAGCGCGTGAACCACGATGACCCGCTCGAATTCGTGCGCGTCTGCCAGGCGCGCTTCAAGGCGGCCGCGCAGCCGGGACTACCGCGTTTCTGTGGCGGACTGGTCGGCTATTTCGGCTACGATGCGGTGCGCTACATCGAGAAAAAACTCGCCGCGACGCGGAAGCCGGATCCGCTCAGCGTGCCCGATGTGCTGCTGCTGCTGTCCGAGGAGTTGGCGGTCGTCGACAACCTGTCGGGCAAAATCTATCTCGTCGTCTATGTCGATCCGGCGCAGCCGGATGCTTATCAGCGCGGCCGCGAGCGGCTGAAGCAACTGCTGGCCGCGCTGCGCCAGCCGGTCGAAATCCCGCTGTCGCGGCGGTCGGCGCCGCAGCCGGCGCAATCCGAATTCGGCGAGGCCGAATATCTGAAGGCGGTTGACCGTGCCAAGCGCTACATCGTGGACGGCGACATCATGCAGGTCGTGCTGTCGCAGCGGATGAGCCGGCCGTTCGACGCCGAGCCGCTCGCGCTGTACCGCGCGCTGCGCGCGCTCAATCCGTCGCCGTACATGTTCTTCTTCAACTTCGGTGATTTCCACGTCGTCGGCGCCTCGCCGGAAATCCTGGTGCGGCTCGAAAACGGCGGCATCACCCTGCGGCCGATCGCCGGCACGCGCCCGCGCGGCAAAACGCCGGAGGAAGACGCCGCGCTGGCAAAGGAACTGCTCGCCGATCCGAAGGAACGCGCCGAGCACCTGATGCTGATGGACCTCGGCCGCAACGATGTCGGGCGCGTCGCGCAGACCGGTTCGGTGCGCGTCACCGACAACATGGTGATCGAGTACTACTCGCACGTGATGCACATCGTGTCGAGCGTCGAAGGCAGGCTGAAGCCGGGTCTCGACGCGCTGGCGGTGATGAAGGCGACGTTCCCGGCCGGCACCGTCAGCGGCGCGCCGAAGGTGCGCGCGATGGAAATCATCGACGAGCTTGAGCCGACCAAGCGCGGCGTCTATGCCGGCGCGGTCGGCTATCTCGGCTTCAACGGCGACATGGACCTCGCGATAGCGATCCGCACCGCGCTGCTCAAGGACGGCAGGCTCTACGTGCAGGCTGGCGGCGGCATCGTCGCCGATTCGGTGCCGGCCAATGAATGGCAGGAGACCCAGAACAAGGCGCGCGCGGTGCTGCGCGCCGCCGAGATGGCGCAGTCCGGCCTCGATACGACTATTGATTGAACCGCAGAGACGCGGAGAAATTCAAAAAATATTATTTTCTTTTATCCTATGGGTTTTCTCTGCGCCTCAGCGTCTCCGCGGTGAAAGGTTTTTATGCTGTTGATGATCGACAATTACGACTCGTTCACCTACAACCTCGTCCAGTATTTCGGTGAGCTGGGGCAGGACGTTGCCGTCTACCGCAACGACGAAATCGCGCTCGACAGGATTGCGGAGCTGGCGCCGGCGCGCATCGTGATTTCGCCGGGGCCGTGCACGCCGAATGAAGCCGGCGTGTCGGTGCCGCTGATCGAACGTTTCGCCGGCAAAATTCCGATCCTCGGTGTTTGCCTCGGCCATCAAGCGATCGGCCAGGCATTCGGCGGCCGCATCGTGCACGCGAAGCAGGTGATGCACGGCAAGACTTCGGCGATCCATCACAGTTCGACCGGCGTGTTCCGCGGTCTGCCGAATCCGTTCCAGGCGACGCGCTACCACTCGCTGGTGATCGAGCGCGCGAGCCTGCCCGACTGCCTCGAAATCACCGCTTGGACCGACGACGGTGAAATCATGGGCGTGCGCCATAAAACGCTGGCGGTCGAGGGCGTGCAGTTCCATCCCGAATCGGTGCTGACCGAACACGGCCACGCGCTGCTCGAAAATTTCCTGAAGGACGTGCGATGACGCCGCAGCAGGCGCTCGCGCGCGTGATCGAGCACCGCGAGATCTTCCGCGAGGAGATGCTGTCGCTGATGCGGCAGATTATGCGCGGCGAAATCTCGCCGCCGCTGATCGCCGCGATCGTGATCGGCCTGCGCGTCAAGAAGGAGACCGTCGGCGAGATCGCCGCCGCCGCGCAGGTGATGCGCGAGTTCGCGACGCGCGTGCCGGTGGAGAATGCCGCGCACCTCGTCGATACCTGCGGCACCGGCGGCGACAGCGCGCACACCTTCAATATCTCGACTGCGGCGGCGTTCGTTGCGGCGGCGGCCGGCGCGCGCGTCGCCAAGCACGGCGGGCGCTCGGTGTCGAGCAAGTCCGGCAGCGCCGACGTGCTGGAAGCGCTCGGCGCCAACATCCAGCTCACGCCGGAGCAGGTCGCGCACTGCATTGACGAAGTCGGCGTCGGCTTCATGTTCGCGCCCAACCATCACGGCGCGATGAAGTACGCGGCGCCGGTGCGCAAGGAATTGGGCGTGCGCACCATATTCAACATCCTCGGCCCGCTGACCAATCCGGCCGGCGCGCAGAACCAGGTGATGGGCGTGTTCCATCCCGACCTGGTCGGCATCCAGGCGCACGTCTTGCAGCGACTCGGCAGCCGGCACGCGATGGTGGTGCACGGACTGGAAAATCTCGACGAGATTTCGATTTCCGGCCCGACGCTGGTCGCCGAACTCAAGAACGACGAAGTGCGCGAATATCAGATCAAACCCGGAGACTTCGGGCTGGCGGCACACGACATTTCCGCGATCCGCGTCGATAGCGCCGAACAGTCGAAAACGCTGCTGCTCGACGCGCTCGACAACAAGTCGGGCGCCGCACGCGACATCGTCGCGCTCAATGCCGGCGCCGGCATCTACGTCGCCGGCCTCGCGCAGACGCTGGCCGCCGGTGTCAACAAGGCGCAGGAAGCCATCGCCAGCGGTGCGGCGAAAAGGAAACTCGACGAATTCGTAAAATTTACAAAACAAACCTGAACCGCAGAGAAAATCATAGCCACAGAGGACACGGAGTTCACAGAGAAAGACCAAACATTTAAGGCGGGGGCAAAAACAAAACTCTTCGCTATGCCCGGAACGACACCAAGAGCGTACTTAAACTACCATTCTGGATTCGAAGGATGAAGAATCCCGGTTTTTGCTATTCTCTGTGTCCTCTGTGATCTCTGTGGCTGAATAAAATCATGTCTGACATCCTGATGCGCATCGTCGGCGTCAAACGCCGGGAAGTGGCGGCGGCGAAAGCGACGAAGCCGCTGGCCGCGCTGGAAGCGGAAATCAAGCAGGCCGGCAAGACGCGCGATTTCATCGGTGCGCTGCGCGCCAAGATCGCCGACGGCGAAGCGGCGGTGATCGCCGAGATCAAGAAGGCGAGTCCGAGCCGCGGCGTGCTGCGCGAACAGTTCGATCCGGCGGCGATCGCTGCGAGCTACGCGCACCACGGTGCGGCGTGCCTGTCGGTGCTGACCGACGCGCAGTTTTTCCAGGGCAGCGCCGGGCATCTGCAGCAGGCGCGCGCCTCCTGCAACCTGCCGGTGCTGCGCAAGGACTTCATGATCGACCCGTATCAGATCTACGAATCGCGCGCGCTTGGCGCCGACTGTATTTTGCTGATCGCCGCCGTGCTCGACGATAAACAACTGCACGAACTCGAAACGCTCGCGCATCAGCTGCATCTGGCGGTGCTGGTCGAAGTGCACGACGCGGGCGAACTCGAGCGCGCGCTGCAACTGAAGACGCCGCTGATCGGCATCAACAACCGCGACCTGCATAGCTTCGAGACCGACCTCGACGTGACGCTGCGCCTGCTCGATGACGTTCCGACCGGCCGCATCGTCGTCACCGAAAGCGGCATCACCCATGCCGACGACGTTGCGCGGATGCGCGAAAACGAGGTCGAATGTTTTCTCGTCGGCGAGGCGTTCATGCGCGCCGAAGACCCGGGTGCCGAGCTCGCGCGTCTTTTTGAATGGGACATCGATGAAGATTAGAATGACGTCATGTCCAATCTCGACGCCCTGATCACCGCCTTCGACAATGGCCTGCGCACGCTGCTCGCGCCCGCGCATAGCGCGCGCCCGCATCCCGATGCGCGCGTTGCCGAAACGCCGTTATCTGAAGAAGACAAGCAACTGGCGGCCGCGCTGATGCGCGTCAACCACAGCGGCGAAATCTGCGCGCAGGCGCTGTATCAAGGGCAGGCGCGGACTGCGCGCAATCCCGACGCGCGCGCCGCGCTGGAACGTGCGGCGGCCGAGGAAACCGACCACCTCGCATGGACTGCGCAGCGCGTCGAACAACTCGGTGGGCGATTGAGCGTGCTCAACCCGTTGTGGTACGCGGGCTCGTTTGCGTTAGGCAGCATCGCCGGCCTGCTCGGTGACAAATGGAACCTCGGGTTTCTCGCCGAGACCGAACGCCAGGTCGAAGGCCATCTTGAAGGCCATCTCGACAAATTGCCGGCGGATGATGCCAAAAGCCGCGCAGTGGTCGAGCAAATGAAAAGCGATGAAATGCGGCATGCACACAGCGCGGTTGAGCATGGTGCAGCGGAATTGCCGCCGCCGGTCAAATCGGCGATGCGTGTTGCGTCAAAGGTAATGACGAAAACAGCGTTTTGGGTTTAGAAGAAAAATCCCGCCCCGTTGAAGCGCGTCTCGGTGGCGAATAAGGTTCGTTTGATCAGGGACATCATGCCAAGAATTTTCAAAAACACAGAAAAGTCTCTGTGGCGTGCGCGTGAAGAAAAACCTCTCAACAAACAACCCGCACTGCTTTACCGAGAGGTTTCGTCAGAAACTGGTTTTTGGCGCGCTGAGATGCTACCTGTGGCGTTGGACCGAAAGCTCTAACAAGCTGGTTTTATGATGGAGCAGAAGGCAACTCTCAAGGAACGCATTCTGGCTGTTTTAGCGCAACGTCCGGGCCAGAAAGCGAGCGAACTAGCCCACGCTCTCGGCGTCGAGCGGCGTGACGTCAATCGCTGTCTTAGCTATGAGTTGGCGGGCAAGGTCCAGCAAGGTAAGGATTACCGCTGGCGCTTGGCTGCGCCGGCCGCATCGTCACAAACGGCAACGCCTGCTGTGCCCGAGACCGAGCTTTTGAAGCTGTGCCGCTATTATCTAGAGTGCATCGGGCAGGACATGGATGAGAGCGTAAGTGCTTTCGCGAGCAGCAAGTACGGTGAGCCGGACTATGCCGAACTACCGGCGTTGCCACTGACAAGTGCACAAGAGGATTGGTGGAACGCGCCCGGAGTAGGCCGTGTGCTCGGCAAGGTTCGCCAAGACCGCGTCAAACTCGTCGCTTGGGTGGGTTACCCCGTGCGGCTACGGCGCCATCGCACTCCGAATTGGGAAGGCTTCTTCGTCGAACCTGTTTTACTTTGGCGTATCGCGTTGCCGGACCAAAATAGTGATCCGCCCAGCATCGAAGATGATGCACCACTTATCAATGCACGCTTCTTGCGTAGCGTGGCAATGGGAGATGCGCAGCAACTAGCAGAAGAAGCCGCACGCCTGACCGACGAGTTGGGACTGAACGTGCCTATGGCCGAGTTCCCCGATATCGCTGATGTGGCTGACCGGCTGGCGCTCATCCGCCCTGATTGGGACTGGAAAGAAGAGTTGAACCCGGCGGATTGCCGAGCCGAGGTACGATTCTCGGGGCTTGGGGAAGAGGGTATCTATAACCGCGCCATTGTTCTGCCCGGCGAGCGCTCACCTTACACGCAGGGGCTGGAGATCGAACTGAAGACGCTGGGCGGCGTTTCGGATCAGCAGCTTCGTAGCACGGCGTTGGGCAAGTGGTTGGCTGGCACGGTGGAGTCGGTGATTGAGACAAACGATACCGAGCCACTAATTGAAGTGTTACCAATGAACATCGAGCAACGAGCTGCGGTGCGCGCTGCACTCTCGCAGCCGCACACAGTGGTGACTGGGCCGCCGGGCACAGGCAAGTCACAGGTCGTGACCAACTTGCTGGTGAACGCGGCTTGGCATGGCAAGAAGGTGTTGTTTGCTAGTAAGAACAACAAAGCCGTTGACGTAGTCGAGGCGCGTGTCAACGGTTTGGGCAACCGGCCGGTGCTGCTGCGTCTAGGATCTAAGGAGTACCAAGCCAAGCTGGCTTCGTACCTGACGCAGTTGCTGGCCGGCAACCCAGGTGCCGAGGACAAGGCGAATTACGAGGAAGGCTTGAAGCGCCACCGCGATCTTGCCACGCGCTTGGCTGAACTGGAACGGGTGCAACAGCAAACTCTGGATGCGCGCAACACGGTTGATCGGCTTGATATCGAGGCGGAAGATGCGCGCCGCTTGTTCGGCGCCCTCATCGGAGACATCGACGAAAACTTGGTGCAGCGCATGTTGGCAGCGATTCAGGCATTGCAGCAGGCCACAGACGCTGCGGATCGGTCCAAGCAGGGTTTTCTTACGCGCACGTTATGGAATATGTCTGTGGCAAAGCGTGTGCAGCGGTTAAAGCAAGCATTTATGGCTGTGGATCAAGATGCCTTGCGGATGGGGGTGAGATTTCCGGAAGTGTCCACTGAAGAAGACTTGCCGACTTGTCGCACCGCTTTGATGGAATTGCAACAGCGCTGGTTAGTAGCGAAGAAGTTGGTGGCCTACAAACGGGCATTTGAGAGGTTACGTCGAAGCCCGTCGTTTGAGACTATCGCACAACAGCGAGCACAACTGGCGGAGCAGATTGCGCAGAATTCGCAGCGCCTGTGGCGCGACTGGGTACAGCTGGCGCCCATACGTCTGACGCCAGCGCAACGCAAAAATGTCGCGGACTACGCAGCGGTATTGCAGGTAATGACAGGGCCGGACGCGGAGCACGTGCATTCGTCGGTACGCCAGAAGGCGCGGGCGCTGCAGAGTAAGGTCACGGAAATGTTCGCCTGTTGGGCCGTGACCTCGCTCGCGGCGCGGGGGCGTGTGCCGTTCGAGCCGGGCTACTTCGATCTGGTGGTGATCGACGAAGCCAGCCAGTGTGATATTGCTTCTGCGTTGCCGCTGCTGTACCGCGCCAAACGCAGCGTGATCATTGGCGATCCGCAGCAGTTGCGGCACATTAGCGCATTGGCTAAGTCGCGCGACACCGAGCTTCAATACAAATACGGGTTGGTCGATTCACGCATGGGCTGGATGTATTCCGTGAGCTCGCTCTTCGATGTGGCCGCGGGCGTGGTAGCGCCGGAGAGCATCATTAATCTGCGCGACCATCACCGCTCGCACGCCGACATTATCGAATTTTCCAATCGCGCTTTCTACGAAGGTCGGCTACGTGTGGCGACACGCTATCAATATCTGAAACGCCCAAAGAACGTAAAGCCTGGTGTTGTGTGGCAAGACGTGCGAGGACAGGTCACGCGGCCTAGTAGCGGCGGTGCGCTCAACCGGCATGAAGCCGATGCGGTACTTGTCGCGCTGAAAGATCTGCTGGTGACACGTCAGTACGATGGCACGGTAGGCGTGGTGACTCCATTCCGTGCACAGGCTCAACTGCTACAACAACTGGTCCAAGAAAGCGGCGAGTTGGCTGCAGTGCGCGACCGTGCGGAGTTACTGGTAGACACGGTGCATCGATTCCAGGGGGATGAGCGCGACGTGATGTTCTTTTCGTCCGTAGTCTCGGAAAACACGCCATCGGGGGCGCTGGGGTTTTTACGCAGCAACGGCAATCTGTTCAACGTAGCCATCACGCGCGCGCGGGGTTTACTGCACGTAGTGGGCGATAGATCGGCCGCCGCAACCAGCGGTGTAGATTACTTGGCGGACTTTGCGGCTTACGTAACAGGGCTGGACGGTACAAGCACACAGGTGCCGGAAAAGTCGGTAATCGAACTCGGCCCCGAGTACCCAATGGTTTCACACCCGGAGCGGGTGTCTGATTGGGAGCGCACCCTGTACCGCGCACTGTATCGAGCGGGTTTGAGGCCGATACCGCAGTACAGCGTCGAGCAGTATGACTTGGACTTTGCACTGATCGTCGGTAATCGGCGGTTGGATATTGAGGTAGATGGGCAGCGATACCACCGTAGCTGGACTGGGGAGCTGTGTCTACGTGATCAGTTGCGTAACCAGCGCCTGATTGAATTAGGTTGGGAAGTTAAACGCTTTTGGGTGTACGAGGTACGTGACCAGCTCAACGAATGCGTGGCAATGATCGCACGCTGGGCCAAGGCTGTAGAGTGCGGGAGCAGCCGCATGGTCTCGCTCAAACTTCCTTAATTTCGAAATCGTGCGTAATCTCGGCGGTCTTCGCCAGCATTGCCGAGGCCGAGCAGTATTTTTCCGCTGACCGGGCTGCTGTGCAAACTTGGCTTGAGCACGCCCCGCAACGCGGCTAAGATGGAAGCTACTCAACGATGTGGAGGCGTCGATGGACTGGAAGCCCTTTATTTCTTCCGACCCCGCTGTCATGCACGGCGCGGTCTGTTTTCGTGGCACGCGCGTGCTGGTCTCTACAGTGCTGGATAATCTTGCGGCTGGAGAAACGCCGACCACCATTCTGGCCGAGTACCCGACGCTCAATCCGGAGCACATTCCGGCGGCCATAGCCTACGCTGCTGACTTAGCGCGGGAGCGTATCGTTCCTGTTCCCGCCTGACGCGCGCTCTCCA
>Ga0335070_10000153_pt1 | contig 78387 bp, 76 predicted proteins | sample Lox_Sample_13_FD_206722 | JGI IMG/M metagenome (GOLD analysis project Ga0335070, IMG submission 206722) | Soil microbial communities from Loxahatchee National Wildlife Refuge, Florida, United States - Lox_Sample_1.3 | ecosystem: Environmental > Terrestrial > Soil > Wetlands | place: USA... | reverse complement strand
CCTTCGGTCATCGACAGTTTTTGCGCTGGATTCCACATGAACCCATTCATAACACGAATCCAAATGATTGTAAAGATACCACTGTAACACTACACTAGTGACTTAATGACCAAGGTGGGGCAACCAATGGAATCTCGATTGGCAGTATTAGCCATCGGAGGGAATTCTCTGATTAGAGACAAGAACCATATCGCCCTCTCTTCCCAGTACGAAGCGATCCAGGAGACAACCGGGTATATTGCCGAACTCATTGCCGAAGGTCTGAGTATCGTCATCACACACGGCAATGGCCCTCAGGTCGGTTTTCTTTATAGAAGAGGGGAACTCGCCCGTCATGAACTCCCCCTGATTCCGTTAGACATCTGTGGTGCTGACACACAGGGGGCTATCGGGTATATGATTCAAATGGCTCTGCTGAACGAATTCCATAAGATGGGAATCTCGAAAAGGATTGTTGCAGTCGTAACCAAGACCATTGTTGACCGGGATGATCCCTCCTTTTACCATCCCACGAAACCGATCGGTTCTTTTATGACCGGGAAAGAAGCGCTCAGCCACAGAGACGAATTTGGATGGCATATAATGGAGGATGCAGGTCGGGGTTTCAGGCGTGTCGTTCCTTCTCCCATACCAAGAGAGATCATAGAGCTGGGCGTGATTAGACTATTGGTGGATCATGACCACATTGTGATCGCTGCGGGCGGGGGCGGTGTTCCTGTCATCAGAAACAAGCGAGGGGCGTTTGAAGGGGTTGAGGCTGTGATTGACAAGGACCTCGGGTCTTCGCTTTTGGCAAGAAAGCTCGGTGCGGACACTTTCATCATTTCAACATCAGTGGATGCGGTCTATTTGAATTTTGGGCAGAAGAACCAGAAGCCGATTGCACGTGCTACTGTTTCTGAAATTAAAAAGTATATGGCGGAAGGACATTTCAAACCAGGCTCAATGAAGCCAAAAATCGAGGCCATTATCCAGTTCCTGGAAGGAGGAGGCACGAAGGCGATCGTCACGTCTCCTGAAAATCTTCTAAGAGCAGTGAAGGGGAAAGCCGGAACAACCATTACGACATGAAGCCTCCTCACTCTCCCGTGCAAAATTGACGAGATTTCGTTTTTCCTTGATAACGGAACAAAGTTTTGTTAAAAGAAAAATATTTTTCAATTCATCGCAATAACTGAAAGGCAAGATAAAGAAGACCATGCCCAAGGTGTTAGTCACTGGAGGAGCCGGATTTATCGGATCACACCTGACGGAAGCCCTGCTCACGAAGGGATTCGTGGTTCGAGTCCTCGACAATTTTTCTACCGGCAAAAGAGAAAATCTTATTTTTGACAATAAATATCATTCCGTAGAGACGATCGAAGGAGACATTTGCGATCTCAGCACCTGTCAAAAAGCAGTGAGAGGAGTCGACTACGTATTTCATCAGGCAGCCCTTCCGTCGGTGCAGCGATCCATCGAGGATCCCGTTGGGTCTAATACAATCAATGTCGGAGGGACGCTGAACATCCTTCTTGCAGCCAGTGAAGAAAAGGTGAAACGAGTGATCTACGCCTCCTCTTCTTCCATCTATGGGGATGCCCCTACTTTGCCAAAGGATGAGGAAATGAGCCCACATCCTCTGTCTCCCTATGCCCTACAGAAATATGTCGGAGAGCAATATTGCCGACTTTTCCACCAACTCTACGGCCTCGACACCGTCTCTTTGAGGTATTTCAATGTTTTTGGTCCGAAACAGGACCCGAATTCTCTTTACTCGGCTGTCATCCCCAAATTTATCGATGCTCTGATTCATGATCGTCCTCCAAGCATCTTTGGAGACGGAGAACAGTCCCGAGATTTTACTTATATTGAGAACGTAGTCCAGGCTAATCTTCTCGCCATGTCTGCGGAACGCCTTCAAGGGGAGGCCATCAATATCGCCTGTGGAAAAAGGATTTCTCTGAACCAGTTACTAAGCATCCTGCAGGATATTCTTAGATCGGCGCAGGTCCCGATTTATGAAGGAGCTCGGAAAGGAGATGTGAGGCACTCTTTGGCGGATATCCGCAAAGGGAAAGAACTGATTCATTATGCGCCCATCGTCGACATCAAGGTCGGATTGGAAAAGACGGTTGAATTTTTTAAGAAGTTGTGGTGTTAAAAGAAAGAAAAGGAGGAGCTGAGCGAGATGAGGGGGCAGTCCACACTTGAAAAGATAGTGGATCGGTTTCCTAAGGTTAGGATTCTGGTCGTCGGCGATATCATGATGGACCGATTCGTCTGGGGGAAGGTTTCCCGGATATCGCCAGAGGCCCCTGTTCCCGTGGTTTTGGTGGATAACCGCGATGATTCTGAAACCTTCGGCCTCGGAGGGGCTGCCAATGTGGCGAACAATATCCATTCCCTCGGAGGAGAAGTTTTGCTCTGTGGTATCGTGGGAAATGACGAAATGGGTAGAAAAATCAAAGGGCAGCTCATCGAGAAAGGAATTGGGCATAAAATATTCATCGAAGAAGGGAGACAGACTACCGTGAAAACCCGGATCTTTGCCAACCAGCAGCAGGTGGTCCGGATCGATCGGGAGACGGTGGATCATCCAAAGGTTTCGATCCTGCGGGATCTTTCAAAATTCGTCATGGAGCAAATCGATGATTTCGAAGGAGTCATTATCTCCGATTATGGAAAAGGTCTTTTAACCGGGGCATTGATTCGGGGAATGATTCGAAAAGCGAGGAAGTCGAGAAAGCTGATTATGGTTGACCCGAAGCTAAGAAATCTTAAGTTTTACAAAGGGGCCACTGTTATCACTCCCAACACGAAGGAGGCGAGCGAGGCATCAAGAGTTCCCATGGTGGATGGATCATCCATTGAAAAGATAGGAGATAAATTATTAAGAGAGCTGAGATGCAAAGCATTGGTCATCACCCGGGGGGAAGAAGGGATGGCCATCTTTGAACCTCATCGAAAGCCCGTCTACGTTCTTACCGAAGCGAGAGAAGTTTACGATGTGACCGGTGCAGGAGATACAGTGATTGGAGCGCTGGCCCTTGCCTTGGGATCAGGGGCCCGTGTTCGCGTGAAGGAGGCTGCAATGTTAGCGAACTATGCAGCAGGGATTGTGGTGGGTAAGATGGGGACGGCGACTGCAACCCCGAAGGATCTCATTGATGCAATAAAGAAGAAAGCGTAATCTTTTTCTCAACCAAGGATCAACGTACAATTTTCTAAAAATGGGTTTGAACAACAAAAAGGCCCACCCCGGCACCGAGGGTAGGGCCTTTGATTTTTCATCCGCGCTACTGTAATGAAATCGTTATGTTTCGAGGACGAAGATGACTTCCAGTCTGACCCTGTATTCAATAATCTTTGAATTTTCAATGGCCACTCGGAATTCCACCACGCGTATTCCAGTGATACCTCGTAACGTCTTGGTCGCTCTCGCGAATCCCACCTTGACCGCATCCTCAAACCCCTTTGAAGAACCTGCAATAATTTCAGTTACCCTGGCGACTCTGGGTTCTGCCATTCTCATCACCTCCTTTTCATAAAATTGAAATATACATTAAAAGTCTATACAAAAAGCTTAAGGAATGTCAATGAGAAAAAAATACTAAAAAATACTTGCCCACCCCCAGTTTTTATTGCCCCTGACCGGGGTAAGTCCCTTCCGAGGCTTCGTTAGGCCCGCGTTGAGGGCAATCAGGGTTGATGCTCTAAAAGATCTTGAAACTTAGATGTTCCTTAAAACCCATGCAGTCAAGCCCTAAAAGGTTGGGCCGATGAAGCCTCTTCAGGGACCTCCCACCGATCAGGCAACGAGAAAATACATCCTACCCCAATAGGCTCAGACACAGAGGGGTGAGTTGGAGAAGCTTTAGAGCGGCTTCCTCTAAAAGGCCCCCGCGAAGGAGACTCAACCTTTTCCTCTACTCGATTGTTGAGAAAGAAAGGGCTCCCGATACAATCCATTCATGACCGCATTCGAAAGGTTCGAGCCGGCTTCGCGGGGCCCCTCTGTGTCGACCACCTTTCTACAAACTTTCTTCGCCCATGAAAACTGGGGATGGGCAAGGAAAAAAAGAGGTATCTGTGCTTCGAATTCGAGGTCTGGCAACGATAAAGACCGTTATGGGCAACCATTGGAAAGGGGAGGGAGGGGAGGAAAAATGTTGATAAATTTTAAAATTGTGTTATAAAATTGAATTTTGATAAAATTTTGATAACTTACAGTTGCAAGCAGGATGGGTAAATTGGGGAGAAATGACCTCTCAACCTGAAAAGCGCGGTCCAATCAACCAATTTATAAACTATCTATCCTTCGAGAAGAATGCGTCGCCCCATACCTGTAGATGTTACCGAAGGGATTTGGAGGCCTTTCAGAACTTTCTAAAGAATTCAGGAATACAGCTTGCGCAGGGAGGCGATGTAAAGATGGAGAAGGTGGATCGGATCGCCATCCGGAAATATTTGAGCTTTCTCCATCGGAAAAATAAAAAGAGTTCTATTGCGAGAAAGATTTCGACGTTGCGTTCTTTCTTTAAATATTTGGTCAGGGAACAACTGATTTCTTCAAACCCAGCGAAGACCGTTTCAACTCCAAAAGTGGAGAAGACCCTTCCTACCACTCTCACTGTGGACGAGGTTTTTCGATTAGTGGAATCGCCCCGAAGTCGGTCTGGAAAATCTTCAAAGGGATCGGAAGAAAGGGGTTTGAGGGATCGAGCTATATTGGAATTGCTTTATTCCAGCGGGTTGCGCGTCAGTGAATTGGTGGGATTGAATTCAAACCAATTAGACCTAGACCTGGGCATCGTGAGGGTCATGGGAAAAGGGAAAAAAGAACGGATCGTCCCAGTTGGGGTGAAGGCAATCGAAGCATTGGAAGCCTATTTTGCGGAACGGGGAGCCTCAAAGGGAGACGAGCCCATTTTTATCAACGCGTCAGGAGGAAGATTGACTGCCCGGAGTGTAGGGAGGCTGATCAAAAAATATACCAGACATTCGAGCATTTTCCGGAGAGTCAGTCCTCACAGCCTTCGCCACACATTCGCGACACACCTTTTGGACGCGGGGGCCGATATCCGGGAGATCCAAGAGATGCTGGGGCATTCGAGCCTCTCTACAACCCAGCGATATACGCACGTTAGTATGGGGAAATTGATGGAGGTATATGATAGGGCCCATCCCCGCAGTTTCCGGAATAAGAGGAAAGAGGCAAAAGAAGAGGAGGCAAAGGGAATTGAATAGAGATACTGGTTTGAGATGCAGAATGCACGGCACCACCGTCTTATCGGTTCGACATAAAGGGAAAGTGGTCATGGCAGGAGATGGTCAGGTGTCACTTGAAAACACCATCATGAAACATACTGCCAGGAAGGTTCGAAAGATTTACCATGATAAAGTTCTCGCGGGTTTTGCGGGAGCGACCGCGGATGCCTTCACTCTCTTCGCTAAGTTTGAAGAGAAGTTAGACCAGTACGGTGGAAATTTACTCAGGGCGGCCGTGGAGTTGGCAAAAGATTGGAGAACGGACCGGATTCTCCGGAGACTGGAGGCTTTGCTCATCGTCGCAGACTCTGAGCACACCCTGGTCATCTCCGGAAATGGAGATGTCATTGAGCCGGATGACGGAGTGGCGGCTATCGGAAGTGGCGGCCCTTATGCCCACGCTGCTGCCAAGGCGCTGACCGACTTTTCAAACTTAGACGCCAAGGCGATCGCCGTTGAAGCGATGAAGATTGCTGCCTCCATCTGCATTTATACAAACGATCAAATCATCGTGGAGGAGTTGGAATGAGGACATTCACGCCTCGGGAGATCGTTTCCGAACTCGATAAGTACATCGTGGGGCAGAGAGATGCGAAGAGGGCGGTGGCCATCGCATTAAGAAACCGCTGGAGGCGCCAGCAGGTTCCCGAACCGCTCCGGGACGAAATTGCGCCCAAGAACATTATTATGATCGGTCCCACGGGAGTGGGGAAGACAGAGATTGCTCGAAGACTGGCTAAATTGGCCCAGGCTCCTTTTTTGAAGATTGAGGCATCCAAATTTACAGAGGTGGGCTATGTGGGCAGGGACGTGGAGTCCATGGCCCGGGACATCACGGAGCTGGCTGTCAGTATGATGAAAGCTGAGGAGTCAAAGAAAGTTCAGCAGAAAGCTGATGAGATGGCCGAGGAAAGGCTTTTGGATTTACTTCTTCCGGCCTCCGGCCGGGGTGCACAAAAGGAAGGTGAAGATCAGCGAGCCACTCGTGAAAAACTGCGAAAGTTGTTGAAGGCCGGGAAGCTGAATGATAAGTATGTGGAGGTCGAGGTCGTAGACCGAACGCTTCCCATGGTCGAAATCTTTTCCGCCTCCGGCCTCGAAGAGATGGATATCAATGTTAAAGATATGTTCGGAAGCCTCTTCCCGAAGAAAAAAAAGCAGAGAAAGGTAAAGGTTCCTGAAGCACTTACCATCCTCTCTCAGGAGGAGGCCTATAAACTGATCGATATGGACGCCGTGATCAAACAGGCCGTTGAACGGGTCGAACAATCAGGGATCATCTTCCTCGACGAAATCGATAAGATCGCCGGACGGGAGTCCAGCTTCGGCCCGGATGTTTCTCGGGAAGGCGTTCAGAGGGATATTCTTCCCATTGTGGAAGGGACGGCGGTGACGACGAAGTACGGGACGGTCAAGACAGATCATATTCTTTTTATCGCTGCCGGAGCGTTTCATGTTTCCAAACCTTCGGATCTCATTCCCGAACTTCAGGGCCGGTTTCCGATCCGGGTCGAATTGGATTCTTTGGGAAAAGCGGATCTCGTGCGGATTCTCACCGAGCCGGAAAACGCGCTGATCAAACAGTACACCGCACTGTTGGAAACTGAATCTGTAAAAATAAGGTTTACAGAGGACGGGATTGCGGAGATTGCAGAGATGGCAGCCCACATTAACGAGAGGACAGAGAACATCGGAGCCAGGCGGCTCTACACGATGATGGAGAAATTGTTGGATGAGATTTCGTTCGATGCCCCCGAGATGTCCGGAAAGAGTATGGCGATCGATTCGAAATATGTTCGTGAGAAATTAAAGGATTTTGTTGAGGATGAGGATTTAAGTCGATATATTTTATAGTTCGGAGTAATGAGTTCGGTGTTTGGAGCAATTATCCTTAATCTCCAAACTCTGAACTCCCCGCCTGTCCGGCAGTCAGGCGGACTCCTCACTGATACGAGGAAGCATATTATGGACAATCCGATCGATAAGGCGAAGGTACTGATTGAGGCCCTTCCGTACATTCGACGATTCTATGACAAGACCATTGTCATCAAGTATGGTGGAAGTACGATGGAAGCAGAGCACATGAAACGGAGCTTTGCCCTCGATGTCGTTCTTTTGAAATACATCGGCATTAATCCTGTCATTGTACATGGGGGAGGGCCTCAGATCGGTGAAATGTTGATCAAGATAGGAAAGAAGTCTCAATTCGTAGAGGGAATGAGGGTGACCGATGGGGAGACGATGGATGTGGTAGAGATGGTTCTCGTCGGGAAAGTGAATAAGGAGATCGTTAACCTCATCAACCAGCAGGGAGGGAGAGCCGTCGGACTGAGCGGGAAAGACGGACGTCTTATTACTGCGAAAAAACTAAAATTAACGAAGAGCCGTGGCAAGGGCGGAGTGCCTGAAGTCATCGACATCGGAATGGTCGGGGAAGTAAAATCGATCAACCCTGGGGTCATCGAAGCCTTGGAAAAAGAAAATTTCATACCGGTCATTGCTCCGGTGGGGGTGGGGGAGGAAGGGGAGACCTATAATATCAATGCTGATCTCGTGGCTGGAAAGGTAGCCGGCGCGTTAAGAGCGGAGAAATTGATTTTACTCACCGATGTGGAAGGGGTCCTGGATAAAGAACAGCGGTTGATCCCCACGCTCGATGTCGAAAAGGCAAAGGAATTGATCGCCCAAAAAGTGATTTCTTCTGGAATGATCCCCAAAGTGAGTTGCTGCCTCAGCGCCCTGAGCGAAGGGGTGGCCAAGACCCACATTATCGATGGTACAGCGGAGCACGCCATCCTGTTAGAGATTTTTACTGATGTAGGAATCGGAACACAGATTGCGAAAAAATAGAAGTTCAGAGTCCGGAGTTTGGGAATTCGGAGATTTAAAATTAAGAACTCCAAACGCCGAACTAATGTTTTAGGGAGCGGTGATGGATTCTCAGACGATGATGGTATTGTCGGAAAAATATGTGGCTAATACCTATGGCCGGTATCCCGTTCTTTTGGTCAGGGGGAAGGGGACTCGGGTCTGGGACTTGGAGGGAGAAGAATACCTTGATTTTGTTTCGGGGCTTGCGGTTTGTAATTTAGGGCACTGCCATCCCAAAGTCGTCAAAGCCATTCAGGAGCAGGCAGAGAAGCTGATCCATGTTTCGAACTTCTATTATATCGAACCGCAGATCCAGCTCGCCTCCCTTCTCTGTAAACACTCCTTTGCTGATAAGGTTTTCTTCTGCAACAGCGGGGCCGAAGCCAACGAGGGAGCGTTCAAGCTGGCGAGGAAATATGCGAAGGAGAAGATTGGAAAGGATCGATATGAAATCATTACCATGGAACGATCCTTCCACGGCAGGACGCTGGCCACCCTGACCGCAACGGGTCAAGAGAAGTTTCACAAAGGCTATGAACCTCTCATGCCCGGGTTCAAATATGTTCCCTTCGATGACATCAAGGCGTTGAGAAATGCCATTGATTCAAAAACCTGTGCTGTGATGCTGGAACCCATTCAAGGAGAGGGAGGGGTAAATTGCCCGTCAGAGGGTTACCTGAAATCCCTTCGTGAGATCTGTGATGAAGCGGGCCTCCTTCTCATGTACGATGAAGTTCAGGTGGGAATGGGCCGAACCGGAAAACTTTTTGCCTACGAGCATGATGGGATTGAGCCTGATATGCTCACCCTTGCAAAATCATTGGCGGGGGGAGTTCCCATCGGAGCTCTGTTGATCAAGAAGGGGATTGCGGATAGTTTTAAACCCGGTGATCATGCTTCCACCTTTGGAGGGAATCCTTTGGCCACGGCGGCTGGCGTTGCGGCTTTCACAGCAATCTTAGATGAAGGGATGCTGGAGAATTGTCAAAAGATGGGAGCCTACTTTCTCTCTCAACTGGAGGAGATCAAGAAAAAATTCGTCTTCGTTAAAGAGATTCGAGGAATGGGATTGATCCTGGGGATGGAGCTGAGAATAGATGGAAGTTCTATTGTTCGGGAGATGTTGAAGAAAAAGATCCTGATTAACTGCACCATGGGAAATGTGCTCCGATTTCTTCCCCCGCTGATTGTCACCAAAGAAGAAATCGACCGTGTGGTTCAGACACTGAAAGAAGTCTTTGAAGAAATAATTTATCGTTCGGAGTAATGAGTTCGCAGTTCGGACGTTTCGTTTTGATTTCCGAACTCTGAGCTCAGAGCTTTGATAAAGGAGGCTACATGCAGCGTGGAGTAAAAAAGGTGGTTCTGGCATATTCTGGAGGCCTGGACACTTCTATTATTGTAAAATGGTTGAAACAAGAATACGGGTGCGAGGTGGTTGCTTTCACCGCAGATGTCGGACAGGCGGAAGAGCTTGATCATTTGGAACAGAAGGCAATTGCTACGGGTGCCAGCAAGATCTACATTGAGGATCTGAGAGAGGAGTTCGTTCGAGATTATGTCTTTACCGCGATAAAAGCCAATGCCATCTATGAGGGAACCTATCTCCTTGGCACTTCTATCGCTCGGCCGGTCATCGCCAAGAGGCAGGTGGAAATCGCCCAGTTGGAAGGGGCGGACGCCGTAGCACACGGGTCTACAGGGAAGGGGAACGATCAAGTGAGGTTTGAATTGACCTACTATGCCCTGAATCCTCACATTCGAGTGATCTCTCCATGGAGGGAATGGCATTTTAAGTCGAGAGAGGAGTTAATTGCCTATGCCCGGGAGAACGGAATTCCCGTTCCCGTGACAAAGGAGAAGCCCTACTCCTCCGACCGAAATCTTTTTCACATCAGTTTCGAAGGAGGGATTCTGGAGGATCCGTGGTCTGAGCCTCCGGAGAAGATGTTTATTCTCTCCGTCTCTCCGGAAAAAGCCCCCGATCGTCCAACGATGATAGAAATCGATTTTGAAGACGGCGTCCCGAAACGGATTGACGGGAAGGCCCTTTCAGCGGCAGCCCTGTTAGCCCGATTAAATGAGCTGGGAGGCCGAAACGGAATCGGCAGGGTCGATATGGTCGAAAATCGTTATGTCGGGATGAAATCACGAGGGGTCTATGAAACTCCGGGAGGAACAATCCTTCATATCGCTCATCGGGCCGTCGAATCGATCACCATGGACCGTGAGGTGATGCATTTCCGGGATAGCCTGATTCCAAAGATATCGGAGTTGATCTACTACGGGTACTGGTTTTCACCGGAGATGGAAATTTTGAAAAAAGCGATCGATGAAACGCAGAAGGACGTGACCGGAACCGTGCGCCTGAAACTTTATAAAGGAAACTGTGTGGTGATCGGCAGAAAGTCAGAGAAAAGTCTCTACCACGATGCTTTTGCCACCTTTGAGAAGGATACCGTCTATAACCAGAAAGATGCCGAGGGATTTATCCGGCTGAACGCCTTGAGACTACGAATACGCAAGATGATGAGAGAATAATAATCAGTTCGGAGTCGGGAGCAAAATACTAAGAAGTTAAGATTAGGAATTAACTCCGAACTAATATCTATAATCCAGGGAATGGCATGAAACAGCGTTATCAACCTAAAGAGATTGAAGAAAAGTGGCAGAAGATCTGGGATAGCCAAAAATTCTTCACGGTCACAGAGGATCCGAAGAAAGAGAAGTATTACCTTCTTGAGATGTTTCCCTATCCATCGGGCAAAATCCATATGGGCCATGTGAGGAATTACTCCATCGGAGACGTGGTGGCCCGGTATAAGAAAATGAGGGGTTTTAACGTCCTTCATCCCATGGCATGGGATGCCTTCGGCATGCCCGCGGAAAATGCTGCGATTGAACATGGAGTTCATCCAGCCAAATGGACTTACGAAAATATTGATTATATGAGGAATCAACTGAAGCGGATGGGGTTCAGCTATGACTGGGATCGCGAGTTTGCTACCTGTGACGTCTCCTATTACAAATGGGAACAGCTCTTCTTCGTTAAGATGTATGAGAAGGGATTGGCGTATAAAAAGCGTTCTTTTGTCAATTGGTGCGAAATCTGCAAAACCGTTTTGGCGAACGAGCAGGTGATGAGCGATGGGACCTGCTGGCGGGGTCACGCGGACGATCCGGGTGTGACGCAGAGGGAACTGGACCAATGGTTCTTCAAAATCACCGAGTACGCAGAAGAACTTCTGGAGTGGTGTGATAAGCTCCCGGGATGGCCTGAGCGGGTCCTCACCATGCAGCGCAACTGGATCGGAAAGTCGATCGGCGCTGAAATCCATTTCCCGTTGGAGAATTCGAATGAGGTAATCAAGGTCTTTACTACGAGGCAGGATACCGTCTTCGGTGCGACCTTCATGAGTCTGGCGCCCGAACACCCCCTAGCCATCCGTCTCTCAAAGGGGACTCCAGAAGAACAGACGGTCCGGGAATTCGTTGAAAGGATGAGGCGGCAGGATAAGATCAAGAGAACGGCGGAGACAACGGAAAAAGAAGGGGTCTTTACCGGAGCCTATTGCCTGAACCCGGTGACCAAAGCGAGGATGCCCATCTTCGTTGCCAATTTTGTTTTGATGGAATATGGGACAGGCGCGGTGATGGCTGTCCCCACTCATGACCAGAGAGATTTTGAATTTGCGAAGAAATTTGGGCTTCCTCTGATTGTGGTTGTGCAACCGGAGGGACAAACGTTAGATCCCAATACCATGACAGAAGCCTACGAAGGGGAGGGCCTCCTGTTCAACTCCGGCCGATTCAACGGAGTGGACAGCGTCAAGGCAAGGGAACAGATTGCACGTTATCTCGAAGAGAAGGGCCTCGGTGGAAGTAGAGTCAGTTATCGATTGAGGGACTGGGGCATTTCCAGGCAGCGGTACTGGGGGGCACCTATCCCCATTATTTATTGCGATCGGTGTGGGACGGTTCCGGTCCCTGAAAAAGATCTTCCAGTCGTCCTTCCTTTCAATGTTGAGATCACTGGGACGGGTGAGTCGCCTTTGGCTGGTTTGAAGGAGTTCGCGGAGACCCGATGCCCAAAGTGTTGTGGTCCCGGTCGAAGAGAGACGGATACGATGGACACGTTCGTCGAGTCTTCCTGGTATTTCGACCGGTTTGCATCCCCTGACTATGACGAAGGTCCTTTGGACAAGAAGCGGGTGGATTATTGGATGCCTGTGGATCAATATATCGGAGGGATTGAACATGCGATCCTTCACCTTCTCTATTCCAGATTTTTTACACGCGTTTTAAAAGGGATGGGATATCTGAGCGTTGAGGAGCCCTTCACCAATCTTTTAACCCAGGGGATGGTTTGTAAGGAGGTCTATGAGTGCTCCAAAGACGGTTATCTCTTTCCCGATGAGGTAGAGGGGCAGGCAGAGACGCTCGTTTGCCGGAAGTGCGGTAGCCAGATCTCCATCGGAAGGCTCGAGAAAATGTCCAAATCAAAAAGGAACGTGGTGGATCCAGAATACTTGATTGAGAAATATGGTGCGGATACCGCCAGGATGTTTTGCCTCTTCGCTTCCCCGCCTGAGAAGGATTTGGATTGGAGCGACCAGGGTGTGGAGGGGTCTGCCCGTTTTCTCAACCGGGTGTGGAGACTCGTCTATGAGAAGGAACGTCAACTACAAGGTGTAAAGCCACTTCCTCCCGGGACAGCGTTTGAGGAAGCTCAAAAATCTCTGAGGCAGAAGACCCACAAAACCATCAAGAAGGTTACTGAGGACATTGAACGGTTCCATTTTAATACGGCAATCAGCGCCGTCATGGAATTGGTGAACGAGATCTATGCCTCGGAGGTCAAAGATAACACCGACGATATTTCGAAGGGGGTCGTACGCGAGGCCATCGGGGCGGTCGTGGTTTTGCTATCCCCTTTTGTTCCTCATTTTGCAGAAGAGCTCTGGGAGGCTTTAGGGAATCGAATTTCCGCCGTCAAGACGAAATGGCCCGATTATGACCCGGAGGCTGTTTTGGAGGAGGAAATATTGATCGTGATTCAGGTAAACGGAAAATTGAGGGACCGAATGACCATTCCTGCGTCATACGGACAGGACGAAGTCAAGGTATGGGCATTAAAGAGTGAGAGGATTCGTAAATTGGTGGAAGGTAAGGAAATCAAAAGAGTGATCCTCGTTCCAAAAAAATTGGTCAATATTGTCTGTTGAACAATAGGAGTTAGGGAAAGATTCCAATGTTTCTTGTGAAAAAGATGTTGCCCATCATTGCCATGGTTCTGCTGGTGGGCTGCGGTTACCAGATGGTGGGAAAGGAGACACATATTCCACCCGGTCTCAATTCTGTTGCCGTTCCCACCTTCAAGAATCAGACTTTTGAGCCAGGGATTGAGATCCCTTTGACCCAAGCCTTTCTGAGGGAGTTCATCCAGGACAGAAGGGTGAACGTGGTGGGCAGGGCAGAAGCAAGTTCCGTTTTAGAGGGAGTCGTTAAGTATTTTAGAATCTACTCGGTCTCTTATAACCCTTCCGGTTTCGTTCAGGAATACCAAACCGATGTGATCCTCGATGTCACCCTGAAAGACCGCGAAGGGAAGGTTCTTTGGCAGGAGAAAGATTTCACTGAGCACGCGTGGTTTCGGGCTTCTTCCAGCGGTCTGATCAATGAGGCCAATAAACAAGTCGCCATCCAAGAGGCGGGAAAACTTATCGCAGGGCGAATCAAATACCGTTTCTTCTATAATTTTTGATGGACAAGATAATCCCGTCGTTCCCTCTTTAAGTTAAGGAGAATGGGGGCGGTTAGGGCTTTATGATAAGGAAGGATCTCCAATGTACACGGCTTCGGATTTGAGAAAGGGATTGAAAGTCATTATCGATAATGAACCATATATTGTGACGGCCTTTGAATTTTCGAAACCGGGCAAAGGCCAGGCACTCTACAGGACCAAGCTTCGTAACATGATCACAGGATTTACAATCGACCGCACATACCGTGAGGGGGAAACGTTCGACCCGGCCTCTCTGGAAGAGCGTGCGATGCAATTCCTTTATAAAGAAGGGGACCAGTACCACTTCATGGATAATGAAAATTATGAGCAGATCGTTATCAATGAGGAATCCCTGGGTGATTCCAAAAATTTTCTCATCGAAAACTTAAATGTAGAGGTCCTCTTGTTCAGAGACAGGGCAATTGGCGTGGAGTTGCCGAACTTCGTCAATCTCAGGGTGATTAGGACAGACTCTTGGGTGAGAGGGGATACCTCCAAAGCGGATTTCAAACCGGCTACCTTGGAGACCGGTTATGTGGTTCGTGTCCCTCCGTTCATCGAGGAGGGTGAGCTGATCACCGTTGACACCAGAACCGGTGAGTTTTCGAAAAGGGTCAAAGAGTAGGTTTGTGGCGGAAAACTGGTCACTGGTAAAACGTAAGAAAACCCTTGAACAGAGGGCACATATCCTACAGGGGATTAGACGATTTTTTATCGAGAAAGGTTATCTGGAAGTAGAAACCCCTCACCGAATACCCGCCCCTGCGCCAGAATCTCATATCGATGCCATCCCTTCCAATTCATGGTTTCTTCATACCTCTCCCGAACTCTGCATGAAGCGGATGATGGCAGCCGGATATGAGAAGATCTTTCAAATCTGCCGGTGCTGGAGGGAAAAGGAACGGGGAAGTCTGCACCTGCCTGAATTCAGCGTTCTGGAATGGTATCGAGCGGGTGGTGACTACCATTCAGTAATGGAGGAATGTGAGGAATTGATACGATTCGTGGCGAGAGCCATTGGCCTTAGCGAAAAGATTGTTTTCCGAGGCCATGAGATCGATCTTTGCGAACCGTGGGAGCGGATCTCTGTCAATGAGGCGTTTCGACGCTATTCAAAGATTTCCATGACAGGAGCTCTTCAGCAAAAGCTTTTCGATGAGGCTATGGTTCAGGAGATTGAGCCGAGCCTTGGGGTAGAAAGACCGATTTTTATTTACGATTACCCGGCTCAGCGCGGGGCGCTGGCTCGGCTGAAAAGGGAGGATCCTACCGTTGCAGAACGTTTTGAACTTTATATAGGAGGCTTTGAATTGGCCAATGGGTTTTCGGAATTGATTGATTCCGTGGAACAGAGAGAACGCTTCCGGATCGAAAATAGGAACCGCCAATCCCTTGGCAAACCCATTTATTCCATGCCCGAAAAATTTTTGGCTGAATTGGATAATATGTCACCCTCTTCGGGGATAGCACTTGGTGTGGATCGGTTGGTCATGGTTTTTTTGGATGTTGAAACGATTGATGAGGTAGTGGCTTTTACTCCCGAAGAACTGTAAAAGATCAGTGGGGGTTATTCCGTGTCCTTCTGGAAAAACAAAAGTAAGATCGTCATTACCTGCGCCAAAGGGATCCCGCCTTTTCTAAAGGAGGAGATCATTCCATCGGGGTTTCCGGTCTTATCTGCGGGCATGGCTGAGGTTGAGACAGAAGGAACGATGGAGGATACTCTCCGGCTCAACCTCTTGATTCGAACAGGGCAGCGGGTTCTTTTTCTTCTAGAGTCATTCAGCGCAAAGACACCTGACGAACTCTATAAAAGGACCTCACGAATCAGTTGGGAAGATTATATCCCGGAGGATGGCTATTTCTCTGTGACTTCTTCCGTAAATAACCCAACGATCAAAGATTCAAGATTTGCAAATGTGAAATGCAAGGATGCGATAGTTGATCGGATCAAGGATAAACGTGGACGCAGGCCTGACACCGGCCCTCAAAGAGACAGAGTGGTGATCCATCTCCACTGGAGAGGTAACCTTTGTCAAATTTTTCTCGATACCTCTGGGGAACCGCTTTCCAGGCGTGGATACAGAATGATTCCTCTTAAGGCGCCAATGCAGGAGACTCTTGCAGCGGCTGTTGTCCTTGCATCCGGCTGGAAAGGAGATGGAAATTTTATCAACCCAATGTGTGGTAGTGGAACACTTGCAATCGAGGCTGCATTGATTGGTCTTGGAAGGGCTCCGGGTCTGTTGAGGAGCAATTATGGCTTTATGCATTTGAAAGGGTTTGATGAATCCTCTTGGAGAACACTGCGAAGGAAAGTCAGATCCGAGTCAAAGGATAGGTTAAGCGGAAGGATTATTGCCACGGATGTCAGTCAGCAGGCTGTTGAAGCGGCAAAGAAGAATACGATGACCGCCGGTGTGGACCGGTTCATCGAATTTGGTGTCTGTGATTTTTCTGAAACGCCGGTTCCGGAAGGAGGAGAGGTGGTTATCCTCAATCCTGAATATGGTGAACGAATGGGTGAGATGGAAGAGCTGAAAGGGACGTACAGAAGGATTGGCGATTTTTTCAAAAAGAAGTGCCAAGGATACAGAGGGTACATCTTTACCGGAAATCTTGACCTGGCCAAGAAAGTAGGATTGAGGACAAGCAGAAGAGTTACCTTTTTTAACGGACCGATTGAATGTCGATTATTAGAATACGATCTGTATGAAGGTAGCAGAGAAAGAACATCGCAGATTTAGCATTGCTGAGTCTCCTTTTTTGTCATTCCGGGCTTGACCCGTGCTTGAAACGGGGGAATCCAGTTCTTAAGATACTCGTTCCCTGCTTTCGCAGGGACGACGTCTAGATTTCTGCTGGAGTTCACCCCGTATTCTCGATACGGGGCAGGAATGACGCTAATGGCCGGAAGGACTTATCCTGCCATCTGCTAGCCACGCGAAGGAATGAAACCAAAACCGCCTCCACAAATTTATCCTGTCTATTTTCTCTACGGCCCAGAGGACTACCTCATTGAAGAGGAGGTCCAAAAGCTCCTGAACCAGACTTTGTCTCAGAAAGAAAGGGGTTTTAATCTCCACCTCTTCAATGGAGAAGAGCACAACAGCCAAGAAATCGTCCAAACGGCGCAAACACTCCCGATGTTTTCTCAGCATCGATTTGTCATGGTCCGTGAAGCAGATCGCATGGATGAAGAGAAGATAGAATCGCTGATGGAATATATCAAAAAACCTTCTGACAGCACTTGCTTGGTATTGCAGGGTCAAACGATGGGTCCTTGGAAGAAACACCGGAAAGAGATGGAAAAGACCGGGAAGGTCGTAGAGCACACACGATTAAAAGGCCAGGGGTTAATCTCATGGATGAAAGGCAGAATAGCCGAAAAAGGAAAAACACTTTCACATGAGGCAGCAGAGTATTTAGTTGAAGTCGTGGGAGATCATCTTTACGATCTCGACAACGCCCTGGAGAAAGCGTTCTTAACGGTCGGAGCAAAAGGAAAGATTGAACTGACAGACGTGGAAGAAATTACCACTGAGGTTAAAATCAGCACTGTGTTCGATTTGACAGATGCTATCGGTCATCAGAACCTGGAAAGAGCACTTGGGCTTTTGGAGAAAGCATTGGAGTCGAAAGCCGTCTTTTTCAAAAAAGAAGAGCAAGGGTCGAAGTTTGCCGATCCCATCCCTTTTCTCTTAAGCATGATGGCAAAGCAATACTGGAGTATGCTGGTGATTAAAGAGATGAGTTCTCGCCGGCGGGATGTGGGGGAATTGGCCAAAGAATTAGGAACGTCACCATGGAATATAAAGAAATTGCTGGAGCAGGGAAAGAATTTTTCTGAGACTTCCCTGCGAGAGGGAATCTTGAGATGTCATCAAACCGATTTAGCCGTTAAAAGGAGTGGGGGGCCGAAGGATCTCTTAATGGAAAAGTTGGTGATTGACCTCTGTCGGCCTACCAATCCCCCCGCTCCCCCCTTCAGAAAAGTCGGTTCGAGTTGAGACAAAGGGATTTGATTGGCCGGATCAGGAGCTTGGCGTTTTAAGAGCGTTCACCTCCCGAGTCAGTCGGGAAATCTTTCTGGCAGATGTATTTCCGTGGAAGATGCCCTTGGTGTGGGCTTTCTGAATTAGAGAGATTGCGATCAACAAAGCTTTTCGGGCTCCCTCAACATCCTTCTTCTCAACGGCAGCTCTCACTTTCTTTACAGAAGACCTCACGGTTGACCTGATATTCAGATTTCTAAGTCTCCTCTTTTCGTTCTGTCTCGCACGTTTAATGGCCGATAAATGGATTGCCAAAATTGAACCTCCTTTCCTCGTCCTCACCGGAACGGCAAGGGATCATTGATTTTTTTAACATTTTGGGATAGCTTGTGTCAAGGTCTTCCAGATAACGAATTACCCGAATGATAACGAATTTGACGAATGAAAGGTATTTGTGTCATTCGCTGTCATTCGTTTTTTATTCTCACTATGTCTGAGAACCATAAAATCACAAAGGCAGCAACTCTTATTGGGATCGGAACGCTGCTAAGCCGTATCTCTGGTTTCCTCAGGGATATGGTTGTTGCCTATTTTTTTGGGGCCGCGATGGCAACCGATGCTTTTTTCGTCGCCTTTCGCATTCCCAACCTTTGGAGGCGGTTGGTAGGAGAGGGGTCGATGACCGTATCGTTTATTCCGGTTTATACGGAATACCTCACTCAACGAACGGAAAAGGAATCGCAAGAAGTCACACATATTGCCTTTACAATTGCTGGACTACTGTTACTCGTTTTGACAGCCCTGGGAATTATCTTCTCTCCGATTTTGGTCAAGGTTTTTGCTCTGACATGGTCTCCGACCTCGGAAAAATTTCAACTCGCCGTCATCCTGAACCGAATTATGTTCCCATATCTATTTTTTATTGGTTTATTTGCTCTCTGCATGGGTATCTTGAACTCCCTCAGACATTTCTTTGCACCTGCCTTTGCTACAGTTTTCCTCAATCTCTCGATCATCGTCTCGGTTTTTTTATTCTATTATCACTTTCAAAGACCCGTAATGGCATTGGCAATCGGTGTTCTGGCGGGGGGAATGCTGCAATTTTTCTTCCAGATTCCTTTTTTGATAAGAAAGAAGATTGACTTCCGATTTAACTTCAATTTTCGGCATCCAGCTATCAGGCGAATTGGACTTCTGATGGTTCCGGGGCTGATCGGGACCGCCGTCTACCAGATCAATGTACTCATCGATACGATGTTTGCCACAGCTCTCCCGGAAGGTAGCGTCTCCTATCTTTATTATGCGGATCGACTCATGGAGTTTCCATTGGGAATTTTTGTTATTGCAATCGGGACTGCAGCGCTTCCAAGTTTTTCATCACTGGTTGCTCAAGGGAAGACTGAAGAATTTAAAGAGACCGTCTCCTTTGCCTTTCGCCTGGGTTCCTTTATTTGTATCCCCGCGATGGTGGGTCTTATCTCCTTAAAAACTCCTATCCTTAATCTCCTTCTGCAAAGGGGAGAGTTTGATTATTTTGCAACGAAGATGACAGCAAAAGCACTTCTATGCTACTCCTTCGGTCTATGGGCGATTGGAGGGGTCAGAGTTCTTGCCCCGGCTTTTTATTCCCTCCAGGATACCAAGACTCCACTAAAGATCGGCCTCGTCTGTCTGGGGGCGAATGTTGTACTGATTTGTATCTTTATATATCCTCTGCAACATGCAGGCTTGGCCTTAGCGACCAGCCTCTCCTCCATATTGAACCTCTTCCTTCTTTATCGCAAGTTGGATCATAGATTGGGCGGGTTAGATATAGCAAAAAATATCAGATCGCTCCTGAAAACTTTATTGTGTGGTCTTATTATGGGATGGGTGGCTTATCTGATCTGTTCCGTCGGGGACTGGACTGTGTCCGGAAATACAATCAAAAAAGTTTTTCTTCTGGGGGCCGGGATGGTTGGCGGCCTTGGAGTCTATCTCGCAAGTTCTTATTGGATGAAGAACCAGGAGATGATTTTTTTGCTGAATATTGTTAAGAGGAAGATAAAACGCTAGGAGAGAATACCTAATCGTTCAAGCCGACTAATTATTTTACCTAACTGTCAATCCCATGGAAAAAACGGCAGATGTGGTCATCATTGGTGGAGCCATTATTGGCCTGAGCATCGCTTACCATCTTGCTTTGAAGAAGGCGGGAAGGATTGTTCTATTTGAGAAGGGACAGTTGGGGGAAGGTTCCACCAGTCGCTGTGTAGGGGGAATTCGAACCCAATTTTCTACAGACATTAATATTCGTTTTTCGCTCGAATCCTTAAAGACCTTCGAGCGATTTAAAGATGAATTTGGAGTCGACCCTGAATTTAAAAGGATCGGCTACCTTTTTCTGGCCACGACCGAAGAAGAGGTTGAAATCTTCAATCAGAACGCGAAGCTTCAGAAGAAATTTGACATTCCTGTTGAATTCTTAAACGGCGAAGAAATCGGTGCGCGTTGGCCTTACCTCAGAACCGACGACGTCCTGGGAGGAACATTCTGCTCCTGGGATGGATATGCAGGTCCCAGCGAGGTTCTTTCCGGGTTTGCATATTGCGCAAGAAGCCTGGGCGTGAAAATCTATGAGGGGACGGAGGTCTTGGGAATCTCGTTAGTCAGGGGTAAGATCCACAGTGTCAAGACGAGGCATGAAGAAATTTTAACCGACGTGATTGTTAATGCAGGAGGACCTTATGCTGCGTCCATAGGGAAAATGGCGCGGATTGAGATCCCGATCAAACCCTTAAGGAGGCAGGTCTTTGTTACGGCTCCGTTTCACTTTACCGGCGATGCGATTCCCCTCACCATTGATTTTCAACGGGGGTGGTATTTCCGCCGCGAAGGGGATGGTTTTCTCCTGTCAGGCCCGTTAGACCTCGAACCAAGCTTCAACCTCAGCGTCGATTACGAAGCGATGGCCGATGCTTCCGAGAAGGCAATGTATCGTGTGCCGATCCTCGAAAGAGCCCGTATTGCCCGGGGATGGGCTGGGCTTTATGAGATATCTCCAGATCATCACGCGATTCTCGGAAAAGTTCCTGAAGTAGAAGGATTCATCCTGGCTAACGGTTTCAGCGGGCATGGATTCCAGCATAGCCCTGCCGTTGGAAAAGTGATCGCAGAATTGATCGTAGAAGAAAAAACGACCACCCTCGATCTCTCTTCCCTTTCGATTGATCGGTTCATAAAAGGAGAATTAATATTTGAATCAATGACCGTTTTCAAAGAGTAAGTCCTTTCTAAAAGATCTTCAACAATATTCTCAAATATTTCTCAATTGTTAAATAAAGACAGCTAATGGTAAATCATGTCAATAAGCGTCAAATTCATGAAAAAAAGAATAATTATTTGAGGTGGGATGGACTTAGGTGACGATTTAAATGTTGAGTTTTTAGTTAACTTTTTATATAATATTTATGTTTTTTCATACGAATTTAATCCTATTACAAAGGATGTGATGCCAATGGAAAGATCTTTCTTTGATATTGAAAGTGAGACAAAATCTTTTTCCTCCACTTCAGTTAAGCAGGGGATAGAGTCGATCAGATCTAAATTGGATCTCCTTTCAAATGAACAAAATGGACCTTTTATTACCCCCTTTTTTGTTGAGTTAATCCAGCGCATCAAAAAGACCCTTGGGTCGATCAGAAATTATACGCAGATTTCCCGGGACAAGTTTAGCGATAAGGAATTCGGAGAGTACTTTTATCGAGCGGTCACCGGGGATATTGAAAAGATCGATGTGGTGCTGAATGGCCTTGTGAATTATATTAAGCTTAACAGTCCTATTCAGAAAACCAATACGGTTCATCGCCTGATCGAAGAAGAGCTAAAGAAAATCCAGTCCGAATTGGAAGGGAAGGGTGTCAAACTATTTAAGAAATTTGAGAAGGATCTTCCCGAAACGGTCGTTCCGGATGAACAGCTCAGATACATCTTAGGATCTGTTTTCCAATATGCCTTGGCCAACATCTCCCCCAATTTAAGCATGGGCCTTTCCACGCGGTCTTTCATTCTCGAAAAAGAGGGGGAAGGTCAGGGTTTGATCAAAAAGGATGGCCGCTACATTGAGATTTCATTGGGGTTCATGGGTTATAGAAGTCCGGTCGAGCAAGGAACGGGGAGCGGGACGCTTCAAAAAGAAGAGCCGCTGGATCTCATTCTCCGTTTTGTGAAAGAGGTCGTTCAACGTAATCAGGGGACGATGAAAATTGAAGCGGACGAAAAGAAGTCGAAGACTTTTATCTCTTTGAGATTCCCTGTTGAAAGAAGAAAAGTAGTCTATTATCAGTCAGTGAATTAACAAGGAGCAATTCGATTTTTTTTCAGAATTTTTTCAGACTTTTCCTTGCAATTTTCCAAAAGTTGGGTTAATTTGAATAAAAATGTAACGTTGAGGTTCGATATGGCAAAAGTTTGCGACATCTGCGGGAAAGGGCCGGTTTTTGGTCATAATGTCAGCCATGCCCATAACAAAACGCGAAAAGTTTGGTATCCTAACCTCCACAAAATAAAATCCCTCAGACAGGGAAGAACCATTCGAATGAAGGTCTGTTCTCGGTGCCTTCGCTCAGGGTTAATCACGAAAGCCGCCTAATTCTGTTCCAGAGGATAAGCAGCAAGCCTTCAGCAGCAAATTCCAAACAAGCTTCAATATTCCATTTTCTTTGCTGTGTCATGAAGTCAATCAGTCATTGGTCATTGAATGACTTAATGACTCAGTAACTTAATGACTAAGCACCACAGGTTAGGATTCGACCTGCATCTCCACCCTCATTCTTTCTACCCGATGGACCCCTTTAATCCTCTCAAGAGCCCTGATCACTTTCTTGAGATGATTCAAATCTCGAATCTCTACCTCGAAGGTGCTGATAGCCTTTTTATCCTCTGTCGTATCCACCCTGGCGTTCTTGATATTGGCTTGACTTGAGGAAATCGAATTGCTGATGTCACCCAGGAGCCCTTTCTTGTCTTCGGAATAGATCCGGATTCGTACGGGATAGCTGTATTCCTTCGCCGAATCCCATTCCACTTCAACCTTTCGATGGGGATCCTCGTCCAGCGCATTCTGGCAATCGGAAGTATGAATCGTTACGCCCCTGCCTCGAGTAATGAATCCGGTGACTTTATCTCCCGGCACGGGATTGCAACACCCCGCAAAACGCACCATCACATTATCGATTCCTTTGATGAGAAGAGCGTCCTTGGGCGCACGGGTGATTCTCTGAATGAGGTGTTTAAATCGGCCTTCTTTTAATTCTTCTTTCTGTTGTTCCACTTTTTCCTGTGGGAGCAGTTTACCAATAATCTGATTCGCTGTTACTTTCCCGTAACCGACGGCCGCGATGAGATCCTCAACTCCCTGGAAACTGAATTCGTTGGCTACCTTGGCCAATTCACCTGACTTAATGAGTTTCGCCTGCTGGAGGTCGTATTTCCGAAGTTCCTTCTCCAAGATTTCCTTTCCCAAGGTGCTCGATTTTTCTCTTTCCTCCGCGGTAAACCATTGGCGAATTTTTGCTTTCGCCCGGGAGGTTCTGACGGACTTGAGCCAATCTTTGCTCGGCTTCTGATTGGGGAGTGTCAGGATCTCTACGGTATCTCCACTTCGCAGTTCATATCTCAGAGGAACGATCTTGCCGTTTACCCTTGCCCCCGAGCAATGACTCCCAACGTCAGAGTGGATGCTGTAAGCAAAATCGATAGGAGTCGAGCCGATGGGGAACTGCTTCACTTCTCCTTTGGGGGTAAAGATGTAGACTTCGTTCGGGAAGAGGTCCACCTTGACGCTTTCGATAAATTCCCGGTCATCCTTCAGATCTCGCTGCCACTCTAAGAGTTGTCTTAGCCAGGTGAAACGTTTATCCTCCGCCTCCTCGACCACTTTCCCCTCTTTGTATTTCCAGTGGGCAGCAATGCCTTCCTCCGCGATCCGGTGCATTTCACGGGTTCGAATCTGGATCTCGATCCGCTCCCCGTAAGGTCCGATCACTGTGGTATGAAGGGATTGATACATATTCTCCTTGGGAAGGCCGATGTAATCTTTGAATTTTCCAGGGATGGGTTTCCAAAGGGAGTGGATGATGCCCAGCACGTCATAACACTCTTTAATAGAATCGACGACGACCCGGAAGGCGGTGATGTCATAAACCTGATCGAAGTCGATGTTTTGTTCTTTCATTTTTAGATAGATGCTGTAAATCTGTTTCAAACGGCCGTTCACCTCGCCCTCGATGTGATTTTCATAAAGTTTCTTCATTAAAGTACGCTTCACCTCATCGATGTAGCGGGCTCTCTCCTTCTCCCTCTTGGCGATTTTCTGTCGAATCTCCTCATAGACTTCTGGATGGAGGTATTGAAAGGCTAAATCTTCCAACTCCGATTTGATCCAGTCGATCCCGAGCCGATTGGCCAAGGGAGCGTAGATGTCAAGAGTTTCCTGAGCGATCTCGGCCTGTTTTTCCGGTGTGTGATATTTAAGGGTCCGCATATTATGGAGGCGGTCAGCCAATTTAATCAGGATGACCCGAATGTCCTTCACCATTGCCAGAATCATCTTGCGGAAATTCTCTGCCTGATGTTCTTCTGAAGATCGCAAAGACATCTGGCTGATTTTAGTCAAACCGTCCACCATTTGTCCGATTTCATCCCCGAAATTCTCCCGGATTTCATCGAGAGACGTTAGAGTATCCTCCACGGTATCGTGGAGCAGTCCTACCGCCACACTGGCAACATCGAGTTTCAACTGAGTCAAAATTCCAGCGACTTCCAAGGGATGGTTCAGGTAAGGCTCTCCGGAGAGACGGGTCTGCCCCAAATGAACCTTGGCAGAGAAGACATAGGCCTTTCTTAGAAGGTCTGTGTCCGCATGGGGATTATACAGTGTCAGCCGTTCGAGAATATCATTAAATCTTAACATCTTGATTTCATCTTACTATAACTACTGGAAAATTCAAGGGGGTTTTCTTGGGTCTCTCAATGCAAGACGGCCTTTCCAACGAAGCATTTTGAGAAGAAGGGCGATCGCATCTTCCCTCCCCGATGGAGAGCCGTTATGGCTCGGAATGTGTCTGCATGCTTGACAACGCTTTGAATTTATTCGTTAAAGTTGACAGTGACAAGAATAGTACCTATAATTGGAACTTTAACACTCAAGACAGGTGAAAGATGAAACGGATTTTGTTAATTATCATCATTGCTGCGGTGATCGGTGGGGGTCTCTACTATTTCCTGACACAAAGGAAGGAGGAAGAGGGGACTTTTATCAAGGTTTCTGGAAATATTGAGGCCATTGAGGTAGATGTGGGATTCAAAGTTTCTGGGAGAATTGTCAACCGTTTCTTCGAAGAGGGGGATTGGGTAGATGAAGGAAAGGTTCTGGCCAAATTGGATGATGAGGACGTACGCAACCGACTCGAAGTGGCACGCGCCACGCTGTCTTCGAACGAAGCTCGATTGAGTAAATTGCTCGCAGGGTCAAGGCCGGAAGAGATAAGACAGGCAGAGGCCAACTTAAACCAAGCCAAATCCGATTTGAGTAATAAGGAGGCTCACTTCGAGCGGATGAAACTTCTCTTCGAGAGGGGAGTGGTTCCAAGAGATACGCTCGACAGTGCCGAGGCAGCATACAAAATGGCGGAAGCAGCCTCCCAAGCGGCTTTGGAAAACTATCTTCTTGTGAAAGAGGGACCGCGGAAAGAGGATATTGACGATGCGAGGGCTCAAGTGGAACAGGCCCGCGCCTCTGTGAAACTGAATGAGACACAGCTCAGCTATACCACTCTTTATTCTCCCATAACTGGCGTCGTTTTGGTGAGATCCGGCGAGGTGGGTGAGGTTGTTAATCCCGGAACATCCATTCTCACTATGGCCGATATCGAAAATGTGTGGCTGAAGGCCTACATCCCCGAAACCGATCTCAGTAAAGTGAAGTGGGGACAGGAGGTGATCGTGACCACTGACCTCAAGCCGAAGAAAGAGTACAAAGGGAGAGTCTCCTTTATTTCATCTCAAGCCGAGTTTACACCCAAACAGATCCAAACCGAAAAAGAGAGAGTGACCCTGGTCTACCGGATTAAGGTGGACATTTCCAATAAAGATCACGAACTCAAGCCCGGGATGCCAGCTGATGCAAAGATACTGCTGACATCCCAGCCATCATCAAAACCTTAGAGGTTTAAGTAGTGGGACGAAGGTCCGAAATCCTGAGTTGTATAAACTCAAAACACTAAACTCTAAATCCGAAATAAACCCAAAATACAAAACTCAAAAGGTAATTTTGTCTCTCAATAAGTTGAACCAAATTTTCCCAGCCATACGGTTTTGAGTTTTGTGTTTTTGACATTTGAGTTTGTTTAGAGTTTAGGGTTTGGAGTTTAGGGTTTAAAAGTGCGTACAGCCTGATGCTCTCCATTCAAACTACCAACCTCACCAAGTCCTTTGGATCGCTGATTGCCGTCAAGGACCTTACCCTGCAAGTGAGGACCGGGGAGATCTTTGGTCTGGTAGGGCCGGATGCCTCAGGAAAGACGACCACCATCCGGATGCTGTGTGGCATTCTTCCTCCGGATGGCGGGGCGGCAACGGTTGCCGGCTGCAATATTCTGAAGGAGGTGGAATCCCTAAGAGAGAAGGTGGGTTACCTTCCCCAGAAGTTCGGGCTCTACGGGGATCTTACGGTTCTTGAAAATATCCATTTCTATGCAGATCTGTATCAGGTGACAAAAAAGGAGAGAAGGGAGCGAATTGAAAGGCTTCTTCGGTTTGCCAACTTAGAACCCTTTGGGAAAAGAAAGGCTCAGGATCTCTCGGGTGGAATGAAGCAAAAATTGGGGTTGATTTGTGCATTGATCCATACACCTCAAATTCTTTTTCTCGATGAACCCACCACAGGGGTTGATCCCTTATCGCGCAGGGATTTCTGGATCATCCTTTATGATCTCTTGAAAGAGAGGGTGACGATCCTCTTCTCAACTTCATATCTGGATGAGGCAGAGCGTTGCAGCCGGGTGGGCCTGATCTACGAAGGAGAGCTTTTAGTAGTAGATACTCCTTCTTCGGTGAAAGCGCAAATGCGGGGGAAAATTTTAGAACTTCGAACGGAAAACAATCAAAAGAGCATTCGAATGCTAGAAGGGATCGGGTTGTTTCGAGGTCTGGTTTTATCTGGCGACAAAATTCACGTGCTGGTCGATGATTCTGAACTCGGTGAACAGGTGATTCGTGAGGTTTTGAAGGAAAAGGAAATGAAGATTTTGAGCCTTCTGGCCGTCAGACCCTCTCTGGAAGATGCCTTTGTCTCGATCGTGGAGGAGAAGAGAAAGAAATGAGCGAGTCTTCCTTCGCGGTTGAAGTCGAAAATTTGGTAAAGTCCTTCGGAGACTTCGTGGCTGTGGATCACATTCATTTTCAAGTCAAAAAGGGAGAGATCTTCGGATTTCTCGGGCCGAACGGAGCTGGAAAATCAACTACGATACGAATGCTCTGCGGCCTGTTGATGCCGACTTCCGGCAAAGGGAGGGTTTCCGGATTTGACATCGCCACAGAGCCGGAAAAGATTAAGCAGGTCATCGGGTATATGTCTCAAAAATTTTCCCTCTATGACGACCTGACGGTTCGAGAGAATCTTCACTTCTTCGGCGGGATCTATGGTCTTTCAGGTCCCCTTCAAACGGAGAGAGAAGAGCAGGCTTTGGAGATGGCTGACCTAAAGAACCTTCAAGGCCAGATCACCCGGACGCTGGCCGTGGGTTGGAAACAACGGCTCGCCTTGGGTTGTTCCATCCTCCATCAACCTTCTATTCTTTTTCTGGATGAGCCCACTTCAGGAGTCGATCCCATCTCTCGAAGGAAGTTCTGGAGCTTGATTCAGGAGATGGGGGAGAAGGGAGTGACGACCTTTGTCAGCACCCATTACATGGACGAAGCAGAATATTGTGACCGACTGGCATTGATCTATCGGGGGAGGATCATTGCATTGGGAACCCCGTCCGGATTGAAATTGGAGACGATTTCATACGGTGTCTTGGAAGTGGAATGCGACCCGCTTATCCCCGCGCTCGACCTGTTGAAGCGGGAGGCATGGGTGGCCGAGGCTGCGGTATTTGGAGATTCTCTCCACGTCATCGGAAAGGAAGGGATGGATATGGAGATGGAAGTCACTTCTCTATTCAAAGAACACGGCATTCCGTTGAAGAGGATGGAGCGAATCAGGCCATCTTTGGAGGATGTCTTTGTCTCATTGATTGAAAAAGAGGAGAAGCGGTGAAACCTTCCCGTACCTGGGCCATTGCGAAGAAGGAGTTTTTTCATATCTACCGGGATCCAAGGAGTCTGGCATTGGTTATCATGATGCCTGCTCTCTTGATGCTCCTTTTTGGCTACGCTGTCACCCTCGATGTGAAGAATATCTCCATGGCTGTCTTGGACCGTGACCGGAGCCAGGAAAGTCTCATTTTCATCCAACGGTTCAGCGCCTCCCCCTATTTCCATCTTCGCTTTTACGCTCGAGATGAAAAGGAAATGAGACGGCTCATCGATCAGGGAGAGGTGAAGATGGGATTAGTCCTTCCCTGGGATTTTTCAAAGACGATTAAGGCAGAGGAGATCGTCCCGATTCAGGTATTGATCGATGGCTCCGATGCAAACACGGCCAATCTCATTCTCAGCTATGCCCAGGTGATTGCTCGGCAATACACTCAGGAGAAAACCATTTTGAAGGTCTCCCGCATGGGAATAGAGAACGTGAACTTTCCGATTGAAGCGAGGCCAAGAGTTTGGTTCAATGAGGATTTGGAGTCGAAGAATTATTTCGTACCGGGACTGGTTGCTGTCATTATATCGATCATCGGAGTGCTTCTTACCGGACAGGTTATCGTTCGTGAATGGGAGAACGGAACGATGGAACTCCTCATCTCCACGCCCATCCGGAAAGCGGAGCTCATGATCGGGAAGTTATTCCCATATTTTTTCCTGGGGCTTCTCGACTTAGTTCTCGCCGTACTCATGGGTAAATGGGTTTTTCAAGTTCCGCTAAGAGGAAGTGTTGGCCTTCTTTTGGCTCTTTCTTGCATCTATATCTTCGTGGCGCTGGCTCTCGGCTTGACCATTTCAACCATAGCGAAGACACAGCTTCTGGCTAATCAGATGGCGATGATTACCGGATTTCTTCCAACATTTCTTCTCTCGGGATTCACCTTCTCCATCGCGAATATGCCCACCTGGCTCCAAATCATCACCTACGGGATTGCGCCCCGGTATTATGTGTCAATTCTGAAGGATATCTTCTTAAAAGGCGTGGGGTTCTCCTTTCTATGGGGCGAAACCTTCGCGTTGGCGGGGATGGCCATAGCAGGGTTCTGGGTTGCCACAAGAAGTTTTAAGAAGGAGTTAAAGTAGGGTGTTTAAGAAGATTCGATATCTTTTTGTCAAAGAATTAATCCAGACGCTGAGGGATAAACGGATGCGAGTTACCCTGATTGTTCCGCCCATTCTTCAACTAATCGTCTTCGGCTACGCCGCGAATTTGGACGTAAAACATATTCGCACTGCGATCCGGGATCTGGACCAAAGCGTGAGCTCAAGGGACCTCGTCGGGAGATTTGGAAGTTCAAAATATTTTGATATCGTCACCTTTCCCTACACCCCGAAAGATGTGAAAGAGCTTATTAATCAAGGGAAGGTGACCGTCAGCATCGAGATCCCCACCGATTTTTCGAGGAAGTTAAAAAAGGGAGATACCGCCACCGTCCAGATTGTCGTCGACGGGACGGAATCCAACACGGCATTAATTGCCTTGGGTTATGCAAACCAGATCCTTTCTGAGTTCTCAACGCAAATTCTTGTCAAGAGGTTGAATCGTGCCGGTCTGATCGGCTTTGAGCAGGCAGGTGTGGATTTGCAGCAGCGAACCTGGTTCAATCCGAATCTCGAAAGCCGGCTCTTCTACGTTCCGGGAGTCATCGCTTCCATCGCTTTTCTCATTCCGATCATCCTGACGGCACAGGCGATTGTAAGGGAAAGGGAGATCGGGACCCTCGAGCAGATCATGGTCACACCCATAAAATCCTGGGAGCTGATGCTGGGGAAAACCCTTCCCTTTGCCCTGATCGGTCTCTTTGATGTGATCATGATCGCCCTGATCGGAGTCTTTTGGTTCGAGGTTCCTCTTCGGGGGAATCCCCTCGTCCTTCTATTGGGCGCCGTGCTTTTTCTAATGAGTTCGGTAGCCATTGGGCTTTTTATTTCCACCATCTGCTCCACGCAACAACAGGCTCAGATTTCAACCTTCTCCTTCACCATGCCCGCATTCACGCTGTCGGGTTTTGCATTTCCTATAGAGAATATGCCAGAATGGATTCAATTGTTCACCTATGCCAACCCGCTGCGCTACTTTCTGGTCATCGTTCGGGGGGTTTTCTTAAAGTCGAATGGCCTGGACATCCTTTGGCCTCAGATGCTGGCGCTGGGTATTCTGGGAACGCTCATGACCCTCTTAAGTACGCTGAGATTCCAGAAAAGGCTCAAATAAAAGAGCCAATCTCAAATGTCGAAGTTCAAAGTTGAAATGAAAACCAAAATCGAAATGCCTTAAAAAGTTTTGACATTAAGCCATTTGTCATTGGTTTGATATTTGCATTTTGGCATTTGCCATTCATGAATGAGGCTTTTCTAATACTATTCGAGGTTTTGTTGTTGGTTTAACTCTATGCGCTATGCTCTCTGCACTTTGCGAGTATTTGAGTTATGGCCTATTGGGAAAAAGAGATTCGAAGTTTGATGGGGAAAGCGATCCATCGCTTTGCCTTGATCCAGGAGGGTGATCGGATTCTCGTTGGAGTCTCTGGAGGGAAGGATAGCCTTTCACTCCTTTATCTCCTTCATGAGCGAAGCAAACGAGTTCCCATCCATTACGAACTGATGCCGGTTTATATTGACCTTGGTTTTAATTCTGGAGGGTCAGAAATCTTGAAGAATTTTTTTGAAGCAAGGGAACTCCCTTATCATATCGAATTCACCCAAATCGGAAGAAGGGCGAACAGTCCTGAGAATCGGGAAAACCCATGCTTTCTCTGTTCCTGGGAGAGAAGAAAACGCTTGTTCCATCTTGCCCATCGCTTCAAATGCAACAAGATCGCTCTCGGTCATCACAAAGACGATATCGTTGAAACGCTTCTTCTTAATATCTTTTACAGCGCCGAGATCAGCACCATGGTACCTCTTCAAAGCCTTTTTAAAGGGAAGATTACCTTGATTCGTCCCCTTGCCTTGTTGGAAGAGAAAAAGATCGAGAGATTTGCTCGGGAGATGGCATTACCCTTCGGTTCAAGCGGTTGCCCGAGTTCTGGAAAGACGAAAAGAAAAGTGATCAAGGATTTAATTGAGGTTTTAAGTAAGAGGGATCATCGGGTCAAGGGGAATATCTTCCGTTCCCTCTCAAACATCAAGTTGGATTATACGCTCTTGAAGAAGCAGGACCCAATCATTCCCTCATGATATTGATCGGGATTTGAACTTGTCCATACTTCGGTGTTAGAATTCCCCCAGTTGTGACTAATTTTTCCCCCGGCTATCAAGCCCGGGATGGCATGAAAGGATCGACGGGAACATATCTTGAAGGAGGAACATTAGATGTTTGCAGGAAAGACCTTTTTAGAAATCGTTCAGATTGGTGGTTTCACGATGTATATCTTGCTCTTCTGCTCTTTCTTATCGATCGCGATCCTGTTAGAAAGAATCCTGTATTACCGGAAGCGATCGAAGACGAATCGAGCTGAATTTATGGCAAGGATAGCGAGAGCTGTCAGCGGCGGCGGCATCGAAAAGGCAATGGAGCTTTGCAGGGATACGCCCGCGCCATTTTCGAATGTGGTCTATTCCGGGCTTGAGCTCTCCGGTCACCACGAGAATGAAATATCCAATGCCATGGAGCGTGAGATCACTCTCGAGGTCACAAAACTGGAGCGCTATACAGGCATTGTGGGAACCATTGGAAACGTAGCCGTTTATATAGGACTTTTCGGGACGGTGCTGGGGATCATCCGTGCATTTCATGACATTTCAGCAGCCGGAGCCGGTGGAATGAGCATTGTGATCGGAGGGGTCGCCGAGGCACTGGTTTGTACCGCCACAGGCCTTTTTGTGGCGATCCCTGCGGTGATCGCATTCAACTATTTCGCCAGGAAGGTGGAACTCTTTACCAATGATATGGAGTTATGTGCTTCCGAGTTAAGCGACCTGATGGGTGGGGAATGAGATGAAGAAAAGAGCGAGAAAATCCAGATTAATGGTAGAAATCAATATTACCCCCTTTACAGACGTCGTTCTGGTTCTGTTGATCATTTTCATGATCGCCACTCCCTTCATTTACCAATCCAGCATGAAGGTGCAGCTTCCCCAGGCGTCGAAATCTGAAGAAACATCGCGGGATGTCATCATCAATATTAATGCTCAAGGGCAGGTTTTTCTGGAAGACACAAAAATTGATCTGGAAGCATTGAAATACAAGCTGACCGCAATGGTGAGGAGTAAGCCTGACACCTCGGTGATTATTAACGGGGATAAGAATGTCAGATACGATTCCGTGGTACAGGTGATGGATGTCCTAACGCGATCGGGCGTGAAGAACCCTGGGCTGGGAATTGAGTTGAAAAAATGAGAAGATTGCGCCGTTCCCTGAAGGGCCAAGCTTTATATAATGACGGACTGCTGAAAGCAGGCGCCTTCTCCTTGTTGATCCACGTTGCCTTAGCCATCCTGTTGACCTTTAGTGGGAGACCTTCCATGACGGAAATGCCGTCTATTTATCGCGTCACCATCCGTCCTTTCGCACCCCGGGGAGACGGAGGTCCGCTGGGCAGCCCCGTTCCAGGATCCCGAGGTTCTCCAGCACCGGCTCCCGAAGTGGCTGAAAAACCGAAATCACCTGAAAGACCGAAATCGGTTGAAAAACCGAGCAAGGTAGAATCAACCAAGGAAAGGGTGGTTCACACGACGAAGAAACAAAAATTAGAAGAGCATGCGGCGGATCGAACAACGGAGGGATTAAAAAGAAATCTTAAGAAAGAGGATGTGGACAAGCAAAAGTCCAATAAGCGTCTTCAAGAAGCCCTGGAAGAAATTAACAAGAAGGCTGCCCTTGACCGAATTCAAAAGAAAGTGGCCCTTCGTCCGAAATCGGAGAGGGGAACGACTGAGGAATTTGGAGCGATCTCTTCATCGGGAACGGGAACTGGTTCGGGAAGTGGAACGGGAACTGGAACCGGAACAGGATCAGGTTCTGCCGGCTCGCCAACAGGAGGATCGCCGTGGGGTTCACTTTCCGGAGGCTCCTCTGCGTTTGAGTCGAAGTTGAACGATTATTACAACATGGTGTGGGCAAAAATCAAAAAGGAATGGACTCTCCCCGGGGAAGTTCCCAAGGGAGGGAAAAATTTGGAAACAATCATTGTTATCGAGTGGGATCGGAACGGAAAAATTCAGAAGTCCTATTTTGAAAAGAAGTCCGGGAATTCCCAGTATGACCAGAGTGCCATGCGGGCGATCAAGAAAGCAGAGCCATTGCCGGCCATCCCAAGGGAATTCAGCGATGAGAGTTTGGAATTGGGTTTCCGTTTCTATCCGGAGTGAGCGGCATCTCTTCAGTCCCGATTCGATAGACAGCGGCAATGACTATGTTGGGCGTGGCTTCCCGCGAAAGCGGGAATCCAGAAAACTGGATTCTGGATCAAGTCCGGATGAGACCAAATAAGAATTACGATGTCATGTCCAATCACTCAACTCCATGAACGGCATGCAACAACCTCCTCCAGAAATTGTTTTAAGAACAAAAGGCTTAAGTAAGAAGTTTGGGAAACGGTGGGCAGTAAAGGATTTGAATATCGAAGTCCACCGCGGGGATGTGTTTTCTTTCCTCGGCCCGAACGGAGCGGGGAAAAGCACGGCCATACGAATGATCCTGACGCTTCTCAGGCCGACGGCCGGCTCGATTGAGATTTTCGGGAAGGATCTTCAGAAAAACCGAAGTGCTGTTCTTTCACGAGTTTGCGGAATCGTGGAAAAACCTGATTTCTATCTTTACCTTTCAGCTTACGAAAATCTGAAGATACTCGGTTCGATGACCCGGAGAGTCCGAAGAGATGAGATAACGGAAGCGCTTGATGTGGTCGGCCTCCAATCTCGTGCTTTTGAGAAGGTGAGAACTTTTTCTCATGGGATGAAACAGAGACTTGGGATCGCTCAGGCCCTCCTGACGGAACCCGAGCTGGTGATTCTTGACGAACCGACGACAGGCCTTGATCCACAGGGAATGAAAGAAGTGAGGGAATTGATCAAGAGACTCGCGAGGGAGAGGGAGATGACCATTTTCCTCTCTTCGCATCTCCTCTCGGAAGTTGAGCTCGTTTCGACCAGGATGGCTGTGATCAACCAGGGTGCGCTCATCACGCAGGGAAACGTCTCGGAGCTACTGGATAGGGAAGCAATGGAATATTCTATCGAAGTCTCACCCCTCGAGCCTGCAGTCGCACTCGTCAGAAAACTCCCATGGATTGAATTTCTCTCCTCGGAGAACGGCTGCATTGAAGTACGAATCCAGCCCGGTCGTGCCCCGGAATTAAACAGGGTTCTGATCGAGAGCGATATAGAGGTTTCCTCCTTCTATCCTCATCGAACCCTCGAGGATTTTTTCCTGAAGGTTACGAAAGGGACATCGGAGATATGAAACTCTTCTGGTTCGAGATTTACAAGACCTTCAGCCGATGGCGCACGTACATCAGTTTCGGGTTTATCGCTCTCATTGTCATTCTGACTGAGGTCGTGATGAAACTGAGCGCGAATGAGATCCTTTACCGAATGTTGCGGTCTTTCGAGAAAGATTTTCTGATTTTCGGAAATGTCCTGAATGGTTGGTTTGTGACCGCCTTCATTATGAACAGCCTTCACTTTCATATTCCATTTCTGATCACCCTGGTGGCAGGAGACATCGTATCGAGCGAGGCCACTTCCGGCACCGTGAGATTTCTGTTGATGCGCCCCCCTTCGCGGAGCCGGATCATTACGGCCAAATACCTCACGACACTTTTTTACACCACAGGGCTGGTCATCTTTCTTGGCCTCATTTGTATCTCCCTCGGCCTGATTCTGTTCGGCAGCGGCGACCTGATTATGAATTATCAGGTGCCGACGATTCGTATCGCTTTTGTCCCGGAGGCGGATGTCCCCATTCGAATGCTCCTTGCCTTTGCAGCCGCTGTCTGGTCCATGACGGTCGTGGCTTCCCTTGCTTTTCTTTTTTCCACTCTGGCCGAGAACTCCATCGGCCCGATTATCGGCACGATGGCCATTGTCATTGTTTTTTATGTGGTCGGGAACTTCCCGTTCGATTTTTTCCGGATGCTCAGTCCCTATCTCTTTACCACTTATATGGTCTTTTGGCAGCGATTTCTTGATCACCCCATTCCGTGGCTGGAAATCGGTAACTCCGCCGCGGTGCTTGGGATTCACAGCGTCTGCCTATTTTCCATTGCCTTCGCCGTCTTCAATCGAAAGGATATAAAGAGTTGAGAAAGATTTTATTGTTCGCAGGGATCCTTTTTCTTCTTTCGACACAGCTCATTCAAGCGCAGGAGGATGCCTTTCGTTATCTCGATTTAATCGAGAAGAAATATTGCGGGTTGAAGGATTACACCACGGATGTGAATGTGCATTTTGATATTGAAGCCCTCAAAGCACCCGATATGCAGGCAAGACTCTACTTCAAGTCCCCGGATAAACTGAAAGTCGATTCCAAAAGAATCTTTTTCTTTCCCAAGGAAGGCGGGTTTTTCAATCCCTTTCAATTCCAGAAAAAGAATTTTGAGGCAAGAGTGATCGATCATTTGATCTACGACAGTCATCAATCGGTAAGGCTGAAGCTCACCCCCATCAACACCGACACCTTTAACAGAGGCTCCGTGTTGAGGATTGACGTTGAACGAAACCTGATCAGAATGATTAAGATTCTGCCGTCTGAAGGGAGAGAGATCATCGCAGTCATTGACTATGGATACTTCGGCGGGTTCGAGCTTCCAGTTCATATTGGCTTACAGCTTGACATCCCTCCTTCTGAAGCAGGTGGGGCGAAAGAATTCCAGTTCGGAAAGGGGGGCAAGCGGATCAGCGGCAAGGTCGAGATCACCTATTCGAACTACAACGTCAATTCAGGACTCAGCGACGAAATTTTCACGGAAAAAGAGTTTCCCGGGTCGAAAGCACGCCCCCGCTAAGCTCCGAAATCTATCATTGCACGCCTGCCTCCCCTCCTTGTTTTTCCTTGACAAATCGGATCTATTCAAATTAAATATGAGCGTTTTCAGTTCTTATCGATTCGCAAAACGGGTTTCAAAGGAGGGCTAATGATGAAAAAGATGCTCGTTGTTCTATTGGCGATTTTGGGGTTCGTTCTTTTAATCAGTGCGAGCGAGAGAGGGGCAGTGGGCCAGGGGAAAAAGGAGCCTATCAAGATTGGGTTGCTCATTGAAAAAACAGGAGGGTTGGCGGCTTATGGCTATTCCCATGAAAGGGTGATGGCAGCAGCTGTGAAAAAAGCAAACCAGGAAGGTGGAATCACGGGCCGTCCTGTTGAATTGTATATTGAGGATAGCGAATCGAAACCTTCGGTTGGCACGCTGAAGTTTAGAAAGTTGGTTGAAACCAATGGTGTTGATTTTGTATTTAATTCGAACAGCTCTGGCATTGCGATTGCCTGCAACCCAATCGCCAAGGAGCTGAAGACGCCTTACTTTCCCTGTTCTTCTGCTTCTGAGATTTCGGGAGAAAAGGGAAATCGATATGTGTTCCAGAGTTGTACGAACGTGACCCAGGAATGTAAAGGAGGGGCGGATTTTGCCCTTAAATACCTTGGGAAAAAATGGGTGACGGTTGTGGTCAATTACGCCTGGGGGTGGTCGAATGAGATCGAATTTACGAAATACATCACGGAAAAAGGGGGAAAAGTACTTAAATCCATCAGGGTTCCGTTGGGAACAGGGGATTGGCTCCCTTATTTGAAGGGGAATATCCCCGCGGAAGCAGAAGCAGTTTATTTTGCAAACTTTGGCTCGGATTTTCTTTCTTTCAGCAGGGATTTACATGCTGTGCGTCCAGACATCAAGAGGCTTGGTGCCGTCTACGCCATTTCGGCACAGGATCCGAAGAAACTTGGTATTGAAGGGGAAGGCCTTTATTGTATCACTTCCTATCCTACCCGTCTGGAGGGGTTGAACACGAAGTACAATAAGGATTTCCGTAATCTGATCGGGGTAGATCCAGATGGGAAAGAGATCGGCACCGGCAAGTATTTTGTCTTGGCTTATGACTGGGCAGTCTGGGGGCCCTTCTTCTCGTTGAAGGCAGCGATTGAGAAGAGTGGATGGAAGGGAAAGGCAGATACACCAAAGGTCATTAAGACATTAGAAGGGATGGCCTTCAAAGAAAGTTTGGAGTTTCCCCAGGGGAATATGTCTATCCGTGCCCAAGACCACCTTGCGATCACAGGACTCTACATTGAGCAGATTCAAAAAGGAGAGTTGAGGGTCGTCGCAACCATTCCTGCAAAAGAAGCAATGTATCCACCGACTGTGGATTATGCAAAAGAACCTTTCTAAATTTTAGAGAGAAACTCTTCGACGGCTCACACCCATAGGCGGGTTAGACCAGAACAGACCCGAGGTTATAGGTGTCACTCTTTGCCTGAGATTTTAACCACCATCCTCTTCCTCCTTGTAAATGGTTTGATCTGGGGCCTCATCGTCGCCTTGATCGCCATTGGCCTCTCTCTGATCTTCGGTGTCATGGGGATCGTCAACATGGCCCACGGTGATATTTACATGGCAGGGGCCGTGCTCTCTTTTTATGTGACAGGGATTCTTGGCAACTTCTGGCTGAGTTTGATATTGGTTCCGGCCGTCGTCCTTCTGGTTTCGGCACCCATGGAGCGTTTTGTATTGAGGCCTTATGAAGGCCACCATTCCTCCACCATGATCGCTACGGTGGGCATCTCCTTCATCCTCCAACAAATCGTCTTGGGGACCTACGGAGGGATTCCAAAAAAAATAACCAATCCTTGGCCGATGAGCTTCAATTTCCTTGGCGTGGACTACCCGGGTTATCGCTTTTTGGTCGCCTGTATTTCTGTCCTTATTCTCGCCGGACTCTGGCTTTTCTTGTACAAAACCTCTTATGGGATTTTGGTGAGGGCATCCATGCAGGATAGAGAAATAGCAAATGCCATGGGTATCGACGTCGACAAGGTGCTGATCACCACTTTCGTTATCGGCAGCGTCCTCGCTGCGCTGGGGGGAGTTCTGGCGGCGCCGATCAACCAGGTTTTTTATCTAATGGGCAACGACGTGATTCTCCTCTCTTTCATCGTTGTGATTATCGGTGGGCTGGGGAGCCTCAAGGGGACCCTGATCGCTGCCTTATCGCTCTGTTCCTTAGAGGGAGTTCTGGCTTCCGTGCTGTCACCCGTCCAGGCGAGGGCAGCTATTTTTATTGTTATGATCATCGTCCTGATACGTCGCCCCAGAGGTTTATTCGCGGAATGAGGTGATCGCTTGGAACCGGAGATGAATAGACGATCTGATAAGCCGATGGAGAGAAGAGAAACTCCTACCTATCTAGTCCTCATCTTTCTGCTCCTGTTGCTGGTAATGGGCATGGTTTTGCCAAAGGGTGCGAGATCGTTGGTAACGCATATGATGATCTTCTGCATCCTGGCCATGGGATACGATGTCTGCTTTGGTTTGACGAATCAATGCAGCTTGGGCCACGCTGTCTTTTTTGGTGGAGGAGCGTATGGAGTTGTGCTTTCCATATTGCACCTGAAAGTGGGCATTCTGCTCTCCATTTCTTTCAGCCTTGGGGCAGGTTTCGTCTTGGCGGTGATCATGGGTTGGATCTGCGTCCGTCTCTCAGAGGCTTACTTTGTCATCATCACCGCAATTTTCTTCGCTGTTTTTCACTTATTCGCAATGGACCTGACGTGGCTTACAGGGGGAGACGACGGTCTTTCCCTTAAACTTCCATCCATTCCTCTTGGATCTGTAACCCTTTCCCTCTATCATCCCATGGTCAATTACTATTTTGTCCTTGTTTTCCTCGGCGTCAGTTACCTGATTCTGAGTCGGATGGCCAGGTCCCCGATGGGGAAAATCTTCGTGTCGATCCGGGAAAATGAGAAAAGGTTGCAGTTCCTTGGATACGATGTTTTTCGTTATAAATTGATCGCATTCATTGTCTCAGGAATGTTTTCGGCCCTGAGCGGCGGTCTCTACGCTCTGACCCTCCGTTATGGATCGGCTGATTTCTTCAGTTTTCATTGGTCGATCATGCCCATCGTATGGTGTCTCATCGGAGGCCTTGGGACCCTCGCAGGTCCATGGATAGGGGTGGTCATCATGTCCCTGTTCCAATATTACGTGAGCGCTTGGTGGACCTACTATCTCATCCTTTTTGGCATCATCATCTTATTGATTTTAAGGATATCCCGTAAGGGGATTCTCGGATATCTGATGAGCAGGAGGTCTACCTAAAAGGGCATGGCCGCCGGGAACAAACTTTTAGAAACGGTTTCAGTGACGATGCGTTTTGGGGGTTTGACAGCCCTTGACGGTGTCACCTACTCCATCCAAGAAGGGGAGGTCAGGGGGATCATCGGGCCCAATGGTGCAGGGAAGACCACTCTTTTTAATGTCATCACCGGCGAGCTGAAGCCTACTTCGGGAAAGATATTTCTGAGAGGCAGAGATATCACCTCTCTCCCTCCTCATGCTATTTGCCAAGAAGGGTTGAGTCGAACGTTTCAATTAACCTTTATTTTTCCAGAGATGACTGTATACGAAAGTATCTGGGTGGGAGTGAACTCAAGGGCAAGGCGACCGTGGAACCCTTTGATCCTTGCTCATCGGGACGCCGTCCTTTCGCAAAGGACACAGGAGATCTGTCGTCTTGTGGGGTTGGAAGAGAAGATGAATGAGTTGGCCTCCAATCTTTCTTATGGGGATCAAAAGATTTTAGAAATAGCCATGGCCCTGAGCACCCAACCCTCTCTTCTCCTTTTGGACGAGCCCACACAAGGGGTAAGCCCTCAAGAGACAGATAACATCACAGAAGTTGTTGAGAAATTATCGAGTAGGATGACCATCATTTTGATCGAACACAGCATGGACGTCGTGTTACGCCTTTGCAGCAATATCACTGTTTTGAATGAAGGTCGCGTGGTGGCCGAAGGCTCTCCGAAAGAGATCAGCAAAAATGAAGAGGTTCAGAGAGTCTACCTTGGAGAGACGCTGTGAGTTTGTTGAGAGTGGAGGACATTCACACCTACTATGGAAGAAGTTATATCTTACAGGGAACCTCCTTAAAGGTAGAAGAGGGGGAAGTCGTAGCGTTGTTGGGGAGAAATGGGGCAGGCAAGACGACAACGCTGAAAACAATCATCGGTCTCGTCAAGCCAAGGGCTGGGAAGGTACTTTTTAAGGACGGAGAGATCACAAGGCTTCCAACCTTTAAGGTTGCTAGGAGGGGAATTGGTTATGTGCCCCAAGGAAGACAGTTATTTCCTAAAATGACGGTATTGGAGAACCTCAAAACAGGCATGCGTGATCAATCGGACAGGGGACAGCTGGAGACGGTTTTCAGCCTGTTTCCAGTGCTTCAAGAAAGGTTAAACCAGCTGGCAGGGACCTTGAGCGGAGGAGAACAACAGGCCCTTGCTATTTCGAGGGCATTGATCAAGAAACCTGACATTATCTTATTGGATGAACCCACAACAGGATTGATGCCGATTTTCATATCCAAACTAAGAGAGGTTATCAAGAAACTCAGTGAAAACGGTATCGCGATCTTATTGGTTGAAGAGAAGATACCGTTTGCCCTATCCATAGCTGATCGAGTTTATTTTATGGTGAAAGGAAAGATCGAATACCATGCCGGCAGGGAGGAACTTGAGGGAAAGAAAGAAATGTTCATCCGGTACCTCGGCGTAGAGGTTTAGGAAGATCCGATAGCTGGTCGACCTCTGGCAAAAAGAGGACGATTATGATATGACCTTGGAGGAAAATCTCATGCGAAAAGTATTTGAACGAGTCATAGCAGGGAAAAGCGGCCTTGCGGTAGAAATCGAGAAAGGTCAATGCCTTCGTGTGATTGATCTGGAAGGCAAACAGGATCAATCTGAAGGGAGGTGAAGAGTCGATCGGTCAATCTTAAACAAGCTATTCGGTCATCTTTGAAAGGAGGGCATTTATGCGGAAGTTATGTCTCGGATTCATCATTGCAAGTCTGGTAATCACTTTAGGTTCTGGAATCGGCTCAGCCCAACAGAAATTCAGGATTGGGTGTGCGGATCCCCTGACAGGAACATTCGGCAGAGACGGAAATCTGGTAAAGGATGCTTATACCTTCTGGGCCGACCTTATTAATTCAACGGGAGGCATCACGGTTAAGGGGAAAAAATTCCCGGTCGAGCTCATCTTCATTGATGATAAGTCGACTGCTGCCGAGAATGCAAAATTCACAGAAAAATTGATCACCGAGGATAAGGTTGATTTAATTCTCGGGGGGTTTGGAAGCGATTCGGTCTTTGCGGGGAGTGCTGTGGCGGAGAAGTACAAATATCCTTTAATCAGCGGTGCAGCCAGTTCGAACAAACTCTTCGAGCGCGGGTTTAAGTATTATTTTTCCACCATCGGTAAGGCGACGGAAGAAGTCCGTGGGTGTGTCGACATTGTTCAGATTCTCTCCCCTAAGCCCAAAACCGGAGCCATCATCGGGTCGGATATCCTTTTCACCTCATTGGCTTGCGAAGGATATAAGAAATATGCTGCTCAGAACGGAATAGAGATCATCCTCTTTGAACTCTTTCCCATTACCCTTCAGGATTATAATTCCATGCTTCTTAAGGTGAAGCAGAAGAACCCCGATATCTTGTTTGTCGGATCTCACTTAATGGTGGCGATGAAGACGATCAAGGCAATGAAGGAAATCGATTTCACGCCCAAGATGGTGACTTTCAGCTATGGTCCGACGGTCCCCGATTTTATCAAAAATTTAGGGAAGGACTCGGAGTATGTTCTCGCGGCATCTGAATGGGCTCCGAACTTGCCTTACAAGGATTCCCTGTTTGGCACAGCCAGACAGTTTAATGACAATTACTTCAAAAAGTATGGACGTTATCCGGACTATGTGGAGGCGGCCTCAGCAGCGGGTGCCTATGCCATGCAGATCGCTATTGAAAAATTGGGGATCACACCCCCGGTCAAGGAAGAGGACCGGGTAAGGTTGATGGAAGAACTTCATAAACAAAATCTGATGACTTTTTACGGCGTCGTCAAATTCGGGTCGGATGGCGCCAATGAAGCCCATCCACCCGTGGTCGTTCAGGTTCAAAATGGGAAGCTGGTCAATGTCTTTCCCAAAGATGCAGCAGAGGTAGCTCCATGGTATCCCATGAAGCCATGGAAGGAAAGATAAAGGACCGTGAGGAACGAAGTAGGGGCGGGGTTCTGTTGACCTGCCCCTACCATCATTTTTTGGGCATCAATATTACATACGAAGGCTTTATAAGAGATGCTTCTTTTTCTGCAATCTTTGCTTAACGGGATTCTTCTCGGAGGGATTTACGCCTCCTATTCAGCAGGATTTTCATTGATCTTCGGGGTGATGGGGGTGATCAACATCTTCCATGGGGAAATGGTGATGTTGGGAGCCTTCCTCACCTATTGGGTTTTTACTCTCTTTCATATCGATCCATTCTTAACAATCCCTCTCTCTATTGTCTCGCTTTTTATCTTCGGCTATCTGGTCCAGAGATTCGTCATCAACCGGGTGGTTGAAGCGCCTCCCATGATTTCTTATATCCTTACGTTTGGTATTCATTTAATTATTGCCTACACGGCCTTATGGGTCTGGACTGCCGATTTCAGAACGGTGACGACAAGCTACTCAGGATTTAATGCGAATATCGGTGGAATTATCGTTCCTTATGCTAGATTAGCGACCTTCGGATTAGCCCTCTTTGTCGTGATCGGCCTCTACATTCTCTTGTATAAGAGCGAAGTAGGGAGGGCCATCCAGGCCACGGCCCAGGATAAGGAAGTGGCACGCTTGATGGGAGTCAATATTAGTCGGATTTATGCGATCACATTTGGCGTCGGAGCAGCGATTACGGGTATTGCCGGCTCACTGATTTCCACTTATTTTATCGTTTTTCCACAGATGGGACTTCCTTATACAATCATCGCATTCTGTGTGGTTGTTTTGGGAGGGATGGGATACATTCCGGGTGCCCTCTGGGGAGGGCTGATCTTGGGAGTGGTTCAATCTCTCACAGCAACCTATCTTAATGCAGGACTGTCAGGGGCCTTCACATTCATCTTGCTCTTCGTTATGTTAATCGTACGGCCTGCAGGCATCGTGGGAAAGGGAATCGTGGAGTAAGGGTATGTTAAGGAAATTGTCACTAACGATTGTTATCGTCATGGCGATTGGGCTTCTACTGGTTCCTTTTGCAGGATTTTCAGGATACCTCATCCGGCTTCTCGCGATGATCTTTTTTTGGATAGGAAAGGCAGGCTGTTGGAATATCATTTCTGGATACACGGGTTACATCGATTTTGGAGCAGTGGGATACTATGGAATCGGCTCCTATGTCACGGCCATACTCATGTCGAAAGGACATGTTCCATTCCTGGTCTCGATTTTGATCAGCGGAGTCGTTTCAGCTTTGATTGCCTTGCCCATCGGCTTGCCTACGCTTCGATTAAGAGGAGCCTATTTTGGAATTGCAACGCTCGCCTTTGCCGAGGCAATGAAGCAGATCTTTCTCGAATTCGACAAAACCGTTGGAGTTAATTTTTTTGAAGGTCCCCACGGGATCACCTTACCGATCGGGCCTAAAAACGAATTCTTCTATTATATTGGTTTGGTAGTCATGGTCGCTGTGGTTGGAATCACCTACTGGATTAAGCGATCCAAATTCGGCTATGCCCTTCGAGCCATTCATGAAGCAGAGCACGCCGCTGAACTTTCGGGTGTGGATACGTTAAGGGCAAAAATCAAAGCCTATATGATCAGTGCGTTCTTTTTGGGTCTGATCGGAGGAGTAGAGGCTTACTGGCTCACTTATATCACTCCGCATATGGTCTTTGACGTCGTCATCACGATCCAGATGGTGGTGATGTCCCTGTTGGGAGGAATTGGGACTGTGTTTGGTCCGGTCGTCGGAGCCTCCTTCCTGACTATTATTTATGAACTTCTACATAGGGACTTTCCATACACTTATACAATCATCGTCGGGTTTATCGTCGTCATGGTGGTTCTTCTTATGCCGAAGGGGATTTTGGGAACGTTGCAGACAAAACGGGTAGCTCAGAAGGGTCGACTGACGCAATGAACACTCCATAGACTCGTATGGCAATACTTGAAGGAAGAAATTTAACGAAATATTTTGGGGCGCTCGCGGCTGTCAATTCCGTAGACTTCTCGGTGGAGAATGGGGAGATCTTAGGGATGATTGGTCCAAATGGAGCCGGAAAATCGACCCTCTTCAATGTGATTATGGGAGTCTATAAACCTGATAAAGGCGAGGTGGTTCTCAAAGGAGAAACCATTTCTGGGTTAAAACCCCACAAGATTTGCAGGATGGGAATCGCTAAGACCTCGCAGATCGTCCAGCCTTTTACTCAGATGACTGTTCTGGAGAATGTCTTAGTGGGCGGGCTTCACGGAAAGAACCTTTCCTTCAGCAATGCGACTCGGGAGGCCGAAGAGATTTTGGAGTTCGTTGGCCTTGGAGGTTTGAAGGGGATGGCTTCCGGTTCCATCACGGTACCGGATCGAAGACGTCTGGAATTAGCGAGAGCAATCGCAACCGGCGCAGAGATCATTCTCCTGGATGAAAATATGGCAGGGTTGAACCCGACAGAGATCGAAGAGGTTTTGAAACTCTTAAGAGAGATTCGAAAACAAGGCAAGACCCTGATTGTGGTGGAACATATTATGCGGGCCGTCATGGGAATTTCGGACCGGATCATTGTTCTTAATTATGGAGAAAAGATCGCTGACGGAACTCCTGCCGAGGTGGCGAATAATGAAAAGGTGATCGAAGCCTATTTAGGTCAAAAGGTATGCTTTGTATAGATAAAATCAAAGTCTTTTATGGAGATGTTCAGGTTCTATGGGATGTCTCTTTAAAAGTCGATGAGGGGGAGATTGCAACCGTCGTAGGACCCAATGGTTCCGGCAAGTCAACCCTTCTACATACGATTGTCAACTTAATTCATCCCAAAAAGACCGATCAAACGGATTCGGGTATTTTTTATCGAGGCAACAGGATAGATGGTTTTTCTCCTGAGGAATCGGTAAAATTGGGAATTGCCGTTGTTCCAGAAGGAGCACGGGTTTTCCCCGAAATGAGCGTTCTCGATAACTTGAAGATGGGGTCTTACATTAAGAAGGCAAGGCAGGTTCGGGAAGAAACCTTAGAAGAGGTTTACACACTTTTCCCAAGGCTAAAAGAGAGAGAATCTCAGAAGGCGAAGACATTGAGTGGAGGAGAGCGGCAGATGCTTGCCCTTGGAAGAGCTCTTATGTCTAAACCGGACCTTCTTCTTTTGGATGAACCCTCCCTGGGACTTCAACCCATGTTGGTCACTCGGACCTTCGAAGCCATTAGGGAGATTAACAGGAAAGGGGTTACCATCCTTTTAGTGGAGCAGAACGTTCATTACTCCCTTGAGATCAGTCATCGTGCCTATGTCCTTGAAAGCGGGAGGATCGTGTTGGAGGGAAAAGGGAGTGAACTTCTTAATAACCAGCATGTGAAAAAGGCGTATCTTGCTATGTGAATTACCTACAAATAAACTGAGAAAGGATCGGAGATGGAGGCAAAAAAACTGAGAAACTATGTGAATGGACAATGGGTGGAATCGAAGACGAATCAATGGCTGGAAGTGAGGAACCCAGCCAAAGACGAAGTGATCGCTCTTTGCCCCGAAACAACCAAAGAAGAAATCGACCGTACCGTGAGGGCAGCCCAGGAAGCGTTCTGGAATTGGAGAACAACACCTCCTCCAAGACGTGCAAAGCTTCTGTTCGATTTTCATGAAAAACTTCAAAAGCATCAAACTGAGATTGCTGAATTGATTGTTAATGAAAACGGCAAGACGTTGCCGGATGCCATAGGTGAAATGACAAGAGCTATGGAATATGTAGAACATGCCTGTGCCGGACCGGAACTGATGAAGGGCAGCCACGCAGAAGATGTCGGAACGGGTGTGGATACGATGTACATCCGGGAGCCTCTCGGCCCCTTTGTCATCCTTCCCCCATTCAATTTCCCTGCGATGATTGCTCTTTATTTTGTATGGGCCACTGCTGCAGGAAATACAGCCATCATCAAATCGAGTCGCCTCTGTCCGATGACCATTACCCGGATCATCGAGATCGTAGAGGAATGTGCTTTCCCCAAAGGGGTGATCAATCTTCTGCACGGTTCCGGAAGCGGTGTCGGGGATACCCTCATCACGCATCCCGGAACAGTGGGTGTTACCTTTGTGGGTTCTTCTAAAGTAGGAGAGCACGTCTATAAGACAGCGATCAACCATGATAAGAGGGCTCAGTGTCAGGGAGGCGCGAAGAATCATGTCCTGATTGCCGAGGATGCGGTGATCAATGAAGTGATGCAAAATGTGGTCGATTCCTGCTTCGGTCATGTAGGAGAAAGGTGCTTTGCTGTATCGAATGTACTCGCTGTTGAGAAGATTTATGACAAGGTCAAGGAGAAATTTATTGAGCTTTCCAAGAAACTGGTTTTGGGTTATGGGATGGATAAAGGCGTAACACTGGGGCCAGTTGTTTCGAGGGATGCGTTGGATAAGATTTTGAAGGAAGTAGATCGAGGAGTCAAGGACGGAGCAAGGCTGATTCTTGATGGTAGAAATCCTAAAGTTGAAAAGTATCCGAAGGGTTTCTTCCTTGGACCAACGGTGTTAGAAGCTGAACCTGAAATGCGGATCTTTCAGGAAGAGGTCTTTGGTCCGGTTCGCTGCCTGAAGAAGGTGAGGAATCTTGCAGAAGGGGTTGAAGTGATCAATCGGAGTCCTTATGGTCACACGGCAAATCTTTACACGGAGAACGGAGGTTGGGCTCGGGAATTTGCCCGTTTGGTTCATGTGGGTCAGGTGGGGATCAATATTGGAACGCCTGCTCCCATTGCCTACTTTCCTGTTGGGGGAAAGAAAATCTCCATGTTTGGAGATATTCGAGGCCGTGCCAACGAGGCGATCGATTTCTATACGGACAAGAAGGTGATTATCAGCAGGTGGCATTCTTCATTCCATGGAGTGGCCAAAACTTTGGATGACGGCTTTGCGATGAAATATGCCAAAAAATAGTAAATTCGAAGCACGAAATCCGAAATTCGAAACAATATCGAATGACGAAAATTCTAAACTGAAAACAGTTTGTCTGGTTAATCGGATCTCTAAGGAGTCTTTTGAGGGTTTTGCTCATTTGAAATTTCGGATTGTTTCGGATTTCGATATTCGGATTTCGGATTTGACGACACAACTAATACCGTGAGATTGATGGAAATCAAATTTACCCTGAACGGCAAATCTATTGAAGTGGAAGTTCCTCCTCACTGGACACTGCTAAAACTTCTTCGTGAGAAACTGGGTCTGACGGGCACGAAGGAAGGTTGCGGGATCGGCGAATGCGGGGCCTGTACGGTTTTGATGGATGGGTTGCCTGTCAACGCCTGTCTGGTTCTGGCTCCGAAAATTGAGGGGAAAAAGGTTGAAACCATAGAAGGACTCGGGAGCCGAGAATCTCTTCATCCATTACAAAAATCGTTTATCGACCATGGGGCGATCCAGTGCGGTTTTTGCACCCCGGGAATCTTAATGTCGTCAAAAGCGCTATTGGAAGAAAAATCGAATCCCAACCAAGAGGAAATTAAGGAAGCCATCTCGGGCCACCTCTGCCGGTGCACGGGTTATCATCAGATTATTGAGGCCATAGAAGCGCTTAAAGAATAGAGAAAAATGTCAAAGTTCAAAATCCAAATTTCAAATGAATGTCAGATTTCAAATCAGGGATTTTGATATTTGAGCTTTGGAGTTGGTTTGAACTTTGAACTTTGTCATTTGAGATTTTCGGTATGATACCTCCTTTCGACTATAAGACTCCAAATTCGATTGAAGATGCAATCGAGCTCCTTTGGCGGGCTGATGAAAAGGCAAAAATCATCGCGGGAGGGACGGATCTGGTGATCGGCCTCCGGGACGGAGATCTGGATCCTCAGCTCATCGTCGATGTCACAAGAATCGAAGAACTTCGGAGGATCGAAGAAAAAAACGGAACGATTTCTATTGGCGCAGCAGTCAGCCATTCCGAAATTGCTTCCTCTCCTTTGATCAAGAAATGGGCAAAAGTACTATCCGATGCCACCTCTGAGATCGGATCCCCTCAGATCAGAAACCTGGGAACTATCGGCGGGAATATTGTTAATGCCTCTCCGGCAGCAGATACCCTTCCTTCTTTGATGGTGTTGAATGCAATTGGAGAGGTTGTGTCTAAACAGGGAGAAAAGCGGGTTCCCCTCCATCAGCTTTTTAACGGTCCTTATGAAACAAACCTGAAGCCGCATGAGCTTTTAGTCCGAGTTACATTTCAAAAACTTTCTTCCGAGGTGAGAAGCAGTTTTGTCAGGCTGGCCAGAAGGGATGCCATGGCCATAGCAAGAACGAGTGTGGCCGTTATTCTCGAAATGGAAAAACAAAATAAACAAATTAAAGAGATTCGTATCGCTGCGGGGTCGGTCACCCCAACACCCCAAAGGTTTTCAGAAGCTGAGGATTTTTTACGTGGAAAATCACCTGATCAGGAGAATTTACAAAGAGCTTCTCGTAAGGTCTCTGAAACGATGATCAACCGAACCGGAACCAGACTTTCGACTTCTTACAAACGTCCGGTCATCGAGGCTTTATTTATTAGGGGAGTGAGAAAGGCTCTCGAAGAAAAAGCATGAAACAGATGGGGATTGAGATTCGCAAAGTTGATGCTTTGGAGAAAGCACTTGGGACAGCCAAGTATGGTGCCGATTTGACCACGCAGGAGCCCCTTTACCTCAAAGTAGTCCGGAGTCCAAGACCTCATGCCAAGATTGTAAGAATCGAGACGGAAGAAGCCCTCAGGATTCCGGACGTACAGAGAATCTTTACAGCAAAAGATATTCCCGGGAAGAATCTGCTTGGAACAATTACCAAGGACCAGCCCGTCCTGACCTCTGACCGCGTGAGATATATCGGCGACCCAGTCGTATTGATCGCCGCAAACACGGAAGAGGCGTTGGAAGATGCCGCCAAGAAAGTCGTTGTGGTCTATGAAGATCTTCCGCCCATCAATCATCCAGAAGAGGCCCTCCTTCCTTATGCCCCTTTGATTCATGAAAAGGGAAACATGCTTATTCAATTTCATCTGATCAAGGGTGATGTCCGGAGAGGATTTAAAGAAGCGGAAGTCATCGTAGAGGAAACCTATACGACCACATGGGTTGATCACGCCTATTTAGAACCCGATGCCGGGATCTCTTATCTGGATGAAGACGGAAGAATCACAGTCGTCTGTCCGACCCAGAATGTCCATTACGATCAGAAGGAGGTAGCTGCGGTCCTTGGTTTGCCGTTGGATAGGGTGAGGATCATTCAGTGTGCGACCGGGGGAGGATTTGGGGGAAGGTTGGACATCACGGTACAGTGTTTGCTGGCTCTGGCAGTTTTTCATCTCAAAAGGCAGGCAAAGATTGTTTACTCTCGAGACGAGGTTTTTCAGGTTACATCCAAGCGTCATCCGTTAAAGATCCAATATAAGAGCGGTGCAAAGAATGATGGAACTCTCACAGCAGTGGAAGTGGATATTTTAGGGGATACGGGTGCCTATGCTTCATATGGAGCAACAGTGGCCATCCGATCGGCAGTCCATGCTACCGGACCTTACCAAGTTCCCAATGTGAAGGTGAGAAGCCGGATGGCCTACACCAACAACTCATGGTCGGGTGCGATGCGAGGATTTGGAATTCCTCAAATGGCTTTTGCCCATGAATCTCAGATGGATCTTCTCGCGCGCGCGTTAAAAATGGACCCGATCGAAATTCGTCTTAAGAATTGCCTTCATATCGGTTCTGAGACAACAACCGGTCAAACGATGATGGCAAGTGTTGGCATAGGGGAGACGCTGAAAAAAGTAAAAGAATGGAGAGACCGGTTCCCGATTTCCAAAGACGATCCGAGAAAACCATTCGTCAAAAGAGGAATTGGAGTTGCCTCCATGTGGTATGGAATTGGTAACACTGGGATCGCAAATCCTTCGAGCGCACAGATGGAGATCGATCCGAATGGGGAGGTCCGACTTTTTACAGGGGTAGCGGATATCGGCCAGGGCTCTGATACAACTCTTCTTCAAATTGCCTCTGAGGCGACGGGAATTCCTTTAACAGAGATCCGCTTGATACGGGCAGACACTGCCGCGACGACTGATGCAGGGGCTACTTCGGCGAGCCGCCAAACTTACATTTCCGGAAATGCCATTCTCAATGCTATTAAAGATTTGAAACAAGAAGCTATTAACGGGGCAAGTCAGCTTTTGAATATAGATGAAAAGGACCTATTTTATGAGGAGGGCAAAATCAAAGTGAGGACCTGCCTGACCACGTCAATCTCAATCAAGGAAGTGGCACGGAGATGCGCGAGGATATTAAGAGGAGAGGGGAACTTCGATCCCGAGACAACCCGGCTGGATCCGGAGACCGGGCAGGGATCTCCTTATGCGACGTATGCCTTCGCGACACATTTAGCGGAAGTGGAGGTTGATACCGAGACAGGCAAGGTGAGCGTGACGCGAATAGTTGCGAGCCATGATGTCGGGAAGGCCATTCATCCGAAAAATGTGATCGGGCAGATCATGGGTGGTGTAGCCATGGGCACGGGATTTGCCTTGATGGAAGAATTCGTTCCAGCGAAGACAACTTCTTTCGTCGATTATCTCATTCCGACATCAAAGGATGTTCCAGAGGTCATTCCCATTATTGTTGAAGATGCAGAGCCAACTGGTCCCTTTGGCGCCAAAGGAGTCGGTGAACCAGCCCTGATCCCATCTGCGCCGGCAATTTTGAATGCCATCGCAGATGCGATCGGAGAGAGGATTTATCATTTGCCTGCAAACTTGGAAAGGGTATTGGAAGCGGTGCAGAAGAGTAAACAACGCTAAGCGCTTTGCGCTATGCGCATAGCGATAAGGGGAGGTTCACATGACAAAACTGATGATCAAGAATATCGGCACCTTGGTTTCGGGGATGATTTCGAGTCCTATCTTGGATGCGGACGCCCTGATCCTAGAGGGAGGACTGATTCAAGCTGTCGGCAAAGAGAAGAGTCTTGATGCCAAGGGTGTGGATCAGGTGATGGATGTCGGAGGGATGACTGTCACTCCGGGCCTCATTGATTCCCACTGTCATCCTGTTCTCGGAGATTTTACGCCTCGGCAAAAGATGATGGATTTTATTGAGTCCTCACTCCATGGAGGAGTTACAACTATTATTTCCGCAGGAGAGGTTCATCTTGCCGGACGGCCGAAGGACGTTGCCGGTACAAAAGCTTTAGCCATTCTGGCTGCAAAATCGTTTGCCAGTGCGAGACCTGGAGGTGTGAAGGTGTTGGGGGGTGGCCTTATTCTTGAGCCTGGTTTGCAAGAGAAGGACTTTGAAGAATTGGTCAAAGAGGGTGTTAAGGTAGTCGGGGAGATTGGTTTGGGAGGCATCAAGAGCCCAAAGGATGCGGCCCCTATGGTAAAATGGGCGAAGAAATATGGGATGGTTGTGATGATGCATACGGGTGGAACTTCCATTCCTGGTAGTACAACTGTTCCTGCTGATGATGTGATCGCTGCTGATCCGGATATCGTCTCTCATATCAACGGAGGTCCAACAGCTATTTCCATCAGTGAAGCAGAAAAATTAATTCGAAAGACTAATCTGACTCTGGAGATTGTCCATTGCGGAAATTCAAAGATGATTGTGGACGTGTTGAAGATTGCAAGAGAAGTGAAGTCATATCCCCGAATCATCATCGGGAACGATGCCCCTTCCGGGACGGGTGTGATCCCCCTTGGAATTCTCAGGGTGATCAATTTCTTGGCTTCCCTCTGTGGTGTGAAGGCAGAAGAAGCTATTGCCATGGCAACCGGCAATACGGCAAAAGTCTATAAATTGAATAGAGGAATCATAGAGGTCGGAAAAGAAGCTGACCTGGTCGTGATGGATGCGCCCATGGGATCGGTTGGGAAAGATGCGCTTTCTGCCATTGAAGCAGGTGATATTCCAGGGATTGCAGCCGTGTTGATTGACGGGGTGATCAAGGCCGGAGTGAGTCGTAATACCCCGCCGCCCAATAGAAAAATCGCAACGAGTAAATAAGTGACTAAAGTGAGCTAAAGTGTCTAAAATTTCTAAGGTAAGTTTAAAACTTTAGTCAATTTGAACTTTAGTCACTTTAGGCACTGGAACTTTAGGCAGGAGCGAAAATGGTTGTTTCCTGGGAGACTTGTATTGGATGTGGCTTGTGTATTGAAGTTTGTCCTCTCGGTGCCATTTCCTTGGCGCCGGAGAAGAAAGCCTCCATCTCTGAAATCTGTGTCGACTGCCAGGCTTGCACCAAGGTCTGCCCAAAGGAGGCAATCGCACCAGCAGCAGAGCCAAAAGAAGGAGGCGTTAGGTGTCTATCATGCCCGATCTCTTGTTACATTCGGCCCGGCAGAACAGGAGCCTGTCAACGATTCGTGAATCTTGATGGGGAACTTGTCCGCAATATTCCGCTTCAGCGTTACGAAGATGTGAAGGAATTCGTTGGCGAGGATCATCAGGAGACCATTCGAAAACCTCTGATCACCGGTATCGGAGCAGGGACCACTTACCCCGATACCAAACCGGCCCCCTATATTGTGCAATCGCGGTTGAAAGGGATCGATGTAGTCACAGTCGTCACAGAGGCGCCGTTGAGCTACAGCGGCATCAAGGTGAAGGTAGATACCGATTTACATATGGGCAACGAGGGGGCGCCCGTTCTGGTAGGGAGAAGGAGGGTAGGGCATCTCTGCACCGAAGAGTACGGATCCAAGATTCTTTCCTTAGGGGGAGTTAATCTTTTAACTGGAAAGGATGGGATCATCGTAGCAAAACTGATTGTTGACATCGCAAATCGAAGAGAGGTCCGCCTTAAAGTAGCGGATGGAGCCGAATTGGTACTCCAGGTGGGCAAAGCTCCTATCATCGACGGGGAGGTCGGGACAAGGATGAGAGTGGGTTGCGGGAGTGCCTCGATGGGTCTTTTTGGCAGGTATTTCTTGGATGCCGCGGATGAGGTGATTGTCCTCGATGCCCATCTGATCGGGCAATTCACTGAGCATGCTGCGGGAAGGGGATTGAATGCAACATATAGTGGCATTAAGTTAAAGGCCAGGCAGTCCACTCCAGGCAGGTATTTTGGAGAGCATGGGCGAGGTTGGGGAGGTACGCCTATCGAAAACCCGATTGACATTATCGAGGGAGTTGATTCGAAAATTGCCAAACCTGGGACGACGGTTCTGATCACCGAGACGACAGCAGAAAAAGCAGCCATGTTTCGCTTAGGAAAGAACGGCAAGTTTTCCCGAATCGAATTGACCCCAAAGGCAAGGGCGGCAGTCGACATGATTGCCTCTAACTGCCAGCCCTCGATAGTTTCTGCTGTTTTTGTGGGTGGCTCTGGCGGAAGTGCAAGGGCGGGGGTCACAAAGGTACCCGTTAAACTCAACAAGGCCATTCATCAAAATCGGGCAAGGCTGACTGTGGGAGGAGCACCCACTTTTATTTTCCCGGGGGGTGGGATTACTTTCCTGGTCGACGTTGAGAAAGTGATGGTTAGAGCTTTCACCTATGTTCCCACCCCGGCAACGGTTGTCCCACTCGAATATACGATGAGATTGAAAGAATATGTGGAAATGGGCGGCCACAAAGAGAAGATCAGGAAACTGAAGGATGTGCTGAAGGAGGTAGGAAGAAGCACCAAATCTCAAGCACCAAAAGCCAAATAAGCTCCAATAATCAATGTCCAAACGCTTCAGTTATTTGAATTTGGATATTGGTGATTATTTGGAATTTGCCTGCCTGCCGGTAGGCAGGGGATTTGGTTATTGGGATTTATGTGAAAACAATTCGATTAGCAACTAAGACAGAAAATATAAATGGCATTCAAAGGCTGCCCAACGAGACCGTTCTTGTGGATTATGGTCCCATGCATATGTTTGTCAGTGCTTTCGAGAATGGCAGGCCCGTCATCGCACTAGCGGAGGAAGGGGCTCATTTCGCCATGAAGGTTCTTGAGGACTTGGCGAGATTTCTTCCGGTCATAAGGAAGAAATCGGAAGGATTGGAGGCCAAAGAGGTCTTTCCCGACGTAGTTCGAAGGATGATCGATGCGACGAAGAAGATGGAGGAATCGGATCTAACGCCTCTTGCTGCTGTTGCGGGAACAACCTCTGATGTAGTTGCCGATTTCATATTCAGCAAAGGTGGAACGAAAATCATCGTGGATAATGGAGGAGATATTGCCATTCGACTGAGGGAAGGGGAAGTGGCAAGAGTGGGAGTTAAAACAGAGATCGATGCGAAATGGCCGACTTATCTTATTTCAATCAATTCTGCCACGAGGATAGGTGGAGTCGCGACCAGTGGACTTGGAGGAAGGAGTTTTACAAAAGGCATTGCTTCAGCTGCAACAATCCTTTCTCAAACGGCTTCCGTTTCCGATGCGGCGGCGACTGTCATTGGAAACTTTACTAATGTCGAAGATGCCAATATTGCGAGGTCTCTGGCGGAGGAAATTTACCCCGATACCGATCTCGTCGGAGAATGGATCACTACCAAGGTAGGGGAACTATCTCAGGGAAAAGTCGAGAAGGCATTGAATAGAGGCCTATCGAAAGCATACTCGATCTATCAGAAGAAACTGATTCATGGAGCCCTGATTGCCTTACAGGGTCATGTGGTCTGGACGGAATCTTTAACACCCTTATTAAAGAAATTGTAGATTTGAAGCGCCAGATACGAACATCGATGTCAAATCCTAAACTCGAAATCCTAAACTCTAAACAAACTCAAATGTCCCAAGGAAAAAACTCAAAACTGCACGAGAACCTGAAAGTACTTTTTTAGTTTTATATTTTGGATTTATTTAGGATTTGGTGTTTAGTATTTAGAGTTTAAACAATTTCGGATTTCGATATTCGGATTTCATCACTGATTGGGAGGTGAAACATGGAAGTCAGAAAATATGTGACCATTGTTGAGGAAACTGCGATCGAGGGAGGGAAAAAAGTTGATCCTCCGACCCGAAAAGCTGCTGCAATCGCAGTGATTAAGAATCCATTTGCGGGAAAGTATGTAGAGAAGTTGGATGAACTGATCGACGTGGGTGAAGCGTTGGGGGGCATCTTGGGAAAGAAGGCTGTTGAGGCGCTGAAGATATCACCCAAAGATGCAGAAAGTTATGGAAAGGCAGCCATAGTGGGTGTAGATGGCGAATTGGAGCACGCCGCAGCAATCCTGCATCCGAAATTAGGGACACCCTTGAGGGAGGCAGTGGGTGGAGGCAAAGCCATCATTCCCTCGGCCAAGAAGATGGGAGGTCCGGGAACAGAAATTGACGTTCCCGTCCATTACAAGGATGCGGCGTTTGTTCGCTCCCATTTTGATGCGATGTCGGTGAGAGTTCCGGGTGCGCCGAGGTCCGATGAGATCCTCGTTGCCATCGTCGTCACTTCCTCCGGCAGACCCCATCCTCGTATCGGTGGCTTGAAGAAGGAAGAAGCAAAAAAAGAAGATGGTCTGAGATAACGCCAACCCTTAAAGGAAAGGCAGGGCCTTTAAAAAGCCCTGCCCCTTTGAAATGCTGTTTGCCTGAGACCAAAAAACATAGAAATCTTAACTATTATAATACTTGAAAGTCCGTAAGGCTGTCCACCGAGTCTGCGGCGGCATTTGTTACCCGGATGCGGCCGGTGGTGGCTCCCACTGGCACCTCCACGGTGATCTTCGTGTCACTCCAGGGAAGTACATTCGCCAATACGCCATTGAAGGTTACGATGTTCTGTGTGACTCCGAAGCCGCTTCCTGAGATAGTCACTTTTTTGCCGGGTGATCCGGAGGTAAGGCTCAACTTGGTGATCTGCGGTAGGATCACGAGATTAACTGATCGGGACGCGCAAGAGAAATCATCATTTCACCGGATGTTCTCTTGTTCGTTTCCTGATTCAACCTGAACTTATGCAGGGGCGTAATGCATTACGCCCCTACTTCTCAGCGCCATTACGGACTCAATGTGAATTGGGCTACATCCGTCTTACTGTATCTCTTCAGACCATCCCAGGATTCCACATACCAGTAGAGCGGTGTCGTTGTAGAATTTGTTACCAGTTTCATGATCGAAGCCCATTGGCTTGAAGTCAACTGTTGTGTGAAGAGCCCTCCATTATCATTGGGATTTGCGACTTTAAAGGAGAAGGCTTTCTTTGTCTTGTTTGAGAAACTGGGGTCGGTTCCGAACCAGGCCTTGAACTTCACGGCACAGTTGTTCTGCCAGGAGAGAGTTGGAAGAGGTCCGGATATGCTCACCGATGAAATGGTCATATTTCCAACAGGATACGGAACTTCGACCCACATAGAGAAGGTCGGACTTTCCAGTGTTGTCTTTGCCGCATCTCCCTCTGTCCCAATTATCTTCCAGACAACCTTCCCTCCTGCTACCCCTGGAAGAAGAATGATCTTTTTCCAAGAAGCGGAGCTTATCGAAAGCTGTTTTAAAGGGATCGCTTTGGATGATGCTTTCAGCTTCACGTTTTTCTCTGGAGTAGATTCCAAAGAGAACTGAACTACAACGGACTTGAAGGTCGCATTCGTATCCCATTGTAAAGTAAGCGAGTTATAAATGGAACAGGCTGTGCATTCGTATTTATCAGTAGGAAAGATCGGATCGATATATACCGCCGTTCCGCTCAGCGGGACTGTCACCGTGCTTTGATCGGGGTCGTTTGAGGGGATGTCGAAACTGGTGCTATATGGCCCCAAAGCGGAAGCTGTTTGAAATTCAATGGTGATTGTGCAACTCTGGCCTGGCGCGAGGGTCTGACCGTTTGTGCAGTCTGTCAAGCCAGTGGATTTTATGCTAAACGGTGATGAAGGAGAACTGATGGTTCCAAGGACTAAATCGATCGTTCCATAACTTTGAACCGTGATAGTTTTATCAGGATTGTTTCCGATCACAACATCCCCAAATTCTAATGAACCCGGACTAACCCCTATAATAGGTTGTGCCTCATAGGCGCCCATGTCAACGACATTGTTATATATACGCACATTCCCTGCAAGGTCTGTGCTTGGCAGTCCGGGAACGCTGTTATTCCCCTTGTCAATACACGGAGAACCTTTCTGGAGTCGGTAATCTTCTCCAGCCGCATCCACAAAGGTCGGATTGGAATTGATATTGCCAGCCCCGCTCCATCCTCCTTGAATATCACTGTAGGTGATCGAGAGTAAACCGCTCTCAAAATAAATTCCGCTACCTCCGTTGTCCCAAAAGATAGAGTTTATAATGGTGAGCGCGGCCCCGCGGTTCGTAATGGCTCCTCCATATCCTTGATATCCCAATGTTCTGTTCCCGGCGAACGTACAATTGGTGATATTAACTACGGGCTGTGTAGCAGCAGCATTCCAAAGGATATCCATGACACCGCCAGCGCCATCTTGATAGACTCCGGCCCCGGCTTTATTGTTTATAAAAAGCGTATTCGTAATATTCCCGCTGGCATCCCAGAACTGGATGGCGCCTGACCACCAGTTCGTGACGTTCCCTGAGAAGATGCAGTTCTCGAGCATCAGGAATGAACCAGTAACGGAGGATATTGAGCTTCCGCCGGAGCTCGCGCCGTTGGACAAGCCGAGGAATTTAGAATTCGTGATGACCGGCGAAACAGCATTGTAAATGTGGGCTCCCCCTGCATTCAGTGCCATATTGCTATCAAAGGTGCAGTTATCAATGACCGGGGAAAGGGACTGGGTGTAGGGAGGAGCATAGGTGCTGAAAATTGCGCCGCCGTAGTGGTATGCCTGGTTCCAAGAAAAAGTGCTATCGTGGATCTCATAATCGCATGTGATGAAGATCGCCCCGCCGACAGCGCTGTAGGTGCTGGAGGCATTATTTTGTTGAAACAGGCAATTATTTATGATCAGTTTCAACTGCGAATTATTGTAATTGTTGACCAAGATTCCTGCTCCATAACCGGGATCGCCCGGAGGGGCAACGTAGGTCGTTGTCAATCCATTCTGGATGGTGAGGTTTTCGATGGTAAAGGTAAAATTAACCCCTGTGCCGTCTCCCGTCACCTTTAAGACGCGCTTGGTAAGCTGTCCTTCCAGCACTGTGAGGGTATTGTCAGCGCTTTGAGCGGTGAAACCCAAATCCCAGCCTCCGGAGAGCTTCACTGCGTTAGTATTCGTACCTGTCACCGCATAAGTAAAGGTACTGCCCGAGGTATAAGTCCCTTGGTGGAGGTAGATCGTGACATCCTCCGTCGCAAGCAACGCCATATTCAGGGCGCCCTGAAGGTTTGTAGGGTTCCCTATGCTCCCATCACCCGATCCTGGGGGAGTTACATAAATATCTAAAGACCATGCAATGCCTGTTATCAATCCGATTAACAAAAATCCCGAAACCAATAAAATTAGCCCCCTCCTCAGCCCTTTCATAGTACACCTCCACATTGAAATGAGTAGATAAGAATTTGCTCTAATCTTCAGTCCAAGACCAACCATCTGATCTGTTCGATGCGTAATCCGAACGCTTTTTTCTTTGACGGGATATCAACCTCCCTTCCTTGAAAATCTAAGAGAAAACTTTCACTATCCTATAGGGATTCTGGGTTTTGTCAACAGTTTTCTTTCGAGGAGGTTGCCTATTTGAGCGTGGTATCAAATGGCGTAAGTAGCTGTAAATTCATGTAAACCGAAAATCCGGGCGAGTCTCAGGGTGGGCGAAGTAGTATAAATTTCAAATCGAACAGAGATCAATTTAGACCTTTCGAATCAGACCTTCAATCACAGAGGAATTAAGGCCTTTTAGAAAGAGGAAGAGCAGCTCTGCTGTTTTCTCAACATCAGTCCACTTTACCAGTTCTGTGGGTGAATGACTGTAGCGACGAGGAATATAAAGCCCACCGCAGGGGATGCCTCTTCCTGATGTATGAATGGCGGAGGCATCCGTCCAGGTTCTGAAAATATCTTTTTGAAAAGGAATCTTATTTTTTCTTGCTGTATCGATCAATCTCTGCTGAATTTTCTTCGAATAGATTGTTCCCCATCCGAGGGCATTCGCATCCATGGAACGGATGACCGGTCCCTTTCCACATTCCGACGCCGCCTGTTGGGGCGGCGTAATCGGATCTGAAGCAGGAACGGTGTCAATCACGAACGCCATATCCGGGTTGAGTGTTTGGCTGGCTACCCTTGCTCCGCGCGACCCAATCTCCTCCTGCACTGCCGCGACGAAAATAAGTTGATAATCTATTTTTCTTGACTTCATTCTCTCAGCCAAATCAATCAGAATGGCACAACCCGCACGGTTATCAATCGCCTTGCTAAGAATGGTGTCTTTGCCAATTTTCTGGAAATTGGGATGGAACACGATGGGGTCCCCGATTTCAATTCCCAAGTTATTGACCTCCTCTGCATTCCTAGCCCCTACATCGATCCAGAGATCCGAGAGGACAATCCGACGCTTCAGGTCTTCGGCTGTTAAGAGATGACGATTCTTTACCCCCACCACGCCCGTATAAATCCCTTTGTCTGCACAGATGTCCACCTTTGTGCTGAGGAGAACCCTTTCATCGATCATTCCATTTAGGTCGAAATAGATGTATCCCTTCGGATCGATATATTTAATGAGCACACCCACTTCGTCGGAATGGACGCAAACCATCGTCGATTTCTCGCCCTCACCGAGTTTTCCTATCACATTTCCCATTGGGTCTACAGAGACCTCGGGAAGGCTTTTTTTCAATTCCTCAGCCATGAATTCAATCACCTTCTCCTCAAATCCACTTCCTCCAGGAATTCCGACGAGGGTTTCAAAGAGTCTCAGCATCCTTACCTCCATGGATATTTTTCCTAATCGCCCCAAAGCGTTGCTATATGTGAAGAAGAAGGAAAATCTGGTAAGCGACTACCGCAACGTATAGACAGCTGACAGCTATGATGATTTCTCTCACCAATCTAAATCTGCTATGAAGGCATAAAAGGGTTAACGAGACAGAGACGATAGAGAATTTCCAGATCCAAAATCTTGTTCCGTAGAGTCCAATGACAGAACGGACCACAGGGTTTGCTTCCCATCCTTTCAGATCGAGGATCATCATTGTAAAAAGAGCATCTAAAACATTTAACCCTACGATCGCAACCAGGAAAAAGAATAAGGAAGAACTATAACGGTCAACATAACCTCCTCTCTGTTGTTCCAACTTTCTTCGGATCGTATTTCTTCGGCCAAAAAATGTATATCGACTTAGGCCAGGGGTAGGCTGCTTTCTGCGATCCTTAGAACGCTTATCAGATCCTTTGTCCATAGTTAGATTCTATACCCTGGAGCAGGCTATTTCAACGATAAAGATTCTCCCTCACCCGCCAGGGAGAGGCAGAAAATAACGGGAAAACTTAAATGTTTCAGTTAGTGTTTGTTAGGGCAGTGATCACATCTTGGAATTTGGGATAGAATGCAACCAGTTCATGCCTCTTGCCGGATTCGTAATCTGCGAATTCAAATCCGGGAGAAACCGTTGCACCCAATAAAGCGAACCTTCCATTTTTATAAAGTCTGGCTCCTTGCCAAACTCCTCTCGGAACGACTACTTGTGGTTGCATTTTTTTCAGAAGATCAGAACCAAGAACAAGAATCCTGCCAGTTCCATCCGGCCAAAGTTGAAGCATTTCAACCGGGTCACCAAAATAGAAATGAAAAATCTCATCGGACCGGAGCCGGTGGATAGCAGAAAAGGTTTCAGGCGTTAATAAATAATAGATGGCTGTCACGAAAGACCTCATCCCTTTATATCCGCTTGGCAGCGTTTTCTCTGAGACCGTCTCCGAAGATCGATAAGTTTCTCTGAAGTAACCTCCCTCCTTTGGATGGGGGGTCAAGTTTAAGAGTGCTATGATTTGATCTGCGGTCATTATAAACCCTCCTATTGGTTGCTGAGTTTCTCGTTTTTGGCATAAGAAAATGGACGACCACGATATTGTCTGCAAGGATTTTGTGCGGCATCTCTCAAACTGATCTCAAACCTACGCGATTAGCCTATCATACGATTGAATTCTTTCCAAGAGGCGAGACGGGAAGGAGGCCTTAAAGAATAGGAATGATCCTTTGCCCGTGTTAAAATAGGTTAACGAGTCCGCTTCTTGACGTCGAGGCGGATCTCTTTCGAGCTTATGAAGCAAGAAGTCTCAAAAAAGAGGAGGAATAACATGGAAAAGAGTAAACTCGGACCAGAGCCTATCATCATGCCGATGCCCGCCCTGATCGTTGGCGCAAACGTCAATGAAAAACCGAATTTCATGGTCGCCTCTTGGTGTGGAATCGCTGCGTTCAAACCACCGGCGATCACTGTTGCCATGAACAAAACCAGGCACACCCTGAAAGGGATTAGAGAAACCGGAACCTTTTCAGTCAATGTTCCCTCCTGCGAGATCATCAGCCATGCCGATTATTGTGGGATCTACTCGGGAAGGAAAAGAGACAAGTCGCAAATTTTTAAGACTTTTTACGGTGAATTGAAAACGGCTCCCCTCATAGAGGAATGTCCGATAAACCTTGAGTGCAAAGTCTTACATTCTCTGGACATGAAAACGCATCTTCTCATCGTGGGGGAGATCGTTGAAACCTATGTCAGCAAGGATTGCCTTACCGAAGGAAAGGTGAATCCAGAAAAAATCGATCCGCCCATCTACATCAGGAGCACGATGAAGTACCATCGCCTGGGAAAGGTTTTGTCTTCGGCGTTTAGCGTTGGAAGAGAGAATGGAGATACTCGCAGTCCTGAAACGATCCTATCGAACAACATGAGCGGCCTCTCGATCTGAAAAATGGCGTGAAGTCGAGTTGTTAAATCTTGAAATAGGATTTGATCAACTCTTCAACTCGTTTGAGCGATTCCTTTGGAATATAACGGTCAGCCCCGTATCGGGAAGCAGCTTCCCGACATTCCTGCGAATCATAATTTGTCAGAATAAAAATAATAATGTCCGGGTAAATCGCCTTGATTTTTTTGGTAAGCCCAAGGCCGCTCTCGCCGGGCAATCGGATATCCATAAGGATGAGATCAGGGACGAACACGTTAACTCTTTCCAAAGCCTCAACTCCGTTGGCCGCTTCGTCGATGGCTATCTTGGGGAAAGATTGTTGCAGACTCTCTCTCAATGCTTGCCGGAAGACATTGTTATCTTCCACGATTAACAGTCTTAGCATGTTTCATTCCTTTTGAACTGGAATTTGAAGAGACCATCTCTCCCTTTTTATGAAGTATTCTTATTCGTTGATACATGAAAAGTAAATAGGGTGAACCCTGTATTGAGGGAAGGAGGGGCCAGTATTTTTGCTATTCTCTCACACGTTGAAAAGTCTGTTTGGAATTCCTTGAATATCAGGTGATTAGATGAGATGAGTTGAAATGAGAACAGACAGTGATTGGGTTCAAATAATGGAGTACATGTATCAAACCAGGAAAGGAACAGGATGAAAAGGGCCGTGCTATACTTGAGTTTATTGGTAGCGATTGCCGCCGCGGCGCCGGCGCTGACGGCAGAGTTAAACCAGGCTGCGATAGACGGGTTCAATCGCTATGCGCAAATAACAGAACAACATCTGGACGAACAGGTTCAGAAGGCCATTTTCTGTGGGTCGATATGCTGCCGGCGGCCGAGGCAACGGTGAAGGCAGGAGACTCCAAAAGATTTTCCGGATAGAAATCCACGCTCCCCGTTTTTATTATTTCTGACGTATCTCTATCGGAGCTGGAGGGGAATTTTTCTCCCTGGCCATTTGGAGCAGAACAACCGCGATGATCACTCCGAAGCCACCCAGCACTTGAAGTGGAAATAAAATCTCTCCTAAGATAAAATAGGCCGTTATTCCTGCCACCACGGGTTCCCAGGTTGCGGTGATGCTTCCACGGGTGGCACGGACCCGTTCAATCCCCTTGAAGTAGAGGCCAAAGGGAATTAGGGTTGAGAAGATGGCGATAAAGAGAAAAGCCATCCATATCTCGAAAGAATAGCCCTGATTGAGAATCTTTATCGGCGAAATAAGAAGCCAATAAAAAACCGCGCCGAATCCGAAGCCATAAAGAAGCAGCGTCCATGGGTCGTACTTCTTCAGTCCTTTTTCTCCATAAAGGGCATAGAACGAGAAAAAGAAAGAGGAGATCAGACCGCTCACGATCCCAATTCGGTTTAATTTTAATAAATCCACTCGATATCCACCCACCGTACAATAGCATCCTAGGACAGCCAGAAGAAGAGCGATGACCTTCCCCTTCGTGAATGGTTCTTTCTGAAAAATGAACGCATAAAGAGCCACCCACATCGGTGAGAGGTACTGAATCAGAACGGCTGGCCCAACATGAATCTTACTGATCGTATAGTAATAGGTATATTGAACACCTGCCACACCGATAAATCCCAAGATCAAGAAATAAGGAAGGTCTTTTAAAGCTACCACCATTCGCTTCCGATCGAAGAAAACGAGGAACAGCCCAAGAGTGAGTGTGGCAAGGGTCAATCGGATATGAACCAGTTCGGCAGGAGATATTCCAATGTTGAAAAGGGATTTGGCCACTGCGCCGGAGACACCCCAGAGTGTCGCACCGATCAGGATGTATATATATCCGCGAAATTTATCCATTTTCATGACCATTCATCGTGACACAGAACTCAAACGAAAATCAACCCGTTCCACTCCCGACCTGAAGCCCGGGAGATGCTCAGCCTGCCTGCCTTTTCCATTTTGGGCTTGACAACGGATGAAAAGGACAATATAGTTTTTTGCGTTTCTCAAAGTGATATTACGATTAATCCCTTCATCTCATCCCATCTCCAGGACAATAGATGGATGCATTAGTGGGACGAAAAGGCAGTTCTGATCAAGGGGTTCTCAGAACAGAAGGTTTAAGTAAAAACTTTGGTGCCTTAAGAGCAGTGGACCGGGTAGATCTCACGGTCGAATCCGGGGTTCATTCTATTATTGGGCCTAACGGGGCGGGTAAGACGACTCTTTTTAACCTCCTGACCGGATTTCTGAAACCGGATACCGGAAAGATATTCTACCTTGGAAAGGATATCACGAACCTCCAGCCTTACGAGATTTCACAGCTGGGGATGGCCCGTTCTTTTCAGATCACCAGCATCTTCCCCGAGCTGACGGTCTTCGAGAATGTTCGCTTAGCCGTTCAATCACGTTTAAAGGCTGCTTACAATTTCTTAGTCTCTTTCAAAAGCCTGAATGGAGTGGAGGAAAGGGCAGAAAAGGTCCTCAAAGACGTCGGTCTGTATGGCGAGTCGGATGTCATTGCCAAGAATCTTTCGTATGGATTACAGAGATGCCTGGATATCGGTATCTCTCTCGCTACAGAGCCGAAGCTGATCCTTTTGGATGAGCCCACCTCCGGGTTGAGCCAGGAGGATGCAAATCGAATCATTCATCTCATTTCGGAGATCGCAAAAAATATTCCGGTTCTCGTCATCGAACATAACATCGATATCGTCCTTTCGATCTCAGACATCATCACAGTGTTGTACCAAGGAGGAGTCCTGGCAGAAGGGTCTGCCTCTGAAATCACCAACAACCAGAAAGTCCAAGAGGCTTATCTGGGAGGGATTTAAGTGCTTGTTCTTCAAGACATCCATACTTATTACGGCGAAAGCCATATCCTCAAGGGGATCTCTTCTGAAATAAAGAAGGGAGAACTGGTTACCCTCCTGGGGAGAAATGGGGCCGGCAAGACGACGACGCTCAGGAGCATCATGGGAATCGTTCCTCCGAAGCAAGGAAGGATCACCTTTGAAGGGAAAGACATCTGCGGCCAGAAACCTCATTCGATCGCCTCTTTGGGCGTGGGATATGTCCCTGAGGAGAGGATGATCTTCCCTAGCCTTAGCGTTCTTGAAAATCTCTCGTTGCCATCGAGAGGGAGCAAGGGAGGTCTCTGGGAGCTTGAAAAGATCTATCAATACTTTCCCGTTCTCGGGGAAAGGGGAGACCAAAAAGGATCGCAGCTCTCCGGTGGTGAGCAGCAGATGCTGGCCATCGCGCGAATTCTCACGATGGATCTCAAGCTCATGCTTCTTGATGAACCGACCGAAGGGTTGGCCCCCATGCTCGTTCGTGAGATCGCGACGATCCTTAGGGAAATCAGGAAGACAGGGATCACGATTCTTTTGGTTGAGCAAAACACCCGGTTTGCCACGGGAGTTTCCGATAAGCATTGCATTCTTTACAATGGCCAGATCGTTTACGAAGGAAGTAACGAGGAATTCAAAACCGATACGGAAGTTCAGAAAAGATACTTAGGAGTTTAGATTTGAGGATCCCGTAAAAAGAAGGAGGTGGTCACGTCAACTCACAGTTTATTTTAAACCGATTTTTCAAAAAGGAGGTAACGACAATGAGTAAAGGTATTCAATTATTGGGTATCATTGTTCTAATCTTAGGTTTTTTTCTTTCTCCTGCATTTTCGGCTGAGACACTGAAAATTGCCACGCTCACGGATATGTCGGGCCCCTACGCAGAGTTAGCGGGTTGGGGGAACATCAATGCCGCCAAAATGGCCATTGAGGACTTTGGGGGCAAAGTTCTTGGAATGGACATCGAGTATGTGTATCGGGATCACCAGTGTAAAGCGGACCTAGCCAATCAAAAAGCAATCGAGCTCTATGAAAAAGAAAAAGCGGATGTGATTTTCGATTCGCCGAATAGTGCGGCCGGATTGGCCGTATCGAATCAGGCGCTCCTTCACAAAAAACTTTATTTCGCCGTTACTTCAGGCACGACTCGGTATACCGGGGACCTGTGCAATCGTTACACATTTCATTGGGCTTACAACGACTATGTTCTGGCCACATCAGCCGGCATATGGGCGGCTGACAACCTGGGCAAGAAGTGGTACACCATTACTGCTGACTATGCCTGGGGCCATGACCTGCTGAAACACTTCAGCGCGGCTCTACAGAAGAGGGGTGGAACATTGCTCGGAAACGAAATGGTGCCCCTGGGAGCTTCTGATTTCAGTCCCTTTATCATCAAGGCCATGAATGCGAAGCCGGAAGTGTTGGCCCTTCTGAATGCCGGAAAAGATACGGTCAACTCCACCAAACAGGCCGTCGAGTTTGGGGTGAGGAAGACAACCAAGATCGTCCATGCCTTGTTATTTCCTGAAGATATCAAAGCTGCAGGGCCGGAGGTTTTTGCGGATAATTACGTGACGGCTTCCTGGGACTGGAAGGTTGACCAACCTGGTTCCAAAGAATTTGTGGCAAAGTGGATGAAGAAGTTTGGCAGACCCCCGAATTGGTTCAACGCCGGCAATTACAGCTGTGTGACCCAGTATCTGATGGCTGTCAAAAGAGCCGGAAGCAAGGACCCGAAGGCCGTAGTCAAGGCACTCGAAGGCTATCGATTCAGTGATTTCTTTGCAAGTCCCGGTTATGTGCGGGCGGAGGACCATAAAAGAGTCGGCAAGGCCTATATCCTAAGGGCGAAGAAGCCAAGTGAGATCAAAGAAGCATGGGATTACTTTGAAATCGTCGGTGTCGTCCCGGCGGAGCAGGCCTACCAGGATGTGAAGGAAGTTGGCTGCAAAATGGGTGACTTCTAAATTAAAAAGAAACAGGGGTGTGTGTCCTCAGGTCATGGATACACACCCCTGTTCAAATCGGTTTTTAGGATTGTCATTCCTGCGCCGGTCTTCACCGGGATAGATTCCAGCGGGAATCCATGATGTTTCTCATGAGCTGTGGATTCCCGTTCCCCGATCGTTGTCGAGGACAGGTTTCACGGGAATGACACAATGAGTATATCGCAATAGGCCATTTTTCGAGAATAAAGAGTATTTACGACGGGGCAGGTTTGAATGAATATCCAGTTCGTCGTCATGCAACTTTTTAACGGTCTGATTTTGGGGTCGATCTATGTCATTCTCTCCCTCGGTTTAACCATCATCTTCGGTATGCTCGGGATCATCAACTTCGCTCACGGGGCCTTTTATATGTTCGGTGCCTTCGTGGCCTACACGATCGTCGCCTACCTGATCCCGAATTTCTGGGTGGCCCTTATCGTCGGTCCAATTGCTATGGCGGTCTTCGGTGCGGCCTGCGAGGCTTTTCTGCTCAGACGCCTATACAATCTTCCTCCCCTCTACGTGATGCTCTTCACCTTTGGCCTGATGCTCGTCCTCCAGGATTTTATCCGTATGGTTTTTGGTGCCGCGGGGGTGCCGTTCAAGACTCCCACATCGTTGGATGGGTCCATCAACCTGGGCTTCATGTTTTACCCTAAGTATCGCATTTTTCTAATCGTCATCACTTCGATATGCTCATTAGGAGTCTGGCTCTTTCTTTCCAAGACAAAGCTAGGGGCCATCATCCGGGCTGGAACGGACAACAGCACCATGGTCGATGCCCTGGGGATCAATATCTCAAGGATCTTCACATTCGTTTTTGGAATGGGGATAGGGCTAGCGGGCCTAGCTGGAGTGCTAGCTGCCCCTCTGCAGAATGTCAGCCATCTGATGGGTGTGGACTTCCTGGTGGATTGCTTTGTGGTGGTGGTCGTGGGTGGTATGGGCAGCATCTCAGGCTCCATCGTCGGAGGTCTGATTGTCGGGGAAATCATTGCATTCGGAGTCATGGTCTGGCCTCCCATGGCCCACACGCTGATCTATATCTTTATGGCAGCTTTCTTGCTCATCAGACCCCGTGGACTCTTCGGTCGAGAGGCTTTTCATGAATAAAGGTGTATGGTCGAAACAGAAGGTCATTCTCGTGTCTGGCGCTCTTTTGTTGGCCATCATCTTCCCACTGGTCGCTCCATATGTTGCCCTGGCCAGTGAAATTCTTATCTTCGCTCTCTTTGCCATGGCCTTTGACCTGACGTTGGGTTATGCCGGCATGCTTTCGTTCGGTCATGCCGCATTTTTCGGTTTGGGCGCCTACACGGCAGGAATTATATTAAAAAATTTGTACCCCTCTGTTCCTTTAGCTCTCTTGGGCGGGGTGATTGCAAGCAGTCTTGCCGGGTTCATCATTGGATTCTTGACCGTTCGCCGACGGGGTATTTACTTCACCATGGTGACCCTGGCATTTGCCCAGATGTTCTATTTCATCGCCTTTAAGTGGACGAGTTTGACAGGAGGGGATGACGGGCTGCAGCGCGTCCCGAGGCCGTCACTCGGTCCTCTCGATTTGAAATCACAGATCGTTTTTTATTATTTCCTTCTGTTCTCTGTCATTATTTGTGCCATCGTTCTTTTGAGAATCGTTAATTCCCCGTTTGGAAAGACATTGCAGGCCCAGCGAGAGAATCGGAACCGGGCCATGAGCATTGGCTACAATGTCGACAGGTTCAAGCTAAGGGCTTTCATTTTATCAGCCTTCTTCTCCGGTTTGGCTGGAGGTTTCTATACCCTCTTGCTCAATTTCGTGCCTTTGAATTCTCTTCACTGGACCAATTCAGGAGAAGTGGTTGTCATGACGATCACTGGAGGGATGGGCACTCTTTTCGGCCCCATGTTAGGAGCCGTTTGTATTATTCTTTTAAGAGACATCATCAGCAACTTCACAGAGAGCTGGACTTTCATTATGGGCATTCTCTTCATGGCTGCTGTTCTTGGATTCAGGGGCGGCATCATCGGCATCCTCCGCAACAAATTGAAATTATCAATCTAAGCCATTCATTTTTCAAATTAGAGTCAACATTCGTTTAAAACGAGCCAATCAGATGAATAGAAATAGTAAACAACACCGGGATGATCTCAAAGGCATTGCTCGGCGGGCGATGATCGACCACGGTCTTCTGCCAGACTTCTCTCCAGAGATCATTGCAGAATTAAGCAGTATCGAGAAAACCGTGGGTAAGAGCAATTCCGGAATCCGCGATCTGCGGGGTCTGCTCTGGGCCTCTATCGATAACGACGACTCCCGTGATCTCGACCAGATTTCGGTTGCAGAGCCACTGTCAGATGGGAAAGTAAAGATCTTCGTGGCGGTTGCCGATGTTGATGATGCGGTTAAAAAAGGATCGGCCATCGACAGCCACTCATGGCACAATACCACTTCCGTCTACACTGCTGCCGAGATCTTTTCGATGCTGCCCGAGAAGCTCTCCACCGATCTCACGTCTCTCAACGAGGGAGCGGACAGACTTGCGATCGTGGTTGAGATGGTTATCAATCAGGACGGGATGCTGATCAGTTCAGATCTCTATCGAGCGACGGTCCGCAACCACGCGAAGCTGGCCTACAATAGCGTTGCAGCCTGGCTCGAGAAAAAAGGTTCCGTGCCGGAACGGATAGCGGCGGTGTCAGGCCTCGACGAACAGATTCGTATCCAGGATAGGATTGCTCAGCGGTTGAGAAATGTAAGGCACGAGCGCGGCGCTCTCAGCCTCGAAACGATTGAGGCGTCGCCGATCTTCGATGGAGATCGGCTCACCGATCTCGAAGTGGAGCGGAGCAACCGGGCGAAAGAACTGATTGAGGACCTCATGGTTGCGGCGAATGGAGTGACAGCAAACTATCTCGCCGCCAGGGGGCTTCCTTCACTCCGCCGAGTCCTTCGTGAACCGGAAAGGTGGGAGCGCATCTGTGAACTGGCCTCTGATTTAGGGGAGCGACTGCCTCCAGAACCCGATGCAGTCGCCCTTGAGAAGTTCCTGGCGAAGCAAAAAAAGGCTGCCCCACTGAGTTTCCCGGATCTTTCTCTGAGTGTGATCAAACTAATAGGGAGGGGAGAGTATGTGGCCGACCTTCCGGGAGCGACACCGCCAGGGCACTTCGGTCTTGCGGTGAGAGATTACACCCATTCCACTGCTCCGAATCGACGGTTCCCGGATCTTGTCACGCAGCGGCTTTTGAAAGCGGCCATGGCAGGCCAGCCGGTCCCTTACAGCGACGATGAGCTGAAGGAAGTGGCCAACCACTGCACGATCATGGAGAACGAAGCAAAGAAGGTAGAGAGGCAGGTGAGCAAATCGGCTGCGGCTCTCCTTCTCGAATCGAGGATCGGGGAGAAGTTTGATGCCGTCGTCACCGGCGCTTCCGAAAAGGGAACCTGGGTCCGGATTCTTCAGCCGCCTGTAGAAGGAAAGTTGGTGCGCGGGTTCGACGGTCTCGACGTCGGTGACCGGGTTCGGGTTGAGTTGATCCGGACCGACGTAGAGCGTGGATTTATCGACTTTGCCCGGAGAGGATAGGATTGTCTTTCATCTTTCATCTTTCATCTTTCATCTCCCTATCACCGTGTCCCTCAATCTCCCTGTCAATCATTATTAGTCTACCCATCCCACTTTCTGCCTTTTGAATTTTCCCGAACAGTTTTGAGTTGAAGGCCAGTGTCAGGATACCCATTCTTGCAACTTGCACCTACAAAGAGTGAGGATTGGTCTACATTAAGGTATGTTCATTTTCGATTAAAAGAGAGCATGGTAGTGAGCGTTGCTTTTCATTTTCTGAACTTCTCGTGGCAGACTACACAGGCATCAAAGAGTTTATGGGTCTGGTCTTTAACCACTTTTTTCTCTCCCGCCTCCGCTGCCTTCTCTAATGCCTTAAATTCTTCATGGAATTTATCGTCCAACATAACAAATTCTTCAAATCTACCCCGATTTTTTGGAAGTTTGATCTTCTGGCCTGTGCTGATTGTTTCCTCGACCTTTTCCCTTGCTTTACGCAATGGGGGTATTGCGGGTTTAATCAATCCCATGTTGTCGAAGATTACAGCATCAATGATTGCTCCAAAAGCCTGTTCAAGGGCCGTCATCTCTTCCCTGAGGAGCTGCGTCCCTCCTTTTGGCTCTTTCTGACCCATGGCAGAAATTCCAACTAAACAAGTGCCCAAAACACATACAACTATTAAGATTGGAATAAACCTTTTGAGGTTCATAGTAATTCTCGTCTTCTATTTGATTGCTAAGTTATATGGTGCTGTTTTGAATAATGGAGCCTCCAAAGGAACAAAAACCCCTTGGAGGTTTCATATAGGCATCTTTTTGAAGCCCCTTTTCATAAGCAACCCCTAAAGGCTGAGTCAGGTTGTTGGTTTAATTAGAACAAGATGGAAAAAGACAACTTACAGATACTCTTAAATTCATCAGGAGTCAAGAGAGAAATTATTGATTACTTGAAATGTTGCATTCTGAAGGACGATACCAATAAAAGTATTGACAACTTCCTTAGAAGAGGAAGAAGTCACCATGACTCTTGACAGTGTCTGTATAGTCAAAATCTGGCTTTCACGTTTAAATATCTCTACGTGTCCGTGTCCGCTCACCTCGCTATCTGGTTTCATGTCAATCCGATCTCGCTATCCCGTGATCTCCCCGTTTTTTTTTCATGTCTGCGCCATGCTTTTTAGGCTATTTTTAATAGGTGACTCAATGATCCAATTACCCAATAACTATGCGAGTGACATTTTTTCGTTGACTTCTCAAAACAGACTTAATAAACTTTATTCATCCTACGGAAATTCAGGATAGTTTCTACACTAGAATTGGAGAAACCAGTCATGCCGGCGAATGTTGCTCACATGCTCATTTGTAATAAGGCAGTGAAGCTACTCCAGGATGGAGGAGAATATGAGCAGTTCATCGACATTATGGATTCGCGGAAGTATAAACCTTTTCTGAATCTCGGGGCAGTAGGTCTGGATCTTTCTTATTATGGAAACCAACTCAGTGGCCTTTATAATCTCATCGTCAAGAAGACTGATAAGCCTCTCGGGGTAGATGGCTGGTCTTATTATTTGCATTCAAAGGATCCAAATAAATTCCCTTTGACATTGACCGAGTTAACCTGGAGAGATACCAGGTGGGAAGAACAAAATTGGAAGGAAGAAGATATCCCGAAATTCGCTTTTACCTGCGGATATCTTTCTCATGTGGCTGCTGACCAGATCATCCATCCGATGGTGAACGAGATTGCAGGACCTTACTACCGGAAAGGAGAGTCTCGATCTATTCATCGAGAATGTGAGATCTATCAGGATGTCGCCTTATTTCACACCCTTTACACTTCAGAAGATTTCATGAAGAGGAAATTCAATCGTTGGGCTGACATAAATCCTCATAGTCATGTGAATACAGAGGATTGGTTTCGATATTTTATTCAAAGGGCTTTTGCCGAGCGCCACTCAATCTATCCCGAGGAAGATGCCGTCGAGAATTGGGTAGATGGGTTACTTTTCACTCTCAGGATTATGAAATGGCCTTTTTCACCCTATAGGAAAGCCAATCAAGAATATAAGAAAAGTGGTCTGAATGGGGAGAAGTTTAAGAAATATTTTTCAAATTATATGGATTTATTTTTTAACGGGGTGGAGCTGACGAGCATCTACTGGAAAGCTCTCTTTGAGCTCTATGAACCGACGGATAACGTCTTAGAGATTTCTGACCCGATGAGAAGGCGCTTTTTGAATATCATCCGTGATGCAGATTTGTCATCTCCGCTCGAAAAAGATATCCTACAAAAAGCGAAGGGTGCATTGCTTTCCACAGATGATAGCAGACTCAAAAAGCTCGTTGCTTCAGCAGCAAATCCTTTGGATCAGAAGAAAGTTACGGAGATCAAGCAAGAGGACGTTGGTAAATTTGGGTGATGCTAAATTACGGGAGGAAATGCCGGACACTTCCCATATTTCGGAAAAGGTCGAAGACCAATAGATCCGCTTCTGGATGTTATCCGGAAAGTGAATCATCAATGGTGTCGCCATGAAAGCAAAGCTGATCAACGAACTTGGAGAGAAAACCTACGCAATAGTTTTGGGCAAAGGGGACGAAGTGGTAGAGGGTCTGCTCTCCTTCGCACGCAAGGAAAAGATTCAAGCTAGTCACTTCACTGCGATTGGGGCCCTTTCCGACGTAACCCTGGGTTACTTCAATTGGGCGAACAAGGCGTTTGACAAGATTTCCATTCATGAGCAGGTTGAGGTCTCATCCCTGGTGGGGAACATTGTTTTTGATAATGGAGACCCAAAACTCCATGCCCACGTCGTGATCGGCAAGTCCGACGGAACGGCCCATGGTGGCCATTTGATGGAGGGCCATGTTCGGCCAATCCTTGAGGTAATCCTGGTCGAGTCGCCTTCCCATCTGCATCGCAAGATTGACAAGGAAACGGGCTTGGCGCTCATCACTTTTGAACCGGATTGAGTAAATTGGGAATGGGTTCACACTCAGAAGGAGATTTACGATGCCTATTGCAAAATTAGACAAATTTCGAGAGGAGGTACGCCGATTCCTCGAAAAGAGCGCCGAGCTTCAGATGAAGGTCAACATTGAATACATTATGAAGAAAGCGCCGGAGATACAAACAATCTGGCCGAAGGTAGCCACATACAACGAGAAGCTCTTCAAAGGTGAAGTGACCCCCGATGAGCTCCGCACGGTGATTTCCAAGGAAGAGATGATGACTTTGGCAGGGATGCTGCGAAATATGTTTGAGAAAATGGCAACCATCAGGATGGAACAGAACCCGCTGCCCGCGGACCTGCAAGTTGTGAAAGTGGACGCCGATGGAGTTCTTGCCGAATGGCAGATCGTTCCCGGTGCAGCTAAAGATAGAGTGATGTTATATCTCCATGGAGGTGGTTACGTGCTCGGGTCTGTTTACGGCTATCGACCTCTCACGGTCGCACTTGGAAAAGTGACCAAGATGCGTGTACTCAGCGTAAATTACCGCCTCGCTCCTGAGCATCCCTATCCAGCCGCCCTTCAAGATTGCACGAAGGCCTACCAGTGGCTATTACGTCAGGGCTTCAAACCTTCGAACATCATCATCGCCGGCGACTCCGCAGGGGGGAACCTCACCTTGACGACCATCCTTAATCTTCGTGACAATGGAATTCCATTACCGAAAGGTGCTGTCTGTTTTTCTCCCAGAACTACCCTAAATACCTTTGACACTTCTCATGGAGAAACTGATCCCATACTCGCTGACGTAGGCGTCTTCTGGTGGCATTTCGCCTACTTAGGAATAGAAAATCCCGCAGACCCAAAAAATCCCCTGGTCTCGCCTCTTCTTGGTGATCTCAAAGGATTTCCGCCAGTGCTCGTCCAGGCAACGCCACCCGAGATACTTTTTGAACCGGCTCGACAATTTGTCGAAAGGGCGAAAGCGGCAGGGGTCGACGCAACCCTGCAGACCTGGGACGGTATGATTCACGTGTGGCAATATTTCGGTTTGGGTGTGCTCCCGGAGGCCCAGGAAGCCATTGACAAGGTTGGCGAATGGGTCAAGAAGCTCCAAATCCTCGCATAGCGCAGGCAGAGCGTAAGGCTGAAAGCTGAAAGTTTAAAGTTCAAAGTTCAAAGCTCAAAGCTTTCCATACCCTTTGACTTATTTTTTCAGTCAAGTTTTCCAAACAACATAAGATAAACAGTAAATGGGCAACACATAAATTTTCACCATTAATAGTTTGTCCAGCATTTCGAAATCGCTAAATCCTCTAAAGTGAACCTGTCCCGAATTTCAGCATCACTTTCTGTCTTAATTGACAAGGGCCACGAGAAAGTTTTAATAATTTAGAGAAGTAAAACTGAAACGGGTCAAGATTTCTCTTTTACCGAATCGGGATAGAACCAACAGGAATTCGATATGCGGATTTGGATTTTTTTTGTTATTATGATCTGGATATTCTCGGTAGCCGGGAGAGCTAACGGAGAAGAGAAAGGGAAAATGAGCCAGGACATTTCCATCCCTTCAGAAGCCGCGGGTTGGAAGTGGGACAAGAAGGAGATGAGATATAATTCGAAGACCATATTCAGCTATATGGATGGGGCTGCAGAACTTTACTTAGCATATGGGTTTAAGAATCTTACGGTCCGCCGATTTGAGAAATCGAGTCATCCTCCCATTACTCTTGAAGTCTATGAAATGGTTTCCTCAGAGGATGCTTACGGTGTTTTTTCCTATGAGCATCAGGATGAAAGTGTAGGAATGGGCCAGGGATCAGAATTTGGGGGAGGGCTGCTTCGGTTTTGGAAGGGAAAATATTTTGTTAGCATCTATGCGGAAGGGGAGGGGCCGGACGTTGAATCAGGAATTCTTGAGATAGGTAGGGCTACGGCAAATTCAATAGCATCGGTTGGTCGGGAGCCGAAACTGGTAGGGTTTATCCCGGGGAAGGACCTCGGACTCGTCGATAAGAGCATTCGTTATCTGAAGAGTCATATTCTTCTGAACCAAAGATTTTTCATAGCCCACCAGAATATTTTGAACTTGAACCGGAAGACCGAGGCCGTGCTTGCCCAATACGGCCAAGATAAGCAGAAGACCCAGCTTCTCCTGATTCGATACCCCGATTCGAAAGAGGCTTCGGATGCTTATCAGAGCTTCACGAAGGCTTATCTTCCTGATGCTCGGGGAAAGGATCGTTTAAAGACAGAGGACAAGGAGTGGACCTTTGTCCGGCAGCGGAATGAATTTGTCGTCATCCTGTTCGGGGCTGCCACAGAAGATCAAGGCGAGGCCATTATAAAGGCTACAGAGAAGAAATTGCCAAAGAAATAAAGTCGGTTACGGTAAGGGCCACGATGCCCGTATCGTCATTCGGTTACGTCCTTCGGCTGTAGAAGTTCACGTAACCTTTGGACCTTAGACGAAACCGGCTTCGTAGCCGCAACCTTTCAGAGTCAGATTTACCTTACACAAAGAGAGGAGTCCAAATGAGAGAAAAGACAATCACCCGCAGGGATTTTCTTCGTGTGACGGCAGGAACCGCGGTCGCCGCGACCTTGGGATCAGTGATTCCAGGCGAGGGTCGGGCACAGCAGACCGCTCAGGTCGTTCTCATCCGGAATGCTGGGGTGTTAACCCCCGAGGGAATAATGCAGGAAGAGGTCCTGCGATCCATGCTTGATGAAGCGGTAAAAAGTCTTCTCGGAACCGATGAGCACGGTGAAGCCTGGAAGAAACTTTTTAGGAGCTCCGATGTGGTGGGCATTAAGAGTAATGTATGGGCGAGATTGCCGACTCCCAAAGAATTGGAATCAGCCATCAAGCGTCGGCTGATGGATGCGGGAGTGCCCGAGAAGAATATCGACATCGATGACCGGGGAGTCCTGAATAACCCGATCTTCAAGGATGCGACCGCTCTCGTTAATGTGCGGCCATTGAGGACGCATCACTGGTCCGGGGCTGGAACCTGCCTGAAAAATTATATCCAGTTCGTCCCAGACCCTTCCTCCTACCATGACGAAGGATGCTCGCCGCTCGGCAAAATTTGGACTTACCCCATCGTTAAAGGAAAGACCCGCCTCAATATCCTCAGTTGCCTTACGCCTCAATTTTATGGAAGGGGAGCCAATTTTTTCGACAGGAGATACGTCTGGCCTTATAAAGGGCTGGTCGTGGGAACAGATCCCGTGGCTGTCGATGCCGTCGGTGCCCATCTCCTACAGGTGAAGCGCATTGCCTTCTTCGGTGAAGACAAGGCACTGGACGTCTCTCCCGTCCACATCACGGTGGCAGACAAAAAATATCACCTCGGGGTCAGCGACTTAAGCCGCATTCAGGTGATCAAACGAGGCTGGATGGAAGAAATTTTGATCTAATTTTCGAGAACGCATCAATGGTTCATAAAGGAGGTTAGGATGGCAAAAGATATTTATGAGAGATTAGCTCAGCATTTGGATGAGCTTCCAGCTGGGTTTCCGCGCACCGAGAGTGGTGTGGAGCTTCGTATTCTGCGCCGACTGTTTACGCCTGAGGATGCCAAGCTTGCTGCTCATCTGACAATGATTCCGGAGGAGCCCCGTGTGATTGCCCGCCGGGCCAAGATCCCTGTTGACGAGGCTGCTCGGAAGTTAGAAGAGATGTTTAAGAAGGGTCTTATTTTCGGCATCCACAAGAAGAACAAATCACCCCTGTACATGGCGGAACAATTTGTGATCGGGTTCTGGGAAGGCCAGGTGAATAAGCTGGACCGGGAACTTATCCAGGACGCCGAAGAATACTTATCCACATACTTCGATAAGGTTTCCTGGTGGGCGGTTCCCCAACTGCGCACGATCCCTGTGGGCAAGAGCATCAGCACCCAGAACGAGGTGATGCATTATGAGAGGGCAGAGGAGCTGATCCGCGGACATAAGACTTTTGCGGTGGCCAACTGCATCTGCCGGCAGGAGAGACGGCTCATGGGAGAAGGTTGCAACAACCCCGAGGAAAGCTGCTTGAGCTTTGGCGGGGCTGCGAAGACATTCGTTCGCGCCGGCATTGCCCGGGAGATCAGCATGGAAGAGGCGCTCGCGATCCTCCACCGAGCCGAGGGAGTTGGACTTGTCCTCCAACCTACGAACGCTCAGACAGCTCTTGCTATCTGAACTTGTTGCGGCTGTTGCTGCGGCGTGCTCCGCAGTCTTAAACGCTTTCCTAATCCTGCCAGTCTGGTTTCCAGCCCTTTTTTGGCCAGCCTCGATGCTGAAACATGCAAGGGTTGTACAACATGTGTCAAGCGCTGTCAGATGGATGCTCTCTCTATACACGATAAGAAGGCGGTCTTGGATTTGAATCGGTGCATCGGTTGCGGCTTATGTGTCAGCACGTGTCCCACTCACTCGCTTTCTCTCGTGCGTAAGCCGAAGATGAAACAGCCCTATGTGCCCAAGGATATTGTTGAGACTAACATCAAATTGGGGAAAGCCCGAGGAAAGCTCGGCATTGGCAAGAGGGTAGGCATGCAGGTCAGGTCGAAGCTGGACCGCTTGCTGGCCCAAAAAAGCAAAAATTTCGAAGGCTCAGACTAGGGAATTGGAAACGTTAGGTGTTGATAATGAGTGGCGCTTTAAACTCGATTTAGAAATCTGGGATCGGCGCCCCGAACGTATCAAATCTCCCTTTAAGCATGAGGCAACATCGATTCTACAACTGCCGCGATCTGTTCCATGCTTACAGATCCCTTGTTGAGGTAGTCGCTAGCCCCCACTTGAGAAGCTGCCTCGCGATATTCGGGCAAATCGTAATTGGTCAGAACGATAATTTTGATGTCAGGATGGTCCTTTTTTATCGTCTTGG
>Ga0335070_10000151_pt1 | contig 78709 bp, 86 predicted proteins | sample Lox_Sample_13_FD_206722 | JGI IMG/M metagenome (GOLD analysis project Ga0335070, IMG submission 206722) | Soil microbial communities from Loxahatchee National Wildlife Refuge, Florida, United States - Lox_Sample_1.3 | ecosystem: Environmental > Terrestrial > Soil > Wetlands | place: USA... | reverse complement strand
AGCCCAACTCTTTGCAGCTATCCGCTGTCTCCTAAGTCACCTTCCGCGCTTGACTCTTTGTGAAGGTTAATGCTCGCTTTCAATTCGTAATCCGCAATCCATAGATGCTAATGGGACTGAGTAGTAGCAGGTGAACTCCTCAATTTATGACAAAGTCATGCCTGACCCATGCCCCCTTGAGCTAAAAAAGGTTAAGGCAGTTAAGTCGACAACACTTTCCTTGCAGCAGCCTGCTTAATCAGCTATATTTGCTTCAGCCTTGTCGCATAGGATTTTAAGAAAGATCCGCACGAGTATCCGATGCAAGGAGAGCGTGAATGAAAAACGGGATCAGTCGTCGAGGATTTCTGAAGGGCAGCATCGTCGGGATCTGCCTATCATTTTTAAATCCCTTCGATAGAATAGCAATGGGCCAAGCAAATCCGTTGAGTCCTCTCTTCTGGATTAAAGATATCCCCACTCAACCCTTTTTTCCTTCGAAGGACAGCAACGATCATGCCGGACTCGACGCTCTTCTCGATCTGATGGGAGAGAATGGCTTAAAATTCTACCGATCTCATCAAGAAACAGCTCTCAGTGGATCTTCAGGGATGATCCAGCGCGACGATGTCGTGCTAATTAAAGTGAATGCCCAATGGAAATACCGGGGCTGCACAAACAGTGATCTTATCCGGGGTCTGATCCAAGCGATCCTGGACCACCCCGATGGGTTCATCGGTGAAGTCGTCATCTTCGAAAATGGTCAGGGCCGGGGAAGTCTCAATTGTAACAATGGATCGAACTACCCGGATGGCACCGTCCATGCCAATGCAAATAATGAGAACCAGAGTTTCCTTTATCTGGTCCATACCATTTTCAATGATCCCCGGCTTTCCTCGTATCTGCTCGATCCCATCGGAGGCACCTTTATTGGAGCCAACGATCACGTGAAGGATGGTTACCGAAAATATGAAAACGTCTCCTATCCCTGTTTCACGACGGCCAGAGGCAACCGAGTAGAGTTACTTGAGGGTCTGTGGCAGGGAAGCGGCTACAGCCAGAACCTGAAATTGATTAATGTCCCAGTCCTTAAAATTCACAGTGGCTCGGAGTTGACTGCCTCTCTTAAACACTTTTACGGTGTTGTTTCGATGAGTGATGGTCAAAGTCCTTTTCGCCATTACGGTGGTTTGGGAGAGACCTCCGGAAAGATGGTGGTATCGATCCGGACACCGGTGTTGAATATCATCGATGCCATCTGGGTCTCTTTTTTATCTTTGTCGGGATATCCAGCCAATACAACCTTTCAGGCCAGCCAAATCCTGGCAAGCCAGGATCCTATCGCCCTGGACTACTGGGCAGCTAAATATATCCTTTATCCCATCAGCCAGAACTCCCATCACGTACCAGTCCCCGGAAGCACTATCGATACATGGCTGACCGCTGCCCGAGATATCATCAATGGACGTGGGGGCGTCTATGATCCCAATGGCGGAATCATGACTGACGCTGTCACAAAAGATGAGCAGCAAATGTCAATCCATACGTTCACTTTTTCCGATACTGTCTCAGCTCCTGATACTCTGGAAGGATCTACCAATGGGCTGACCGGTAAGATTTACACCTATACCACAGATGGATCAGTTTCCGGCACAGGCAACCCAGTTCAATATTTATTTGACTGGGGAGATGGGACGGATTCTGGGTGGCTTCCGATTGGCCAAAAGAATGCTTCCAAATCCTGGACCTCGTCTGGGATGTACCAGGTAAAAGCTCAAGCCCGATGCGCCTATCAGACAATGGCTGTATCCCTCTGGTCCGCAACTCTTTTGGTTACAATAAGTCCGACCAGCATTTCTGTTGTTTCCCCTAACGGAAGGGAGATCTGCTCAGGAGGTTCAACCCACTCGATTCGCTGGAGTCGCATCGGGAACCCCGGAGCCTATGTGAAAATAGAATTGCTGAAGGGAGGAACTGTAAATCGCACCATCGCCCCCTTTGCCTCAAGCGGCAAAGGTTCGTATAACTGGAAAATTCCTTCGAACCAAGTTCCTGGAACAGATTACAGGATCCGGTTGACAAGCACGAGCAATAGTGCTTACACGGATACGAGTGACAGCGACTTTACTATTGCAGCCCCAACAATAACTGTTGTATCACCCAATGGAGGAGAAACGTGGACAGCGGGGGAGATAAAGCCGATTCGTTGGAATTATACTGGCAATCCTGGCCCATATCTGAAGCTTGAGCTTTTGAAGGCAGGGGTCGTGAACCGCACGATCGTCTCGGGTTTTTCAAAGGGGAGGGGAGGAACTGGTGTGCGCAATTGGAAAATTCCTTCTAATCAGCCTTCAGGTAGTGACTATCAGATCAGAGTAACCAGCACCAACAATGGTGCCTATACAGACACCAGTGATAGCTATTTCACCATTGTGTGACCTGCGCCCCCACGCCCAATGTCTCGGCTAACGATGGGACCTACCAGAATAGAGTAGAGGAGGCATCCTTCAAAATAGGAGGCTTGAATCCGAAATCAATAAGAAGCTTGGAAATTGTAAGGAAAGTTTACAACCTTAAGAATACGAGAAATTCGTAATTAGATCATGGCGGTAAAACGACCAGCATAAACTCTTGTATAAATCCTTTACACTGTCAGCTTATTCAGGAATACCAAAGTCTGAAAAAGCACCATGACTTTAGGAAGTTAAAATAATAATAAAATTTGGTATTAAGATTGCTCCAAATTGGGGGTGGATTAGTTTATCTAATATATAGATCCAAATAAATGATCTACTCTCTTGATTCCGATGCTTTTAGTGAAATTAGCACGGATGGGCATTAAAGTTGGAGCCTACTATTAAATAATCTGGCAAAAATGGGCAGTGTATGTACAACGAATTTTTTGGTTTAGCAGAGAAGCCTTTTGAATTACTCCCGGATCCCAAATTTCTCTTTCTCACAGCCAGCCATCGAAAAATAATAGCTTCCGCGCTGGAAGAGATAAGAAATCGAAAGGGTTTTATCTCAATCACAGGGGAGGTGGGAACGGGAAAAACGACCCTTATTCGCTATTTGTTAACTAGATTTGAAAATGTTGAAAAGCGAAAGACAGCCTTCATTTTTCATCCCACGATTAGTTTTAAAGAGTTATTAAAGAACATCCTTTTGGAGTTAAATCTGGAAGTGATGAATTCTGACAAAAAATCCCTTTTGCACCAGTTAAATGAGTATCTAATCCAGATGGATTTTTGGGATGAGACCTTGATAATTATAATCGACGAAGCGCAGGACCTTCCCAGCGAGGTAATGGGAGAACTCGGAATGTTGCCAAGGTCAACAACGCTTCAGATCGTATTCGTGGGGCAACCTGAGTTTGAAGACAAGCTTAATTTACAAGGTCTGAGGCAACTCAAACAAAGAATAGGAATCAAACACCAAATCCGGGTTTTCAGCGAGGAGGAGTCTAAGGACTACATCAATCATCGACTCCGATTGGTCCGAAGTAGCAGTTCTGAAAGGTTTACACCAAAAGCTATTTCAATGATTTGTTCATATGCCAGGGGAATTCCGCGTATTATCAATACCCTTTGCGACAATGCCTTTCTGATGGGCTACAGTCTGTCCCGGAAAAAGATTGACGCGGATATTATCCGTGAAGTCATCAAGGATATGGAAGGTCCTCTTTCACAGAAAACTTTCTTTTCCTCCATCGTCACAGCTATCAAGGAATTTCGATTATCCCCCCCAAGATTAAATTCTCTTCTCAGCAAAGCCTCTCTTATTGTCCTATCTTTCCTTTGCTTGGGAGGATTTGTTTTTCTGATCGATCGATACTTTCAACCCTTACCTGCTAAAACGTGGGGTATCAAGTCTCCCAGAAGCCCTTATGTCGATACCAAGCCTTCTTCAACATCACTACCTCATCAAGGGCCCGCTGCACTAAAACCGGCTTCCCCTGAATTTGCCAAGCTTGGTTCCCCGAATGCACCTCTCACCTTCATGAGTGAAGAAGATAAATCAACGAAAATTGTAACCGTGAAAAGAGGAGATACCATTTCTTCCTTAACAGAAATATATTATGGTATGGCCAATCAAACCCTTATGGACTTCATTTTGGATTTAAATCCGGAGATTACCGATGTTCATCTCATTTTAGTCGACCAAAAAATCAAGATTCCAAAAATCACAAGAGAGTTGCTGACCACAAAATCCGATGACAATAGCTATAAGATTCAAGTTGGAACTTTCCAGAGCCCGGACTTCGTCAGATTTTACATCAATGAACCCGCGTTGGAGGGAAGGAAAGTAAAAATCTTTCCTCGAAAAGTATCACTCCAAGAAACCTGGTATCGGCTGGTAGTTGGACCATTTGATAATAAAGATGAATGTTTAAGGGTGATCGATCAGCTCAAAGAGAAAGGGCTCCTGCCCGTTTTCGGGGGAATTCTAAAATTGGAATGATATGGTAACGAATTCCAGCATTCAAGACAGCCAGAAATGCTCTGTTTTTCATTATTGCTTTCTATCGATCATCGCCAACTCTGAAGATTAGCTCCGACCGAAGACTTGCACGTGTTATTCGTACCTCCTATCTCCTCTTTTCTTTTTTGAAGTCCAGGCTTCCAAAAATTTCACAATGGGTGTATATTGCTACGTGATTGATGGTTCGTAATTTGCAATTCCACAAATCGTCTGGAAGACCTCTCTGATAGAAAGAGAAGGAATGTGGAGACCAAATACCTGAGGATGATCCAAGGGATGAAGGGAAAGGGGCGAAAGGATTGGACGGTCTATATCCTGCGCTGCGGGGATGGTTCGCTCTACACGGGGATAGCAAAGGATGTGCGGGTTAGGGTCAAGCAACATAGTGATGGGAGAGGGGCAACCTACACCCGAACTCGTCTGCCCGTCGAGCTGTTATATCAACAAGAAGGTTTGACGCGTTCCGAAGCTCTTATTCGAGAAGCACAGATAAAGGCGATGCCACGCTCCAAAAAGGAGGAAATCATCTTTAGTGAACGTTGTGTCCCCATTCATTCCAGCCATCATGGGATAATGAAAGTACGAGAAGACAGAACTGACAACGCAGCGGGAGTCTCGAGACAAGAAGATGAGGGCCAATAGGAACAGGAGGTACACAATGGGAGACAAAGGAAAGAAGGATAAGGACAAGGGTCGGAAACAGAAAATAAACAAACAGGAGCAAAAGGAAAGAGAGAAACTAGCGAAGCAACCGAGAAGAACTTGATAGAACGCATGGTGAGGTATCCACCTCACCTATACGGTCAACACGGTCGCATCATTTGATGGACAAGCAATGGTTGACGGCGCCACCTCGGTGCGCTTTTCAGACAAGGCATGTCATCGCTTCGATTTCTTGCCTCCTTTATCCCATTCCCCCCCGTGGCTCTGATGATCTCGATTTTCCATGATCGTCTCGTCGACAACCTCTCCACAAATCAGGCACCGCCAACTAAGGAAGGGACCGTTTGTATCGAAAAACTCCTCATGAATCATCATCCCGCTACATCGATCGCACTTCATATTAAGCTCCCCAAAATTGTCCCGTTGACCTGAAATGTTAAATTTGATGTATATTATAACCTACTTTCATTTCTAGAACCATCTGATGTTTTCAAAGATCGGTGTGACCCTTCGGGACGTTCGTGCAGAGCGTGCTCGGATTCATTAGTCATGTAATCGAAATCGTTAGGGAAACAGGGGCAGGCGGAAAAAGAGCTTATTAATAATCAGGCGAAATTTTCAGTTGACAAAACGCCGCTCTTTGATATGATTGCCTTGCCAATTTAAAAATCCTTTCTCTTTCCATAGGTGAGAATCATGCGAAAAAAATGGCTAATTGTTGTACTTGTTTTCGTATTGATCATTTTCGCATTTAGCCTTCGTTCAATCGCTGGATGCAAGTCAGATTGCCGGGATGAGTATGATTCGGAGGCTGAATCCTGCAAAGAAATGTACGATGACCCAGATGATGCTGACATGCTTAGAGTGTGCATGGACGATGCCACGAGGCAGTACCAATCGTGTATCGACGAATGTGAGAACTGAGGTTTAAAGCCCACCACTGGCGGAAAAAGTTATTCTTGACTTAGACCAAAAATTTTAATAAAAGGAGTCCTATGATTCTACGAGTTGAAGAGATTGAACGGATGGTTTGGGAGGAGGAAAAGCTCTTCCTCATGAAGCAGGTCGGGATTCTTCTGATCAAGAACAATGCCATCAAATTCGGTGATTATATCTTGGCCTCCGGGAAGAAAAGCCCTTACTATATCGATCTGAGGCAAACGATCTCCAGCCCGAACACGATGGACTGGATCGCCAATTCGCTAACCCGGATCGTTCTCAATGAAATCGGGAGGGATAAGATCGACAAGATCCTGGGTGTCCCCACAGCAGGAGTCCCCTTTGCAACGGTGGTGAGTCAGAAATTGGGCATCCCTCTCATCTACTATCGGCAAGCGAGGAAAGAGCACGGCGTGAGGAAGAAGATCGAGGGCATCCTGGACCGCAACGATCGGGTCCTCGTGATCGACGATCTCATCACCACGGGGGAGAGTGTGATCGAGACGGCAGAGGTGATCAGAGATCAGGGGGGGGTGGTCAACGAACTGGCAGTACTCTTGGATCGGGAACAGGGAGGCCAGCAAAGGCTACGGTCATCCCGGATTGAACCCCACATTTTGTTTAAAATCTCAGATGCCATGACATGGCTTCACAAAGTAGGCCTGATCGAGGACAGGATGTACGACCTCTTAGTAAAATATATAGAGGAAGAAAGTCAGGCTAGCGCAACCAGTTCATCGTGACGCTCCAACCTCATCATTTCTCCCTTCTCTCTTCATCGGTAAGGCCTGCGACAAACGGATCAGTTCCCCTCCGACCACTTGCAGCACGCTTTGTAAGTCTGTTAAACTAATGTGATTTATTCCAATGCATCCCAATTTTTCTTGACAAAAGAAAATTTTTTTATATATTTACTTTTTTAATTTGGTGTGGAAGGGTCGAAAGAAAATGTTTACTTTGAAATTGGATGAAATTCCTGAAGAGGGTCTGGAGCTGAAGTGGACAGAGGAAAAGACTCCCTTGTTGGCTTACTTGAAAGACTTCTCAAGAATCGACTTCGATTTCGAGACTCCGCTCCAATCCGAAGTGAAAATCAGGAAGGCAGGTCGATCCATCTTAATCGCCGGGAAGATCGAAACCACTCTTCGTTTACACTGTGTCAGGTGTCTGAGAGAGTTCTCTTATCCCCTCTCCACGACCTTTGAACTCACCCTTCACCCTTTAAAAGAGGCCCCCGCTGCGGAAGAGACCGAATTGGGAAGCGAGGAGATGGAGGCGAGTTTTTTCGAGGGGGGAGAGATTCACCTCTCCGAGATTGCGTGCGAACAGATTTTTTTGGAAATCCCTTACCAACCGCTTTGTCAGGAGGGATGTAAAGGGCTCTGTCCATCATGCGGACAAGATCTCAATCTCTCTTCCTGTGGGTGCGTCAAGCAGGAGTTGACGACAGGCTTTTCTGATCTCAAAAAATTAAAACTTGATTAATGCCGTCGTAATCTGTTATGTGGAAAAGATAAGAAATTTGACCGAACCCTTAAATTCCGCCGGAATGGCGCGCTTAAGGCTGAGAAAGGATGTGTTTGGATGGGAGTTCCAAAGCGGAGAACATCGTCAGCAAAAAGAGATCAACGTCGAGCCCATAAGAAATTGAGTGCCCCCAGCGTCTCTCTTTGTCCTCAATGCCATGAACCCCTTCTTCCCCACCACATTTGTCCCCACTGCGGGACTTACAGGGGACGAGAGGTGGTGAAAGTGGAGGAAGAGAAATAGGTTGCCGAGGACGACATCAAGGGAACGTGTGAGATGAAGATTGCGGTGGATGCGATGGGAGGGGATTTCGCCCCTCAGATGATTGTTGAAGGGGCCTTCCTGGTTGCAAAACAGTATGGTGCCCGGGTGGTCTTGGTAGGGGATGAGGATCAGGTGAGTAAAGAGCTATCCAAATATCCCACTTCAAAACTTTCAATCTACATCCATCACGCCCCATCGGTGGTCGCCATGCATGACTCCCCTTCTACGGTGATCCGAAGGATGAAGGAGACTTCTATTAAAGTTGCCCTTGATCTGGCAAAGGAAGGCCAGGTCAGTGGGGTGGTTTCCGCCGGAAACTCAGGAGCAGCCATGGCCCTGGCAATGTATATCCTGAGAAAATTGGAAGGCGTAGAACGGCCAGCCATTGCCACGATCCATCCCACCACGAAAGGTAACACCGTTCTCATCGATTCCGGAGGCAACGTGGATTGCAAACCCATCCATCTCGTTCAGTTTGCAACGATGGGGAATGCCTATGCAAAATATATCCTGGGGAAGGAAGACCCCCGGATCGGAGTGTTGAGCAATGGCGAGGAGGAAGGAAAAGGGAATGAGCTGACGCGGGAGGTCCACGATATTCTATCAGAGACCGACCTGAACTATATCGGTTATGTGGAAGGCCGGGATCTCAACAACGGAGAAGTGGATGTGATCGTCTGCGACGGTTTCGTCGGGAATGTTGCATTGAAAGTGAGTGAGGGACTTTGGGAGACCATCCACGCTATTCTCAAGTGGGAGGCACAGGACAATATCAGGGCGAAAGTCGCCTATTTTCTCATGGGGCGAGCCATTCGGCGCCTGGAGAAGAGGCTGGACTATTCGGAAACCGGAGGAGCGCCCCTCTTGGGAGTGAACGGCAACTGTGTCATCTGTCACGGTTCATCCAATGCGAAAGCGATCATGAATGCGGTTCTCCTGGCTTTAAACCTGGCCAAGAATAAGCTGAACGAGCATGTCATCGACCAGCTTAAGGAGAAACAGGATATGCTTCGTCTGGGACAGAGACGGCCGGAGAAGGTGAGCGAACCGGTGAAATCGATTCACTGATATCTTTAGATGAACGGAGGAAAAAGGATTGGATTATTTTTTCACGCCGGAACAGAAGATGATTCGGGATTTAGCCAGGAAGGTCGCCGAGAGAATGGTGCCCGTCCGGGCGGAATTGGATGAGAAGGAAGAGTTTCCGTGGGAAATTGTCAAAATCAGCGCGGAAGCAGGTCTCATGGGTGTCTCCATGCCTGAAGAGTATGAGGGCTTCGGAGGAGGCATCTTAGAATATTGTTTGGTCGCAGAGGAATTGAGTCGCGTCTGCCTCGGGATCGCTACCAGTGTGGTAGCAAGCGGCTTGGGCGCTATGCCCATCCTGCTGTTTGGAAGCCCCGAGCAAAAGAAAAAATACCTGCCCGATATCGCGAAAGGAAAAAGGCTGGCTGCCTTCGGTTTAACCGAAGCAGACGCAGGGAGTGATGCGGGTAGCATTCGAACAACCGCTGTCCGAAAAGGAGAGGGGTATATTCTAAATGGAACCAAGCAGTGGATCACGAACGGGGGGGAGGCGGAAGTCTACTCCATCATCGCCATGACCGATCGGTCAAGGGGCCCCAGAGGAGCAAGCGCCTTGATCGTCGAAAAGGGAACCCCGGGCTTCGATTTCGGGAAGAAGGAGAAGAAGATGGGCATCCGGGCCTCTGCCACCCGGGAACTCGTGTTTCAGGATTGCTTTGTTCCGAAAGAAAATCTGATCGCGAAAGAGGGAATGGGATTTATCGTCACGATGAGGACGTTTGACCGGACTCGACCCGGGGTGGGTGCGCAGGGGGTAGGATTGGCCCAAGGAGCCCTGGATGAGGCGGTCCGATATGCCCGAGAACGGGAACAGTTTGAGAAGAAGATCATCTCTTTCCAGGCCGTTCAGCATATGTTAGCGGATATGGCGACCTTCGTCGAAGCCGCACGAGCATTGGTCTATTCCGTTGCCCGCTACGTCGACCAATCCGAAAACCCAAAAGAGATTTCAAAGGTCTCCGGGATGGCCAAAGTCTTCGCCAGCGACGTCGCCATGAAAGTCACCACCGATGCGGTTCAGATCTTCGGCGGTTATGGATATATGAGAGACTATCCGGTTGAAAAGATGATGCGGGATGCAAAGATTCTTCAAATCTATGAAGGGACAAACCAGATCCAGCGGAATGTCATCGGTTTGGAACTGAGCAAGGAATACGCGGGGAGGAAGGTCTCCCGATGAAACCCATCGCCTTTATTTTTCCCGGACAGGGATCCCAGTATGTTGGAATGGGAAAAGAGCTCTGCGAAAATTTCAGATCTGCGAAAGAGATCTTCGAAGAGGCGGATGACTCCCTCCACATCTCCATTTCCGAGCTTTGTTTTAAAGGTCCAGAGGAAGCTCTGAAGCTGACAGAGAATACCCAGCCCGCAGTGCTGACGACCAGCATTGCAGCGCTTAAAGTACTGCAGGACGAGAAGGGTTTGACTCCGCAATTTACCGCGGGCCACAGCCTGGGAGAGTACAGTGCTTTGGTTGCCTCCGGAGCGCTCGCTTTTTCCGAGGCAGTAAAAATTGTCAATCTCCGTGGGAAATTCATGCAGGAGGCTGTGCCCGTCGGGGAAGGAGCGATGGCAGCCGTCCTCGGTATGGAACGTGAGGAGGTAGAGAAGCTCTGTGAGGAGGTTTCATCTGGCGAAGTTCTTTCCCCTGCCAATTTTAATTGTCCCGGCCAGATCGTCATCGCCGGCCATTCCAAAGCAATTGAGCGCGCCATTGCGAGAATCAAACAGGAAGGGAAAAAAGCAGTTCCGTTGCCGGTGAGCGCTCCCTTCCATTCTCCCCTCATGAAACCAGCGGGGGAGCGTCTGGAAAAGGCTCTGCAAGAGATCTCCATGGGTGAGCTGAAGATCCCCGTCGTAACAAACGTGGAGGCAGAGATCAATTCTTCGAAAGAGAGGGTAAGAGGACTATTGGTGGCTCAGGTGTCAAGTCCTGTGCGCTGGGAAGAGTCGATGAGGAAGATGATCGCAGAACGGATTGAAGAGGTAATGGAGATCGGACCCGGAAAAGTCCTCTCCGGTTTGATGAAGCGGATTGACAACCGTGTGGAAACAAGGAATATAGAGGATCTTCAGACTCTAAAAAAGATACCTTAAGAACTCACGCCTTATGGCAAGAGGAGCGAGCCTACCGGCCGGGAGGCAGGGGAGGAGGAAGGATTGAAGCTTGGAGGCAAAGTCGCCTTAATCACCGGGGCGGCTCAGGGGATCGGGAAAGCGGTTGCGTTGCTTCTGGCTCGCAATGGCGCCGATATTGTTGTCTCTGATATCAATCTCGAAAAGGCCGAAGAGACGGCCAGGGAGATTGAGTCGATCGGGGTCAGAGCCATGCCGCTGAAAGTGAATGTGGCCAGCCTGGACGATGTGGAGCAGATGACAGCAACCATCCTGGAAAAGTTCGGCAAGATCGATATCCTGGTCAACAATGCCGGGATCACCCGGGACAAACTGATCCTCAGGATGAGTGAAGAAGATTGGGATGCGGTCCTCGACGTTAATTTGAAGGGCACGTTTCATTGTACCAAGACGGTTGTCCGACACATGGCGAAACAGAGAAGCGGGAAGATCGTCAGTATTGCCTCGGTGGTCGGAGAGATGGGGAATGCGGGGCAGGTGAACTATGCTGCTTCAAAGGCCGGAGTGATCGGTTTGACCAAAACCATTGCGAGAGAATTTGCGCAAAGGGGGATCAATGTCAATGCCATCGCTCCAGGATATATTGAAACCCCGATGACCGAGGTTCTTCCGGAGAAGGTGAAGGAAGAATTGAGGCGGTTAATTCCTATGGAGCGTTTGGGTAAACCCGAGGATATCGCGGAGGCCGTTCTTTTCCTCGTTTCTGAAGGATCGAACTATATCACCGGTCACGTGTTGAAAGTGAACGGTGGCATCTATATGTAGACAGGAGTCAAAATCCCAAGGAGGTGATTACATGTCCATTGAGAAGAGAGTCAAGGAAATTATTGTGGAGCAGTTGGGAGTGAATGAGAACGAGGTGACGCCGGAGGCAAAATTTGTCGACGATTTGGGAGCGGATTCTCTCGATTTGGTGGAGCTCGTCATGGCTTTGGAGGAGGAGTACAATATCGAGATCTCCGATGAAGAAGCAGAGAAAATCCTGACTGTCGGAGATGCGATTGACTATATCCAAGCCCACGTCACTCAGTAAGGTTCCGATCATAAGGAGGTATGGGTTTTGGGAAGAAGAGTCGTTGTCACAGGAATGGGGTTGGTGATCCCCACTGGAATCGGAGTCGGGACGGCGTGGAAAAACGTCTGCGAAGGAAAATCGGGCATCGGTCTCCTGACGCGGTTCGATACAAACGGGTTTGAGACCAAGATTGCAGCGGAGGTTAAAAATTTCAACCCGGAATCATGTATTGATAAGAAAGAGATCAAAAAAATGGATCTCTTCATCCAGTATTCCATCGGGGCTACGAAGGAGGCGCTGGAGGATGCCCGGTTGGCCATCGGACCGGATAACGCTGAACAGGTCGGTGTGATCGTGGGAACGGGTTTGGGAGGATTGCCCACTATCGAAAAATACCACAAAGTTCTTTTGGAGAGAGGGCCGGGCCGGATCAGTCCTTTCTTCATCCCCATGCTCATTGCCAATCTGGCATCCGGGCAGATTGCCATTCAGTTTGGTCCGAAAGGGCCGAACACGTGCGTGGTGACCGCCTGTGCGACAGGGGCTCACTGTATCGGAGACGCCTTTCGTGCCATTGTTTATGGAGATGCGGAGGCGATGATCGCAGGGGGGACGGAGGCGAACATTACGCCGCTGACGATCGGTGGGTTCAATGCCATGAAGGCCCTTTCGACGAGAAACGACGAGCCGGAGAAAGCCTGCAGACCCTTTGAGAAGAATCGGGATGGTTTTGTCATCGCAGAGGGTGCAGGAATTCTTATCTTAGAGGAATTGCAGTTTGCTTTAAAAAGAAAAGCAACAATTTATGCAGAATTGGTAGGCTACGGCTATACGGGAGATGCTTATCACATTACAGCTCCTTCGCCGGAAGGCGAGGGTGCCGTGCGATGTATGAGGATGGCGATCAAAGACGCGAAGCTGAAGCCGGAGGATGTGGACTATATTAATGCCCATGGAACCTCCACTCCCCTTAATGACCTGACTGAGACGGTCGCTATCAAGACGGTTTTTGGCGATCATGCCAAAAAGATACCCGTCAGTGCAACCAAATCGATGACTGGCCATCTTTTGGGAGCGGCCGGAAGTACAGAGGCTATTTTTACAATCTTAGCGATCCGGGATGGGATCATGCCACCCACCATCAACTACGAAGAACCCGACCCGCAATGTGATCTCGATTATGTCCCCAATGTGGCAAGGCGAAATAGCATAAACGTTGGGATGTCCAACGCCTTTGGGTTCGGCGGAACCAACGCCTCGCTCGTCTTCAAAAAATTTGAAGGGTAATGCATGCAGATTGGTTTGGCGTGTGACCATGGCGGCTTCGAACTCAAAGAGGAACTGAAAGTCTTTTTGAAGTCCGTCGGCGTCGAACCGATTGACATGGGTACGTCCAATCAAGATCCGGTGGACTATCCGGATTTCGGTGCCCGCGTGGCAGAAAAGGTCTCCCGTGGAGAATTGGAGAAGGCGATCTTGATCTGCGGCACCGGCATCGGGATGTCCATGGTAGCGAATAAGTTTCCGAGAGTGAGAGCGGCCCTGGCCAATGATCTCTATTCTTCTCGTTGCAGTCGGGAGCATAACGATGCGAATATCCTCGTTGTTGGCGGCCGAATCGTGGGGAAGGGGCTGGCAAAGGAAATCGTGAAAGTTTGGCTGGAAACCCCTTTTGCCGGGGGAAGACACAAAAGCCGACTTGAAAAAATCGAGGCTCTCGAAAAGAGAAATTTCGGATCAAAATCAAATCACAAGTAAATTCCCGTGCCGGCAGGGCAAATTTCGAAACTCAAATAGGATTTTGATTATCGGAGCTTGGTATTTGGAAATTGGGATTTGAGATGAATGCCTCCCCTTTGAAAGAGAAAAAAAAGAATAGTCCCCATCGACCTTCCTGGGAAGAGTATTTCATGGATATCACTCATCTCGTTGCGAAGCGATCGACCTGTCTTCGAAGACAAGTCGGCGCTGTTCTTGTGAAAGACAAGAAGATTTTAGCGACAGGCTATAACGGGGCTCCTTCCCGGCTGGAGCATTGTTTGGACATCGGATGTCTTCGCAAGAGGCAGGGCATTCCATCCGGGGAACGCCATGAACTCTGTCGCGGCCTCCATGCCGAGCAGAATGCGATTATCCAGGCCGCATACCACGGAGTGGAGATCCGGGGAGCCACTCTTTACTGCACGAACCACCCCTGCATCATCTGCTCCAAGATGATGATCAATGCTGGCATTGAAAAGGTCGTCTATGAAGATGGGTACGCTGACGATTTGGCCAAAGAGATGCTGAGGGATTCGGGAACCGACACTGAAAAATTCAAGCGCAAGCGGAGGGTAGAGGGGGGGAAGTAGGGAGTGGATATAAAACCACTCTCCATATTCCACTTGCTACGTTCGAAAATATGAAGTGTCCCTTTTGCAGCCATCCCGAAAGCAAGGTGGTCGATTCCCGACTGGGAAAAGAGAAGGATACGATCCGGCGTAGGAGAGAGTGTCTCGGTTGTCATAAACGGTTTACCACCAGCGAAAGAGCGGAGGATGCCCTTCCGTTGGTCGTGAAGAAAGACGGGAGGAGAGAACCTTTCAGTCGCCTCAAAATCCTGAACGGCTTGAAAAAGGCCTGCGAGAAGAGGCCGATTAGCATCAACGATCTTGAGAAAATCGTGAACCGCATGGAGCTTCATTTTCAGGAAAGAGGAGAAAGAGAGATAAAAAGCACTGAGGTTGGAGAGCGGGTGATGGAGGAGCTTCATCGTCTAGATGGAGTTGCCTATGTTCGGTTTGCCTCTGTCTATCGGCAGTTTAAGGATATTCATGAATTCATGGACGAACTCAAGGACCTCCTGGGTGACAAGGAAGAACCGAAGAAGAAATAATCAACCCTTCGACCCCCCCCGGCCCCGATTTAGAGTTGTCCTAATCACTGTTGGACTCATGGTTCGAGAAGATGATCACTGGATGAGAAGGGTACTCCATCTCGCAGAAAAGGGGAGGGGAAAGACACCGCCCAATCCCATGGTCGGTGCCGTTCTGCTGAAAGATAGTAAGGTTGTCGGGGAGGGGTATCATGCCAAGGCAGGAGAAGATCATGCCGAGATCGTCGCCCTCCAACAAGCGGGAGAAGAGGCTCGGGGGGCCACACTCTATCTTAATCTGGAACCATGCGCCCATTTCGGAAAAACTCCTCCCTGCGCCCCACGTGTCGTTGAAAGGGGTGTCAAACGTGTGGTCATTGGCATGGAGGACCCCAATCCCCTGGTAAGAGGGAAAGGGATCGATATTTTAAGAAAAGCCGGTCTCGATGTAGACGTTGGGGTTCTGGAGAAGCAATGCCGTAGATTGAACGAGGGTTTTTGCAAGTATATCTCGCAAAAAATGCCCTTTGTTATTTTAAAAGCAGCCGCGACGCTGGATGGCAAGATAGCCACGCGAAACGGGGAATCCAAATGGATCTCGGGAGAGGCTTCACGACGGCTCGTACACAAGTTGAGGAATCAAGTCGACGGAATCCTCGTGGGGATCGGGACCGTATTAAAGGATAACCCGTTACTCACCACTAGGATCAGGGGAGGGATAGATCCTTATCGAATCGTTCTCGACAGTCGCTTGAGAATTCCAGGGGAGGCTAAGGTGATCGGAACGGCTCCCTCGAAGGCGATCATTGCTGCTACGGAACTCGCCTCAAGAGAGAGAATAGAAGAGTTGGAAAGAAGAGGAGTTCGGGTCCTCATCCTCAACTCAAAAGAAGGAAAGGTCGATTTGAAATCATGTCTCTCCAAATTGGGGGAAATGGGGATAATGACTCTTCTGGTGGAAGGAGGAAGTCAGGTCAATGGATCATTCTTGGATGAGGGTTGGATCGATAAACTCATCCTCTTCTTCTCTCCAAAAATAATCGGGGATCAACAGGCTCCGGGAATCTTTGGTGGCAGGGGAGTATCCGATCTCCGAGAGGCAGTCGCCCTAAGAGAAATTAGGATGAGAAAAGTCGGAGAAGACATATTCCTGGAAGGTTATCTCGAATCAGAAAGAAAGCAATGTTCACTGGAATCATAGAAGATAAGGGAAAGGTATTGAGGATTGAGCACCGGGGTCAAGAAAAGAGGTTGACCATAGGGCTTCCACCTCATTTGACAGAATTGCAACCAGGTGATAGTATTAATATTAATGGCGTTTGTCTTACTGTCGTACAGAAGAAGGAACAGAAAATCGAGCTGGATCTATCCCAAGAAACTCTTCAAAAAACAGTATTGGGAGAGTTGAAAGAAGGGAACATGGTTAATCTGGAAAGAGCCCTTAGGCTGACCGACCGCCTAGGTGGACATATCGTCACCGGTCACATCGACGGAACTGGGATGATCGTAGGGAAGAATAAAGAAAGAGATTTTCTCGAGTTAAGGATAAAAATCCCCGAATCGATATCGAGATATGTCGTACATAAAGGGTCGATTGCCATTGATGGGATCAGCCTGACCGTGAATGAATGTCAGGAGGGGGAGGTCCAAATGACGCTGATCCCATATACTCTTGAAAAGACAACTCTGATGGATAAAAGAGTCGGAGACCGGGTCAATGTGGAAGCTGATATCCTGGGTAAATATGTAGAAAAACTACTCGGCCGAGGGGAACGAGGGGATAAGAGATCCGGCAAGATAGACCTATCTTTCTTGAGAGAACACGGTTTTACCAAAGGAGATTGAGAGCGAATGATCCATCGAATAGAAGCGGCATTAGAAGATATCCGTCAGGGGAAGATGGTGGTCCTCGTCGATGACGAAGACCGGGAAAATGAAGGCGACCTCACCATGGCGGCTGAGAAAGTCACGCCCGAAGCCATCAATTTTATGGCAAAATATGGTAGGGGGCTGATCTGCCTTTCATTGACAGAAGAGAGGCTCAATGAGCTTCGCCTCCCGATGATGGTGTCGGAAAACACTTCCCGATTTCAGACCGCTTTCACCGTCTCTGTTGACGCACGGAAGGGAGTGACCACGGGTATTTCGGCTGCCGACCGTGCAACGACTATTTTGACTGCCCTGGATGAAAAATCCACCTCGGAAGATTTGGTCTCCCCGGGGCATATCTTTCCTTTAAGGGCACAGCAAGGTGGAGTACTGGTCCGAACCGGTCAGACTGAAGGATCGGTCGATTTAGCGAGGTTGGCAGGGCTGAAACCAGCAGGGGTGATCTGTGAGGTGATGAAAGAGGATGGGACCATGGCTAGAATGCCCGATCTCCAGAGCTTCGCCCAAGTACATGGGCTAAAAATTGTAACCATCGCCGACCTGATCAAATATCGTCTCAATAAAGAATCCTTAGTCCGGAGGATTGTCACAGCCACCATTCCTACAAGGTACGGAGGTGTATTTACAGCCATCGCCTATGAAAATGATGTGGACCCCTTTCACCATATCGCCTTGGTCAAGGGAGAGATTGGGCCGGAAGATACTGTTTTGGTGAGGGTTCATTCCCAATGCCTGACCGGGGATGTCTTCGGGTCGAGGCGATGCGACTGCGAAGAGCAACTTCATACGGCGATGGCCATGGTAGAAAAAGAAGGCAAGGGTGTCATCGTCTACATGAGACAGGAGGGGAGAGGAATCGGACTGGTCAATAAACTGAAGGCCTATTGTCTCCAAGATATGGGAAAGGATACCGTGGAGGCCAATGAGGCATTGGGATTTAAAGCCGACATGAGGGATTACGGAATCGGAGCTCAGATTTTAGCGGATCTGGGTCTTCATAAAATTCGCCTCCTGACCAACAATCCTCGAAAGATCATCGGTCTGGAAGGGTACGGCATTGAGGTGGTCGAAAGAGTTTCGATTGAGACGAAACCTCACCAGGAAAACATTGAATATTTAAAGGCCAAGGCAAAGAAGATGGGTCACCTGCTCTCCATCAAATCGGGAGAATAGGCAGAGGGGGTCGAAAACAATGAAAGGAGAAGAGAAGATGGTGAAGACCTTCGAAGGCAAATTGATGGCCAAGGGACTCAGGTTCGGGATCGTGTTGAGCCGATTCAACGACTTTATTGGCGAGCGACTTCTGGAGGGGGCGATGGATGCCTTGAGGCGAAGCGGTGCCGAAGAAAGTGATTGCACGGTGGCCCGGGTTCCTGGGGCTTTTGAAATTCCCCTTGCCGCGAAAAAGATGGTGAAAAGTGGTCGTTACGATGCGGTCATCTGCTTGGGCTCAGTGATTCGAGGAGCCACCCCCCACTTCGGTTATATTGCCAATGAAGTCACCAAGGGGATTGCCAGTCTTACCCTGGAAAGCGAAATTCCTATCTCCTTCGGAGTGTTGATCACGGACACGATTGAGCAGGCGGTTGAACGGGCAGGGACGAAAGTCGGGAATAAAGGTTTTGATGCAGCGATGTCCGCCATCGAAATGGCCAACCTCATGAAGGAGATTGGAAAAGGTAAAGCCTAGTTTGCGTAGAAGAAGAAAATCGAGGGAGTTTGCCCTCCAGGCTCTTTATCAATTGAATATCACGAAACAGGACGTCCCCGCGCTCCTCACGCAATTCCAGAAACATTTTTTGCCCGAAGGCGAGGCAGATGAGTTTCTAAGACGTCTGGTCCTGGGCGTTTTGGAACACTGTGAAGAGTTAGACCGCCTGATTGAAAGATATTCTGAAAATTGGCGCTTGGATCGTATTGACTTGATTGACCGAAATATCCTTCGCATGGCTCTTTTTGAACTCCTCTATTGCGAAGATATTCCTCCCAAAGTGACCATCAATGAAGCGATTGACCTCGGAAAACGATATGGTTCTGATGATTCTGGAAGTTTCATCAACGGCATTCTAGATCGAATTCAGAACGAGGTTGTCCGTAAACCCATTTAATAGAAAGAGCGAGATGTCGTTTAACGGTGACGACGCTCGTATCCCTGCCCGCCGGCAGGCGGGGAGGCGGGAAGCTCGAAAGCAGAAGCTCGATGAACGATAGCCTAAGACGAGTTTCGATACCAGCTTAGACAACGATAACCTTTTAGAGACCCTATACGCCAAACTTAACCGATTGATGAAACGGGCGTTCTTGCCATTGCCGCATACGGAACCTGTGTTGTGATTGGTATGGATATCGTTGTTTCAAAGGAAGAGGTTGATGTTCAGGAGTGTGACGTGCTCGTCAGCGGGTTTTTCATGAACGAAAGGCCTCTGGGGGGAACGACTGGCCTGATCGACTGGAGGCTCAATGGCATATTGTCCCGACTTCTGTTAGAAAAGAAGTTGACAGGCGAGTGGAAGGAGACAACGTTAATTCCCTCACAGGGACGGGTCATGTCCAGGATGATTCTTCTTCTCGGCCTGGGAGAGGTGAGAGAATACAGTTACCTTCGCGTTCGGGAACTTTCTGCCCATCTTTTAGAGACCCTGAAGAAACTGGATGCTTTAGATGTGTGCCTTTCCCTCCCGCATGAAGAACGTTACAATGTGGATTGTGGTAAACTGGCAGAGGTGCTCATCGAAGGAATCGCAGATTGTTTAGACCTCAGCGGGTACTCATTCAACGGGGAGTGGATCAAGAGACTTCGGCTTTGTTTCGCCGAAGGAGAAGAGAATTTCTTCGAAATTCTTTTGGGACTTCAAACCGCAAAATCCATTTTGGCGGAACGAGTTCAAATCAGGATCTTTACTCCCTCAGAAGACACTTCTCCCCTCACGCCTCCCCCTCCCTCCGGTAAGAGTGTGTCGTAATAGGGGATTCGGCAATGAGACAGAGAGGCAGTTGAGGGAGCTTTAGACCTGCCTGCGCGAAGCCGCTTCGGCGGAGGCAGGGCGGAACCTTTTAGCCAATAGATTCATAAGCTTGTTTACCCTGCAGACATCATTTTCGAACACCAGTCTTGTAACCCGTCACTTTCAAAGAATCGCAATTCTAAAGCTTCCAAAGCTGCCTCTCTGTCTCAAGTACGGGGTGGAGAATTTAACTCTCTGACAGCTTCTTCTTAAAATATTCAAGAGCCCTCTTCAGTCCTTCCTGACGACTTACTTTCGGTTCCCAGCCCAGTACCCTCTTTGCTTTGCTGATATCCGGTTGCCTCACTTTGGGGTCGTTTTGGGGTAGGGAACAGAATTTGATCCGGCTCTTACTCCCCGACAAGCAGATGATCTCTTTTGCGAAGTCTAAGATGCTGATCTCCTCGGGGTTACCCAGATTGACGGGTTCAGGCTCATCGGAATCGAGAAGTTTTTTGATTCCTTCTATCAGATCTTCTACGTAACAGAAACTTCTCGTTTGATTCCCGTTTCCGTAGACAGTGATATCCTCTCCTTTGAGCGCCTGGACCACGAAGTTGGGCAACGCCCTTCCGTCATCGAGCCTCATCCGTGGGCCATAAGTATTGAAGATCCGAGCAATGCGAGTTTGAAGACCGTGGGTTCGATGGTAAGCCATGGTGATGGCTTCGGCAAACCTTTTTGCCTCGTCGTAGACTCCCCTTAATGCAATGGGGTCAACGCTTCCCGGGTAAGATTCTGGCTGAGGATGCACCGTGGGGTCTCCATAGACTTCCGAGGTCGAGGCGAGGAGGAATCTCGCCTTCTTCGCCTTGGCCAAACCGAGGGCCTTATGAGTACCGAGAGATCCTACTTTGAGTGTTTGGATGGGGTAATCCAGGTAGTCTTTCGGACTGGCGAGGGACGCAAAGTGGAGAATATTGTCCAGTGTTCCCTCGACATAGAGATATTCAGTCACATCGTATTTGATGAATTGAAACCGTTCGTGTCCCATCAAATGGGCAATGTTTTCAATGTTCTCTTTTTTGATGAGGTTATCCATGCAGATCACCTCATGCCCTTGAGCAATGAAAAAATCGCACAGGTGGGAGCCGAGAAATCCTGCTCCCCCTGTGATGAGGGTCCTCTCCATCTTGCTCCTCCTATGGGTTGAAAAATTAGAGGCTTCTTTCTTACCCAATTTCCTGTTAGAGAAACAATTTTTACCATAGACGAAGGGACTTGTAAACGAGATTTCTGAAAAAATCCACAAATCTTGAGTGATCATCTCTTTTGAAATCCGGGTAATCAAGAGAGCGTAGGAAGCTTTTAAAAGCTCTCTAAACTTTCTTTTGACAATTGATCCAAAATAGGATAAAAAATGATACCCGTAAACTATTGAATGGCTCTGGAGGCACGGCCTATGGTGCAAAAAGTATCGAAGATCTGGATGGATGGAAAATTGATTCCGTGGGAAGAGGCGAATGTCCACATCTTGACACATAGCCTTCATTATGGTTTGGCGGTCTTTGAAGGAATCCGATGCTATACCTGCGATGACGGAAGATCTGCGGTCTTCAGATTAAGGGAGCATGTGGACCGGCTCTTCGACTCCGCTCAGATCGGAGATATCAAAATTCCTTATTCGAAGCGAGAGATTGTCGAAGCCTGTAAAGAGACGATGCGGATCAACCACTTGAAGGAGGGTTATATCCGTCCGATCGTTTTCATCGGAGAAGGGGTAATGGGGGTCTATCCCGGAGATAATCCGATCCAAGTTGCGATTATCACCTGGACATGGGGAGCTTACCTGGGAGAAGGTGCTTTGGAAAAGGGAATTCGTGTGAAAGTTTCTTCTTACACCCGTCACCATGTCAACGTCATGATGACGAAGGCGAAAATTTGCGGCAATTATGTCAACTCGGTTCTGGCCAAGCGCGAAGTGATGAAGATGGGATACGACGAAGCCCTGATGCTCGACACGGAGGGCTACGTTTCAGAGGCCAGTGGAGAGAATATCTTTATGGTGAGGAACGGAACATTGAAGACGACCCCCCTCACGTCCATTCTCCCCGGAATCACCCGAGACTCTGTGATTCAGATTGCCAAGGCAAAGAAGATGATGCTGCTGGAGGAGCGATTCACGCGTGATGAGCTGTATACGGCTCAAGAAGCTTTCTTTACGGGCACGGCTGCCGAGCTGACGCCCATCCGGGAAGTCGACGACCGAATCATTGGCAATGGGAAACCGGGTCCGGTGACTCACGAGCTCCAGGCCGCCTTTTTCGATGTGGTGAAAGGAAAAAACCCTGAGTATAAAGAGTGGTTGGACTACCTCTGATAAACACATTTCGGAATTCGAAATGCGGATTTCGGATTTTTTGAGATCTATTCCGCAATCCCCAATCTGCAATCGGAATGCATCTTATCATCGATGGTTATAATCTTCTTCATGTTAGCCGTTCTCTGATTCATCTCAGTCCCGTCCAACTTCAATGGGAACGGGAACGCCTCATCAATCAACTTTCAACTTATCAGAAAATTAAACCCTGCCGGATCACCGTTGTCTTCGATGGATGGCAGGGAGGTTGGGCCACGGAAAAAAGGGAGAGTCAAAAGGGAATTGAGGTGATCTACTCTAAATTAGGAGAGAAGGCGGATGAGGTCATTAAACGACTGGTGAAAGAGAAAGGGTCCTCAGCGATTGTCATTACGTCAGATCGAGATATCGCGAGGTTTGCACAAAGGATGGCCGTTTCAGTTATTCCATCTGACCAATTCCGGGAGAGAATGGAGATATCTGCGGACAACGTTGAGGAGAATCTCGAAGAAGACGAGGAAACGGGTGTTAAACGAAAGGGGCCCTCAAAAAGACTTTCAAAAAAGGAAAAAAGAGCCAGAGCTGCTTTGAAGAAGCTGTAGGAATACAATTCCAAATGCCAAAATCCAAATGTCAAAAGAATGTCAAAGTTCAAAGACAGGATTATGGGAGAAGAGTTCAGATAACGTTTTTGCATTCCAGATCAAGTCCTGAACTTGTTTCAGCCTCTGACGATTTCGGCATCTCATTTGAAATTGAGATTTTATTTGAACTTTGATATTTGGGATTTGGGATTGGAGATTATGTTTTCCACTTATTTTCCGTTCCCTGTAGCAGTCTCGAGATATTTGCCTGATGCCGATAGAGAGCCACCGCAGCCATAATAACACTGATGATGAAGTAGGCCTGAGAATCACTTCTGAAAAAAGCGATCAGGATTGGAATGGTTATTACACAGACGACGGATCCAAGAGAGATGAACCTCCATTTCCACACGATTCCAGCAAAGATCAAAAATTCAATAAGGACAGCAATGGGAGATATGACAAGGTAGACACCCAAGGCCGTGGCAACCCCCTTTCCACCTTTAAACCCGAGAAAGATCGGGAAGACGTGGCCAAGAAACGCGCTCAGCCCTGAAATCGCAATCCACAGGTGAGATTCACCCCACTGGATGGCAATGATCACTGGAATGGCTCCCTTTATCAAATCTCCTAGTAGGGTCAAGATTCCCAATGACTTTCCTGCAGTTCGGAAAATATTGGTGGCCCCAATGTTTTGACTTCCGGCTTTTCTCGGGTCAACTTTAGAAAAGAGTCTGGTGAGAATCAGTCCAGTGGGAACAGAACCTAAAAGGTAACCGAAGAGAGCGATAAATATTCCGATAGGCATGAAGCACCTCGCGCTAAACTGACGTTCTTCTTCTCCAGTTCACCATGAAAATTCCCATCGAGACCAAGGGAAGACCGATCATTAAGGAAACGGTCATCTCTTCATGGAGAATAAGGATGCCAAAGAGGACGCCAAAGATCGGCGTGAAGAAGGTAAAGGCAGAGAGCCTGCTGACCGAATATTCGTGAATGAGTTTAAACCATACGAAATAAGTGATAAAGGCCACGATGACCGATTGATAGAAGAGGGAGGCGACGATGTAAAAGTCTATCTTATAGATCCATGTCGGCTCGAGGAGAATGCTCACGACGAGCAGGATCGGAATGGAGAAGAATAGCTGATAAAGGAAGGTGTGTATCGGTTCAACCCTCTTTGCCATAAACTTCTTGATGTAAAGTGTGGTCGCTCCCCATAAGACTGCCGCGACGATTTCCAAGAGGTCTCCTAAGAGCATGCTCGCTTTGGCTGTCTTGGGCCTTCCGCCAAAGACGACGAAGATACCCATAAAAGCCAAGACAAGACCTACTGTTTTTAGAAAGGTCAAACGATCCCCCTTGAGAAAGAAATGGGCTCCGGCAGCGACGACAAAAGGACTCAGATAGACAAAGAGGACAGAGCGGGCAGCATCCGTATAAAGCAATCCGAAGTAGAGACAGGCGAATTCTGCTCCGAATAAAAGTCCCACCACGACTCCGTGAAAGAGCATTACATCGGTGTGGAACAGCTTCTCTTTTTTCTTGAGACAGTAGAGCAATCCGCAAATGGAGGCGATCATGGAGCGCAGGGTTGACGCAAAGACCGGTGAAACACCTTGATTCGAATATTTGATCGCGGGATAGTTAAAACCCCAAAGCAGCGTCATGATAATCACGATGACCACGGCTTTGGCGTCTAAATAATCTTTGCTCTCCATTCTGATGCTTTTTAGCCCAAAAGAACTATTTTTGCAATATCTGACGATTTTCACCGTTGAGAAAACCATTTCATCTCAAAGGGTCAGATCCTTCAAATCTTAGTTGACATCGTTCTCGTATTTTAGTAGTCTTTGTCCTGTTTAAAGAAAGCGCAAAAGACTAACGCAGAGCGTAATGGTCATATACCGCGATTGGAGCATGGCAAACTTCAGATGTCTGATTTTGGGATTGATGGTCCTTGGTTTTTTTAGTAGCCTGGAAACAGAGGCAGCCGACTGGAGATTTCTGAAAAAAGATTTTCAAGGAGAATTTTTCTATGACACAGAGAGGATCACCCGATCGTCGGAGGAAGTGATCGGAGTTTGGTTTAGAATAGTCTACTCAAAAGAATTTAAAGAAGGGGAAGGGTTGGATAATTTAAGTCAAACCGTCGGCTTGTGGGAAATAAATTGCAGAAATAAACAGGTTTGTTTATTATCAACGTCTCATTATTCCGTCGAGGGTGAGATTTTACCTCCGCAGGTTTGGCTTCCTCCGGAATGGAAACCTATTGGACCGGACACAATCATGGGCACTTTATATAAAGAGCTATGCAAAAAAAAGGGTTGCGTTTTTGAAGGTCAGAAGGAATAATTCATTAAAGCTACGCACGGAAGAATAGAGATACCAATCAATCTAAACAGGGGGGACTTTAAGATGAAAAATAAGATACCAGATAGCGTCATCAGTGAGATCTTTCCAAGAAAGGTGACAAAGTCTAAACTGAGCGAGGAAGTATACGACCAGCTGAAAAAGATGATGCTTTCAGGGAAACTTAAGAAAGGCCAGAGGTTGGTTGAAGAGAAGCTTGCTCACCGTTTGAACGTGAGCAGGAATCCTGTCCAGATAGCTCTGCTTCGATTACGTAAGGAGAAGCTGGTAGCTTGGAGATATAAAAAGGGAACTTTTGTAGCTTGATTATTCCCGATACCAGAAGAATACCAAAAATGGCGCGTTATTGAAACCTCATCGGCCCGGGGGAACTTTCCAAAACGCTTTCGTTGAACATGCACTCAATCCGCGCAGCATAAGCGCCGTTCCGATTCCCCGAAGAAAAATGAGGACCGAGCAAAAACCTGCGATAAAGGCGGACCTCACTCGAAGGGAAAATTTATCCGATTCTCTTTAAATTTTCTTTAACCATGGAGATGCTCCACCGCAATTGCCCAGCCGAGTCTCTCAGCTTCAGCGTGGGCATCCTGCAAGCTCGCCCTTATACTAAATTCGACTCTTTCAGATTTCGGCCCGATAAGGACAGTTGAACCGTCGAATCTCTGAATGAGGGTAGCTCTTGGTTTTGCTGTAAACAACTCGTCTAACCTCCTGTTAAAGACATAAAGAAAAAAGGTATAAAACGACTTACTTTTCAAATTATAGTATTATCGAAAAAGCCCTGAGAATCAATACGGTAGACACCGTATATGTCTGAGATAAGTAATGTATTTTTAGGGCTAAGGAAATTCCAAAAGAGATTTATGATTGGCGATTGATTATTGACGAGTGAAGAACCCAGGCCGGATTACCAATCACCAATCAACAATCATCAATTCAAGGAGGGCTGTTTTCAAATCGGAGAAAATGAAAAGGCCGACCTCAAGTCGGCCTTTGGTGTGTGTCCTCGTTCTCGGGCAATCACCCTCTTCACTTCATCGGAAACCCGCTTTGGCCAGAGAGATTACACATCGAAGGGTTTCCCCGTTCTTTGTTTCCTTCTCCTGGCCTGAATCCACTTGGGATTCTCACGAGCTTCCAAATCCGATCCGTCTATAATTTTTATAGCACAATCAGGACGTAAAAACAATGCCGCTGGATCAGCCGAAAAAGGCCCAGCTTTAGAGATAAACCAAGTGCCGCTTGGACTTTTTTTTGAAATTATGGCGCCGGCATGATATATAAAAAAGGATGCGGAGTTGATGATACGAAGTAGAGAAGGAGGTCGGAACAGAAGATGACAGTTGGCGGAAAGAAAAAAAGAGGACGCAAAAAGGCAGAAGCTTTTTCGAGCCTTCCGGGCGTCGAATTTGACATCAATGCAATCAGAGAGATCAAGAGGCGCAAAAAAAGACTCTGTAAGAGAGGATCAAACAGGAAAAGCTGAAAAGTTAATCTAAGGAGGGGCATCCGTGACAGAAGTAAAATTCCCTTTTTCTTGCCCCATCTGTGGGCGGAAGACGGAGTATCCTTTGACAGAGTTAGTGGAGGGAGCTGTTTTGACCTGTTCCTTCTGTAAACTCAGTCTTACTCTACACGGGCACATGTTGGAAGATGTCCATAAAGAGATCAAGAAATTAAAAACGAGCGTCGTGCAAAAAAGTTCCTCCAAAGAAAGGATGTGAGAAGTGTGTTGATTGAATCGAAGGCGATTGAAAATGCTGAGGTCAATATTTATATGTCCTCGAAATATCGGGTGAAGACAATCATCCCTTTTAAAGAAAATCCTGTGATGAATGTCTACCTTTTTACGAAAGACGAGCTCAATACCTTCTTGGAGGGATATGACCAATACGCGGAGTTCATCGTCTCGGTTGAGCAGGCAGAGGCTATGGCTTAGTGATGGCGTAGCGAAAAGGGGTGACGCGGCCTGAAATCGATATTTGTTAAATTGATGATTTTGGTATTCATGATTTTAACCTTCGGCTGTTCCTCAATCGATAAACTCGTTCAAGATGAAATAGGCCAACCCATTTCTACGGTAGTGGAAAGGTGGGGGCCTCCTTCACGGGTGACTCCTGATGGTAAGGGCGGGAACGTCTATATTTGGGAGCATTGGGTGGATAGAGGATATGGGGACCGTTATCTTTGGTCGACTATGTTCTGGATCGATTCAAATGAGATCATCTATAAGTGGAGATAACCCTTGGATTGATTATCGATGATTGTTGATTGGTGCATGGATTGTTTATAGATGATTGTTGATTGGTGATTGCTAATCTAGTGCAGTGAATCTAACACTTCTTTGCATATCCCGTTCACACTGAGCCTGTCGAAGGGCGAACGATATGGAATGGATTAGTTCCGTTCATGGTTCGACATGCTCACCACGAACGGGTTGTAAGAAGATTTATGAATCAGTACGCTAGTTTTGGTTCTTTAATCGTCAATCATCAATCGCCAATCATCAATCCTAAATCGGGGGTTATCAAATAAAATCATTATTGATTAGATTAGAGGTTGTTTTAATTATCGCACTTGTCATTTTTGGCCATTCTGAATTGTGGGGATTTGATTGGAAGTACTATGGAAAGAATGAAGAGGGGTCATATTTCTACGAGACGGAAAGTATGAAACGCCTGTCCTGTAAAAATCTCAGGGTGTGGGTACAATCAATTTATACCGAGAAAGGCATATCCCATTGGGTCAAAGAAGGAGGAAAAGAATTCGAGAATTTGGACTTTAGTCTAATGCTCTCTGAGTTCAACTGCATGGAGAGATCGATCCGCCACTTGCATATTCTTTTTTATTCGAAGGATCAAAACATCTTTTACCCGATTAAAAACGATGAATGGCAGCTTTTCGTCCCCGACTCCATGTCCGGGGCTTTATTTCAAAAAATATGCAGATGAAAATTGGTCGGGGAGACTAATTTTTGGGACTCCGGGGGTCAGACGGACAGTGCCAAGATAACCCTTTCTGCGACTTTTTCACTTGGAAGGTCTGGATTGTCCGATTGGCTCTTGAGTCGGTTTATCCACTCGGGTATATCCTTTGGACTCCATACACATTTTGTAAAGTTTGTTTGCTTTCAACTTGGCAGAGGCAAGTCCAGTTTGATCAGTCTCCCCCCCTGACCACGATACTTTTGACTGTCGAGCACACTCATAATTATCTCGTTTAAATTCCTCCTCCGTGGTACCTTGTTTAGTCCAAACCTTTGGAGTAGCGGCGCCCCCTCCCAGCAACATCATCATAGCCAGGATAAATAGAATCCTTTTCATTTCCACCCCATATCATAACTTTTAATCAGTGTCCATACCAAGCTTCCCCCTCATCATAAGCTTACCGCGAGGGGTATCCCATCGGCTTGGCCGAGGTCAAAGAAAAAGCTTGACAAATAAATGATATCATGATAATAAAAATATTATGATATTTATAATATCATGATATCTCCTGGGTTATGACGCTATGGATTATCTGATTAGGGGCATTGATAAAGAACTTTGGAAGAAGGCAAGAATTAAGGCAATCCAAGAAGATGTAACCATGCCAAGAGTAATGAGGGGGCTTATAAAAGGCTGGGTTAAAGGGGAGGTCCAACTAACTCGAAAGGAAAAAAGCCATTCATGGAAGAGCAAAGGAGTCACCAAAGAAAGGAGGCGATCAGAATGAGAAAGTGTCAACTTTGTGAATGCCCCGTTGACGACCACAGGGACTTTTGCACTCCGTGCTATCAGAAGAGGATTCGGCAGATTGAGGAAAGTATGGAAAAACTCACGGTAATAGCTAAACAGATGTTGGAATACTGGAAGGAGAACAAGATTCCAAATTGATCGTATCCGGTTGATTGATGGTGAAAGGGGTTATCGGCAGAATGAGAAGTCTTGTTGTAGAGCAATGTGAGGATTGATTTTGAATTAAAACAGGAAGGAGGTGAAAAAGTGGCCTCAAATGAGCCTCTAGGAAGAGTGATGGAAGAAATTGAGAGGATGAGGAGGCAGACAAGAAACTCAAAGTTGAAACTTAAGAGGCGTATAAAGAAACCGGAGAAGACATTCGATCCATTGGAAAAGGGACAGATTGAATTTGAAATGGAAATGTTAAACCGGAAAATACAGAGATGGGAGATTGCAGAAGCAAAACTAAATATTTCCATCATAAAAGCTACACTTTCTGAGGCCAAATTAGAGGGTGAGATTGATTGGAGCCAGGCAGGGGGGCTTAAAAATAATGTGTGACAACCTGAGTCCAAATGGTGTATGTTGATCTCACCTTACGATAAAAGGAAGTGAGCAGGATGCTCAGGACAAATATTTACCTCACGGAGCCTCAGATGAAGAAGTTGAAGGGCATATCAAAAAAGACAGGATTGAAGATTGCTGAGATCATTCGGTCGATGATCGACGAGGGCTTAAAGAAATACGAGAAAGAGAGAGGAAGTCCAATCAGGTACGTCTAAACCATCAAGAAAGGGAGGTGAAATGAATAGGTAAATATCTCAAGACACGCTATCCAGGGATATTTCAGTATGTGGGGTCAAGTGGTAGAGCTTACGGGATTGACTATCGCGTGGAAGGGAGAAGCACCGAAAAGAGAAGAACTGGTCGGGGAGACCGGAGTTGAACCGGCGCCCTCTTGGTCCCGAACCAAGCGCGCTACCAGGCTGCGCTACTCCCCGAACCATCACGTGAAACGAGACAAAAAGCATTTTTAGAATACAAGATTTGATCCGAAATGTCCAGCCTTGTCTGGAGTGCATCATTCTGAGCTGCGGCTACGCTGTCCCAATTGATTTAACAAGCACCTCCACTTCATCCCAGTTGAACGAACTCTTCACAAAAAAGCGGTCTGCTCCATATTCAGCCGCTGCCTGCCGGTATTCTATCAAATCATAATCTGTGAGAATAGCAATACGGATGCCAGGAAGGTCCCTCTTTATTTTCTTGGTGAGTTGAAGGCCATTGGCTCCTGGCAAACGGACATCCATAAAAATGAGATCCGGACGATCCTCATCGACTTTTTGCAGAGCGTCGTCGGCATTTGAGGCCTCTTTAACAACCATAGATGGAAAATGGTCATTAAGACGGTTCTTGAAAGCTTCCCGAAAGATAAGATTGTCCTCAACGATCAATACTCTTAACATTTCTCACCCCCGAATTATGATTGATTATTGTTGATTGATAATTGTTGATTGATCCCGGATTGATTATAGGTGATTGCTGATTGCTTATTGGTTTTGGTATTCAATCGTCAATCATCGATCATCAATCAGACGGGCCACGAGGCACGAATGATCGTTCCCTTTCCCTCTGCGGATTCGACGGCAAACGATCCGCCGGAAAGCTCGGTGCGTTCTTTCATGCTTGTAAGCCCTAACCCCCGCTTCGAATCACCCAGAGAAAGGCGCTGCTGAACGCTAAAGCCACGGCCGTTGTCCTGAACAAATAGTTCCATCTTGTTATGAACTTTCCGGAGAGAAATACGGACGAGGTCTGCTTTACTGTGTTTGGCAGCGTTATTCATTGCTTCCTGAATGATCCGATACATAACAGTCTTCAACGAAACGGGCAACTCACTTTCGTCAATTGTCATGTTCTGTTCGATATGAATCGTAGAATAAATTTTCTGGAAGCTTCTGAAGAACCATGAAAGCGTTGGCAAGAGACCCAGGTCATCCAACATCGACGGCCGTAAGTCCATCTGTATCCTTCGGCATTCCTCAATGGCGTCTTGAATCACCGGGATAACGGTTCTTAAAGATTCGGTGGCAGCATTCGGAGTGTTTGCGATCTCCTCGAGGGCACTTTGTACCTTGAACTTAATTCCACTGAGGCAGGACCCCATCGTATCATGGATGTCACCCGCGACTCTTTTTCTCTCCTCCTCATGGGCCGAGAGAAGTCTTATAGATAGTTGCCGCAGTGCTTTATTCGCTTTCTCCACCTCTGCGGTCCGCTCCTGTACTCGTTGTTCCAGCGTCTCAGCCAGTTTCTGAAGTTCGAATGAGCGTCGTTTTAACGCTTCTTCCGCCTTCTTGCGCTCGGTAATGTCGTGGGCAACCACTACTGCGCCTTCAGGTTTTCCGTCTTTATACATAAAGCTTATGTTCAGGACGCCGTAGACTTCCCTTCCGTCTTTTGTCTTTGATTTGTATTCCACGGAATCATTAATATCTTCTCCGGCAAATTTCCGCCTGATTCTATCCCTAAAAAGAGCCTTTCCTTCGTCGTCGAGCAGGTCGAACGGGTTCATTGCAAGCAGTTCTTCCCGCGTGTACCCAAGAAATTGGCACATGAGATCATTGACGCTTTTGAAGGCGGGCCCATGAAAATCAATCTCATAGAACATGCTTGGCGCGTATTTTATGAGAAGCCGCGATTTTTCCTCAGATTGTCTGAGTTCCTCTTCCATCTGCTTGCGCTCGGTAATGTCCTGTACGATTCCCGCCATTCGCCGCCCCATATCGTTGGCGTCGCCCAGATGACGGCCCGCGGCCAAGATCCAGCGTACCTGCCCGTCTGCCCGCCGGATGCGGCATTCGAAGCTCCAGTCGCTTTGGGTGTTGACCGCGTGTTGAAACTTATCGTTCACCATGCCGCGATCCTCGGGCAGCACGTGTTCGAGGAACATCTCGTATGTCCATTGGGGAAGCAATTCGGCATAGCCGAAGATGCGGTCGTGTTCGAGCGAACGAAAGGCGATATGATTCACCAGATCGAGCTCCCACGCACCAGTGTGGATGGTTTCGAGCGCGAAGCGTAGCCGCATTTCGCTCTCGCGCAGCGCCTCCTCGGCCAGCTTGCGCTCGGTGATGTCGCGTGCGTAGATATTGGCATAGCGTTCTTCAAGGAACGGTATGATCCAGATGAAGTAAAACCTGTCTTCAATTCGTACATCCCACTGTAATTCCTTTCCTTCTGCCATTGCACGGCCCAATAGCGGGAGAAGTTCATTTTGCAGAAGCTGGCCGACCTCACAGCTCCACCCGGGGTGCTCCCCGGTAGCCGGGTTACAGTAGACAATAGTCCCCTCCGCAGAGGCCTGCATTACAGGATTAGGGTTCTGCTCAGGAAAACGCGCCAGCCATGCCGCCCGCTCATGGGCCTTCCGCAATGCCTCCTGTGCACGCCGTCTCTCGGTGACATCATGGAACACGAGCACGATGCCGATAATGTTACCGGCATTGTCCTTGATCGGGGCGGCACTGTCCTCGATGGGCACTTCGCGACCATCTTTGGTTACCAGCACGGTGTCATTTGCCAGAGCGACGGCGCGTTTTTCATTCAGAATTCGCCCGACCAAGTCTTCAGCCGACTCACGGGTTTTTTCGTTGATAATCGTGAAGACGCTCTGGACCGGTTGGCCCACGGCCTCTTGGGATTGCCAGCCAGTCAACGTTGCAGCCCAAGGATTGAGAAAGGTCACTTGGCCTCTTGTGTCGGTAGCGATCACGGCATCGCCGATACTGCTGAGCGTTACCTGCAGCCACTCGCGCTGGCGGCGGAGGTCCTCCTCCGCTTTTTTGCGCCCGACGATTTCCCTTTCCAACTCTGACTTAGAAGCAGTAACATCCTTCAAATTGGCTGTCATCCGGTTGAAGGCCCGCGATAGATCTCCGATTTCATCGTTTCTCTTCTCTTCTACCTTGAAATCAAGGTTGCCCGAGCCGATGACAACGGTACCGGTCTGGAGGGTCATTATTGATTTCAGGATGCGCCGGTAAGTCATCATATAGCTCGCTAAAAGAAATGCGCCGAATAGGCCCACCATGACATACATAAGCATGGTTCTCATTCGCCTCAGATGATCTACTTCAGCAAGTAATAGCTGTGATAAACGTGAAGCATCGGAGAACAGACCCTGACTTTGAACTGCCATCCGGCTCCATGAGACCTGAAAGAAGGCGGAGTTAACTGCCATATTTTGGGTTTGAGTTGAACTTCTAACAGCGGATACCACGCTGTCGAACACTTCCTTAAGCCGCTGGGTATTCGTCTGTATATTGCGGGCAAGTGTCTGTTGCTCCGGCTTGTTCACATTGAGGCTGGCCACCTGGCTCGAAAACGAGGCAAACCCGGTTTGCCATCGCTTAAGTTGCTGGCCCTCGCGATAGATCAGGTAATCATTGGATAGGTAGCTCAGCTCGCTCGCCCCCTGAGCGATATTGCTGACAATCTTTTCCTGTTCGCCGGCTTTCTCTGCCAGTCGACTCGTCACTACCGCCGACGCCGCAATAACGACCAGAATAATTCCGAACAGGACCATGGTTACGATGAATTGCGTTCTGATTCTCATGGCTTCTCCCCTAACGAATAATTTTCACCGCTTCGGGCTTTATCGCCTTTAGACCATCCACGTATATGTAATCCATAAAATCAGGAATCTGCTTTTCCTCGGTCAGGTTATTCTTTATCACCCACCTTGCTTCGTCTTCCATCGCAGTAATAAGCGACTGGTCAAGGGATAGTGCGAACTGGTAACGAGGCCAGATAATCTCCATATACGTAGCGTCAAAAGTCATCCGTTTTCTGACGATAGCTTTTGCTTCACTCTGATGACTGGCAACATAGCTTTCCGCCTGAACCAACGATTTAATAAGACGCTTTATCATGTTAGGGTGGTTGTGTATCCATCTGGAGGTACTGACTAGATTCCAATAGGCATACTGGCCGCTTTGTAACGGCATCGTGATCACTTCTTTACCCATGCGTTGATTTATTTGGGCTACCCAGGGTTCCCATGTGGCGACGGCGTCAACCTCCCTCCCGGCAATAGCTTTTTCCGAGTCTGGGGCCCTGGTGTCGACGAGGGTTACTTGCTGAATGTTTATGCCATTCAGGTCAAGCGTCCTTCCCAGGTAGAATTCCGAAATCGTTTTGAGAGTAACACCAACCTTCTTTCCCTTGAGATCCTGAATTGTCTTTATTCCGCTGTCGGTACGGCAGATAATGTAAGTGTTCTCATACTTGGTTATAGTTCCAAAATCGGTAATATCTCTTTTATTGAATACCTGTCTTACAACGGGAAACTCAGCAGCTAATGCGATGTCTGCTTCACCATTCAACATCCCCGCGGCCGCAGAGGCTCCGGAATCATAGTCTTCTTTAAGAGTAACCTGAAGGCCGTTGGCGGCGAATAATTTCTGAGCTTCCGCAATGTAGAACAGCGCATTCAATTCAGTCGGTACCATTGCTACAGTCAAGGTTTCCAGCTTCCCGGAGCCGCTACCCGGGGAGCAGGCCGACAGACCAAATCCGCAGAAAACCATGGCTAGGGAAGCCAGCATTATGGCCGGAACCCTCTTCAATATTTTTTCCTTCATCGTATAATATTCACCGCTTCTGGCTTTACCGCTTTGAGAGCATCCGCGTAGATGTAATTCCCCAAGTCAGGCACTGTTTTCCCCGCGGCAAGATTGTTTTTTATCATCCACCTTGCTTCATCTTCCATGGCTGTAATAAGCGACTGGTCGAGAGAAAGAGACAGCTGGTTCTCCGACCATAGGCTATTTACGAATTCCGTATCGTAGTTCAGACGCTTTTGTATGATGGCCCTGGCTTCAGCAGGGTGGTCTATTACATACTGCTCGGCCTGGGCGATGGCCTTCAAAGACCTGATAAGCAGCACCTTATGCTTGGCCAGCCAATCGTTCCGAGCAACGGCCAGTGCATAGGCCGGCTGGCTACTCTGGAGTCGGAGCAAAACCGCCTGGTCGCCCATCTGCTGCCTTATTTGATAGGCAAAAGGATTCCACACCACAACTCCATCCACTCTCCCGCTGGTTATGGCGTCCATAGCCGCTGCCGGTATTGTCTCAACCAGGGTTAAATCCTGTGCACTTATGCCATTCAGCTCCAGATACCTGCCGAGGTAAAAATCCACTATGCTGCGCCGTGGTAGGCCAATTCGTTTTCCTTTGAGGTCAGCGGCTGTAGCGATACCGCGGTCTTTATGGGCGATGAGATAGATATATTGGAGTTTGTCTAAGTTAGCATAAACACTGACTTGCCGCTTCTCAAATACCTTGCTGATAAATGGGACCTCTGACATCCCTGCAATGTCAACTTCACCCTTGAGAAGGGCCTCTATCGCCGCTGTTCCCGTGTCGCAGTATTTATCAATAATCTGAACGCCATTAGCCGTGAAGAAGCCCCGGGCATGAGCGATATACACGAGGCCGGCTGCCTCAGAAGGCGAGTATGCAAGAGTGATTGACTCTGTTTTCCTCGAGCAAGACCAGGAACTTAAGACGAGGGCCGTAAGTGCGAGCACGAATACTACGAGCTTCGATCTATTATCTCTCATAATGTAGAGTCGTTTTTCACCCACAAGGGCTTGTCTTTCATGGCTGCGGTTGACCTTCTTCCTTGGAAGGCCTTTATAGATTGGTTCTTTTCGTTTGGCCTGGAATCACCACGAACAATATTAAAGGATACATGAGGCTGGATCGGATAGCAACATCGAATTCTTATTTTCTTATGGGCGGGCAGATCGGAATGAATACAATTATTCGTCGTTTCCTCTTTCCACATAGGCGTAGGCGCTGTGGTTGTGAATCGACTCGAAGTTCTCAGATTCGACGGTAAACCAGGTGATGTTCCTATCCTTTTTCAGTCGCTTCGCGATCTCTCTCACCACATCCTCAACAAACATCGGGTTTTCGTAGGCCTTTTCCGTCACATATTTCTCATCCGGTCTTTTTAAGATTGAATAAAGGTCACAGGAAGCGCATTCCTCAACCAACTGGATAATGTCTTCGATCCAGATGAACTTCTTAAATCGAAGTTTGACCGTGACCAGGGACCTCTGGTTGTGCGCGCCGAACTCGCTGATCTCTTTCGAGCAAGGGCATACCGTAGTGATCGGGACGACGATTCCGACATAAAAATCTTCTTTCTCGTTGCTGGAACCGGAAAATCGACAGATATACTCCATCAAGCTCTTGGCCTTGGTAACCGGGGCCTCCTTCTCGATGAAATAAGGGAATTCTACTTCCAGATGAGCGGTCTTCGCTTTCAGCTTCCTTTTCACCTCGGTTAGAATCTTCGAAAGGTTTTTAATGGCAATATCTCCCTTGTACTTGTTAAGAATCTCCACAAAACGGCTCATATGGGTTCCCTTGAAGCGATGAGGGAGGTCAACGAACATATTCACGTTTGCGACGGTGTGCTGAAAGCCCTTGGCCTTATCCAAAACCCTGATCGGATAGCGAATATTTTTTACCCCGACCTTATTGATCTCGATTTTTCGATGATCCCTCTGATTTTGGATATCGTTCATGATTATCTCCCGAAATAAGTGGCGCTGGAAGTCTCCGACTCCCATGCAGTCACCTTTTTGAGGGTTCCTGGATGTCCCTTCAATTCACTTTTCATTCTGTCAAAAATATATTTTGAGATATTTTCAGAGGAGGGTTCAATCCCGGAAAAATGAGGAAGATCATTCAGGTAGGTGTGGTCCAAAGCCTTCAACACCTTTTCAACCTTCTGCTTCAGGATTCCAAAATCGATGACGACCCCTTCATTGCCCAATCGGTTAGACACGACAGAGACCTCCACCTTCCAGTTGTGGCCATGAAGTTCCTCACATTTTCCGTGAAGATAACGCAACCGGTGGGCACCGGAGAAGTGAGAGGTGACAGTGATCTCATACATAACTGCTTTCCTTTCCAGATAGGGAACGCATATATGCGTTCCCTACAATGCATTCCTTACAACATCTAATCGATCAACAGGATCCTTACATCCATCACATTCGTATGCGTCGGCCCGGTGATCAGAAGGTCTCCCAATTTCTTGAAAAAGGGATAGGCGTCATTATTTTCGAGATGCGCCTTCGGATTCAGACCCATGGATTTTGCTCTATCGAGGGTGGTATGGTCAGCCAGTGCGCCCGATGCATCCGTAGGTCCGTCCGTCCCATCCGTTCCTCCACTCAGGAGGACGATCTTTTCAATCCCGCTGATCTCTAAAGCCCCCGCCAAGACAAATTCCTGGTTTCTTCCTCCGAGGCCATTGCCTTTTATGGTGACCGTGGTTTCACCTCCGGAAAGAATGCAGGCTGGCCTGGGGATCGGATTCCCGCTCGAAATCACCTCTTTTGCTATGGCAGTATGAAACCGAGCTGCCTCACGGGTCTCACCCACAATCGAAGAAGAGAGAATGAGGGTATTCAGACCGAGGAAGGTTGCTTCTTTTTCTGCTGCGCGAAGAGCAAAGATGTTCGATCCGATGAGGCAGTTGTGGACTTTCTCGAAAACGGAGTCTCCGGGTTTGGGTGTCTCTTCCACCTTTCCTTTCTTTCCTGATTGAAGATGTTTCTTAATGGAGGGCGAAATCTCGCTAAGCAAATCGTATTTTTTTAGAATCTCCCAGGCCTCTTCAAAAGTGGAGGGGTCGGGAACTGTGGGGCCAGAGCCAATCACTTCCAGTTGATCTCCCACAACGTCGGACAGGATCAAACCGATAACCGTAGAAGGATAGGCCCATTTTGCGAGCCATCCTCCTTTGATCCTGGAGATATGTTTACGTATCGTATTGATCTCTTGAATATCCGCTCCGCAATCCAGAAGGAGCTGAGTCACCTCTTGCTTTTCTTTAAGCTCGATGTCATCCGCCGGAAATGGAAGGAGGGCTGAGCCACCGCCGGAAAGAAGAAAAATCACCAGATCGTCCGGCCCGGATTCTTTCAGAAGATTCCGGATCTTTTGTGCTCCCTCGTATCCGTTCTGGTCAGGAAGGGGATGTCCGGCTTCAATGATTTCTGTCCTCTTGAGGGGGAGGAGATGGCCATATTTCGTGGTGACCACCCCCTTCGTGATGCGATCCCCAAAGGTTTCCTCTATCGCCTGTGCCATGGAATTAGAGGCCTTCCCAGTTCCAACAACGAATATTTTGTTAAAGATATTGAGATCAAAACTGAGTTCCGAATTTTCCTCATGTCTGATCAGCAGCCGGTTCTTTTCAATTCGAATTCTTTCTTTGAGAAGTCGGGCAGGGTCAATCGCAGAGAGGGCTTTCGAAAAGATTGCCTTTGCAATGCTTCTCAATTCATCGAGAGAAAAGTGCTCCAAAACTAATCCTCCGGAATGACTCTGTGAAGTTTATAACTCCAATGAACCTTTTTAGTCAACCCTTCGATTTTACTCTTCAATGGCTTTCTGTTATAGTACGATAATTCGAAACAATGATCTTAAACGCTAAGTATCGCTGGCACTGTGCCGGGCAAGGAGAATTTCAAAAGAACCAATGAAACTTCCCTTTCGATACGTCCTGACCGTTTCGGAACTCACGCGAGAGATCAGAGATATTCTGGAAGACAGGTTCCCTGACATCTGGGTAGAGGGGGAGATTTCAAACCTTCGCATTCCACCGTCTGGACACATCTATTTCACCTTAAAAGACGATTTAAGCCAGATCCGGGCCGTCCTCTTTAAGACACAGGCCCGAACCCTTCGGTTCATTCCCGAAGACGGAATTCACATCATTTGTAGGGGAAGGGTCAGCCTCTATGAGAAGAGGGGAGACTATCAGCTGATTTTAGAGTCGATAGAGCCCAAAGGAATTGGGGCCCTCCAGCTGGCTTTTCTCCAATTAAAGGAGAGGCTCGAAAAAGAGGGGCTTTTTGACCCCGCCCACAAGAGACCGATCCCGACAGTCCCGCGGAGAATTGGCATCGTCACTTCCCCCACCGGGTCTGTGATTCAAGATATGCTCAATATTCTTAACCGAAGATTCGAAAATCTTCATATCCTTCTCTTTCCGGTTCGGGTTCAGGGAGAAGGGGCTTCTTTAGAAATTTGTGAAGCGATAGGGTATTTCAATAAATTTGCGGATGTGGACGTCATCATCGTCGGCCGCGGGGGGGGATCGCTCGAAGACCTTTGGGTTTTTAATGAAGAGGCGGTAGCCAGGATGATTTATCACTCTAAAATCCCAATCATTTCTGCGGTGGGCCATGAGACCGATTATACCATCGCGGATTTTGTAGCCGACTTAAGAGCACCCACACCCTCTGCCGCAGCGGAACTGGTTGTCAGAGATAAGCGAGAAATGAAAAACATCCTTCATTATCTAGGGGGACGCCTGGAAAATGAGATGGTTCAAGTCTTGAAAGAATATCGAATCCATTTATCCCATCTCATAAAGATTTTCAAAGAGCCGAAAAGGAAGACCGAGGACTATTTTTTGAGGCTGGATGATCTCATCAGCAGGCTTCGTTTTCTTGCGCGATGGGGCCTGAGGAGAAAAAGGGAAACAGCCGTTCATTTGAACGAGGGTCTGGTTTTCCGAAATCCTATACAGAAGCTGAAAAATACCCGTCTCTTTGTCTCAGAGAAAAGGAAACATCTGGAGAAGAGAATCGCCTATTTCCTTGAGATCGAGCGACAGGGCGTTGGAGTGGTCGTAGGAAAGCTGGATTCATTGAGCCCACTGGCTATCCTGCGCCGAGGATATAGTATTACGCGAAAGCTGCCATCGTGGGAGATTCTAAGGGATGCAGCGCACGTGAGGGAGGGAGATAAAGTGGAGGTGAAACTTCATCAAGGCACCCTGCTCTGTGGCATTGAAAAAACGGAGAGGTCTTGACGGTCAGGGGTTTATAGAGATAAAATTTAGGTTTAAAATGAGCCTTAAGCTGTGCCTGGGGCTGTAAAATAGTGAAAATAAAGGGGTGGAAATGCCAAAGGAGAAGTTTGAAGACGCACTCAACAAACTTGAAAAGATTGTGTCCAAGTTGGAGGAAGGAGATATTCCTCTAGAAGAATCCCTGAAACTTTTTGAGGAAGGAATCCGCCTTTCTCGGTTTTGTAATCAAAAGCTCGACGAGGCAGAGAAGAAAGTAGAAATTCTTTTGAAGGGCAAAGACGGAACGTTAAAGGCATACCCATTTGATCCTTCGATGAACTCAGGACTGGGGCAAGACTCCGAGCCCGACTCGGAAGACGAGTGATAGGGGAAAGGCGTCTATCAGGATATCAGTAAGCAGGGTACCAGGATATCAGGGACAGGAAGGGCTTTTTTAACCTGATCTTCTGATAACCTGATGCCCCTGCCTACCGGCAGGCAGACACCCCCGATAGCCTGATAACCTGATCACCTTTAGGTAAGGGTACGATGGATATTAAGAAATATCTTCAAGAGAAAAAAGAGATTGTGGATTCGGCTCTCGAAACATATTTTCCGGATCGACCCGGCTCTGCCGCAGAAGGTGTATTTCCGACTTCGCTCCACAAAGCGATTCGTTATAGCCTCTTTGCGGGAGGGAAACGGGTTCGCCCGATTTTGTCCATGGCTTCCTTTGAAGCGGTAGGGGGAGAAGGGGACGAAATTCTTCCTTTTGCCTGTGCCTTGGAGATGATTCACACTTACTCTCTGATCCATGACGATCTGCCTGCGTTGGACAACGATGATTATCGCAGAGGTCAACTCACCTGCCATAAAATCTTTGGAGAGGCGATCGGAATATTGGCCGGAGACGCCCTCCTGACCGAAGCCTTTCGATTGATGACAAGCCGACCAATGGGTGGGCGCTGCCTCCGCGATGGCCGGATTCTTGATGTCGTGCGAGAAGTCGCTCATGCCGCAGGGATGCAAGGGATGGTCGGAGGACAGGTGTTGGACATCGAGTCAGAAGGGAAGGAAGTGGACCTTCCGACGGTGGAGTATATTCACACCCATAAGACCGGGGCATTGATTTTAGCTTCGGTTCGGGCAGGGGCCAGCCTGGGGGGCGCGGATGAAAGAGCTTTAAGGGGTTTGACGCGCTACGGGGAGGGGATCGGGTTAGCTTTTCAAATTGCGGATGATATTTTGAACGTTGAAGGAAACGCTGCGCTCCTCGGCAAAAAGACAGGGAGCGATCTTTCGAAAGGAAAGGCCACTTATCCTTCTCTATTTGGACTTGAAGAGTCCAAAAGGAGAGCCCGTGAATTGGTTGAGTTGTCAGTCGAAGCGATCCATACATTTGGATCTGAAGCGCAACCTCTTCGGGAGATTGCATGGTTTATCGTTTCGAGAGAAAGTTGACGTAAAGGCGTGAGCCGTAGCGATTTCAGATAGGTCTTGCAGTGACTCCATTGATGGAAGATGGAGCCTTTTTTACATTTCGGAGTCATTTTTCAATAACAGGGTGAGCCATGACAAAGGTTTTGGATCAAATCAACACCTCTCACGATGTGAAGAAACTGGACAATGAGGAATTGGAGAGGCTTTGCCAAGAGCTGAGAGAGGAGATCATCTCTACCGTTTCAAAAACCGGCGGGCACCTTGCTTCGAATCTGGGTGTGATCGAGCTGACGGCTGCCCTTCACTATGTCTTCGATTTTCCGAGGGACAAGGTAATATGGGATGTGGGCCATCAGAGTTATGCCCACAAGCTCTTGACGGGGAGAAAAGATCGCTTTCACACCTTGAGACAGTATGAAGGGATCAGCGGGTTTCCCAAGAGGGATGAGAGCCCTTATGACGCCTTTGATTCAGGCCACAGTGGCACCTCCATCTCTTCTGCTCTTGGAATGGCAGAAGCCCGTCGGCTGAAGGGAGAGGATGCGCGAGTCATCGCTGTGATCGGGGATGGGTCCATGACCGCCGGAATTGCCTTTGAAGGGCTCAATCAAGCAGGACACATTGACCAAGATCTCATCGTCATCCTCAACGACAATGAGATGTCCATTTCGCGCAATGTGGGAGCGCTCTCCTCATACCTCAACCGATTGATGACCGGTCAATTTGTAAACCGCTTCCGGAACGATATGAAAGGCTTTTTGGAGACCCTTCCTGGAATCGGAAAGTCTGTCCTTCGTTTTGCGAAGCAGGCGGAGGAATCTTTTAAGGGTCTGATCATGCCCGGCCTCCTCTTCGAGGAATTGGGGATGAAATATATTGGACCGATCGATGGCCATCGTTTGGATTACCTGATCGAGACGTTTCAAAATATTAAGAAATTGAGAGGACCGATTCTTGTGCATGTGATCACCCAGAAGGGAAAGGGATATCCGCCCGCAGAGATGAATCCTGATCGTTTCCATGGGATCTCACCCTTTGTCATCGAGACCGGAGAGCCGAAAAGTGATTCGAAAAAGAACCTTACTAGTTATACAGAGGTCTTCGGAGAAACACTCTGCCAATTGGCGAGAAAGAATACGAGAATCGTAGCAATCACGGCTGCCATGCAGAGTGGAACGGGCTTAGAGGAATTTTCAAGGCGATTTCCGGACCGATTCTATGATATTGGCATTGCCGAACAGCATGCGGTCACCTTTGCCGCGGGTCTAGCCCTCGAAGGAATGAAGCCGGTGGTGGCTATTTATTCTACTTTTTTGCAGAGGGCCTATGACCAGGTCCTTCAGGACGTTTGTTTGCAAAATCTTCCTGTCGTCTTTGCACTGGATCGTGGGGGAATTGTGGGAGAAGACGGTCCGACTCACCACGGACTTTTCGATTTCTCCTATCTCCGTCATATCCCTAACCTCATCGTCATGGTGCCAAAAGATGAAAATGAATTCCAGCATATGATCAAGACCGCTTTAGAGTGTTCCGCCCCGGTTGCCTTCCGGTACCCGAGGGGAAAAGGAGTGGGAGTGACGAGGGAGGCCTCCCTCCAATCCATCGATATTGGGAAAGCAGAAGTCCTAAGGGACGGAAAAGATATTCTCATCATTGCCATTGGGGTAACCGTCTATCCCTCTCTTCGGGCGGCCGACAAGTTGGCGGATATTGGAATCCACGCAGCCGTGATCAATGCCCGGTTTTTAAAACCTCTGGATGCAAACCTCCTATGTGATTGGGCCAAAAAGACGGGGAAGGTTCTTACCGTTGAGGAAAACGTTCTGCAGGGAGGTTTCGGAAGTGCGGTCCTGGAGCTTTTCCAAGAGAGAGGCCTTTTATCGATCCAGGTGAAACGGTTGGGGGTTCCTGACACCTTCTTGGAGCATGGACCACAGTCCCTCCTGCGAGGAAAATATGGGATCGATGAGACCGGAATTTTCAAAGGGGCGAGGGAGATGTTCGAAGAAGAACGGTCAGAATTGATTCAGTCGAGCCAGGCCGAGACATCGGTGAGCAGAGCTCATCCAAACGCCAAACAATCTCAACCCTCGCCTCCGTTACCAGAAGATGGATAGTGTGGCTCACCGAGTCGAACCATGGGAGATAGTGAAAAGAGAGCGTCTCGACAGACTTTTGGTGGAGAAAGGCATCGCATCGACCCGTGAAAGGGCAAGGGCCCTGATTATGGCGGGAAAAGTGGCCGTCGAAGGAAAGAGGATTGATAAGCCTGGAACGAACATAGATCCAGAGGCCCTGATCCAGCTTAAAGGGGAGACTTCTCCCTATGTGAGCCGAGGAGGTGAAAAATTGGAAGGAGCCCTCAAGGCGTTTGACATCAATCCGAAGGGGCTGGTCGTCATGGATATTGGTGCTTCGACAGGAGGATTTACGGATTGTGTGCTTCAGAAGGGGGCACGGAAGGTCTACGCCGTGGACGTAGGATACGGACAGTTAGCATGGAAACTCCGAGAAGATCCTCGGGTGGTGAACCTGGAGAGAAAAAATGTCCGTTATCTACAAAAGGAGGAAGTAGAAGAACAGATCGATTTGATTCTTATCGATACCTCCTTTATTTCCATCGAAAAATTCATCCCTCACCTACTTGGGTTTCTTAAGAACGGCGGGGCGATCCTCAGCCTCATCAAGCCCCAATTCGAGGTGGGAAAGGGAGAGGTGGGCAAAGGAGGGGTGGTGAGAGATACGATGTTACACCAAAAAGTGATCGATCGGATTTCGAACTTCTGCCGAGAGCTGAAACTAAAGGTAATAGGTGTCACAGAATCTCCGCTCCTCGGTCCGAAAGGAAATAAGGAGTTTTTTATCTATCTGAGAAAGGATGGCGGGATATCGATCTTGCATCATGGGGAAGACAAAGGAACCCGAACCAGCTAAACTTTTTATGAGCCTGATCGCTCTGCAGGATGCAGCTCTAGACCAAGGGTTGAAAGACCTTGCTTCGATCTTTGGGAAAACCGACTACGTGAGTGAAAGATTTCCCTTTGATTTTACCGACTATTACACGGGGGAGATGGGCAAACCCCTTTTCCGCCACTTCATTACTTTTGATCGTCTCATCTCCATCGCAAGCCTTCCCGATGTCAAACGGGCCACCAATCAACTCGAAGAAAGATACGCAGGCGTCAATGGAAACCGTCCCATCAACATCGACCCGGGATACATTTGTTTGGAGCATGTGATCCTTGCCACGACCAAGGGTTATAGCCATCGTCCCTATCTGAGGGATGGCATTTACGCCGATTTGACGTTGTTGTACCGGGACAAGTCTTTTCAAGCCCTGGCGTGGACCTACCCCGATTATCGACAGGAGACGGTGATTAGACTCTTTAACCAATTTAGAAAAAAATATTTGGATGATTTAAGAGGGGGACAGCAAGAACCATGTTGAAGTCCATGACAGGTTTTGGAAGAGGGGAAGGGGAGACAAACCTCGGAAAGATGGCCGTGGAGGCTCGTTCCATCAATCATCGATACTGCGATATCAATATCAAGCTTCCCAAGCGCCTCAGCCTCTTCGAAAATCGCATCAAAGAGATCGTCCGATCTCAGGTATCGAGAGGGAGGATTGACGTCACCCTCCGTTTTGATAGCCTGGGTGAGGACAAGATCCAACTGAATGTAGATCTCGATCTCGCCCAGCAGTATTTTCGGGCGTTTCACGATTTGAAAGAGAAGCTTCACCTGAAAGATGAGATTACGTTGGGCCTGTTGGCAGGGGCCAAGGACTTGATTACGGCGAGAGAGGAGTCAGTGGATATAGAACCTTATTGGCAGGAGGTGCTTCCGATTTTGAACCAATCCCTTCAGCGGATGGATGACATGAAGCGATTAGAAGGAGAGACTCTTGCCAAAGATCTTCAGCAGCGACTCGAATTCATTGGAAAACAGTTGCGCATGATCAAGCAGCAATTTCCTTCCCGTCTCAAAACCAGTCTGACTCGGCTCCATGAAAGACTTCGATCTCTTTTAGAGGGGACAGAGGTCGATCCCTCCCGGTTCCAACAAGAGGTCGCTTTTCTCGCGGAACGCACAGACATCACGGAAGAGATTGTCAGGGCAGAAAGTCACCTGACTCAATTCGGTACTCTGTTGGGAGGGAATGAGCCCACGGGCCGTAAAATGGATTTCTTACTTCAGGAGATTCATCGGGAGATGAACACCGTCAGCGCCAAGGCCAATGATGCCGAGATTTCCCAGAGAGTGGTTGACATCAAGGCTGAACTGGAAAAGATTCGAGAGCAGGTGCAAAACATCGAATGAGTTTTGTGTACGAAAAAGACGCTGGGTTCAAGGACGAGGTGAAAGAAAAAGGAGCTGGATTGATTTTTATCATATCGGCTCCTTCCGGTACGGGGAAGACCACTTTGATCAAGGAGGTCATGCAACGGTTGCCAGGCCTTCGATTCTCTGTTTCCTATACCACCCGATTGCCGAGGCCCAATGAGAACGAGGGGGAAGACTATCATTTTGTTTCTCACTCCACCTTCCAGAAAATGGCTGAAAAAAACGAGTTTTTAGAATGGGCGGAGGTATTGGGAAACCGTTATGGAACGCCTCGGCCTGATTTCAAAAAGATGGAGGCGGAGGGGATAGATCTCGTCCTGGATATCGATACCCAGGGAGCGAAGAAAGTGATGAAAGAGCTGGTCCAGCCCGTATCAGTGTACTTCCTTCCTCCTTCTCTAAAGGTCCTAAGAGAACGATTGATCAATCGGGGGGTGGACTCTCTCGAGATGATCAAATTTCGATTATCCAATGCCAGAAGAGATATGGAAGAGGCCTATGGGTACCATTATGTCCTCGTTAATGATAACATAGATGATGTTGTCGAGAAGCTGAGGTGCATCATTGTAACGGAAAGGTGTCGGAGGGTTAAGCATTTGATCCTCGAAGAAAATAAGAGACAATGGGAGGAAAAAGATGGCTAGGATAACGGTTGAAGATTGTCTGAAAAAAGTGGAGAGCAGGTTTGAGTTAGTGATCCTGGCGGCACGAAGGGCGAAGATGATCATGAAAGGAGCGAAACCTTTAGTCGAAGCCGATAATCGACCTATCGTGACCGCCCTCCGGGAGGTGGCCGCTGGTGAGGTAAAGTTTGTTCATTCCGAAGTCATGGAAAGGGGGAGTGAACCTTCGGACCATGAGTCATGAAAAAAGATTTCAGAAAGTTGAAAGCCTTCGAGCCACCTCAGGGGACGGGATTGATCGCCGACCCCATTTATCACTACATGATGATGACCGATCGGATCGAAGGGGAACATACAGAAAGGAATGTCATCGATACCCCTTGGGTTCAGCGCCTTCGCCGAATCTTCCAGCTGCAGAGCGCACGCTGGGTTTTTCCCACGGCCGAGCACACCCGTTTTCAACATTCCCTGGGAACCATGCACGTCGCCGGGACTTTCTCCGAGCAGCTTTATCCCGCTCTCTTTAAGGTCTTCAAGACAGAACTGCCCTCCTTTCCCTATATCGACGAACTCCTTCGCTTGGCCGGACTCCTTCATGATACCGGCCATGGCCCCTTTTGCCATTTCTTTGATGAGCATTATCTTGCCCGATTTAACACCAACCACGAGGAGATCGGTCAGCAGATCATACGAGAAAAAATGTCTTCCCAGTTAAAGGGAATTCGACGAAGTCCCCGTGGGCAGTTTAAAAAAGGGGAAGTCCTTGACCCAGAACAGATCGCCTTTCTCATCAAGAGGCCTCAAAAAAAAGAGAGGCAAAAACATCCAGGTTGGTTGACGTTCCTCCAGCAGCTCTTCCGAGGAATCTTCACCTTTGATAATATCGATTATGTTTTACGGGATGCTTATATGACCGGCGTCTCGATCGGGCCGGTGGATTGGAGGCGACTGCTTTACTACACCTCTTTTCGTAAGGAAGGATTGATTCTGGATAAGCGGGGACTGGATGCACTGGCCATGTTTCTCAATGCCCGTCTCTATCTTTATTCAAATGTCTACTATCACCGCACGACCCGGTCCATTGATCTTCAATTGCAAGAGATCTTTAGGGAGACAATGGAGATCCTCTGTCCCTTTCATCCGTTGAAGGAGTTAGACCGATACCTGCAGCTTACAGACTGGTTTGTAATGGAAAAGGTATCGGAGTGGAAAAGATCGTTATCGCCCCGAGAAAGACGATTGGGGGAAAAGTGGGCTGAAGTGCTTTCGAGAAAGTTAAAATGGCGCAGCGTTTTTGAGGAAAAGCTTACCCTGAGAGAAATGGAGATGGGACGGCCGGTTTTTCTAAAACCCGAAGAGGTGAAGGAACGGATCAAAACATTTTTGCCACGGCGCCTGAGAGGAATCGAGTTCCATGTCGACATGGCTCACCATGATCCGAGGCCCCTCAATCCCTGGCACGAATCGGAGGAAGGAACCCTTCTGATCTTCGACCCAGGCTCCCAAAAAGTATCAAGGGAGCCCCTTCGAAGATTATTCCAATATATTCCGGCAAAAGTAGCCATCTGCCGGGTCTATGCCCCTACTCATCGGTATGATCTGGAATTAGGCCGCGCTGCAAAGCGCGCCCTTGCATTGGAAGGCGCCTCGGAAAGCTTTGGGACAAATGTATAAGAAGGATGTTACAACTCCCGCGTGGTTTCTCTTGATTTCATGCTTAGGGATGCTCCTGCTAAGGGCTCAACTTGGCATTTCTACCCCGAATGAGGGAGGGAACCCCATGGAAGGAAGAGAAAAAAAATTGAAAATCTTCCGCGAAAAGAGGGAAGAATTCTTCAAAGAGGACTCCCACTCCCCATTAAAAGAGAGCGATCGAAAAAAATTCCATGGTCTCCTCTATTATCCCATCGATCTCAAATATGCGATGGTCGGGTTCATCGAACGATATCCCGTTGAACCAAAACCTCTTTACGCGAACCTTCCTACCAGCAAAGAGACAGAGAAGAGATATGTAAAATATGGTCGTTTCAAATTTCGCTGGATGGGCAAAGAAAATTTCTTGCAGATTTATAGACCTCTGGGAGGGGGGGAGCTGTTCCTTCCTTTTAAAGATACGACCTCTTCTACGGAGACGTATCCGAAAGGGCGTTATCTCTTTATCGAACCGATGCCCGAAGGAAAGGTGCTGATTGATTTCAATCGCGCCTATAACCCCTTCTGCGAGTATAACGAAAAATACACGTGCGCGTATGCCCCTGAAGAAAATTGGCTGGGATTCGAGATCCGGGCAGGGGAGAAGCGCTTCCGCTGAAGGATCGGAACGGGAAGAAAAGGAATCATTGTCTTCTTCTTCAGGGATTGTCTTGGAGGAGCGGCCGTGTTAAAATTAAATCGGTTTTTGTGAGTGATTTTCGAACGGTCATGAGAGAAATATAGAAGAGAGGAAGGAATCACCGCGTGGGAAATAACGGGTATCAGAAACAAACCAGGGAGATTTACCAGTTTATCAGCGAGCATCTTTACTTCAACCGCCCGGATATGGAAATTAAAGGGGAGCGGTTTAACTCGGCGATTTTGCTGAGCCTTCTCACTGCCCTGAAGAAGGGGAAGGAACTGATCATTGGGGAACCGGGTTTAGGGAAGACGACCTCTGCGGAATATGTCTGCTCCCTCGTCTATCAATTCCCATTGGGGGTGGTTTGGGGAAGCGAAGTTTCAGGACATCCTGAACAGACAGAGGAAAAGATTATCGGGAGACCGGATTTGGGCAAATTGAACCGAGGTGAGGAGGACGTAGTATGGACCAATTTTTCTCAAATCCCGGCGAAGATTGTGGATGAGATCAACCGACTTCCGGAGACCAAACAGAGCATGATTCTGGACGGCGTGGATCGAGGAAATTGGGAGTACCTCAACGAGATGATCATCAACGATGAATACTGCCTTTTTGCCACTGCCAATTATCAAGACGGGGGAACCAATACCATCATCGCCCCCTTGGTGGATCGATTCGATGTCGTGGTAGAATCCAGATACCCGGGAGCCAATCTCTCTTTCCTCATCGGTAAGGATAAACGAAAAGATCACGTCCTCCGACATCCGAAGTATGAAAAAGACCTCTATCATATCCTGAAATCGAAGACTCCTTATGAGAAGAAGATCCCCAAGATGGAAGAGGTCTGTAATATGTACGGGCAATATATCGAGGAAGTCCTGGGGGTCAAACCCTTCCAGCGACAAGATCGTGATCAGATTCGTGCGGAGATGGAAAGCCTACAGATCGATCTTGATGCCAGTGCTTTCAGTCGCATGCTTCTTGCTGAATTATCGTTCTGTGAACGGTATGGACAGAAAAGAGTCGTCGAGAACTGTGAGGAGGGATGCCACTACACCGGCTACCTCTGCCACCAGATCAAAAATTGCGCCTCCAATCGTCTCCCTTCGTCCATGAAGCAATATGCCCAGGGAATAGCATGGTTGCTTCAGGATTCCGAGATCGATATCGAACATATCATGGCAGTCGTTCCCTATACCTTGGCCCATCGAATCCAATGGAAAGATGAAATCCTTTCTCAGAAAGAAAGATCAAAAAGAGATGATCCATTTCCCCTCTTCCTCGCAAAAGAAGCAGTGAAGGCAGTCTCTCAGAGATATCGGGAGCAGAGTGATCACCTGAAAGATGCCCTGGCGGTTGGCTCGAGGATTTTTCAAGGAGAGGATCTGGAACCATTGGAAGGGGATCACCCCTTGTATGTGGAAGTCAAAAGAGACTTGGATGCCCGAAAGAGCTGAGTCGAAAGGGCTCCTTCTGTCCCGCTTGTGAAGGGCTTGATCGGATGAAATCTTCCACCCCACCGAAGAGAAGTGTTACCCTTGCCCCCGCCAAAGAAAGTTGGGGAACCAGGAATCCTTTTGCGGAATTCAAAACATTTACCACCCCGACCCGTGACAGCGATTTTCCTCTGGATCAAATTGTCCAGTCGACCGAAGCGGTGATGGATCGCATCCGGTCCGGGTATGAGAAACTCTTAGAGGAGGAAGCAAAAGAACTCGTCTGGATGGTGCAATACAATACGATCATCAAGGCCTACGAAGTGGCGGAAAAATACGTGAAGGAGATCGATTATACGGCAGAGGATATTGAAGACTTTTGCTTCGCCTTGGAGAATACCATGAAGATTCCGTATCTTATTCCGGGGCCAGCCGGCGTCTACATTTCCGCGTTATGTAACTATGCGAAGGAGGAAGAGATCGGCCTCAAACTTTCAGAGTTGAAGACGGAGATCAATCTCATCGGGTTTCGACTATCGAAAGGGAAGCGTTTGGTGATTGAAGGAGACACCGGCGATTTCACAGGCATCGGGGTCGAGGGAGGAGAGTTAGTCGTCGAGGGAAATGCGAAGAACTGGACTGGGGCAGGGATGAGGAGCGGTAAGATTTTGGTGAGGAAGAACATCGGCCTCCACACGGGTGAATGGATGATGGGAGGAGAGATTTATGTGGGCGGAAGGGTGAGAGGCCTAGGGAATATAGTCGAAGGAAAGGTTTATGAGAGGGATAAACTGGTTTATCCGGGAAAAGCACGTTATCCCAATCTCTACTATTAGAACCAAGATAGTCTAATCGTCATCGGCGAATTAGGATGGAAGAGGAACATTACCAATCAATCATCGAAGCGATGTGGGCCCGATTGAAGAAAAAACACCTTTACCCAGAGATCCCCATGCCCAAGGTAAAAGGGGTTCCTCCCCTGGAACAGGGCGAGGTCGAGGAGGGCGTTGGTTTAGAGATGAAACAGAAACAGATGACGATCCATGGTGCTTTCGTTTCACAAATGAAGGGCCAGATGGAGGAAAAGAGGGTCGTCGAGGCCCTCCTGGATCATGGGATAACTCATTATACCTTCTGCCCGTGGGATTTCAATACGCACCTCAGGCTTTATTCAGAGGCGAAGAAAGTAGTGGGTGATAAAGAATTGGCCAAACAGGTCTCCAATTACTTTATTGACATCATCGTCGATACGCATTGCGTCAAAAGGCGGTTTACCGAGATTCCGGAATTGCATCGAAATCTCAAAAAGGGGGCAATTCAAGAAGTGATTGCTTCCCTTTACGAAAAGATCTGGGGAATCAATCTGGGAATCCCGCGATCCAAAACGGGCGCGAAAGGACATGCAGATATTGTTCGAAGGCTTGCACGAATTCCTTACTTGGATCGTTCACGGTGGGGAGAAAGTATCCAAAAGTTTGCCCGCTCTCTCAAACCCCTTCTCATTGAAGAGGAGAAGCAACGGGGGGCCAGCGCAGGGAAAGGGGAACGAAATCCCCAAGGGGAACACGATTTAAATCACTATTCGAACGAAGAGATCGATCAGGGCTTGAGAGATTATGCCAGACAGACCATGGCTTTGTCCGAATTTAAAGATGTTGTCGAGGATTTTTCGGATGAACTGAAAGGGGCGGGTTATGGAATGGAAGGAGGAATGGGGAGAGGTGCGGGGAAGCTCATCGATGCAGACGTCCTTTTCTACATGAAGTTGGCGGAGAATTATTCGATCCCTTTAAAGAAGTTTCCCCTTGAAGAGAAAGGATCCCTTCATCCACATTCTCATTCTCCCTGGGAGATCGGGTCACCGTTCCAGGACGTGGACATCTGGACCAGTTTCGGAAAGATCATGCCGGGGATCACTCAGATTTGGACAAAAAGGGAGGGGAAAGGGAAAGGAAAGATGGAAGGCACTCCGGATTGTTTAATCGCCATCGATTCCTCGGGAAGCATGATCAATCCTCGAAAGAGCCTCTCCTACGCGGTGCTGGGGGCAGCGTGTGCCACCAATGCCTATCTCCAAAATGATTCGAAGGTGGGGGTCTATAATTTCAGTGATGCGCCGATGGGAGGAAAAGATGTTTTGAACTACACAGACTGCCGGGAGGACATCTATCGCGTCCTTTGCCGGTATTTTGGTGGTGGGACGGCCCTCGACTTAGAGGATTTGATGCCACTGATTCGCGGGAAGAAGAACTTAGATCTTTTTATCATTACCGATATGAAAATCACTAACCTCGAGGCCTTAATCGGATTTTTCGGGCAGATCCGAAACCGGGTGACGGCCGTTCATATCGGGGACAATCCATATGCCGCGCGATTTGAAAAGGCTGTCGAGAAGAGAAAAAACATCAGCATCTACACTGTCAAACGGAAAGAAGATATTCCCCACATCGTCCTCGGAAGGATCCGAGATTACTTTAATCCAACCCAAACAAAAAATTCTTGACTCTTCTGATGTGAATCCTGTAATTTATGGAGTCAAAAGCCCGTCAACAGGCACCTAAAGATTGCTGCGATTCCTTTGTAGGAATATCGCAGGGGAGCCGGAAATCGAAGCCCTCTTTGACGATTATCGACCAGCGGCTCCTAAAAATCGGTAAGAAATTTACCATAAGAAATAAGGATCTTTAAGATTCCATTGACTAATCATTAGGCATTTGGCTAAAAAAATGTGGAATCGGGCTTTTTTGAGTTAGGAGATTAAAGTTTTCAACAGGGAATTCACAAGAAATGTGGGAATGAAGAATAACTTGTTAAATTTATTAAATAAATCAAAAAAATGGGATCAGTTAGAGGAGGGCTATAACTGATCCCGAGCCGGCACACCAAATGGGGGTGAAACAAGGAGGTGATATGGTTTGATGCACCGGCAATTGAATAATAATATAATATGGGAATAAAATCAACAAATGGAAAATATTTGGCATAAGAATTGCTGAAAAGAATAGCTATGAAGCAAATTCTATTCGTCATTCTATTTATCCTCTTTGTTTCAGGGTTCTCTTTCGCAGAAGTTTACAAGTGGGTGGACGATAAAGGAGCGGTCCATTTCACGGATGATGTCACCCAAGTCCCTGAGAAATACCGGCCGAAGACTGAAAAAATGGGATTGACCCAGGACATGGTGGAGACAAAGGTTGAAGCGGAATCAACGGAAAAAAAGGGAGAGATTTATCGCGATCGCCTGGGGAGAGGGGAGGAGTACTGGAAAGGGAGAGTAGAGGAGTGGAGAAGGAAATTAGGGGAATCACAAGTTAAAGTGGAGGCTTTGAGGGTGAAATACAATGAGTTAACAGAGAAGTTTAACGATTCGAAGAGTTCGGCGGAGAGGGGAAATCTCAGGCAAGAGCGGGACCAGATCAAGAGTGAAATGGACCGAGGCAGGATACAAATCGAAGAAGCCAAGGAAATGTTAGAGAAAAAGATTCCTGAAGAAGCTGACCTCTATAAAGCGAAACCGGAGTGGGTAAAACAGTGAATCTCGGCTCACCGGCCTTTTTACCGAGATTGCTCGTGGTGGGTGAAAAAATTTCATAGACCTTAGAAAAAGTATCCATCGGGTGAAAATCGGTACCACGATCGATAACTTCCTCTTATAAAAGCGATATTCCTTATCATTAACCTTGGATTACCTCGATTCAATAAATCAAGTATGACAATTTGTAAAGGATTCTGGATGGGATTAAATTGGTACCATTTTTGCTAATAATATTGGTCATCAATCCCGACCGGCTATGGCAAATTTTTGATCTGATTCTTACGCAGAAAGGAAGTTACAAGAAAAAAAGAAGAAATGGCATTAAAAATGCACACTTTCACTGTTGGAAATCAAGAATGGAGAAATTGAACAAAAATAACCAACCCGGTTCACAGACCAGAATGGGTGTCCTCGCCATTGAGAAGAGGAAATACCCAAGATTTAGCGTCGAGTTGCCCCTCGACTATTCCCGCCTTAACGGCAAAGAAATCCTTGGAGGCATGGTAGCTAATGCGAGCGAGGGGGGTCTTCTCGTCTATTTACCCGAGAGAATCGAGATCGGGGCTTCGCTAAAAATTGAGATTTTTTATGTCAGGGGTTTAGAGTTGGATACGATTAAAGCGGTCGCAAAAGTCGTCTGGTGTGATTTGGCTGCCAGGGAAAGCTGGGGAGAACATCGATATGGACTCCAGTTTCAGTCTATCGACGAAAAAGATTTTAGCCGATTGACCAGTCTGCTGAAAGAGGTTGGAAAATAAAAATTTCCTGTCACGGACACATTTGCCGCCAGGGTAATAAAAAATATGTTGAACTATTTTGAAAAATTATTTAAGAATAAGGAGAAAAATATGGATCTGTCTCATTCGAGCACCGGCGGGAGGGAATGTTAAATCTTTCAGCCCGTTGCAAAGCGGCGGGAAGAAATCTCCCTACCCATGATTTGGTGAAAGAGTGCTCAGCATAGAAGGAAGATCATGGTCAGAGTAGATCAGGAAGAAGGGAGATGCAGAGTCCTCCTCATCGGTATCGGGGACAACACTGAAGAAGAAAAAAAATCCTTTTCCCATCATGTTTCCAAAACCTATAGTATTCCGTTTCCTTTGTTAAAGAAAATTGTTGACCGTTGTCCGATCGTTCTCAAGAAAAACCTTTCTCTGAAAAAAGCCCAAATACTCGCGAAAACCCTTAAGTCCTTTGGGGCGGCGGTGTCGGTTGAGGAGAGAAGAAATTTTCCCCCTGTTTCTCTTGAATTCCAGGAATTGGTCCCTTATCGGCTCGCATTAGAATCCGCTTATCTCCGAAAGACAGAAAGGGGGATGTGGAGCGTCATCGGAAGAGCAAGAAATATATTCGATGAAACGTTAACCGATGCCTGGGTACTCGTCCAAGTTTTCGACGATCTGGAAGAGTTTATTGCTTTCGAAGAAACCCCCCTCGCCATTAACCCCCTCCCTCCGGGAGAAATCTCTCCTTTTAAGGTAATCCTTTCAGGAGATCTAATTATTCGCAGGGTCTCCGTCGGCTTTAAGAACGCGTCTGGAGCGCCCATTCCCGCGCTCGATGAAAGAAAGAAGAGAGAATGGGTCGGAGTGGAGATAGAAGATGACGGTCTTTCCTCTTCTTGGGCGTCCACTGGATTGGGAGAGAAATTGCACCCTCTCGACCCGGCGGAATCATCAGAAGAAAAAGTACTGCCTGAGGAGAACGATCTTCCCACGGAACCCCTCTCCTCGGATCAAGGGGAAGCGCTTCCTTCGCTCTTTGGAGGAGAATCAGAAATGGGGCAGGAAGAAGTTACGGAGGAAATTCCTCAAGAACCGCTTTCACTGTCCTTCGAACCTCCAGAAGAAATTTCTGACCCTTCCCCGAACCTCGTCGAAAGTAGTCTTCCTGTAGGAGAACAGGCGTCAGAGGGGGTGGTGGGAGATGAAGCCGCTCGCCCTGAACAAATGGAGGAAACGGTTGGCGAAGAAAGGGTACCAGCCGAGCCGGGACAGCCATCCGACGGGGAAATGCCCGAAGCATCGCACCTCGATGCATCTGTGTTTGAGGAGGCCACCCAATTGCTGGAGGATATTTCTGAAGGTCCTGGAGAAATCGAGGCAGAAGAAAAAAAGGGAAAGAGAGCTGATGAAGAGCCTCCTTCGTTCCCCTGGATAGAACATTTTAGAGAGGCGGTTCAAACTTTTTACCAAAAACCCAGGGATATTTTTTCGATTTGGTTTGAGGAATGCCGGAAGGAAGGTGAATTCAAGGATTCGCTTCACGCCCTCTTGACCATACTGGTTCATTCGAGATTTGATCAAGGGAGCCAATCGGTCAAGGCATTGGAGAATACACAAAGGGTATCGCGACTCATCATTCAACCGAACGTTCTCCTTGATGACATCCCGCCTCTCGAGGAGACCCCCTTTGTATCCGGAGAAGTTTGGAGGGAATTATTTCATCGTGCGCTGCCTAAAGTCCAGCAGATTGGAAAGACCATTCTTGGGAGGAGGATGTGGAAAGGATTTGAATTAGAATGTTTGATTCAGGTCGTTCCTCATATGGGTCATCAGAGCAGCCGAACCGCGATCCGGTGGTTTAAAGAACTGATTCCTGATGTCATAGAGGTTGATTTTTCCGATACCCCGGTTCCGGTTGGAGAAGGTTTTTACAGGGTCGCTTCCCGGTTGGGCATCGTGGATCCTCATTTCGACCATTATCAGGGAAAAAATTCGATGGCGGATGTTAAGATTCAATCTTTTGCGAAAATGGCTTATCCTCAAAACCCTTTAGAGGTTGAGGAACCAATGGCTTGGACGGGAAGGGCAGAGGAGCAAGGCGGACATTGTTTCCCTGTTCAACCAAAGTGTGAAGGGTGCATCTTCGAAAGCTTTTGCCCAAAACTCTATGTCCACTTTGATCCTTCAGAAAAAGGGATGAGGGAAGGGAAGTGAATGACTCTTCCAAAGCCTGAGCGTATTAAGAAATTTTTCATGAGCAGTTTTTCCACAATAGCCTGATCCCCTCATTTGTCGCTTCAAACGCTAACTATTTCATTTTCTTGCCAAAAAAGAAGAGAAATCGTATAATGCTCATTGGAAGGAGAAGAGAGATGAGTGGAAAAAGTAGCTTTCCTTACCGAAAATATGACCGAAAGCCTCATCCGCACATCGTTAAGCAAATTCTCGATGACGACGAATTGATCGAGATGATGAAAGAAGTACTGATTCAAGAGGGGAGAGCGTGTCCCTTCTGTCATCGGAAATTGAAGGGAGAGGCTAAGGTACGGGAAATATGGTGATGGGTGAAGACGAAAAGGCTCACGAAAAGTCAGACGTATTGCCTGCCCGGCGCACGACTTGGAGAGCCCTGGAAATCTCTCTTGCTCGATTTAAATATCTTCATCCGGAAATTGCCTAACAAACGAGAACTGAAAAGGTTTGACGATAAATATATCTGCCGCGTCTCGTACCCCTCCGGTTGGAATTGTGAAAGGTAATGAGACGACGAAGACGGCGGTCCCCGCAATTCCCGCAATTATCCCGATAGGTCTGGCGAACAGAACATCAAGAATATACCATTCGTGTGCGATAGGGTCGTTCCTTCCCAGGCTGTTGTCTCCGGCCCACCCTGTCGAGCAAAGACTGGTTGCCACTAAAGAAAGGGTCAACAATAACAGTACCATCCTTTTCATGATAAAGCCCTCCTTCTTAACCAATTTTGAGTTAAACTTACTAAAATCAGACCGAATTGTCAACCTATTGTGAAAAGTTAATGCGCGTCATCGAATCAACCTAATGATGTATTTTCATCGTCAGATGGGAAAATCCTTTTGCAATCTGCAGTTTGGTCATCAGCCAATGAATTTTCATGAGATGCAGGTTGGCTCGTAGCGCATCTTTCATAAGCCTCATCGTCCATATGCCTCATTGTCGTCCATGAGCAAATCGAGCTCTGGGATGAAGAGAAAAGTCAACTTACTAAGAAATTAGATGCAATTTTTTCGCCAAACTGATAAATTAAATCGGAATAGTGACAATCTATTGAAATAAAAAGAGAAGTGCCTCGTGAGCCGAGGAGACAAAAAGGCCGAGGACAGTTCTTAATGTGACAAAAGATTACCCGATGGATAAAAATTGTCCTCGGCCTACGAACAGGAATAACTCGACGCCCGGAGGTCTACTGCCCAAGCATAACTTAAGTCAGGCCCCCTTTTGAAAGGTATTCATGCCAAACTTCAATTTTCTAATTACGAGAGGGCTGTAATAGCTTAGAAATACGGCTCCCTTCTAAAATACTTGACAATTGAGTCAAAAATCGATATACGTACCAAACATTCTAAATCGATATTTTTCTTAGGGCTATGGATTGGACTTTACTTCTGAATTCTACCTTTGAGCCATTAAAAGTGGTGACATGGAAAAAAGCGATCATCATGGTGACGCTTCAAAAGGTGGAAGTGATTGAGGAATACGATCGCATCATTCGAGGAATCAATTTCTCATTGCGCCTTCCCGCTGTCATCCGGCTGAACCGGTTCATCCGAAGGAAAACTCCCATCGTCAAATTTTCTCGCCAGAACCTCTATGTTCGTGACCGAAGCAAATGCCAGTATTGTGGCACCCCTTTCGAGCATAAGGAATTGACCTATGATCACGTCGTCCCACGTTCTAAGGGCGGGCAAACGGAATGGACGAATGTGGTGACCTGTTGCACGGCGTGTAATTTAAAAAAGGGTGGGAGAACCCCTGAAGAAGCCGGGATGTCTCTGATCAGAAAACCCAGGGCTCCCATCTGGATACCCTTATTGCCGATGAGTCTTGGAATCAAGGAAACTCCGGCCCCTTGGAAGGATTATCTCTACCTGAATCTGGAATTGACCTCGTAATTTTCCAAGATGGGCAGGTCTTTTCCTGACGAGCCTACAAATGATCTCCGAGGTGAATAGCGGATGCAACATAACCGGCGAACGTAACGGACGAAGGAGAATGTATTGGGAAGGGATAAACACCGATGAAATATCTTTGGGCACCATGGAGGATGCATTATATTTTGGGAGAAAAGAAGAGAGGTTGTTTCTTTTGCAAAAACCTGAAGGAGAAGAGACAAAGGAAGAGCCTTATCCTCCATCAGGGCCAATACGTTTTTGTAATGATGAACAAATTTCCCTATAACAACGGCCATCTGATGATCGTTCCCAAGCGCCACCACCTGAATCTCGAGGATTTGAACAGCGATGAGTTAAAAGAGTTCTTTGAATTACTGAAAACGTCCACACAGGTCCTCAAGGCCGCACTCCGACCGAAGGGTTTTAATATCGGAATGAACATCGGAAAAGCAGGGGGTGCCGGAGAAGACCACATCCACCTCCATATTGTCCCGAGATGGGAGGGCGATACGAACTTTATGCCAGCGATAGGCGAGACGAGAGTGGTCCCCGAATATTTGGAAAGAACCTATCAGAAACTTCACGAAGCCTTTATGGATTTTTCCCGAAAGGGGAAAATCTAGAATGGAGGATAAAAGTGGGATGGGTCAAAAATCTTTTTCTGTTGTTGATTCTGATCGTCAGCATCTTTTTCTTCCTACAAAATACGGAGCAGGTGATCATTCGGTTTGGCCTCTTCCCTTTTTCAGATTATCAATTCTTCGAGATATCTAAAATCCCTCTCTTCTTTGTTATTCTCTGCTCGGTCCTGTTGGGAATTCTGATTGGTGGTTTGGGAAACCTCTATAAACACTTTCAATTGAAAAAGATCATTCGACAGAATCAGAAATCAATTGAAAGATTGGAGAGGGAGATCCAATTCCTCCGGGGCCCGGGTTTGGAACAACCCTCCTTTTTAAGAAAAGAGGGTTAACCCTGTTGTTGTCTTAATTTTTGTCTTTCGACAAATGGCATGCTGTTTATTCAAACCGGTCTCTTTCAACAACAGGGTTAACCTTTTGATTGTCGAAGAGAAATTTGATAATATGAAAAGAAGATTCATCTCGTTTGGAGTAAATTTTTGCTTGCATTGCAGAGAGAATTGTAGTATAGTTTGTCTGTAATGAGTTGGTCTGCTGGAAAAGCGGGCTGTTTGCCCGCTTTTTTTTTAGAAAGCTTACCGGGTGAAAGTCATCTTGGAGAAAGAGATTGTCGATCGGGTGCGTGTGATCGTCGATTCCGTTCTTTTCGACGAGGGGATGGAATTGGTGGATCTTGAGTATAGAAGAGAATCAACGGGGTGGGTCCTACGCCTTTATCTAGACAAGGAGGGCGGCGTGACCCTCGACGATTGCACCCGGGTGAGTCAGGAGGTTGGAAGGATTTTGGACGTAGAGGATTTTATACAAACTCCATATACATTAGAGGTCTCTTCTCCTGGGCTCTCCCGGCGTTTAAAAACCGAAAAGGACTTTATGAAATATCGGGGCTACCTGATCAAGGTGAAAACCTTCGATTCCATCGAGAACCGACGGCAATTTAAAGGAAAAGTCCTGGGGGTTTCTGAAAACAAACTTGACATCGAAAGTGACGGAGTGATTTTTCGGATCCCTCTTTCCAATGTGGCAAAGGCGAATCTGGAATTGGACAAGGAGATGCTCCAAAAGGAGCATGATCGAAAGTGATACGACATTTCATGGAAGCTCCCTCCTGTTTGGCCGGGAAGGGGCGACCTTTTTAAAAGGGAGAGATCCATTATGCCATCCAATCTCAATTTTGTGATTGACCAAGTGGGCAAGGATAAAGGGATCGACCGGAAGGTGATTATCGAAGCCTTGGAGCAGGCAGTGTTGACCGCTTCAAGAAAGAAATACGGGCACCAGGGAGAGATCGAAGTCCACTATAATGAGGAAGCAGGCGAGGTGGAATTGTTTCAGTTCAAGCAGGTGGTTGAGGAAGTAACGGACCCATCGACGGAGATCTCTCTTTCGGAGGCGCGAGAATTGGATAGTGAAGCGCAGATCGGAGACAGCCTGGGCGTTAAACTGAATACCGACTTCGGCCGCATTGGGGCCCAGACGGCGAAGCAGGTGATCATCCAGAAGGTGAGGGACGCTGAGCGAGAGAATGTCTACAATGAATTTAAAGATAGAAAGGGAGATCTAATCAGCGGAACGGTCCAGCGGCTGGAGAAGGGAAATGTTTATATTAACATCGGCAGGGCAGAAGCCGTTCTGTTGACAAAAGAACAAATTCCCGGGGAGAGTTACCGACAAGGTGAACGGCTTCGAGCGTATATTCTCGATGTCCAAAAAAGCTCAAAAGGACCACAGATATTTCTTTCGAGGACCCATCCGGGATTCCTGATCAAGTTGTTTGAGATGGAGGTACCCGAGATCTCAGAAGGGATCATTAAAATTATCAGTGCTGCACGGGAACCCGGTGAGAGGGCAAAGATCTCTGTCTATAGTTCGAACCGTGATGTGGATCCCGTTGGAGCCTGTGTGGGGATGAAAGGTTCCCGGGTTCAAAATGTCGTTCAAGAACTTCGAGGGGAGCGGATCGACATCATCCCTTGGTCTCAGGATCAGGCCAAATATGTCTGCAACGGCTTAGCCCCCGCTAAGATCTCTCGCGTTTACATCGATGAGGAAAATCGTCATATGGAAGTGGTCGTGGCCGACGATCAACTCTCCCTCGCCATCGGGAAAAAAGGCCAGAACGTCCGGTTGGCTTCCAAGCTGACTGGCTGGAAAATTGACATTAAGAGCGAATCCAGAATGGAGAAGATCTCCAGTGAAATTTTGGAGAAATTTAAAGAGCTTCCTTATGTCGGAGACGTGGCAAGCCGTATTCTCTATAACGAAGGATTCAGATCGGTCAAGGAGGTGAGCGAGGTCGACCCAGAAGAACTGGCAAAGGTTTTGGAACTCGAGAAGGAGAAGGCTTCAGAGATCGTTGAAGGCGCGATCCAGCTCTCTCGGAGAGAGGAAGGCGCAGAGGTTGGCCAGAAAATTTCTCCAATCGCGGGGAGCCCTGCTCTCGACCCGCTGGACCGGATGGAAGGAGTCGGAGAAAAAACGGCCCAAGTCTTAGAGGCCAATGGGTTTAAGAACGTTCACGACATCCTGGAGGCGAATATTGAAAAGCTTTCTACCCTTCCGGGGATAGGGACCAAAAAGGCTGAGAAATTGATTCAGTCTGCCAAAGACTATATCGAAGGAAAGAAGGCATGACACAGAAAAAACATATCCCCATTCGTACCTGTATTGGATGCCGGAAAAAAAGAGAGAAAAGGGAGATGATTTGGTTAACCGATGCTCGGGAGGGCGTGGTTCGGGTGGACAGGAGAAAACCTCATGCGGGGCGAGGGTTTTATCTCTGTCCCGATCTTCAATGTCTTAAGATGGCAAGGGGGAAAAAGAAGGCGGTTGAGTTTTCCGGGACAACAGATTTTCAATCCCTTTTGATAAAAGGCGATAAGGTTTGTGGTAGAGGAGGAAGGGAATGACAAAGAGTAAAGTCCTCGATCTTGCGAGGGAAGTCGGGATAGAGGATGATAAACTTCTTCTCAAGTTGAGACGGATGGGGGTAAAGGTTAAAGATAAAAAGCTTGAGGAACCCGAGAAACAGGTGTCTCCATCCGATGAGAAGATCATCGAAAGGGATTCAGAGAAGGAAATTGTTGAGAAACGGGTTAAGCCCACCGTGATTCGGAGAAGGGCAAGAACGTTGGAAGTGAAAGTTGAGCCCCCGCCTCCTCCGGTCGCTGCCGTCGAGCCCGAAATTGTTCCTGAAATGGTTAAGGAGAAGATCCCAAAAGCCAAACAGGAGAAAGCAGAAGCAGAGCGGACGGTCCCAAGAGAAGTTGAGAAAAAAGAAGAATTGGAAAAGGAGGAGAGGCCGCCCGTAAGGCCTGCGAAGGCAAAGAAGAAGGAAACGTCTGGGGAGGTCACCCTAGAGGGTAAGGCGAGAGCCGAAGAGAAGGAGGTGTCGCCTCTGAAGCCGGTGGTTCAGCCCCAAGCCATCTTGAAAGAAGGAAAAGAGGCGGTCGAACCCAAGAAAAGGCTTGAAGAAGCTAAACCGAAGGAAGTTCCTCTAAAGCCGGTTGAGATGAAGCTGCTGGAAAAAGAGGAATTATTAGAGAAAGAAAAATTGGGACCCCTTGCGAAGAAAAAGGGTTTTATAAAAAAGAGAAAGAGAATCGAAGAGAGGATGTTGGAAGAGGAGGTTGAGGGAGACAAACTGGAGGGAAAGGAAGTTGAACCCAGTTTCAAACCTTTCCGACCCATGAAGAGGAAGGTGGTATTAAAGCCGCACAAGAAAACAGAGGTGACCGTCCCCAAACCCATCAAGAGGATTATTCGAATCGCCGAAGTCATTGGGGTGGGGGATCTCGCGAAACGAATGGGGGTGAAGGGTGGAGAGTTAATCAAGAAATTAATGGAAATGGGTGTGCTGGTAAATATTAACCAACTCATTGATGCGGATATGGCCTCTCTGGTAGCCAGTGAGTTCGGCTACGAGGTGGAGAAAGTCTCCGTGGAGCGACAGGACATACTGGAAAGAAAAGAGGATCTTCCCGAACAGTTGAAACCGAGGCCGCCTGTCGTGACGATCATGGGGCATGTGGATCATGGGAAGACCATGCTCTTGGATGCGATTCGAAAAACGAACGTCATGGCAGGAGAGGCGGGAGGGATCACCCAACACATCGGAGCCTATGATGTCGAACTGGAGAATGGCCACGTTGTCTTTATTGACACTCCTGGCCACGAGGCCTTTACCGCTATGAGGGCAAGAGGAGCCCAGGTAACCGATGTCGTTGTTTTGGTGGTCGCCGCGGATGATGGGGTGATGCCGCAGACCAAGGAGGCGATTGATCATGCCCGAGCGGCCAAGGTCCCGATCGTGGTCGCCGTCAACAAGATTGATAAGCCGACCGCAAATCCTGAAAAGGTGAAGAAAGAACTTGCGGAATACGGACTTGCTCCAGAACAGTGGGGAGGGAATACCCTGGTCGCAGAGGTGTCCGCCAAGCAGAAGAGCGGAATCAAAGAGTTGCTCGACTCGATCCTGCTTCAGGCGGAGGTCCTTGAATTGAAGGCCAATCCGGACAAGCCTGCTCGGGGAGTCATTATTGAATCCAAACTGGACAAAGGGAGAGGACCCGTGGCCACCCTTCTGGTGCAGGAGGGAATGCTGAAAATGGGAGATGCCTTTATTGCGGGATCTCACTATGGCAGGGTCAGGGCAATGCTGAACGACAGGGGTCAGAAGATCGAAGTGGCTCCGCCCTCGACACCGGTTGAGGTCGTTGGGTTCACCGATATTCCTGAAGCGGGAGAGACGTTCATCGTCGTCTCGGAAGAGAGGATGGCCAAGCAGATCAGCCTCTACCGGCAAGAAAAGATTCGTGAAAAAGAGCTTTCCAAACTGAGCAAGGTCTCCCTGGAGGAGCTTTATGATAAGATTAAAAAAGGGGAAGTGAAAGAGCTGAATGTGGTTATCAAAGCAGACGTCCAGGGATCCATCGAGGCCGTGAAAGAGGCGTTAAAGAAACTCTCCACAGATGCGGTGAAGGTCAATGTCCTTCATGACGCCGTCGGCGGAATCACAGAGACCGATGTCAATTTGGCCGCGGCTTCCAATGCGATCATCATCGGCTTTAACGTGAGGCCGGGACCGAAAGCCCAGTTTTTGGCGGATCAGGAGCATGTCGACATCCGAACTTACGCTGTGATCTACGATGCGATGACCGACATCAAAAATGCATTGGAGGGGTTACTGGAACCCACCTACAAGGAACATATCTTGGGAAGGGCCCAGGTGATACAGCTTTTTACGGTCCGGAAGGTGGGGACGGTGGCGGGAAGTCTCGTCACGGACGGAAAAGTCGTCAAAGGATCGCACGCACGATTATTGCGAGACAATGTCGTGGTTTATGACGGTCGCATCTCCTCCCTCAGGCGATTCAAAGATGATATGAAGGACTGCAACCAGGGCCTTGAGTGTGGAATTGGGATTGAGAATTTTAACGACATTAAACTCGGAGATGTGATCGAATCTTATGAGATGGAAGCCGTCCAGACTCGGTTGGCTTGAGTTTTTTCGGAGTCTGGGTTCCTCTGAAGTAGGGGCAGGAGATGGTCATCGGAATTTGCCAACTCGACCTTCGTCTTCCGGAAAATCATTCTCTAAAAGGAAAGCGGCATGTGCTCCGAAAAATCATCGATCGGGTGAGGCATCGTTTTAATGTAGCGATTTCCGAGGTGGGCGACAATGATCTCTGGCAACGAGCACAGATCGGCTTTTGCACCGTGGGGAACGATCGACGCCATATCAACTCCAGTCTGGATAAAGTTGTCGACTTTATAGAACAGATGAACCTGGTCGAGATGGTCCATACAGAAATCGAAATCATCACGGTATAACCTCTTGAAGGCTGGATGGAAGGTAAACGTTCGGAAAAAATAGCGGATGTGATCCAAAAAGAGATCTCTGAGATACTGATGAAGTCGATCAAGGATCCCCGTATCGGCTTCGTCACCATTACCAGGGTGACGGTTTCCGAGGATTGCCGTTTTGCGAAAATCTATTTCAGCGTCGCAGGGGACCTTGCAGAGAGGGAGAGTTCGCAGAAGGGTCTGGAAAGCGCCAAGGGATATATTCGAAAAGAATTGGGCCGTCGGGTCCGATTGAGATATACTCCGGAAATTATGTTTCAGTTTGACCCTTCCATCGAGTATGCCATTCATATGGAAAAATTGATCCAGAGCATCCACCAGGAAAAGGGTCCGGATGGAGATGAATAGGGATATGGACGGAATTCTCATCGTGGATAAACCCGAAGGGATCACCTCCCTCGACGTGGCCAGGGAGATGAAGCGCCGATTCGGTGTGAAGAAGGCAGGCCACGTTGGAACCCTCGATCCGTTCGCCACCGGCGTTTTGCCAATCGTCATCAATGAGGGAACGAAGTTGGTTCCATTTTTGGGAGAGGGTCCGAAAGAGTATGAGGTGACTCTCCAGTTAGGCCAGGAAACCACGACGCATGATCGGACCGGTCAGGTGGTCATGAGCAGGGCATGGGAGGGAGTTCAACCAGAAAAGATTGAAGCGACCATCCGAACATTCTTGGGTAAGATCCGTCAGACGCCTCCTATGTATTCAGCCATAAAGATCGATGGAAGACCCCTTTATCGGCTGGCGAGAAAAGGAATCGAGGTCGAGCGTAAAGAGAGAGAAGTGGAAATTTATGAGATCGATATGGAAGGGATCGATCTACCCTTTGTTCGTTTCAAAGTTTCCTGTTCAAAAGGAACGTATATCCGCGCCTTGGGAAGAGACATCGGAAGGAAAATTGGATGCGGAGCTCACCTTCTCCGGCTGAGAAGGACTCGAAGTGGGCCCTTTACACTTGGGGAAGCAATCTCTTGGGAGCGGATAAGAGAATTCTCCCATCCCAGTCTCCTTTCCCCTTGGTTGATTTCCCTGAAAGCCGCCTTGCCCAGCCTGCCCGAGGTGGTCGGGGACGAACAGTTGCTGAGGAAGGTACGCCTGGGTAGGAAAATGGTGGTCCAAGATCTTTCTCTAAAAAATCTTCCGGCCTTTAAAAAAGGAGAATATCTCAAAATATGCTCTCTTGAGGAGGAGTTGGTAGCTGTCTTAAAGTCTGAAATGGGGGGTGCGGATATTCGAGGGGCAAATCCGGAGGCGGTCGCCTTTCGCCCGCTCAGAATATTCCAACCGCAGAGAGGATGACCACGTTTCGTTTAAAAGGAGGAAGTTCATGCCATTGATACTGGAGAAGAAAAAAGAGATCATCGAACAGTTCAAGAATCACGAACGGGATACGGGATCCCCGGAAGTGCAAATCGCTCTTCTCAGCGAAAGGATTCGCTATCTCACCGAGCACTTTAAAGCCCACAAACGAGACCATCACTCTCGTAGAGGTCTTCTCAAATTGGTCGGACAGCGGAGGAGGCTTCTCAACTACTTGAAGGAAACCAAAGTAGACCGATATCGGATGATCATCGACAAGCTGGGCCTGCGAAGGTAAGGTCCGTATATTTTGAATCAAAAGGAGAATCCATGGAATACAAGCTACAAATCGATTTGGGAGGAAGGCCATTTTCCATTGAAACAGGAAAGGTGGCAAAACAGGCGAATGGTTCGGTCTTAGTACAATATGGAGACACGGTCGTTCTGGTCACGGCCGTGGCATCCGACAAGAAGCGTGAGGGTCTCGATTTCATTCCTCTCACCGTGAATTATTTGGAAATGACTTATGCCGCAGGACGGATCCCAGGAGGTTTTTTTAAGAGAGAGGGGAGGCCCAGTGACCGCGAAACCTTGATCTCTCGGTTTATTGATCGGCCCCTGAGACCCCTTTTCCCAAAGGGGTTCCAGAATGAGATTCAGATCATTGCCACCGTTCTTTCTGCGGATCAGGATAATGACCCCTCCATTCTCGGAATGATCGGTGCTTCCAGCGCCCTTTCTCTCTCCGATATCCCCTTCGGCGGTCCGATTGCAGGAGCCAAAGTGGGTCGCATTGACGGAGAATTTGTCCTCAATCCCACTCATGAAGAGATGGAACTGAGTGATATTGATCTTTTTGTGGCAGGCAGTGAGGATGCCATCATTATGGTGGAAGGGAGCGCAAAGGAAGTGAAGGAGGAGGAGATCTTAGAGGCCATTTTATTCGGCCATCAATCACTGAAACCGGTGATTGACCTTCAGAAAAAGATGAAGGCGGCATTAGCGGTGTCCCCGCGTGAATTCGAGCTGCGAAAACCCGAAGAGACTCTTTATGAAAGAGTAAGTGCTTTCGCTCAAGAAAAGCTCATGGAGACCTTTCAGATCACAGAGAAAGGGAAAAGAAGAGAACGATTGGAAGAGATTCTTGAATTGACCCTGCAGGAGTTGGGTGCGGAAGACGAACCGGCACAAAAGGTGGTGAAGGTCGCCTTCGAAGAGATCTATCGTAAGCTCGTCAGAAAATTCATTTTAGAGAAGAAGCAGCGAATCGATGGAAGAAAGCTTTCAGAAATTCGGCCGATTTCATGTGAGGTGGGCATCCTTCCTAGAACGCACGGCTCCGCGCTGTTTACGCGTGGAGAAACCCAGGTTTTAGCGGTGGTCACCTTTGGGACGTCTGAGGATGAGCAGAAGATCAATTCCTTGATGGGAGAGACCTACAAGTCCTTTATGCTCCACTATAACTTCCCCCCTTTCTCCACGGGAGAAGTTTCCCCGTTGAGATCGCCCAGCCGAAGAGAAATTGGGCATGGCGCTCTGGCCGAGAGGGCGATCTTGCCTGTCCTCCCCTCCAGTGAGAACTTTCCCTACACCATTCGAATTGTCTCAGAGGTGCTGGAATCGAATGGATCCTCCTCCATGGCCACCGTATGCGGATCGACCCTCTCGCTGATGGATGCGGGTGTTCCCATTAAAGCGCCTGTCGCTGGCATCGCCATGGGTTTAATCCTGGAAGACGGTCAGAGTGCCGTTTTATCAGACATCCTGGGCGATGAGGACCATTTGGGAGACATGGATTTTAAGATGGCGGGCACTCGAGAAGGGGTCACAGCGATTCAGATGGATATTAAGGTCCATGGCATCTCTAAAGAGATCATGGGAAGGGTTCTCGATCAGTCCAGAGAAGGCAGATTTCACATTTTGAATAAAATGAGTGAGACCATCTCGGAACCCCGGAAGGATCTCTCCCGGCATGCCCCTCGGATCGTGAGCCTCCAGGTGAAACAAGAAAAGATACGAGACATCATCGGTCCAGGGGGCAAGAACATTCGATCGATCATCGATCAGACAGGGGTGAAGATCGATGTAGATGATTCGGGACTGGTGAAGCTCGCTTCCCCAAATTATGAGGCCATCGAAAAGGCCATCTATATGATCAAGAGGCTCACCCAGGAGGTGGAGGTGGGCGCGCTCTATACAGGGAAGGTCGTTCGGATTTTAGGTTTCGGCGCCATTGTCGAGCTTTTCCCCGGGACCGATGGCCTCGTCCATATCTCCCAATTGGCGGAGGGACATGTCAAGGAGGTCTCCGATGTTCTAAAAGAAGGAGATGAGGTCCTCGTGAAGGTCATCGATATTGATCCACAGGGTCGCATCCGCTTGAGCCGTAAGGCAGCCCTGAAGGAAACGAAGCAGACCGCTGAGAGCAAAAGTTGAGGGGGAGAAAGAGGAGAGGATCAAGAGTCATGGATCGAACGCCTATGGAAATCCGGGAGCCAACGAGTCAGTCGTGGATCGAAAGTGGATCAGGATATCAGAAGACCGTCCTCGATAATGGTATCCGGGTGATTACGGAGAAGATTCCATATCTGAGGTCTGTCTCCATCGGTGTATGGGTGATGATCGGGTCGAGAGATGAGCAACCCGATGAAAACGGCGTCTCCCATTTTATTGAGCACCTTCTCTTTAAAGGTACGGAAAAGAGGACCGCTTTTGATATCGCCAAGGAGATTGACTCTGTGGGTGGAACTCTGAATGCTTTTACGGGGAGGGAGTACACCTGTTTTTATGCCAAGGTGATCGATAACAATTTGCCCCTTGCCATCGATCTCCTCTCTGATATTTTCCTCAACTCGGTCATGGACGTGAAAGACGTGGAGAAAGAGAGGATGGTGATCCTCCAGGAGATTAAGATGGTCGAGGATACGCCTGACGATTATGTCCATGACCTTTTCAACCGGGTCTGCTGGGGAGATCATCCCTTGGGTTTCCCGATTTATGGAAATTCGGAGCTGGTTCAATCCTTCCAGCGAGATCAACTGCACCGGTTCTTCAAGGAGAACTATCCACCCCACCGAATCATCGTCTGCGCCGCCGGAAATCTAAAACACCGGGAAGTGGTCGATCTGATCGATCAGACGTTCGGGAAGATTCCAAAGTCGAATAAGGCGAGAGTCAGGAGTAAGCCGGATCCGATCTCTACCACCAACGTTTGGAAACGAGATCTGGAGCAGGTTCATTTTTGTCTCGGCACCAAAGGGCTTCAATATAACCATTCCCTTCGGTTCACCTCGTATGTGTTGAACACCATCCTGGGAGGAGGGATGAGTTCGAGACTTTTCCAGGAGATCCGCGAGAATCGGGGTCTTGCTTATTCTGTCTATTCCTATCTTCCCACTTACATCGATACGGGACTCGTCGTGGTTTATGCAGGGACCAATGAGGGAGCCTTTCAGGAGGTCATCGATCTGGTTCTCAAAGAATTCAAGCGGCTGAAGAACGAGCCTCTCAAGAATGAGGAACTGGAAACGGCAAAAGAGCAATTGAAAGGAAATCTTCTGCTCAGCCTGGAGAGTTCGGATAATCTGATGACCCGTTTGGCAAAGAATGAAATCTATTTCAAGTCTTATCTCCCCGTGGCAACGATTGTGAAAGGGATTGATGAGGTAAAGGAGGAGACCGTTCAACATCTGGCCAGTGACATCTTCAATGAACGATTCTTCTGCCTAACGGTCTTGGGACCGACGAATGGGAATTATTTAGACAAGATCCGGTTAGACGGAAAGTAGGAGAAGGATTCTTCCCGAAGGCAGAATGTAAGGTGAAAATCTATTTTAAACGTTTGAGAGGGTATCCTCCCGTCCCCCAATATATGACCCCGGGCGCCTCTGGAATGGATCTCTTTGCGTCTCTGGAAAAAGAGGTGACTCTGGAGCCAGGGGAGAGGAGACTGATCCCCACCGGGATCTCTGTGGCGATCCCTGAGGGGTTTGAAGGCCAGATTAGGCCCCGTAGCGGCTTGGCGATTCAGAAGGGAATTGGCATTGTCAACGGGCCAGGCACAATCGACTCCGATTACCGTGGGGAGATCGGTATTCTCCTTATCAACTTTGGGAAAGAACCTTTTACCATCCGCGACGGAGAGAGAATTGCCCAGATGGTGATCTCACAAGTCTTTCGAGCAACCCTGGAAGAACTGGAAGAGCTCCCATCGACCCCGAGACAAGGAGGGGGATTTGGTCACACTGGTATCTGAGGAGGAATCGAAGACGATCGATTTTACTAACAAAGCAGAGGGGAGAGTCACCTCTGCTTTTTATTTGCTTTTATTTAGTCTTCGTTTCATAGGATGTTGATGGAACAATTACTGGATCAATTTCTTCATTACCTTATTGTTGAAAAAGGGCTTTCGAGAAATACGATCGAGGCGTACAGCCTTGATTTGACTCGGTTCTTAGATTACCTGGGAGGGAAAGGGTTTAAGGAGCTTCAAGGTATTGGCAAATTTGATGTCAGAGGTTTTCTCCTGTCGCTGAGAAGGAAAAACCTTTCTGCCAAGAGCATCAGAAGAGATCTCTCTGCGATTCGGTCTTTTTTCAGGTTTCTGATTCAGGAAGGAATTCTTGAGACAAATCCTATCGAAGATTTGGAATCACCCAAGGTGGTGAAAAAGCTACCGGAGATCCTCTCCCTAAAGGAGATCGAACAAATATTGGAGCAACCCGATCTTCAGACTCCTCTGGGGATCAGGGACAGGGCGATGTTAGAAATGCTTTATGCCACAGGGATGAGGGTTTCCGAGTTGACTGGTCTTCCTACCCATCAGGTGAACCTGGAAGGGGGATACGTCCTTCTCTATGGGAAGGGTTCGAAAGAAAGGATCGTTCCCCTCGGGAGCGAAGCGATGAACTGGGTCACCCGCTATCTGAGCACAGCGCGCGGAACCCTCGCAAAGGCGAAGGAAAGCCCATTCCTCTTTATCAACCGCTCGGGAAAGGGGATGAGCCGCCAGGGATTCTGGAAGAATCTTAAAGATTATGCGCGAAGGGCTGGCCTTCGTAAGAGGATTACCCCTCACCTTCTTCGCCACTCTTTTGCCAGCCATCTTCTGGAGCGGGGGGCCGATCTTCGTTCTGTCCAGATGATGCTCGGCCATGTGGATATCTCGACCACTCAGATATACACTCACGTGACCGGAGAGAGATTAAAAAAGGTTCACAAGCAGTATCACCCAAGAGGCTAAATACCGGAATAGTGGAGTACTGGAATAATGGAATATTGCAAGACAAGAAAACAGTTTCTTCTTGAAAGACCCAATGTTCCAGCGTTCCATCATTCCATTCTTCCTGCTTTTTGAGAACTATGGAAGTGATCACCACTCATGTCAATGCTGATTTCGACTCTTTGGCTTCGATGTTAGCTGCCAAGAAACTTTATCCCGATGCGGTCCTGGTCTTTCCGGGATCCCAGGAGAGAAGCCTTCGGGATTTCTTTATCCATTCTGCCCTCTACGCCCTGGAGGTAGAGCGAATTAAGAATATCGATCTTCGCGAAATCAATCGACTGATCCTGGTCGATACCCGTCAGATCAGCCGTATCGGTAAGTTTTCAGAAATTCTATCCAACCCCGATTTGGAAGTCCATATCTATGACCATCATCCTCCTTCCCCTGATGACCTCCACGGTTCCCTGGAGGTCATCTCCGAGGTAGGAGCGACGGTAACACTTCTCCTTGATGTCCTTCAAAAAAACGGCATCGAGATCACGCCCGATGAAGCCACCGTGATGATGCTTGGGGTTTATGAAGATACAGGGAACTTGACCTTTCCTTCGACGAAAGAGGAAGATTTCAAGGCCGCCGGATACCTGGTCCGGAAGGGGGCCAACCTCAGCGTTCTTTCAAACGTGATCACCAAAGAGCTCACCGCAGAACAGATTTTCCTGTTGAACGATCTAATTCAATCTGCGACTCGATATAGCTTTCATGGGATTGATGTCGTGATCGCTCAGGCTTCTGTGGATCGGTATGTCGGAGATATTGCCGTCCTGGTTCATAAATTGAAAGATATGGAGAATCTGGATGTGCTCTTCGTCCTGGTCCGGATGGAAGACCGGATCTACATGATTGGGAGGAGTCGCCTCGAAGAGGTGAATGTCTCGGAGATCGCCGGCGAGTTTGGAGGCGGCGGACACCCGACGGCAGCGTCCGCGACTGTAAAAGGAATGACCCCGGTAGAAGCCCATGATCGATTAATCAAGACATTAAAGGAGATGGTGAAGCCCAAAAGGGTGGCAAGGGAAGTAATGCTCTATCCCGTCAAAACCATCGAACCCGAACGAACTTTGGAGGAAGCGGGGGAGATCTTGGCCCGGTACAATCTGAACATCCTTCCTGTTTTTCAGGATGGAAAAGTGATGGGATTGATTTCCAAACAAGTGGTGGAGAGGGCGGTGCATCACGGACTCAATGGATCCCTCGTCAAGGAATATATGACCACGGAATTCTCGGTCGTCTCCCCCGATACTCCTTTCGCCCGGGTACAGGCCATTATCATCGGTCAGACCCAGAGCCTCCTCCCTGTCGTTGAGAAGGATCATCTGGTCGGGACCATCTCGGTGGCGGATGTCATGCGAATCCTTCAAGAGGACATGATGAAATCGGAGGAGGGAGTGTCCATTTTCGAAAGCCAACCCCTTTATGGTCGCAAGAAGATCATCTCGAAATTTATGAAAGAGCGTTTTCCGGAACGAATCTACAACTTGCTCGTTGAGTTTGGCAGGGTAGGGGACGAGTTGGGGTATTCTGTTTACGCCGTTGGCGGCTTTGTGAGAGACCTTTTGTTGAGAGTAGAAAATTTCGATATCGATGTGGTCGTTGAAGGGGACGGAATCCGTTTTGCTGAGGAATTGGAGAAGAAGCTTCCTTGCCGGATTCGGACGCACAAGAAATTTGGGACGGCCATTATTCTCTTTCCCAATGGCTTAAAGGTCGATGTGGCCACCGCCCGCTGGGAGGTTTATGATTCCCCAGCAGCCCTGCCTACAGTGGAAAGCGCTTCCATCAAGATGGACCTCTACCGGAGGGACTTTACCGTTAACACCCTGGCTATCCAGCTTAACCCAAAGTCCTTTGGAGAGCTGATCGATTTCTTCGGAGGGGTCAAGGACATCAAGGAAAAAGTAATTCGGGTGCTCCACAACCTCTCCTTTGTCGAGGATCCCACCCGAGTCTTCCGGGCCATCCGTTTTGAACAGCGTTTTGGCTTCCAGATCGCCAAACATACCCAGAACCTGATGAGAAACGCCGTCAAGGTAGGTTTTTTGGAACGCCTTTCAGGAGGACGGGTTCTCTCCGAAATCATTCTTATTCTCCAGGAAGAAGACCCCCTCCCCGCCTTGAGGCGGATGAGAGATTTCCATCTCCTCCATTTCCTTCATCCCGGCCTCAAATTTGACGAACAGGGGCAGGCTCTTTTTGAGCAGATCCATCATGTCATCTCCTGGTTCGATCTCCTCTTCCTGGAGCAGCGATATGAGCGCTGGCTCATCTATTTTTACGGGCTCGTCGATTTCTTGAAAGAGGGAGAGATTGAGGAACTTTGCGAAAGATTGTCCATGAATGATAAGCTGAGAAAAAGGGTGAGGGAGGGAAAACTTCAGGCAGACCAGGTTCTCCTTCAAATGTTTTCCTGGATCACCTCAAACCGGCAACCAAAACGATCGGAAATCTATGACGTCCTGGATCCTCTTTCTATTGAATCAAAACTCTTCATGATGGCGAAAACCACCCAGGTGGTGACCCGTCGTCATATTTCCTTGTATTTTACACAATTAAAAGACACTAAGCCGCTCCTGAGGGGCGCGGATTTGATTCAGATGGGAATGAAGTCAGGACCGTCGATTAAGAAAGTCTTGACGGATCTGCTCAAAGCCAGATTGGACGAGCAGGTGGTCACCCGGCAGGATGAGATGGAGTATCTCTCGAAGGCCAGGGGATGGAATGATGGTCGAGGATAACTCACCTTTAGAGGAAGAAACAGGTTATACCTTCCGGCTGGACGGGTTTGAAGGGCCTCTTGACTTGCTGCTCCACCTTATTCAGAGGAATGAACTGGATATCTTCAACATCCCCATCGCCCTTATCACGGAGCAATATTTAGAATATCTCCAGTTGATGAAGGTTCTCAACCTGGATACGGCCGGGGAATACCTCCTGATGGCTTCCACGCTTCTCCATATCAAATCAAGGATGTTGCTTCCCAAATCTTCAGAGGGGGAAGAAGAGGAGGAGGAAGATCCCAGAGCAGAGTTGGTCCGAAGACTTTTGGAGTATCAGAAATATAAAGAGGCGGCGGGCGAATTGGAGAGAAGACCCCTGTTGGATCGGGATGTTTTTATTCGGTTGACGCCGACTGGGTCTCAGGAACCCGATGAGGAAAAGATCGAGGTAAATCTTTTTGAGTTGCTCGAGGCTTTCCAGGAGGTGTTGAAGAGGGTCAAACCGAAAGCCATTCATGAAGTCACCTTAGAACATCTCAGCGTCGAAGATAAAATCCAGGAGATAGTGGCACTCCTCGAGAAGGAGAATCGAAGCATGGCCTTCCATCGACTTTTTTCCGAAGAGGCCTCCCGGAGGGTCGTTGTGATCACCCTGTTAGCCATTCTCGAACTGGTTAAGATGAAGCGGATTCGCATCTTCCAGATGGCTCCCTTTGAGACCATTCGGATTTCACCAATGTAAGACCAATGAGTCATTGAGTCACTAAGTTATTGGGTTATTGGTTTTCGAATAAAGAATGATATAATAGCTTAATATTACCTGGGCATTTTGGGCTGGTAACTTAATAACCCGGTGACCCAGTGACCTAATGACTTATATGTGGAGGAACCCATGAAACGGAGAAGAATCTTAATCGGATTGGGCGTCATTGTCGCACTTCTTATTTTCTTTTTTGCCGTTCTTTTCTTCATCGGGCGTTATACAGGAGGGAAGAGTAGCCGGTTTGCATTTGGGGATAAGATTGCAGTCGTTGAGGTGAAGGGAGTGATCTCGCAATCTTCCGCAGTGATCGAGGAGCTTCAGCAATACCTCGCGGATGATGGCGTGAAGGCGATCGTTCTCAGGGTCGATTCACCGGGCGGGGGGGTCGGTCCGGCGCAGGAGATCCACCGGGAGATCATCAGAATCAGGTCAACCTCTAAGAAAAAGGTGGTCACCTCGATGGGGTCTGTCGCAGCTTCTGGAGGGTATTACATCGCTTGTGCGTCCGATCGCATTGTCGCAAATCCCGGGACGATTACCGGTTCGATCGGTGTGATCATGCAGTTCTCTAACCTTGAAGAGCTCCTTAAAAAGATTGGCGTCAAAGGTGTTGTGCTCAAGAGCGGGGAGCATAAGGATATCGGATCTCCTTTTCGTGAGATGACCCCCGAAGAGAAAAAAATCATGCAGGACGTGCTGGATAATGTTCACGAGCAGTTCATTCAGGCTGTGGCGGATGGCAGGAAACTGGACAGATCTAAGGTTGCTCAAATCGCGGATGGCCGCATCTTAACAGGGGAACAGGCCAAGAATTTGGGACTGGTCGATCAACTGGGCAACCTTCAGGATACGATCGACATTACAGCCAAGATGGTGGGAATAGAAGGGAAACCAAACATTCTCTATCCAAAGAGGAAAATTTCGATCTGGGATCTTCTGATGAGAGATATGGCCTCGGCGATCGTCGACGCCCTCACTGAAAAAGGGTATGAATTGAACTTCCCGCTACAGATTAAATAGGTCCGGGGTCTTGGAATACTGGAAGCTTGGAATACTGGAATGTTGGGTTAAATCCTTATCCATTATTCCATTATTCCATTTGCTCTGCTGTTGTTTAATAATTCCTCAATCTTTTTCATATCCTCCCAGACCTCTCTCTTCCGCTCGGGATTCCTCAATAGAAAGGCAGGGTGATAGGTAGGAATCACCTTGATTCCTTCAAGCTCATATAGCTTTCCACGGAGAGCTGTAATTTTGGTGTTGGTTTTAAGAAGGGTCTGAGCAGAAAAGGTCCCCAAGGCGCAGATGATTCTGGGCTGAATCACACGAATCTGTTTCATCAGAAAGGGATTGCAACTCTCGATCTCATCCGGCTCAGGATTTCGATTCTGGGGAGGCCGGCACTTGATGATATTAGCGATGTAAACCTCTTCCCTTGAAAGATTGATCGATTCAATGATTTTCGTCAGGAGTTGGCCGGCCCTTCCGACAAAGGGTCTTCCCTGCACATCTTCATCGTATCCAGGACCTTCTCCGATAAACATCAGCCTTGCCTCTTCATTTCCCTCGCCAAACACAATCGTCTTCCTTGTCCGATGAAGTTTACACCTCTTGCAATCGCCTAACTCTTTTTTCACATCTGCGAGAGTCAGGGTTTCCGATCGAGGCGTCTTTTCAGGAGCATGATCTGCGACGGGTAAGGTAGTAATCCCCATTCCCTTAAGATATTCCAGGTAGGTTTTGAGATCGCTGATCAATTCATTTATATTTTCATCCATTAAAACCCTCTTTTGTCGTTGCGAGGAATAATCCGTAGCAATCTCTTTACAGCCATTAATGATTGAAATATCCTTTTTTGGCCTCCTTTGTCAAGGGACGTAACGACGATCATCTATACATGGATTTCCACTTTCACTGGAACGATTCATGATCATGCCGAAGGGTTGACTTCCAGAAACATCTCTGATAGGTTTTATCAATGGTAGGATCGGCATAGGTTCTTTCATAGAAAAGTTAGTGGTTCGGATAACCAAGGAGGAGACACAAAGATGGATGTTTCTACCGCCATAAGCCAAAGATGGAGTGTGAGAGCTTACAAAGCAACCGATGTCGAGGAGGATAAACTGAAAAAGGTACTGGAAGCTGGGAGGCTTTCGCCTTCGGCGAGCAACCGTCAGGACTGGAAATTCATCGTTGTGAGGAACAAGGGAACACGGAAGAAATTGGCGGGGGCTGCTTTCGACCAGTCTTTTATCGGAGAAGCGCCCGTGGTTATTGTTGCTTGCGGCACGGAACCGACGGCAATGTTAGCCTGTGGGCAATCCACGCATACGGTCGATGTGTCGATCGCGTTTGCGTACATGATCCTACAGGCGTATGAGTTAGGTCTGGGCACATGTTGGATCGGCGCTTTCAGCGAGGGAGAGGCGAAGAAGATCCTGGGCATTCCGGAACATATTAGAGTGGTCGGTATGACTCCTCTTGGATATCCGAATCAACGCCCCTCGCAAAAATCGAGAAAGACCCTGGATGAAATAGTTTGCTACGAGAAGTACGAAATATGAGTGAAAAGGAGTGAATTGACATAATGGCGGTTTGGTAGTACAATGATACCAAAATGGTATCGGAGGTATGCTATGCCTGCCTTGTTGATTAAAGATATACCCCGTGAAGTGCATGAGTGGTTAAAACGTGAGGCAGAAAGAAACCGTCGTTCCATGACTCAACAGGCCATTGTGGTTCTTGAGGAGCGGATGCGACGTTTTCGTGCAGTGAGATTTCCGCCCCCGGTGAAGACCCGAACGATCTTGACGGCGGAATTTGTCGACCGAGCGAAGCGAGAAGGTCGTCTATGATTGTTGTGGACTCTAACATCATCGCGGCGCGAAACTTGACAAGTTCCCTGAGTTCCGAAGCCACACGGGTTGAGGAAAAAGATCCCATATGGATTGTGCCCGTCCTGTGGCGGTACGAATTCCAGAATATTTTGGCTGGCGCGATCAAAGCAAAACAGATCAAGCCAGAACAAGCTTTGAGTATCTGGGAAGAAGTTTCGAATATCCTAATTGAGAATGAATACGAACCCTCTGCTTCCAAGGTGATTGATCTCGTTGCAAGATATGGAATCACGGCTTACGATGGGCAGTTCATCGCAGTATCCTTGGAGATGGAAATTCTATGTGTGACAGAGGACCGAGAGCTACAGGAAAAATTTTCGGGTATTGCGATTTCTATGAACGAATTCTTAAAGCCAGAATCTACCCATGTTGTGCGCGAACCTAAGGCGAGGTATCAGAAAAGAAAGCCTTGATGTAAGTCCGACCGTTTGCAGGTCACCGTTGTTACCCTTCGGAAAATCCCACTTCGAATCTGATGGCCTTTTGAAATTCTTCATTGACGCAAATATACCAAGATTGTATATTTACAAACGATGCCCCTGTAGCTCAGGTGGATAGAGCAACGGATTCCTAAAGCGAAAGGGGCAAATTTTCTAACCCTTTGATTTTGACCTGGTTTCCCGTTAAGCCTTGATATTGTTGGGTTAGAAGGTTTTTTATCTATTCCTGCCTTTTTGATTCAATTCTGTCACGTTTTGGTCACAGTAAATCCCCCAGAACGGGTTCATTGGTCCTGTAGAAACATTCCTCCAATTATCAGCAGTAATTAGCTGATACGGAGGTGAGGGGATTGTGCTCAAAAAGGGGTGAGGATGACACCTACTTCTACGATAGTGAGTCACTCTGAGAATAAATGATTACCGAAAGAAATAAATGAAAAAGGCAGGACCCACAATAGCCATCTTTCTAATATCTTCACATTTTTTACATTTGCAATCCTTAAGGTGACCAGGATAA